>Ga0247823_10004067_pt1 | contig 11743 bp, 11 predicted proteins | sample 13C_PalmiticAcid_2_FD_192426 | JGI IMG/M metagenome (GOLD analysis project Ga0247823, IMG submission 192426) | Soil microbial communities from agricultural site in Penn Yan, New York, United States - 13C_PalmiticAcid_Day30 | ecosystem: Environmental > Terrestrial > Soil > Agricultural land...
GGATACAACGATGCGGCGGAACGCATCGTTGTATCCACCGCCTACCGGCTACTCGATCCATGCCCCGCGCCGACTTCTATCTGATCGACAAGCCGCGCTTCCGCGACGACCCGCTGCTGCTGGTCTGCGAACTCGCGCGGCGCGCCTATGCGAGCGGGCAGCCGATCCTGATCCTCGCGCGCTCGCTGGAACAGGCCGAGGAAATCGACGGCAAGCTCTGGGAATTCGACGAGGACGCGTTCATCCCGCACCAGATCGCCGGCGACGAGGACGACGAGATCACGCCCGTGCTCGTGGTTCCGCCCGGCACGGCGACGCCGGACCGGCCGCTCGTCATCAACCTGCGCGACGACTGCGCACCGGGCCTGTTCGAACGCGTGCTCGAAGTCGTGCCCGCCGAGGAATCGCAGCGGCTCGGTTCGCGCGAACGCTGGAAGACTTATAAGCACGCGGGTTTCGAGCTCAAGAAGTTCGATATGTGACGTTGGCCGCACGACGCGGCGCACGAGCTGCGGAGGAATGTACGCCGCCGGCGGATCGCCGCCGCGGCCAGGCCGCAGGATTTCCGCAGCGACCGCGCGCGAAACCGATCGCTTCGTTCGGCATTCGTTGCATGCAAAGCCCGCCTCGTTGTCGCAGCCATCAATGCGGACCTGTATCGCCCTGATTCGGACGCAGGCTTGCGCCGTCGCATTTCGACGACGAACGCCAAGGAACCGCGTCATGACGCTCGACACCGCATTCGGCACGCCGCATGGAGCACCGATCGACTACAACTGGCTGCGCCTGCTGCGCCGCGACGAAGCAGCGCGCCCGCGCCTGCGTCTGCGCCCCGCTACCGCGCGTCTGCTGCGCGCGTTCGGCGTGCTCGCGGCCACGGCCGCACCGGCTGCCGTCGCTGCGGACGGAACCATCAATAGCGACATCGACAACGTTGCTGCGAGCCATGCGCAAGCCGTCATCGAGTTGCGTCAATACACCTTGCATCCGGGACGGCGCGACACCTTGATCGATCTGTTCGAACGGCATTTCGTCGAATCCCAGGAAGCCGAGGGCATGCTTCTGCTCGGCCAGTTCCGCGACCTGGACGATGCCGACCGCTACGTCTGGCTGCGCAGCTTCAGCAGCATGCCCGCGCGTCAGGCAGCGTTGCAGCGCTTCTACGGCGGCCCCATCTGGAAAGCGCATCGCGACGCGGCCAACGCGACGATGATCGATTCCGACAACGTGCTGTTGCTGCACCCGGCCGAAACCGGCGCCGGTTTCGACCTCGGCGGCCTAGTACGGCCGGCAGTCGATGCGGACGACGACGACGCGGCTGCGCTCGTCGTCGCGCACATCCACTATCTGCAACAGCCGGCCTCGCCGGCGCTGCTCGATCTCGTACGAACGCAAGGCGCATCGCAGTGGCGCGCCGCCGGCGCGCGGCCGCTCGCCATGCTGGCCAGCGAATACGCCGAGAACACCTTCCCGGCCCTGCCCGTGCGCCGCGGCGAGCACGTACTCGTCACGTTCACGGCCTTCGACGACGCATCGCACTACGCGCGTGCAGCGACCGTCGCGCAGGAACTCGAACGCGTGCTGCAACCGCATCGGTCGCGCGCGAGCGAAACCCTGCGCCTGCAGCCGACGCGGCGCTCGCTGCTGCGCTGAGCACCGCGCGCGATGATTGATGCGAGGCAACGTGTAATCGAACGCCGAATGAGCCGGTAAAGCGTCCACGGCGTTCGCCCTGCAATTCAGTCGCAGGCAACCCCATCCCCACCCATACCCTCCGGCCCGTTGGGCGTTCAAAACCGTCAGAACCTGCGGTTCTGAGCAACGGCTTTTCACCCCCTTGAAGGAGCGGGTTTGAACGAGGCTGCTGTTATGCATTCCCTGAGGCGAAGGGATTGAACGACGCAGCCGTCGAGCCCTCCCTTGACTGAACGAAGCTGCCGCTAAGCCCTCCCCTTCAAGGGGAGGGTATGGGTGGGGATGGGGTTGCCGTGCTGAGCGTCCAGTGCAGACATCGCTCGTTTCGCCAACATCTCGCAGTGCGTGAAGCAGGCGCTTTCGATGCTGCCCGATCGGTCGGCAACGCTGAAAAAAGGCCGGAAAACGTCGGTCAAGCCCTCGTGTACGAAATACACGACAAACCTGTCGCACCTGTACATTCACCGCGACGACCCCAAACGCTACGCCGACCTCGTCGCCGGCGAAGCCGATCCCGACGGCAAGGTCTGGCGACGGCACAGTGATTCGTCGGCCTGCTCGCGTGTACGCTCGCGACCGAAACTCCGGCGTCAAACGGCAACCATGCCGGCTGCCCCAAGGCTCGCGCATTCGGCGACGGTGGCGACGACCACAGCCGCAGAAACCGCGGAAGCGGCAGCCAAACAGCGCGGGAGATTTTGGAAGGATTCGCGGGGAAAAGGCCGATCGGCGCTGCGGATCCGGCGGGTCGCGCGGAATTTCGGATGCGACCCCAACGGGGACTATTTTATCGATTCGCCGGGTGCATTGGCAGTCCTGACAAGTGCGCGGCCGCGCGCTACCTTGCGCCGCCCGCCCTCCCTCGGACCTCGCCATGAAAGACCTGACCCAAGGCTCGATTCCCGGCCATCTGCTGCGCATGGCGGTACCGATCGCGATCGGCATGCTGTTCCAGATGCTGTACGTGCTGATCGATCTCTACTTCGTCGCCCAGCTCGGCGACGCCGCGATCGCCGGCGTCGGCACGGCCGGCAACGTGCAGTTCATCATCATGGCCGTGACCCAGGTGCTCGGCGTCGGCACCATGGCGCTGATCGCCCGGGCGGCCGGACGCAAGGACGAGGCCGACGCCAACCTCGTGTTCAACCAGAGCCTGCTGCTGGGCCTGCTTTGCGCCGCACTGACCCTGCTCGGCGGCTACAGCGTCGCCGGCGGCTACATCCGCACCCTGGCTGCCGATCCGGCGACCGTGCAGGCCGGCCTGGATTATCTGCACTGGTTCCTGCCGGGCATGGCGCTGCAATTCGCGCTGGTCGGCATGGGTTCGGCCCTGCGCGGCACCGGCATCGCGAAGCCGACGATGGTCGTGCAGGTGCTGACCGTGATCATCAACGCGCTGCTCGCGCCGGTGCTGATCGCCGGCTGGCTGACCGGCAAGCCGCTCGGCGTGGCCGGCGCGGCGCTGGCGAGCACGCTCGCGATCGTGGCCGGCGTGGTCATGATGGTCGTGTACTTCGTGCGCCTGGAACACTACGTCCACTTCGACCGCAAGCTGCTCGCGCCGCAGCCGGCGGTCTGGAAACGCATACTCGCGATCGGCCTGCCGCCCGGCGGCGAGTTCGCGCTGATGTTCGTCTACATGGGCGTGATGTACTGGCTGATCCGCCATTTCGGCGCCGCGGCGCAGGCCGGCTTCGGCATAGGCTCGCGCGTGATGCAGGCGATCTTCCTGCCGGCGATGGCGATCGCGTTCGCGACCGCACCGGTGGCCGGACAGAACGTCGGCGCCGGCTACGGCGACCGCGTGCGCGAGACGTTCCGCTCGGCTGCGGGCATGGGCGCGGTCGTCATGTTCGTGCTGACGCTGATCTGCCAGTGGCGGCCGCAGCTCTTCGTTTCGCCGTTCACGCACGAGACCGACGTCATCGCGGTCGCCGCCGAATTCCTCGGCATCGCCTCGTGGAATTTCGTTGCGTCGGGACTGATCTTCAGCGCGTCGGGCATGTTCCAGGCGCTCGGCAATACCGTGCCGGCGTTGCTCAGCAGCGCGGGCCGTCTCGTGACCTTCGTGATCCCGGCGATCTGGCTGGCTAGCCGGCCGGGCTTCCAGCTGCATCACCTCTGGTGGCTGTCGGTCACGACCCTGGCGCTGCAGGCCGTCATGAGCTGGCTGCTGCTGCAGCGCGAATTCCGCCGGCGCCTGCCGCAATTGAAGCCGCGCAGCGCAGCGCCGGCAGCGGCTCCGGCGGCGCCGGCCGAGTAAAGCGAAGCGCCGGCGAGCGCCGAACGAGTCCAGGCGCAACGCGGCCCTCAGAGGCCGCGTTGCGCACCTTGCGCATTGCAGCCGCCGGCCGCTGCAACAGGTGACGGCACGCGTATCGTGCGCGCACTCCCGTGCCGGATTCATTCCATGTCGCCGCCTCTCGCATCGCGTCCGTATCGCCCGTTGCTCGCCTGCGTGCTGGCCGGCCTCGCCGCCGGCAGCCTCGATCTGCTGTACGTATTCCTGTTCCACGGCCTGCGCGGCGTCAGTCCCGTGCGCATCCTGCAGTACATCGCGAGCGGCCTGCAGGGTTCCGCGGCGTTCGAGGGCGGCGCGGCCAGCGCGGCGCTCGGTGCGGCGGCGCATTACTTCATCCTCATCGTTGCGGCCGGCCTGTATCTCGCCGCGAGCCGGCGTCTGCCCTGGCTCGTGCGCCGTGCCGCGATGGCCGGCGTCGCCTACGGCATCGCGATCTGGCTCGTCATGAATTTCATCGTCGTGCCGCTGTCGGCGGTCAAGGTCGGCAATCCCGCGCTGCTGTCGCAGATCACCAACCTGCTGATGCATCTGTTCGTGATCGGGCCGGTGCTCGCACTCGTGCTGCGCCGCGTGGCCTGGCGCTCGCCGTCGATCTGAAACGCAAGTCCGCGGCGTTGTGCAGCGCAGCGCGGCAAACCCTGTACTTTGGTACAGATTCACCCGGGCGCGGCCGCGGCTAGATTGCACGGCAACCTCGGGAGGGTTGCCATGCACATCGTCGCTCGCTTCGCGTTCGCTGTCGTTTCGTGTCTGGGTCTTGCGGCCGCCACGCAGGCCGCCTGCGTCGACAACGTCGTGCTCGTCCACGGCAACAGCGGTTCACCGCCGGATTTCGACAACACCTACGTGGAGCTGCGCGCACGCGGCTATACCGACGCGCAGATCCTGCTGCCGGACTGGGGCAGCAAGACCTGCGCGGCCTGCAACGACCACAGCGGCAGCGAGGAAACGCCGGTCGCCAATGCACTCAATGCGGCCATCGCCTCGTCGTGCACCGGCAAGATCGACGTGATCGGCCATTCCATGGGCGTGACCCTGGCCGCGCGCGAAATCCTCAAGCTCGGCCTCGCCGCCAAGGTCGACACTTTCGTCGGCATCGCCGGCGGCTATCGCGGCCTCTACAGCTGCGGCATCTATCCGTACAACGTGCTGACCCCGACCTGCGGCAGCAACGGCCTGTCCATCGGCAGCCCGCTGCTCAACGGCCTGTATGCGAAGAAGCTCGCCACGCGCGAATACTCGATCAAGTCGTATGTCGACGAGATCGTCTGCTCCACCGGCACCTGTCTCGTCTACGGCGTCCATTCCTCGTCGATCGCCGGCGAAAACGCCAGCTACACCTACCCCTACTATCACTACCAGCTGCTCTGGTTCACCTCGATCCTGCAGGCCGACCTGATCAGGAACTGAGGCGCTGCGGCCGGCGAAGGGCCGCCGCGGGCGCGGCCTGCACGCGCCGGGCACGACGGCCGGCGGAAAATCGCGGCGAGGCTGTCGATCCGGCGCCTTCCGGTTCGACGTCTGGATACCCAGGGACCAGGACCGCCGGCAACGGCGGTAATGGCCCGGCCATTCCCTCGCCGCAACCGCCCGGAGCACCGCATGAGCCTGCAGATCTTCATCAACCTGCCCGTCAAGGACCTCAAGAAGTCGATGGCCTTCTTCGCCGCCCTCGGCTACTCGCACAACCCGACCTATACCGGCGACGACTCGGCCTGCATCGTCCTCAGCGAGCAGATCTACGTGATGCTGCTCAGCGAGAAGTTCTTCGGCACCTTCACCGACAAGGCCATCTGCGACACGCGCACGCACGTGGAGGGCTGGAATGTACTGTCGATGGACAGCCGCGCCAAGGTCGACGAGCTCACCGCGAAGGCCGTGGCCGCAGGCGGCCGCGAACCGCGCGCGGCGAAGGACTACGGCTTCATGTACAGCCGCGCGATCGAGGATCTCGACGGCCACACCTGGGTGCTCATGCACATGAGCGGCGAACCGCCGAAGGCCTGAAACCCGCGCAACGGCGACGTGCGGCGCATCGTCGTCTTCGGCGGCCCGCGCCGCGCGTCGGCGCGGCACGGCGCGTTTTTGCGGCTCAGGGCATCGCCGCTGCGGCCGCCCGATCGCGCGCGGAAACGTGGCGCAGCCAGCGCGTGCAGCCGTTCAACGCGAAATAGAGCAGGCCCGGCAGGCCGGCCTGCCAGCCGTTCGGCTTGTCCGGCATGGCCCAGGCCAGCAGCATCGACACCGCGGCGAACATGGGCAGCAGCGACCAGCGCAGGATCTCGCGGCGCGTCGCGCGGCATTCGAAAGCCGACAGCGCGAGCGACGCGCGCAGCTGCCAGGCGTGCCGGTACAGCAGCGCCATGACACTGCCGAGCGTGCCGAAGGCCAGCGCGTAGGCGTAATAGACCGCACGCAGCTCACCGACGCTCTCGATGACGAAGCGCGCCGGCAGGAGGCCGTTGCTGAGCCAGGCGAACAGCGCGCCGAACAGCATCTTCAGCGGGTAGACGTAGACGAGCACGAGAAAGATCAGCAGCAGGCCGAGCTGGCGCGAGCGGCGGTCGTCCAGACCGTAGCGCCGGGTCCAGACCTCGTGGCCGGACCAGAACACGATGACCATCAGGAAGCTCGCCGCGAACGTCGGCACCGACTTCAGCGCGAACTGCAGCTTGGGGATGCTGTCCGGCACTTCGGCGCCGGCGATCACGAGCACGGTCAGGGTGAACGCGAACGACGCATCGAGAAACGACTGATGCCGCGTGACCTCGCGGCCGCGATCGGCGAAACCGTCTTCGCGCACTGCGGGATCCTGCGGTGGGACCATGCGCCGTTCCGTTTCACGGGATGGCCAAGCCTAGCATGCGTCGCCGCGACGACGCGGCGCGCCGGCCGTCGCTCACGACGGCATGCCCGCGGTTCGACCGGCGTGCCGAAGCGCACTGCAGCACCGGCCGCCATCGTGCGGCCGGTGCTGCGGGAACGCTCAACCGGGCGAGCGCGGCTCAGCCCAGGGTCGCCATATCGATGACGAAGCGGTAGCGCACGTCGCTCGCGGCGATGCGCCGGTAGGCCTCGTTGACGTCGGCCATCGCGATCGTCTCGATGTCGGCGACGATGTTCTTTTCGCCGCAGAAATCGAGCATCTCCTGCGTCTCCTTGATCGAGCCGATCATGGAGCCGGCCAGGGTGCGCCGGTGCGGGATCAGCGCGAACGCATGTACCGGCACCGGCTGCTCGGGCGCACCGACGACGACGAAGGTGCCGTCGACCTTGAGCAGGCTCAGATACGCATTCCAGTCGATCGGCGAGGACACGGTGCAGATGATCAGGTCGAACTGGCCGGCCAGGGTCGTGAACGTGGCCGCGTCGCTGGTCGCGTAGTAGTGCGACGCGCCGAGCTTCAGGCCGTCGTCGCGCTTGGCCAGCGACTGGCTCAGCACCGTGACTTCGGCGCCCATCGCATGGGCGAGCTTGACGCCCATGTGACCGAGACCGCCCATGCCGACGATCGCGACCTTCTTGCCCGGGCCCGCCTGCCAGTGCCGCAGCGGCGAGTACAGCGTGATGCCGGCGCACAGCAGCGGCGCGGCGGCGTCGAGCGGCAGATTGTCCGGAATCGACAGCACGTAGCCTTCCTTGACCACGATGGAATCGGAATAGCCGCCGTAGGTCGGCGTCGCGCTGCCGGGCTCGAAACCGCTGTAGGTCAGCACGAGGCCGGGCAGATACTGTTCGTGATCGACGTCGCGCTGCGCGCAGGTCGTGCAGGAATCGACGAAGCAGCCGACGCCGACGTGGTCGCCGGGCTTGAACTTCGTGACCTTGCTGCCGACCGCCGTGACGACGCCGGCGATCTCGTGGCCGGGCACCAGCGGATAGACGCTGTTGCCCCAGCCGTTGTCGACCATGTGGATGTCGGAATGACAGATGCCGCAATAGCGGATCGCGATGACGACGTCGTCGTCATTCGGCTCGCGGCGCTGGAACGTGAACGGCGCCAGCGACGCTTTCGCGGCCGCCGCCGCATAACCCTTGGCAACAGGCATGGACGAATCCCTTGCAGATGAATGGGACGGCGATCATGACCTCGCGCGCACGTGCAGCGGTAGCGCAGAGGTGCGCGGTTCTTGCCTGATCCTGCACGGAAGCGGCGGCACGCTCCTCGCGGGCGGCGTGACGAAATGCGCGTCGCTGCCGCTCCCGCGGCGACGCTCGACGGAAGCGCGTCTAGTCCGCGGGCTCTCCGGGTCCGTCCGCGGGCCGCGCCGACGCGCGGCGCTCGCCGTCGCGACGCGACGCGGCACGCTTGACGGCCTCGTAGCGCCGCGACTGTCCGGCGGCCTTCTGGAAATCGCTGAACTGAGGTAGTCCCAGCAGGGCGCGGGCCTCGTCGATCTCGCTGCGGACCCAGGCGAGCGAGAACATGTGACGCATCAGCTGTTCCCTCTCCTCGCTGAGCCCGCGCGCACGCAACAGGTGCAGGAACTCGTTGGCGCTGGAGGCCTGCCGCAAGGCCTGGTAATACTCCGCGAACGGCACAGAACTGCGCTCCATGAACTGCGACCACCCGTTGCCGCGCAGCAGCTCCTGCCGCCGCAGTTCCTCCAGGCGCTGGTCCTCCTCGGCGATCAGTGTCGCCGACTGCTTGGGATCGGCGCGCTGCAGCACGGCTTCCATGTATTTCTTCAGGGTTTCGCTGACTTCCTTGAGCTCGCCGATCTGTGCGGCGAGACTGGAAATCTGTCCGAGCTCGGTCTGCCGGCGCAGCAGGTCGCGGTAGTTGCCGGCCCACTGCTCGCGCAGCCAGGACTGGATTTCCTCGAAGCGGTCGAACGGCAGCACCGCCACGCGCGACTGCGACATCACATGCTCCACGAGATGGAACACGTTGACCGAGTCGACATGGGCGTAGGCGACGTCGGCGCGGTCGCGATTGAGCCGGAACACGCCGAACTCCGACAGGACGCCCTTCTCGATCGCGACATAGGTCGGCACGTTGCGCCGGCGCGCATGCTCGAACTCGCCGCGCGTGATGCTGTTGTAGCGGTCGTAGAAATCGGGACTCTCCAGCCGCTCGCTGCTGCTTTCCGGGGAGCCGTAGCGGCCGCCGATCAGCATGACGAAAATGTCCGCGCCTTCGGCCTCGCGATAGCAGGATTCGTCCAGCGGCCTGTCGTGGGCATAGGCGATGCTGCCCTTTTCCGACAGCACGGCCTCGAAGCCGAGCGAACCGATGAAGAGGTCCAGCGAGGCGCGGACATGCTTGAGGTCGTAGTGCGTGGAGCTGACGAAAACGCGGGGTCTGGCCATGTCGTTGTGCCGGGCATGCCGAAAGTGGCTAGTCCGGCAGTCCTCCGTCGTTGGCACGCCGTATTTTTCCGGCCATCATCAGCAGGCATTCCAGATCGAAATGACCGTCGTCGAAGCGCATCATTTCGACGATGTAACGTTCTTCGATCGTGCAATTGCCGTCGATGTAGCGCGCCTGCAGCAGCCGCCGCAGTTCCTGGTAACTGACCAGACGCCTGCGTGCCACTACTTCGGCTCCTTGCGCAGCTCTCCCGACAAGCTGTGCCGGTCGATGAGATCCCGCAGGCGTGTGCGTGCGCGATGCATCACGCGATCGAAATGCTCGGCGCTCAATCCGTAGTCGTGGCAGATCACCATCTTGTCTTCGCCCTGCACGAGATAGCGCCGCAGCAGTTCACGATCGCGTTGCGTCGGCAGCTCGTCGAGCATCTGGGAGACGAAGCGGATCAAGTCGACTTCCTCAGCCAGAGCCAGCGGATCGGAAGCATCCGCAACGTTCTCGATGACTTCCTCGTCAGCGGAAACATCCGTCCGTTGTGTCTGCATTCTCCTTCGTGCCGAGTTGGCCAGGTTGATCGCTGTCTGGCGCAGAAAACCGGCAACGCGTGACGGATCGTGGATGCCGTTGTCGCGAGCGCGCGCGATGACGACGATGAAGGTCTCCTGGACGAGATCATCGACAGTCTCGCTCGAACTGACCCGTCGCTCCAGCAACGCACGAACCGCCCGCGTGTAGCGCTGTACCAGCGCCGTCTCAGCCTGGCGATCGCTGGCTGCGATGCGTGCTACGAGCTCGACATCGATGTTTTCCGGCGGACGCTCAGCCGCCTGCTCGCTGTCTGTCGTACCGGTATGCCCCATGCACCACTCCTGCTGCAGCTGTCCGTCCCGCGCAATGCGCCTGAGCATGCTGTCGCGACACGGCGCCACCTCTCAGCGGAATCCCGCCGGCAGCACGGCGGTACGGTGGTGAATGGCTTTTGCCGGCCCGCCCCGCCTCTTGCAATCACGAACATCGCCACCACGTCGCGCCGCACGACCTCATTGACTCGCCGGCGCCTTTATCGGAAAGTGCGCCGCCTCCGCCGGACCCCGACCATGACCCGCACCTCGACGCCGCTGCTGATATTGCCGAACGACCTGCACGAACGTGCGGGCCGGGTGCGTCCGCAGGTCTGCTCCGATGCGCGGCTATAGTTCCGATCGCGCATTCCGGCAGTCATCGCAGGCACCCGCAAGGGTGCTTTTTTTTGTCCCGAGTTTTTGCCGTCCACCCGAAAGAACCAAGGAGAACGTGTCGTGAATACCGCCGCGCCCGAGTCGCAAGCCTAGCCGCACGCCCTGCTGCCAACCGGGGCGTGCGGCCTCCCTCGTTGGCATTGCAGGAACCCGTTCATGAAATCCGCTTCTCTCTCGCGCTGGCGCAACCTCGGCATCATTGCCCACATCGACGCCGGCAAGACCACCCTGACCGAACGCCTGTTGTGGAAGACCGGCGCCATCCACCGCATGGGCGAAGTCCATGACGGCGCGGCCACGACCGACTTCAGTCCGCTGGAACGCGAACGCGGCATCACCATCGGCGCCGCCGCGGTGCAGGCGCAATGGACGCCGGCCGCCGGCGAAACGCATCGCCTGACCCTGATCGACACACCGGGCCACATCGATTTCGCGATCGAAGTGGAAGGTTCGCTGCGCGTGCTCGACGGCGCCGTCGCGGTGTTCTGCGCCGTCGCCGGCGTGCAGCCGCAGTCGGAAACCGTCTGGCGCCAGGCGCGCCGGCACGGCGTGCCGCTGATCGCCTTCGTCAACAAGATGGATCGCGTCGGCGCGGATTTCGACGGCGTGGTCGCGCAGCTGCGCGAACGTCTGGACGCCAATCCGTGGCCGCTGGGTCTGCCGCTCGGCGCCGAAAGCGCTCTGCACGGCTGGGTCGATTTCGTCGGCGAACGCATCGTGCAGTGGCACGACGACGGCAGCGAGTCGGCGCAGCACTGGACCGCGGCGCAAGCCATCCCGTACGCGCCGCTGCGCGAACGCCTGATCGCGGCCGTGGCCGATCACGACGATGCGCTCGCGCAAGCCTGGCTCGACGGCGATCGCATCGACGCAGCGATGCTCAGGGCCGCGCTGCGCCGCGCGACCCTGCGCGGTGCCGGCGTGCCGGTGCTCGCGGGCTCCGCGTTCCGCACCAAGGGCATGGACGGACTGCTCGACGCCATCGTCGACTATCTGCCCTCGCCGCTGGATCGCCCGGCCGTGGCGGCCGACAGCGAATCCGGCACGCAACGGCTCACGCCGGATCCCGACGGTCCGCTGGCCGGCCTGGTGTTCAAGATCGTGCGCCAGGAACACGGCCCGCTGAGCTTCGTGCGCCTGTACTCGGGCACCCTGCGCGTCGGCGACACGGTATGGGCGTCGCAGCGCGGCCGC
>Ga0247823_10004069_pt1 | contig 11741 bp, 15 predicted proteins | sample 13C_PalmiticAcid_2_FD_192426 | JGI IMG/M metagenome (GOLD analysis project Ga0247823, IMG submission 192426) | Soil microbial communities from agricultural site in Penn Yan, New York, United States - 13C_PalmiticAcid_Day30 | ecosystem: Environmental > Terrestrial > Soil > Agricultural land...
GGGATAATGTTAGACGCTTGGGATTTCTCAAGTCATGACGCAGATGCTGGGACAAGGCAGCAAGAAATGGTGATTGTTGGGAGTGTCACCCAAGCGGAAGCACGAGACCGAGGCGGGTTTGGACTGTACTGTGAGCGGGACAGCAGGTCACTAATTTTGGCATGTTTTCAAAACCCCCGAGAAATAATACCGGATTGATATGAAATGTCTCTCTTGTCGCTCTGATAACTGACAAGGGAACGGGGTCAAGAATAAGCCCGATATCTGGATCCATGATGGTGAGCGGCAGCAAGAGATTAGATGCCCCCCTGATTTGTTTGGCGGAGCACAGTAGAGTTGAGATGATGCATGTTGAGCTGTGTCAACCCCAATAATTCTCGGCGACAGATCAGTTGACGAGACAATACCCCCCTCCATCAAGCGGCGGGAATCCGACCAGCACCAACCGAGGTAGAGATGACAGGATGTGGTCGTGCGGGCTTGCATGTCAACATTCGTGTTGGCGGCACGGACAAGCCTTGGTTCTGTGCAGAGGTGGTAACACGATGGTATGTACATCTTGGCAACTGGTACGATTCAAGTCCTGAAGCGAGCCAATGGGGTTGTTGCCTTTCGCCGTGTCTGGTTTTTGAAGCCCGGATGTGGGATGCTGCGTCGAGGCAACCCCAATTTGGATCAAACGTTTCTCGGCCTCTGTTACCAGTCACTCTTGCACCACTGGACAAAACAGGCAACATGGCCGCCGTCTCCGTTCCCACTCCAGGTCGGAGCGGGTTCCGGTTCCGTGGTCCGGGAGAAGCACCGGGGACTCGCCGAAAAATTATAAGGTAGCGAGAAGTTCGGCAATTGCCACCGGCAGTTAAGACGACGGCGGCGGTATTGTCGGCGACTCTGAGGGGATTTGCAAACATCATCAAGGAGAATTATTGGATCATGGAGACCGGTGCTGCAGAACTGGAGGACATGTTTCATTTTGTCGCAATCAGGGTATTCGGGGATTGAGCCGCTGTCTGACTGGACGTCCCGATGTGATCATGGCCCTGACTGTGATCATTTATATAACATGGACGGAACGTTCTGTTTTCCCCACGACTTGTCTCTCTAAAGAAGACTCTGTGTACCACTCTGAGAACAATCACCGATCATCATGAAGCTCTCTTTGCCCTTCCTCATCTCACTAACCTCGGCGACACCCTTGGCCTCCTTGAGCCCGCGACAGCAGGCAACGCTGTGCGAGCGGTACGGCTACTGGTCTGGCAATGGCTACGAGATGAACAACAACAACTGGGGCCGGGACGCCGCGACGTCGGGGTCTCAGTGCACTTATGTCGACGGCAGTTCCGGCAACGGCATCCAGTGGCACACGACGTGGACCTGGAGCGGAGGAGAGAACAATGTGAAGAGCTACCCGTACTCGGGTAAACTAGTCACCAAGGGTCGAAAGATCGCTTCCATCGGCAGCATGCAGACTTCAGTCACCTGGTCTTACAGCACCACTAACATCCGCGCAAATGTCGCCTATGACATCTTCACGGCAGCAGATCCGAACCACGTAAACAGCAGCGGCGATTACGAGCTCATGATCTGGTAGGCCCACACCACTCGCCCCCCATACGCACAGAAGGCTGACTTTGCTTCTAGGCTCGGAAGATTTGGCAACGTTTACCCCATCGGCTCCTCCGTTGGAACCGTGACTGTCGCGGGACGTACCTGGGACTTATGGACTGGCTACAATGGCGCAATGAGGGTCTACAGCTTTGTTGCTGCAAACCCCGTCAACAGCTTCAGTGCCGACGTCAAGGAGTTCTTCAAATACCTGCAGAGCAGTCAGAACTACCCAGCCAATGACCAAAATCTCATTGGTAAGCCCGTCTTGCCTGACATGTGACAGAGACATTGTGGATGCTGACCGTCGCAGTCTTCCAAATCGGCACCGAAGCCTTTACGGGCGGGCCGGCCACCTTCACGGTCTCGCAATTCTCTGCCAACATCTCTTGAACAAACCCCGGACGAGGCAGACTGCGGGTGCTGATTCCGGTTTACTCCTACCACGGTCCGGCCCAGGGTGAGCTTCCAGGAATGAGAGTAGAGATAGCACAACAACAATCTCACACATCTGTCTGCATCTGCTGCATCATTCTTTTGGAGTTGATGCCGTCCTACTCGTAGTCGTTGACCTTCCGCCATGACATTGCCCCTCTTTTACATGGTTCCTTCTGCATAGCATTCGCTGTGATCGATCACCGTCACACGCTGCCCATAACGCACTGCCTCCGCAACAACCCCCATGGCTCCTCGTCTACCATTGTGCTTTCCTCGATGGCTCCGTTGGCCAGAAACAGAAACCGAAGCAAACCCCAGCGATCCTCGGTACGAATCTCATTGTCACCTCCAACTCCGACTTTGCCAAGCACGAGTCCACCGCCAGGCGTCGCCGGCTATGAGCGGAGAAGGCTTGGAGATTCGGACCTGTCTGCATGCAGGATAAGATGCTGCTATTAACTTAGACAAGGTAGTTACCTGTAATAGAGATGTGGTTCATTTAATGCTGGCTTGGTCGACCATGGCTGCGGTCCGTTTGGCATTATGACTGCTTCGGGCGTGTCTTGCTGTTGGACATTTATCAGCCTCGTTCAACCCCAAAGCATCATTCGACCTGGGCTGCAGCATTTGGATGAGAATGATTTGTGCGCTTGTAAGTCAGTCTCGGCTAAACAGGTACCTGGCAGGTCCAAACGCACCCGCCCATCTGCGGGGGAGTCCCATTTGCCAGTAGCACTTGCCGGCCTGGAGGGGAGCTGCAGGAAGCTGCTGGAAAGTGGGAACCTCCGACTCGCTGCGCAACTAAAATGTACGGATACCACCTTGGCCCACAACCCTTCTCCAACGGCCGATCGTTGATACCCCTGTCCGCCACGAGCCTCAACCCACCGAAGGACAGACCACGATCAACCTAATCGTTTACCCGTAATTGCTAAAGCGTTAGCGCCCGGGGCCCCAAGCCCAGGTTCCCGGTTCAAGGATATTATCCGTTGGAGGACATGCCTTCGTGGGGTAGTAGTCCGGTTGCTTGGGTGGCTACGCGTCAGGTATAAAGCACTTTTGGCCATCCTGACATCGAGGCGGGAGCAGGAGCAGGAGTAGATGTTGGTTGTGGATTCGGTCATTACCTTTGCATCCTCTTTGGCTCAAGAACCATGAGGTTACTCCAGTCGGCCGTTGTGTCGGCTCTTGCCCTCGCTTCGTCATGCTCGGCCGTCGATTTGTTGGTCCGCGGGAGTGGTGGCAACAAGACCACGACGATGATGTATGGAATCATGCATGAGGTTCGTCTCTTGAGCCGCACCCCTCACCCACAAAGGAGTCCATGCTTAGTCTGAACAGGACATCAACAACTCCGGCGACGGCGGCATCTACGCCGAACTCATCCAGAACCGGGCGTTCCAGGCGTCCGAGCAGTTCCCCGTCTCGCTGAACGCCTGGTCTGCCGTCAACGGGGCCAAGATCTCCCTCAAGCAGCTCAGCAAGCCCTTGTCAGCGGCCCTGCCAAACTCGCTCAACGTCGTCCCCGGATCTGGAAAGAAGAGCGGGTTTGCCAACAGCGGGTATTGGGGCATGGATGTGAAGCCCCAGCGGTATACCGGCTCTTTCTACGTCAAGGGCTCCTACTCTGGCCGCTTCACGGCGTCTCTCCAGTCCAACTTGACCGGGGAGACTTTTGGAGCTGTCGACATCGTCTCTCGCAGCGTCGCCAATGAGTGGGTTCAGCACGAGTTCACACTTGTGCCCAAGAAGGCTGCGCCTAACAGCAACAACACCTTTGCCATTACCTTTGACGCTGCGGTCAGTACCCGGTCGCCCTGCTCTTTATCGGATGCAAACTCATTTTTGCCAAAAGGGTGTCAAGCAAGGGTCGCTGGACTTTAACTTGATCAGCTTGTTCCCGCCGACGTACAAGAACCGACCCAATGGTCTGAGGGTCGACCTCATGGAGGCCCTTGCCGAGCTCAACCCTGTGAGTGCTTTGTTCTGGCCGTTAAAGTTGAAAGGTCGATCGAAGGATAGGTACTAACTAGCCCCCAAGAAATTCTTCAGACTCCCGGGCGGCAATATGCTCGAGGGGTTGACCACCAAGTCGTGGTGGAAGTGGAACGAGACGATCGGCCCCCTCACAGATCGCCCGGGCGTGGCTGGTGTGTGGAACTACCAGCTGACCACGGGGCTCGGTCTTGTTGAGTACATGGAGTGGTGCGACGACCTGAACCTGGAACCAAGTGAGATTCCAATCCCGTACCCTTGACTGCCCCCTTTTGCTGATCCGAAGTCCAGTCGTCGCTGTTTGGTCTGGTCTTGCCCTGGACGGTAACTTCATCGCCGAGGCCGACCTCGAGCCATACATCCAGTCCGCTCTCGATGAGATTGAGTTCCTGACGGGTGATGTCCACACCAAATGGGGTGCCGTCCGTGCCTCGCTTGGCCACCCCAAGCCCTGGACCGTGAGGTACGTCGAGATCGGAAATGAGGACTGGCTTGCCGGGCGGCCGACGGCGTACGACTCGTACAAGCAGTATCGGTTCCGGAAGTTCTTCGACGCTTTCCAAAAGAAGTACCCCAAGATTCAGCTCATCGCCTCGCCCTCCGTCTTTGACGACATGGTCATTCCGGTCCCGGCCGCTGGCGACACCCACCCGTACCTGACCCCTGATGGGTTTATCAAGGCTTTTGGCATGTTTGACCACCTCACCAAGGACAATCTGACTCTGATCGGAGAGTATGCGGCCGTTCACCCCAACGGCGGGATTGACTGGAGTGGCAACCTCCAGCCGTGGCCCTGGTGGGGAGGTGCTGTGTCCGAGGCCATCTTCCTTATCGGCGCCGAGCGTAATTCGGACAGGGTCATTGGCGCGACTTACGTGAGTTGTCAGGTCCTGGCCTTGATGCCATCTTCTATTTTTGCTGACTTCATATTTTGCAGGCTCCCGGGTTGAGGAACCTGAACAGATGGCAGTGGTCGATCACGATGATGCAACATGCCGCCGATCCCGCTCTGACGACCAAGTCTGTGAGCTGGTACATGATCCGCGTAAGTTATCTTTCCAATACAACAAGCTCCCCCAATTTAAGGTTGAAAGAGTGGGTGTTGACCTGAGAAAACCCAAAGCTCTTCGGCAAGCACCTCATCACCGAGACGCTTCCCGTGGCTACGGACTCAAACTTCGGCCCGCTGTACTACGTCGCCGGCAAGAGCGACAAGGGCACGACCATCGTCAAGGCAGCCGTGTACAACACCACCGCCCCGGTGCCCGTCTCGCTCCAGCTTGAGGGCTACGACAAGGGAGACAAGGCCACGCTGACGGTGCTCACTGGTCCGGAAGACCCGTACGGCTACAACGACCCCTGGAAGCAGAACAATGTGGTGAAGGAGACGACAACGACCCTGAAGGCCGGTGAGGAGGGCACCTTCTCGTTCACTCTGCCGCAGCTCAGCATCGCCGTTCTGGAGACTGAGAGGTCGGGGAAGGGAAAGGGGAAGGGAAAGGGTAAGCGCGCCAAGGTGAGGATGGTTGACGCGCAGGGCCAGTAATCCTGAAGTAGCGAGAACCAAGAACACTAGCTGTGCACTCAGTGCCTGGAGTTAAATAACATAGTTGAAAATCTCCACCTCAGACACGTTGCGTCCAGAACTCATTCAGTAGATGTTGACATGAAACGTAAGGTACTGTGCATGGGATGATCAATTACAAAGTGATTAGGGTAGGTCTATAGAACAGTACATGAAACGTGCACGCAAAAACCAACTTCATCATCAGGGCTGGCTAACCCGACTTGTAATTCTCCTCCAACCACGTCCCCAGATCCTTCAACCCCGGATGCACCCTCCTCAACTCCGCAACATCCGCCGCGTACCCCTCCTTCTCAAAAAACGCAAACATCGTCCCCATCTCCTCCGACAGCCACAGCACGAGCCTCGCCACAAAACTCCACGTCAGCGGCGCGGGCGCGCCCGTCGTCCGCTTAAACACCTCCACCATCTGCTCGTACGTGAGCTCGTCCCCGGCCAGCGAGATGGCCTGCCCCTTGTACCGGTCCACCTCCTCAAACGCCTTCGCGGCGAACACGCCGATGTCGTCGGTGGCGACGAGTTGCAGCGGGCGGGACTTGATGGCCAGCTGCCAGGCCGAGGCGAAGACCTTGCCGACGAAGCCGACGGCAAAGTTCTCCATGAAGGCCACGGGGCGGAGGATGGTCCAGGACATGTCGGTGTTTTTGGATTTGTCGATGAGGTGGTGCTCGATGTGGTGCTTGCTGACGAAGTGGGGGATGTTGGTCGGGTTGTTGAGCGAGGTTTCGCCGTGGCGGTCGACCGAGGTGTAGACGAAGTGCTTGACGCCGTGCTTGAGGGCTGAGTCGACGAGGGCTTGGCCCTGGCGCTGTTCGATGGCGGGGCCGGTTTTGTTCATGGCGGGCAGCTGTGTTTAGTCAGCATTGTGTTGGTGGAGAGGGGCTTTGGTTGTGCGTACCTGGACACTGAAAACACCCCAGATGGGCTGGGAGGAGGCCTGCTCGGCATTCTTGAACATGGCCTCGGTGTCGTTGAGGTCGCCTTGGACGAGAGTGATGTCGGATGACTTGGCCGCTAGCCGCTTGGCCGAGGCCGAGTTGCTGTCTCGGGTCACAGCCAGGATGCGGAAGCCGGCCTTGTCAGCTAGTAGTGCCTTGATCAGGGCGCCGCCCTGCTTGCCTGTGGCGCCAGTGACGAGAATGGCTCGGTTCATGGTGATGATGACTGATGGTGGAGGATGCAGATTGGGTGTAGTTGATGATTTGAGTTGGGGGTTGAGATCTGACGATTGGCGGTTGGTGACTGGCGAAAAGCGGGGAACTGGTGACTATGGCGACTGGAGACTGGAGTTCAATGTTTGTTGTTGGTGGAATTGTTGTGAAAGGAGTCGATGCTTTCTCCCGTCGTAGAGCGTCGCTGAGCGTCTATTTATGTAAATGGAGATGCAATGCCAGAGGCTCATCAGTAGATGACAAATGATGAAGAGGATGACAAAGGGTGATTGCGATGCGCTCGAGCTTTCGTGTCCGAAGCCCAGCCCGGACCCGGCCCAAACGCCGGCTCGGCTGTGGACCAATCCGGGCTCGTTCGGCCTCCGACATTTGAACCGGCGGACAGATGCCCGGACGGTGCTGAGAAATCGCCCCACCAAACCCAAATTTCACCAATTGAAGTCACCATGCTTGGTTCCACCCACACCGGCTCCGGGCGGGGATAAGGCTTGTATCTGTGTCGCCCCCTTTTCTGGCATGCTCGCGGCCACACAATTGTCAAACGGATCCAGAACAAGGCCAGACAGATCAGAACGGCCAGCATCATGGCCAACCCTGGTACCTTATCCTGCTTCTCGCACACATCCTCGCGGCAACAAACCACCCCATTGACTACACGCCGGTAAAATACAGGGTCAGCGAGCAAGTTCAGCTTAGGTATTCAACCCAGCCAGGCTTCGTGCCTACAGAATTCTAGCTATTAAAACACTCCCAGCCTCAGAACCGCCAGCCGTGACAAGGCCGTGAACAAAGCTCAGAACTTCAGCTCAAGTCCGGCCGTTGAGAGAACTCGAGGGCCATTTTATCGAATCCGTCTTATTCGACCCTGGGGCCTCAGACGTGGAGGTCTCCCTACTCGGGGACCAAATGTCAAAAATGAATGCCCTCAAAACAGGAATACTTGCAGCCATGATGGTAACGGTGATCTCAGCATTGCTCCAGATCAACAAATCAACAGCTTCATCTGAGGAGCGTAGTCTGTGTGAGCTCCAGCGTGTCCGACCTCAGTTCGCCAAGGGCTGACTCACATATGTCTGGAGATAACATGGACCAGAGTTGATATGTCTTGACAAAGGAGGCGACGCCCGCGCTGTAGAAGAGCTGCGTTAGTACATGAGACATGCAAAGACCAGGGTCAAAGTCAACGACGTACAAGACTCCCATGCTCATGGCAATTGCCGCACCGATCTTGGCCACGCGGTCCATGTGAAGACTCAGCAGGAGCTTCCAGGCAATGAGAACAAGACTGATATCGACCACTCCGGAGTAGGCTGTACAATGAAAAGAGGGACCCCAGGTCAGTGAATCGTGAGGCCAGACTAGTGCACCTTGCAGAGACTCGAAGCGATGCACGAACCTGCAGAGAAAAAATTATAATACTGCACAATCTCTCTCGGCCAGCAGGTCCCTTCGGCTTGGGAATCCCACAGTTTCTCAAGCGGCGTGCAGTGGATCCAGGCCAAGAGAGCCGTGACGCCCATTGCAACGTTGATGGAAGCGATGAGAAACCATACGAGACGTCTGAGCCAGCCGTCGGTCAGGCGAAGAACCGTAAGAGCAAAACTCGTCTTAGACCAAATGGAAGCAATAATCGACAATGTGGCGGTGACATTGGAGGCCCTCAACAAGAGCACAAAGTTGCGAGGGTCGACGTCCCATGTGTGTTTCCCAAGGCCAAGGCTGACACAATACGAGATGATGCAAATCGCGACCAAGTTGACGACCTGATTACCTGTGATGAGCATGAGACAAGCGAGACAACGGGTGGACAAGCTTACCCAGGAAGCGAGCAGCAGCAAGTCGTCCCACCAGTAGGCTCTGCCTCGCAGCCGCTTGGCGTAGAGGCGAGCAGCCATGAAGAGGCCAGAGACGGTCGACCGCACCCAAAAGACTGCATTGAGTTTCGGGCCCGCACTATCGTGGGGCAGCATGACCGCTTGGTCCGGCGTCAATGCGGGGGGTCCGCCAGACGACCCCGTGTGGGACGGCTCATTAGCCGAAGCACCTCGTCGTGTCAGGAAGAAGCGGGCGACCTCCATCTCCACGGTGGAGCATGGCTTTGGGGAGGGTGCTCGCAGAGAGCTGACCAAGAGCTCTCAGTCGTTGTACCGTGACTGGAGTGACAACTCTGACGGTTTGGGCCGCTGTGTGGTGTGGGTTGTGTGTCCTGTAAGGTGTGTCGCGGTCTGGCACGAGACACCGCGCTCACCTGAAGGTTAGAAGTTGCCGAACTCAACTCCCGAAAGTCAAGGATCCTGTCTGTGCGTCGACTGTGGCCAACCCACACACAAGCCGCAACTGGGAGCCAATGAGGCATCAGTGTGTCGCCGTGGCGCAGGAGTGCCACGAGCGGAAGCATGGAACAGCAATCACGGACACGCCGTTCCAAGGCCCTACCGATGTTTGGGACTCCTGGCGAGCCTGGCGAGCCTGGTGGGCCTGGGGAAAAAAAAAACAAGCGACGAACTAGCAGCTTGGCGTCAGCTTGACAGCCAACCGGTAGGCTTCCCCTTGCCGACAAACGAAGGTAGGTCAGGGAGGCTCGGTTCTGGCCCGAGGCACCGTGCGGCGGGGCCACGTGCAAAACGTTGCAAAAGGGAAACAGTTCGTCGTGTGGTTCCACCCCTTTGGTCCCTTTCCCCAACCAGGGACTCGTGTCTGCGGATCGATCTAGTGTAAAAGGCCCTCGCCCAAGTGAACCCAACAACCCGGATGGATCAAGCCACTGTCATTTCCCGCCACTTCCCCACACATTCCAGGGGCCGAATCGAAACCCTTTTGAGTGCATAAATAGTAGAGAATGACAGGACGGTGGATCCATCCATCCCGGTCCAGATCTGAACGCTCCTCCCGATATCGTTAGCTCCATGTCAAGCAGAAGGCTTCTCGCAGCATCAGTGCGTCGGAGCGAGGCACCAGGCTCCGTGCTTCATCAGGGAAGCGGTCATGGCGTTGCATTCTAGCCAGAGCTGGCAAATTCGAGCCTGTCACCACGGTGTGCTGCTTGACCGGCCAACTGTACATAATGTTACCTGCTCCGTCCCAGCAGCGGGTGTGAAACAAATTGGAACTTGAGATGGCCGCGCTCGGACGCTGAGCTCTGTGATGAGCTGCCTTCGATAATTCTCAGCCTCCCTCCAGAAGCAGAGGTCAAAACCACGTTCAACCCCAGCGTCGAATTCCAACCCCACATGTCATGAGTTCGCCTGCCGGTCTTCTCCAAGTTGAAGGGTGATCCTTCCACAAGGTACTAGAGTTGAGGGGGTACCCACTCCCTTCAGCACCGGGACCTCTTCGAGCAGCATATCGCCCCCAATCCTCTTGCCCACTCGCCCGGCAACATACCGACTCGACACTTTCACCTCGCCATCTTCTCGTGCCGCTCGCGCTCTGCACCATGTCTGGTCCGGGTGCCCCGCCACGGCTGTCGCCTGAGGAGCTTGCCCTCCTGCCGCATGACGACAGAGGACCCGCGCTGTATAGCGTCAGCTGGTTCCTGACGGCCCTGGCGACCGTGTTTCTGTGCCTCCGGATCTACTGCAAGCACCTGAGCCGCAGAGGTCTCTGGTGGGACGACTGGATCCTGATCGTCTCGTGGGTATGCATGGACCCACATGAACTGTCTTTTCCTTTGACGTTTCCTGTTGGCTGACTCGAACCGTCCGCTCGACAGGTATTGCTTGTGATAGACAGCGCGCTAGTCACCACGTTGGTGCTGGACTTTGGCTTCGGCAAGCATTCCTGGGACTTCGCCCCGCCGAGCATAGACCGATTCTATCTCATCGTCCAGGCCAGGGCCACCATCACTGTGACGGCCATCGTCTGGACCAAGACGGCCTTCGCCCTGACGCTCCTGAGATTGACAGAGGGCCGGACAAAGCGGCTCATCTGGTTCATCATCGTGTCCATGAACATTGCCATGGGCCTGAGCGCCATGCTCGGCTGGCTTCAATGTGAGCCCTTGGCAAAAGCGTGGACTCCTACTATGGCGGGGACATGCTGGCACCCCAAAGTCCTGACCGATTATAGCATCTTCTCGGGCGGTACGTCTTGACTCCCTCTCCTTTTCTTCACAGTGCCAGACGGGAACATCATCTTCAACCCCACCTGACGATTGTGATTGGGTTTCAAGGCTGACTTGTTTGCTTCCAGCCTACTCGGCGGCCATGGACTTCGTCCTAGCCTTGCTCCCTTGGAAGCTGATTTGGGGTCTCCAGATGAGGAAGAAGGAGAAGTTTGGAGTGGCCATTGCCATGAGCATGGGTATATTGTAAGTGTTTATCAGCACACTGGAACTGCGGAACCAGGCTGTGATTTGCCCCTTGTGGCTGCTTCTTCCACATCACTCAAAAAAGGACATACAAGCTGACCACCATCGCTCCAGCGCCGGCATCACCGCCATCGTTAAGACCATCAAGCTTCCCAAACTTGCTTCCGGGGACTTATGTAAGTTCCCGAAATCCTCTGCCACTTCCCATCGATACTGAACTGACAATTTGCCAGACGACGCCGCCGACCTCGTCCTCTGGGACGTCACCGAAACCGCCGTCACCATGATGGCGGCGTGCATCCCCCTGCTCCGCATCCTGATCCGCGACGTCCGAGACTCGACCCGGCGCCTCTACCACTCGAGCGGGCCTACGCGCACAGCCAAGACAGCCGCGGCGCAGACCTGGAACGGCGGCGCCGGCGGGGTCAGCAGCAGGGAGTCTCGGGCGGTGGTCACCTCGCGCAGCTTTCAGAAGGGCGACGATCAGAGCGACAAGAGCATCCTGGATTCCGACACCACGCTCGCCAAGCCGGGACAGATCAAGCGGACTGAGGAATACTCTGTCGAGTATCATGAACGGCGCGCCGGAGAGCCGGGCACGTACGAGCTCAGGAATTATCCGTAACAGTCGCGGGAT
>Ga0247823_10004071_pt1 | contig 11740 bp, 8 predicted proteins | sample 13C_PalmiticAcid_2_FD_192426 | JGI IMG/M metagenome (GOLD analysis project Ga0247823, IMG submission 192426) | Soil microbial communities from agricultural site in Penn Yan, New York, United States - 13C_PalmiticAcid_Day30 | ecosystem: Environmental > Terrestrial > Soil > Agricultural land...
ATGTTGTGCTGTGGCCAACACACGCACATCGGCCCACGACTCCTTTTGCAGGGCCTGGATCACGGGCGCCATTTTGATCGCCTCGGGCCGCGTACCAACTACACAGATTATTTTTTTGACATTCATAATGGCTCAATCTCGTCGGTAAATCACACAATTCGCAGTCAATCCATATGCGTTCGCACCGGACTGAGCAGGCAGCGCATCTGCAACAGAAAAGCGCACCGGATGATAAGGACCCAGCTGATTGCGTCCCGTCGCAAAGCGATGGACGATATGGCCGCGCGCACCTTCATCAGGAATAATCAGCATATGCGTCGGTCGACTGGAGGCCAGATATGCTCCCTCTGCGGATGCCAAGGCACGCGACATGCATTCCCCAGTCTCGAAAATAAACCGCTGGCTGTTCCAGGTATGGACGAGCAATGTGATTGCCAGAACAACCGGAACGATGGTCAGCCCATACCGGGGCCGTCGCCAGCGAAGCATTAACAATGCCGCCAAGGCGGTGCTGAGCACGACTGCCGCCCCGTACATGTAATGGGCACCCTTGATACTGATCATAAGGACAGGAGCCAGCGACACAAAATAAGCTCCCACATAGGCCGCTGCCACACGCCAGCCAAATGCATAGAAGACAAGCAGCAACAGGACAACGTGCGCAAGCGCCGCCAGATTGAGTTCTATCTGGGACAAAAAAACCCAGTTGACCATCTCCGTCAGTTGATACAGAAATGGATATGCCCAGTACACCTGGAGCCCGTCCAGCGCATGCATGAAGGAAGGGGAATAGGGACCGTCGCTGCCTCGATTGCCAAACGAATTCAGGACGGCTGGCAAGCGGTAAAGGAGGAAAAGCACGACCGGCATGACCCATGCCAATGCCGCAATCCATAGCCGTCTACTACGAATCTGCTCAGGGGAGATCAACACCAATATGGCGATTGCGACTGGGAGCACCATCGCTGTTTCCTTCGAGAGGATCGCCAATGCTGAGCACACTGCCACCCCCAAAAGGCTGAAGGTGCTCTTGGCTTGAATGACATAGCTATGGGCAGCCCGCAACGCCAGCAGCCCGAAGAGGACATACAACCTGTCCATCAATGCAGCAGGCCAGCCAACAGAAAACATCACAAGCGGGCTTGCAGCGAACAAGAGCGCCGTGACCCATGCAAACCGTCTATCCCCGTGTAGCTGAACGACAACCGCATAGAGTGCGAATGCAATGACGCCGTGCATGACGACGTCCACCAGATGTATAGCGAAAACATAGTTCGGCATGAACAACGCCACCAGTCCTTGGATGAGGAAACTGACTGGCCTCACTGGCGTTCCGAATTCACTCCCTTGGCGTAAGACAACATAATGCTCGATATAGTCTCGCAAACCGAACTGAAGAACATGATCAATTTTCTGCAATTCATCGTGGTTGAAGAACCCCGGGTTCGCTATGAGCGGCAGAGAAATGGCGATGGTGAGCAGTAGCAGCCATGCCGCTGCTGCGATATGGTTACGAGGCACCCACTGCACTGAAGTAGGTGTCACGAGGAAATCTCCATAGGGGCAAACTTCGCGGTCGGGTTACGACTGAACAGATGTTTTAGTCGAAGAGCAGGTGCCTCCACCATATGCCAAGATATTGCTCCCACAACGAGGGCTGCCACACAACTCAACACCGCGTTCTCCGCCGTAGACATCGACCTGTCTGCCGTCATCATCAATTGTTGTATTGGCCATCCATACAGATAAGCACCATAGGAAAAGTCACCGACGCGATTGAACCAACCGAAACCCGGGACAAAAGCCAGGCAAAAGACTGTATAGGGCACAGCCACCATGTACACGTAACCAAAGAAGGCAGTTCCCTTTGCCATGGCAACCACACCGAGGACTGCGCAAAATACCAGTGGATGCAGGGGTATGGATTTCCGATTCACCCAGCACAGCATCCCGATCATGAACATGCCAACCGTCTGTAGGTGGGAGGGGTGGATCAAAAATGGGGCATAAACCGATGGCTTGAAAATGCCCAAGGCGAACAACCCGATCATCACGAGATTGAAAAGCACTCGGTGACGCAACAACTGCAAGCAATACAGCGCAAGCGCCCACACGTAGAGTCGCACTTCCACGGGAAGCGACCAAAGCGACCCGTTCACGGCCTTATCGTGGAGATCACTGAAGACACCTGGCAGAAAATACTCGGTCTTCCACGCGAGCCCGTTGTGAAGAACATAGTTCCATGTGGCTTCTGTCCAGTATTGATCGCTGACCGTCAACCATGGACCCAGCACCATTGCGGTGAGCAGCACACACACCAAGAGTGCGGGAAAGATCCGCAGCACTCGGGATATCATGTAATAAATGATTCCTTTTCCACTGCATAGCGATGAAGCAATCAAGAAGCCGCTCAAGACAAAAAATACATCTACCGCAACGCCGCCAATAAACTTGTAACCGACAAGGCGCAGGAACACATCGGGTTCACCTCCGCCGGTGATGGCGCCCGCGTGCCCGTAAATGACACAGAGCGCCGCAATCAGGCGGAGCAGATTGAGATTATTCTGTCGAGTGGAAAAAAGCGTTCCCAGCGACATGCCTATTTTCCTTCGTGTTCTTCTGACCAAACGCCGCCACTTTCCGAGCGAATGTGTTTCTGGACAAAATAAAGTGGCCGCTTCTTGGTCTCACCGAAAATTCGTCCAAGATACTCTCCCAGCACGCCGATGAAAAAGAGCTGCACGCCCCCCAGGAAAAGTACGGTAACCATCAGCGTCGGATAGCCTCGGACCGCCTCCCCCCACAACAGCGTCTTCGCAATTACCCATAGCCCGGCAGCAAAGGCGCAGAAGGCGATGAGCGACCCAAGATAGGTTGCTAGCTTAAGCGGCGCGATGGTAAAGGAAGTAAGGCCTTCGATAGCAAAATTCCAGAGCTTCCAATAATTGAACTTGGTTTCCCCTGCTGCGCGAGGGTCCCGGCGATAGTCCACGGCCTTGGAGGGGAAGCCGATCCAGGCAAACAGTCCCTTCATGAAACGATGATGTTCGCGCAGCTGCAGAAGTGCATTGACCGCCCGGCGACTCATCAGACGATAGTCACCAGTATCTCGAGGAATCTGCACACGCGAGAGTTTGGACATGAGGCGATAGAACAGGCTTGCAGTCGCCTTTTTCATCCATGTTTCGCCATCCCGATGCGTCCGTCTCGCATAGACTACATCGTAGCCTTCCTTCCATCCGTCGATAAACATTTCGATCAGTTCGGGGGGGTCTTGCAGGTCTGCATCAATGACGACAACGGCATCGCCTTTTGCATAGTCCAACCCCGCTGTCATCGCAATCTCTTTGCCGAAATTCCGCGACAGATCCACGCTGGCGATCCGCGAGTCTCGCTGCGCCAGTGCTTCCACGATCGACTGCGTGGCATCTTTACTGCCGTCGTTGACGACGACCAATTCCCAGGCATAGCCATCGAGACGATCGAAAATCGCTGCGAGACGGTTGTAGCATGCTTCAATTACAGCTTCTTCGTTATAGGCAGGAACGACGACCGAAATCAGTTCTTTCATATACTTTTCTTGAAAACCCAGTAGCGTGACGCAGCAAAATTCCAACCCAGACACACGCCTGTTGCCAGTACCTGAGTAAACCAGGGATTCCATCCCACTCGGTCAGCGAACAGTGCCATCAATCCCGTGTTCAGACACCACCCAATGAGGACCACCGCATAAAACTTCGGCACGGTCGTGATATGCCTTCCATCACTTCTGAAGGTCACGCAATAATTCAGAACATAGTTGACGATCGACCCAAAGATATAACCTACCCCGGATGCGAGCGCCGCCGATACGCCAAGATACTCGACCCCGATTCCCAGAGCAGCATACTGAACCAGCGTTCCGCAGGCCCCAACCAGCGCAAACTTTATAAACTGCTCAGATAACCGCACCTGGATGTTCCCGCCTGTTCGCTTAGCATTAAGAATCGCGGCCAGTATCTGGGCCTCCCGTGGCTGCGTCTCGATACCGATGAGGCATCCACGGTCCCCATTTAGCCTCATAGAGTGCCTTGTTTTGCTCAAACAACGCTTGTCTATCTGCGCTTCTCAGCTTGTTAAAGGACGCTGACAAATGATGATGGATGAAGACATCCTCGACACACAGCACCTTCATTCCCGCCTGCTCAATACGACGGCAATAGTCATCGTCTTCAAAGAATCCGCGGCCAAACTGCTCATCCAGCTCCCCTATTTGCTCATAGGTATGCCGCGGCAACATGACGCAGAAGAATGCGGCAGTCGGAAACTCGAAGGAACGCCCGATATGCCGGCGTGTGTAGCGCCCTGCGGCTTTCAGCATGTCGCCCATGTTGTCATAGCTGATATTGATGCGCGCCTCATTGCCGATATTGTTCGTCACCGGCCCGACCAAGCCAACGCGGCTATCACGACGAAGATGCTGGATCATGGTTCGAATCCAGCCAGGCGTCACATGAGTATCGTTGTTCAACAGCACGAGATAAGCACCTTGCGCACGTGCCAACCCCTGATTATTGGCTGCAGCAAAACCGCGATTATCCTCATTGAGGATCACGTAACGATTATCAGCCGCAGCCGCCCATTCACGTAGGTAAACCGGCGACCCATCGGATGAAGCGTTATCAACGACGATGATCTCGATAGGGTGATACTGGCTATATGCGTCGATACTCGCCAAGCATACTTTCGTAAGCTCGAGGTTGTTGTATGTCACCACTATGATACTTACGAGCGGATGAGCGTCGGAAGGCTGTTCAATCTGGCGAATCAGATCAACGGCCCGGTGCTCCCATGTTTGCCCCTGAGCAAAAAACTGTCGACGTGCACGCAAATCGGCTTGATCGCCTTCGACCAAGCCATGCCCGACCGCCTCGACAAACTCGGCATGCGACTTGGCTACATACACGAGATCACCAAACTGCCTCAACTCTGGTAAGTCGACCGAAACTACAGGCTTACCGGCGCTCAAATACTCATAGACCTTGACCGGGTTGGTCGCCAGGGTCAACGGAACCACTTGAAATGGCAATAGTGCAACGTCGAACGCATGCAAGTAGAAGGGCAAACGGCCATAAGGGACCTCACCAAGAAACTGAATGTTGGAGATATGCGCCAGCTTCTCGCGTGCCCCCGCGGTATCCGCACCGATAAGAAGCACGCAGCACTCAGGAAACGACCTCGCTACGTTCTGAATCAGCTCAATATCAAACCACTCTGCAATTGCACCGTAGTATCCGATGATCTGACGCCCCTGCGGGTCGCAGTAAACGTTGCCCGGATGCGCGCTGAAATGGCTGTACTCTCCAGCGTTGCGGACGATCATCCGTCGCTCGTTATAGCGTGCGGCGATATCATCCAGCCAAGTCGAAGTTGTAACAATCAGGTCGGATGATTCCAGCAGTGCACGTTCGTTCGCCAACAATTCGCTGCTGAAATTACTAAACCCTTCATGCAGATCCATACAATCATAGACAACATGACTATTTGGAAGAACAGGTGCAACGCTTTGCCAAAATGGATGTTGCACGAGCGAGACCAATCGAGTCGAATCGGCCCAATCAAGCAGCTCGCCAATGCTGTTGCGCAGCTGGCCGGTAACTTCGCTTGAAGGTGATCCAGTGTAAATAACCGGCGCGCTGGCAACGTATAGCTTCACCTGGAACAAAGTACCGTCTGCATCCAGTGCTTCGATGTCAAACCCGGCTCGATCATCATCGACAAAAACGGGGGAGATATAGAACACGCGGCGACCGGCCGCTGCCAATGCAGTAGCCAGATGCTGCGGACGTTGATACCGGAAATGCCAGTCGATTACGCCCCAGACGATATAGTCGGGAACACCCTCACCTTGCGCTCGCACCGGCAATGAAGGCGGGACGAATATCATGCCCTTGTGTGCGCTACGCCTAACCTTACCCAGGAATCGAGCCAATTGTTGGTGATAAAAGCTGCTCAGCAAACGTTTTACCGACATAGGCAACGGCAGCTGATGATAGCGCCGCCGCATGGCAGAAACGAGGCGCTCACGGTCCGCAGGCATCAACCCATGTCTCGCACAGCGCGCAGCAAAGCGCAATGGCGCAGTGAGCCGCCAGGAGCGGCTGGTCCGCATCTGATTGAGTTGTACGATCAGCAGATCGCGTTCTATGCCGACTTGATCCCGCTCTGCTAAAGCCTGTGTTTGAGCACGTACAGCATGATCATGTTGCTCCCTCATCCGGGTGATATGCTCCCCATACGAAAAGGCAATAGGCAAGATATACTGTTCGATCAGATTGGCATCCCCCATCTGTCCGCCGAGAATTGACTTGCGAATTTCAAGCTCACGCGCAATATATTTAGCGTAACACTCATCCGAAATCGGTAATTCACAGCGTTGGGCGACAGACTGGATCAGCGCCTTCCATGTAGACAATTCTGCATCGGCCGGGGCGGCGCAACGATGCAGCCCCCCTAGCGATACGAACAGCGCACGGAACAATAGATAACTCGGCTCCACCGAGAAACGCGCCGACCATTCAAGATCAAAGGGGAAAGCACGTCCGTCGCTACCGACAATAATGTTCTGAGGAATGAGATCGAAGGCCTCGGACGGAAGCACAGGCGCAGTGCCATCAGCGTTCGACACTAAGGTTGCGAACCCGCTGTACTCTGCGACAACTGCAAGGTATTTTTTTACAAAATCCACGACACCATCCACCGTCCAATCAGGGCGATTGACAATACGCAGAAATTCGGAAACCATACTGCTACCACCGTAATATGGCGTGGTCCCAGGAGGCTGAAAAGTCAACATGGTGGTCTGCAGCTCTTCCTCGCTGCAGGCAGCCAGAGCACCGCTTTCGATTGTGATCACTTGATCTGACGTTCGGCGGAACAACAACTTCTTGCAAAATGGCAACCGGCGTTCCGCGCTGTAGTGATAGCCCAACACGTCCGCATCGATAGCAGGCGCCGCCTCTGGTGACGCGCATACCAAGAATGAGTTGGCCAACTCGAGTGCAAGTCCGTTGTTAAAGACAGAAGGCCATGCCAATTGGAGTTCGAATGCAGTCTCACGGCCAAGCTGGTGGTCGCGAACAACACTGGCCACGCCAAGTGCGCTCGCATCGAACTCCTCGTCAGCCAAGCCATGGGAAGTTATGATCGACACTGGCAGCTTATAGTCAGGCAGCGGCGTCATGAATTCGCGGGTGGCAAAGCCAGCTTCTGCCAGCATACCCTCCAGCTCCAGCCGACCGAAAGTCTGTGCTTCTCCACGTTGGTATCGATCTTCGATTCCATACATGGAAATCCCGAGATGATCTTCCGGCGCGCCCGCAAAATACTTGAGCCCCATTTGATTCTCGATAGCTAGAATGAGTCGCCCGTCCGGCTTGAGCAACGACCGCACCTTCTGCAGCAACGTGAGTGCGGGAGCCTCGCTTTGAATAAAAAGATTGGCGTACTCCAGGACGCCGATCAAAGTTACAACATCAAACTGGCGGGCACACGCGAAACGCTCAAAACTCTCGGTCAACACGGTGACATTACGCAGATCGCGGGTACGCGAGCGCGCAATGCCAGCCCGGCGGGGCGTACCTTCAAGCGCGAGCACCTGGCCGCCACACTCACCCAGAAATCTCGTAATCGCTCCACAACCAGCACCAATTTCCAAAACATCGCCTTGCAAGCAATGACTGAATGGACGGAGAAGATTGGCACGTAAACTCGTGAGGTGATACAGGGATGGCCAATCCGTACAACGTGCACGCAACTCATCCGACAGCACAGAAAGGTCGCGCGCCTCGTCAACGATGCGGCGGATGCGCGCCTCCACAGCATCACCATCGCTGTACGCAATACCGTCATACCCGGGGCGCTGCCATACATCAGAAACCTCATGCAGGACATAGCCTGCTTGCTGGAGAAATTCGATCATGAGATATAGGGCGGTTCGATCTGAATAGACGAATCGAGATCCACCAAACCAAAGAAGCGGGTAGTAGGACGAACGAGTAGGTGAATCGCATCATACCTACGATCATGAGGTATCACATCTTCACCACTGCGCGTGGCAATTCCACACGAGACAAAGTAATCGCCCGGCGCCAACCTGCATTTGAATGTTATCCTAGCGTGCGTCACTGATCCGGCTAGGCCCTGTTCGCGGAATTCGGGCATATCAAGCGTTTCAGTATTTACACCATAGACGCTGACCCCTTCCTTAGTCTTGATCGTAACGCCGAGCACCGGGAAGACCAATGTTTCGATAAACCGGACAGCAATCCGCAAAGTCACATCCTGGCCGCTCACGATCCCGGTGGGGTATGCGCCATCTTCTGTTTCAACACAAAAGTCGATGATTGAGGCGGTCCCGTCGCCCCATCGATACTCATGCGGATTGTAGCCAGGCCTTACGCCGAACAGCTCTTCATCTACGCTTAGCGGCAGCAGCGCTGCATCCGTCTCCTGTTCGCCACGGTCTTCCAACTCCGATGCAAAACGCTTGCGTTCCTTGCCGAAGAGCAGATCCATGTAGCGATTGACTACGTCGCGTGGTTGGCCAGTGGCAATCTGCCGCCCCTCATGCAACAGGATGGCGCGCGAGCAATGGGTCACGATCTGCTCGCTTGAATGCGTGACGAGCAGGATACTGGAGCCGTTATCTTTCAGGCGACGCAATTGGTCGAAGCACTTTGCTTGGAATTTTGCATCTCCCACGGCCAGTGCTTCGTCGACGATCAGAATATCGGGGTTAATCTGTGCCTGCACAGCAAATGCAAGCCGAACCACCATGCCACTTGAATAGGTTTTAACAGGCTGATCGAGAAAATCGCCAATGTCAGCAAACGCTGCGATGTCATCGAATCTGGCATTGATTTCATCTCGTGTCAGGCCGAGCAGTGCCGCATTCAAATGGATATTCTCACGCCCTGTGAACTCAGGATTGAAACCGGAACCGAGTTCAAGCAACGCCGCGATACGCCCCTGTGTCTCAATCGTGCCGCCGGTGGGAGCAACAGTACCGCAAACGATCTGCAACAGGGTTGACTTACCACTGCCATTGCGGCCAACCACTCCCACCGTCTCCCCGCGCGCCACGTCGAACGAGATATCCGACAATGCCCAGAATTCGCGGTAATACTGGCGTGGCGACGCACCGAACAGCCGTTGAACACGGGGATATAAGGATTGTTTTAGGCGATGGGAAGGCTTATCGTAGATTTGGTAGCACTTCGTCACCGAAGATACGCGCACAACCGTTTCAGAGGACATCGGCAAAACCTCTACGGCTCTTCTGAAACCATGCAAAGCCTCCCCATGCCATCAAGAATCCCAGAATGCCCAAGAAACCGAGTAACGGAAGGTCAGGCCATTGCCCAAAAATTAACACTTTTCTTGCTTCCTCAATCAGCAAGGCAAGCGGATTGAGCCGCATGAAAATCTGATACCGCTCTGGCAAGGCGCTGATGGGGAAAAATACCGCCGAAGTGAACAGCAAAATCGTCGTTACCATGGTCGTCAACTGTCCGATATCCCGCAAATACACTCCGAGCGCCGCCAGAAACCATGCTAAGCCCACAGTAGCCAGCGCGAGCGGCAACAGCACAACGGGCAACCAGAATGCGGTAAACGGGATATTCTGATTGATGAGCAACTGAGCCAGAACGAGCACCCCCATACTTACCGCCGCGTGAAACAAGGCTGAACCCAAAGCCACCCATGGCAGGACTTCCAATGGAAAGATGATCTTCTTTACGAAATTGACGTTCGAGACAATGAGCCCGGGCGCACGATTCAGGCACTCCGCCATCAAGCCGTGAAGAATCATGCCGACAAAAAGAATAAGTGCGAAATCAGCTCGTGTTTCCCCTTGCACTGCCCCCCATCTTGCCTTGAATACAACGGAGAAAACAAACGTATAGATGATGAGCATCAAGAGGGGATTAAGAAATGACCATGTCACCCCCATCACCGAGCCGCGATAACGACCGATAACTTCACGCTTGCTCATCTGAGCAATGAGCTGCCGGTTACGCCAGAAGCTTCCGATCATCTCCGAGGGAGAACAAGCATAACGTCGCATCACGCGAAGACCTCGGCAGAGGCGAAGCACATTCCTTGAGCATCTTTCACGGACAATACAGGGGAAGCGTCGCCAAGTGGCCAGTTGATCGCCAGTTCGGGATCGTTCCAAGCAATGCACCGTTCGGATTCTGGAGAGTAATAGTCGGTCGTCTTGTACAAAAATTCCGCATTCTCAGACAACACCAGAAAACCATGTGCGAAGCCTTCTGGCACCCACAATTGCCGCTTGTTTTCGGGGTTTAACGTGACACCTATCCATTGCCCGAAACGGGGCGAGTGACGCCGAATATCAACCGCCACGTCATAGACCTCGCCCGATGTCACCCGGACTAGCTTGCCTTGCGGCCGACCGATTTGGTAGTGCAACCCGCGCAATACGTTCTTCGCCGAGCGCGAGTGGTTATCCTGCACGAACTGCCGCTTGAGCCCGGTCGCTTCTTCGAAGATGCGGGCATTGAAGCTTTCATAAAAGAAGCCACGATCGTCGCCGAACACCTTCGGCTCGAGGATCAGGACTTCCGGCAAGGCGGTTTGAACGACATTCATGCCACACCCTCCGCAACGATCTGCTGCAGGTACTTGCCGTAACCGTTCTTGCTGAGAGGGGTTGCCAGGCGGGCAACCTGCTCCGCATCGATCCACTTGTTGCGGAACGCGATCTCCTCCGGACACGCCACCATCAATCCCTGCCGACGCTGCAAGGTGGCGATGAAAGCAGAGGCCTCGAGCAAGGAGTCGTGCGTACCCGTGTCGAGCCACGCATAGCCACGGCCCATGATTTCGACGTTCAGCTGGTCCTGTTCGAGGTAACGCTTATTCACGTCAGTGATTTCGAGTTCGCCGCGCGCGGACGGCTTGATGTCGGCAGCGATGTCGCATACCTGCCGGTCATAGAAATACAGGCCGGTGACGGCATAGTTGGAGCGCGGCTTGACGGGCTTTTCTTCCAGCGACAGCGCGCGGAAATTGTCATCGAACTCGACCACGCCATACCGTTCCGGATCATGCACGTGATAGGCGAATACGGTCGAGCCGCTCTCCTGCACCGAAGCACGCTTGAGCTGCTCGAACAGACCGTGGCCGTAGAAAATGTTGTCGCCCAGGATCAGGGTCGAGGGATCGTTGCCGATGAAATCCCGGCCGATCAGGAATGCCTGCGCCAGACCATCCGGGCTCGGCTGCACGGCATACTGCAGATTGAGACCCCAGTTGCTGCCGTCACCCAGCATTTCCGCGAAGCGCGGCGTGTCCTCGGGTGTGGAGATGATCAGGATGTCACGGATGCCCGCCAGCATTAGTGTGCTGAGCGGGTAATAGATCATCGGCTTGTCATAGATGGGCAGAAGCTGCTTCGAGACCGACCGCGTGATGGGATACAGCCGCGTACCGGAGCCTCCGGCCAGGATGATGCCTTTGCGCATACGTCCTCATGAAAGGTAGTCAGGGAATGATCTGCTCGAGCACGTGGTGCAGTCCTTGCTCCCAGCGTGGCAGATGCACTCCGAATGTCTGTTGCAGGCGGCTCGTGTCCAGCCGCGAATTGGCCGGCCGCGGGGCCGGCACGGGATACTCGCGCGCGGCGATGGGTTCGACAGCATTTTCACCCACCTTGAGCGCGGCGCCACGAGCC
>Ga0247823_10004073_pt1 | contig 11739 bp, 11 predicted proteins | sample 13C_PalmiticAcid_2_FD_192426 | JGI IMG/M metagenome (GOLD analysis project Ga0247823, IMG submission 192426) | Soil microbial communities from agricultural site in Penn Yan, New York, United States - 13C_PalmiticAcid_Day30 | ecosystem: Environmental > Terrestrial > Soil > Agricultural land...
GACGGATCAGGCAGGCATCGGTTTCGGTCAGAATGCGGCGGAAATCTTCTTTCGTGAGAGCGTTCAGCTCTACACGGATCGGCAGGCGACCCTGCAATTCAGCCAACAGGTCACTCGGCTTTGCGTAATGGAACGCGCCGGATGCGACAAACAAGATATGGTCGGTTTTCACCGGACCGTGTTTGGTGTTGACCGTTGTGCCCTCGATCAGCGGCAGCAAATCACGTTGCACGCCTTCGCGGCTCACATCACCGCCACGCGCGTCTTGGCGGCTGGCGATCTTGTCGATTTCATCAATGAAGACGATACCGTTTTGCTGCACCAGTTCCAGGGCTGTGGCGACAACCTTATCGTCATCCAGCAGCTTGTCGGCTTCTTCGGTCATCAGTACTTCGTAACTGTCTTCGACGGACATCTTTTTACGTTTGGTGCGGCCACCAAACGCTTTGCCCATCATTTCGCCGATATTGATCATGCTCATTGATGATCCGGGCATGCCTGGAATATCAAAGCTTGCCATCGGGTCGGTTTTATCCTGCACGTCGATTTCAATTTCTTTGCCCTCCAGCTCCCCATTACGGAGTTTCTGACGGAAGGATTCACGCGTGGTTTCACTGGCGGTATCGCCAACCAAGGCGTCTAGCACGCGGTTTTCTGCATATAACTCAGCTTGCGCGGTTACAGAACGACGCATTTTGTCACGCACCATATGAATGGCGATTTCAACAAGATCACGAATGATTGATTCAACGTCTTTGCCGACGTAACCGACTTCGGTGAACTTGGTGGCCTCTACTTTCAGGAAGGGGGCTTGCGCCAGTTTCGCAAGTCTACGTGCGATTTCTGTTTTACCAACACCTGTAGGGCCGATCATCAGAATGTTCTTCGGGTAAATCTCTTCCTGCATCGTCTTATCAAGCTGTTGTCTGCGCCAGCGATTACGCAGGGCAATCGCTACAGCACGCTTGGCGGCAGCCTGACCAATGATATGACGATCCAGTTCGGATACGATCTCGCGTGGTGTCAGGGTCGGAATGTCGATGGTGATAGATGATTTGCTCATGGTGGGTGAACTAGCTCTCACTTATAGCTTTTCAAGCACAACGTTATGATTGGTATAGACGCAGATATCGCCTGCGATCTTCATCGCCTTGCGTGCAACCTCTTCAGCGGTTAGTGGCTGATCAATCAGCGCGCGCGCTGCCGCTAACGCGTAGTTGCCTCCGGAGCCGATACCGATGATGCCGTCTTCAGGTTCCACAACATCGCCTGTACCTGTCAGGATCAATGATGTTTCTTTGTCGCATACAGCCATCAGTGCCTCGAGGCGGCGCAGATATTTATCCATCCGCCAGTCTTTCGCGAGCTCAACACAGGCGCGGGTCAGTTGTCCCGGGTGTGCCTCCAGCTTGGCTTCCAGACGTTCAAAGAGCGTGAAGGCATCAGCGGTTGCGCCCGCGAAACCCGCGATAATCTTCCCGTCTTTGCCAAGGCGGCGAATTTTACGCGCGTTGGATTTCAGGACTGTCTGGCCCATGGAAACCTGACCGTCACCGGCGATGACGATGTCATTGCTCTTACGGACGGCGAGGATGGTCGTGGCGTGCCACTGACCGAGATAGTTATAAGGTGTGTTTTGCTCTGTCATGATCCCTTCGATATAGACCCCCAGCGCCTTCAAATCAACTCACACTATGGAAATTTAATCGAATTTGCGTTTGCGAAATGACAGGCGTAGCATTTTCGTTACCGAAGCCACCCGTATGGTGCGCAGAAAAGCGATTACTTAGATGTTCCTCAAAGATCACGCCTCCGATCTCGCCCCCCATCACACTGATAAAGAGAAAGCCAAAAGCCAGTTCTGGGTTTTGCTACTTGGCTGTATCGGCGTTGTATACGGCGATATTGGTACCAGTCCCCTGTATGCGTTCCGTGAAGCCGCGCTGCAGGCATCCAAGACGGATGGGGTACTAAGCGCAATCGAGATTTATGGCATTTGTTCCTTGATTCTGTGGTCATTGATGCTGGTGGTCACACTTAAATATGTGTTGTTCCTTCTGCGCCTCGATAACCGGGGTGAGGGCGGCATTCTGTCGCTGGTGGTGCAGGCGTATAAACCATCGGGAAAACTGGGGCCCTTTGTCTTCTTTATGGGCTTGATCGGTGCGGGCTTGTTCTACGGCGATGCGGCAATTACGCCCGCGATTTCCGTGATGTCAGCGGTTGAGGGATTGAAGCTGGCGACACCGGGTTTTGAAGATTACGTGCTCCCGATTTCGATCTGCATTCTATTGCTGCTTTTCTATGCGCAGAAATCGGGTACGGGCGCGGTCTCGATCTTCTTTGGCCCTGTGACTGCCGTGTGGTTTGTGGTGATGGGGGCGCTGGGTGTGCATTGGATCGTGCAGAATCCGGATATTCTTCATGCGCTTAACCCCTATTATGCTGTCGAGTTCTTTATCCATCACGGCATGGTCGGTTTGATTGTTCTGGGTGCGGTCTTTCTGGCGGTGACAGGTGCGGAAGCACTTTATGCTGACCTTGGTCATTTTGGCCGCGCACCTATTCAGCGCGCTTGGCTGTTCCTCGTGTTTCCATGCCTCAGTCTCAATTATCTGGGGCAGGGTGCATTGATTTTGCAACAACCTGAGGCGCTTGATAATCCGTTCTATAAGTTGGCACCGGAAGAATTGCTGCTGCCGTTGATCCTGCTCGCGACGATGGCCACGATTGTGGCGTCACAAGCGGTGATCACGGGTGCGTATTCATTGACACGTCAGGCTATCCAGCTTGGCTTCTTGCCACGCATGGAAATCAGACATACTTCGACTGACCAACACGGGCAGATTTATATGCCCAAGATTAATCGCATGCTGCTGCTGGGTGTTCTGCTGTTGTGTGTAATGTTCGGTAGTTCTAGCGGTCTGGCTTCAGCTTACGGTATTGCTGTATCGGGCACGATGCTGGTTTCCACGATCCTGTCCTTTATCGTCATCTGGCGCGTTTGGAAGAAGAGCCCGTTACTTGCGGCCTTGATCGCGCTGCCCTTCATTACGCTTGAGGTCATTTTCTTTGCCGCCAATATGTTGAAATTGTTCGAAGGCGGCATTGTACCGCTGTTGATGGCGGGCATGCTGGTTCTGATGATGACGATCTGGGTGCGGGGGACCTCTTACTTGCGGCGTAAATCGCAGGAAGATGTGACCAGTCTCAATGATCTGGTAGAGATGCTAGACCGTAAGTCACCGACACGGATTGAGGGTACGGCGATTTTCCTCACTAGTGATCCTAGCTCTGCTCCGGTTGCGCTATTACAGAACCTGCGCCATAACCATGTCCTGCATCAGCATAATGTTATTCTGACTGTGGCGACGTCACAGATACCGTCGGTACCGGAAAGTCACCGGATTGCGGTTGAACGTCTGTCGTCATCCATCACCTGTGTGGTTTTGAATTTCGGCTACATGGAAATTCCCGACGTGCCCAAGGCGTTAAGGCTGCTTTCGCAGTATGGCGTCGATTTCGATGTCGAAAATGCGTCCTATTTCCTGGGTCGCCGTTCCATCGTTTCCGATGCCAAGGTCGGTTTGCCGGAATGGCAGGATCATATCTATATCGCCATGGCCAAATCGGCGGCGAACGCGAATGATTTTTTCCGTATCCCCTATGACCGTGTCGTGGAGATGGGTATTCAGATGGCGGTTTAGGAATATGAAAAGCATAAGCCTGAACTTGCCTTGAAAATGTCCTCAATCCATATCATTCTGTCTATTACGATTACTCTTGCCGATTAGGACATACATATATGGAATTCTTCTCCGCCATTCTCGACGGTCAATTCCTCGGACAGCCCGCCAGCCTGTGGCTGATCTTTGCGACGGTTATTACCACGCTGCTGGTTCTTGATCTTGGTGTTCTCAATAAAAAGGACCACGTGATCGAGGCGTCAGAAAGTCTGCGCCTTGCCGGTATCTATGTGGCGATTGCTCTCTTGTTCGGTGTGTGGCTGTGGTGGCAGCTCGGGCCTGATGATGGGATGGATTATTATACGGCCTATCTGATCGAGCTTAGCCTTTCGGTCGATAACTTGTTTGTGATGTCGTTGATCTTCACCTATTACGGCGTCCCGCGTGAATACCAGCACAGGGTTTTGTTCTGGGGTATCATGGGCGTGATCATCATGCGTGGTATCATGATCGGTGTTGGTGCGGCGCTGGTGCATAATTTTGAGTGGGTTCTGCTACTTTTCGCAGCCTTCCTTGTGTTTACAGGGATCAAGATGTTCTTGGCCAAGGATGAGGAAGAAGAGGGCATTGAAGAGAGCCGCTTCATCAAGTTCATTCAAAAGCACTTGAAAGTGACTAAATTCCTGCATGGTCATAAGTTCTTTATCCGTGAAAAAAGCATCGATAACCCCAGTGGCGGCCTGCGTGCGACACCGTTGTTCCTGGCGCTGGTCACTATCGAGATCGCCGACCTGATCTTTGCGGTGGATTCCGTTCCGGCGGTTCTGGCAATTACGACCACGACCTTCGTGGTTTATACCTCGAACATCTTTGCCGTGGTCGGTCTGCGGGCGATGTATTTTGCGATCGCGGCGATCATTCACCGCTTCGTTTATATGCAATACTCGCTGGCGATTATTCTGGTCTTTATCGGCCTGAAGGCCTTCTACAGTCATTTCTCAGGCGAGAAAGTTCCGGCATTCCTGTCACTTGGCATAACACTGAGCCTGCTGGCCGGTGGTATCCTGATGTCCATGTGGAAGACCAGCCAGAAAGAAAAAGAGGGCGGCGACGCGGCCTAAGTTATTCTTAGGGCTTCGGCGCTCTCACCGCTTCCAGCAACTCTTTTGACTGATGCATGATCTCGGGTGGGGGGTCCATGCCCATGGACGCGTATGCCGCGAGTAAGCGGGTATGATCCTGTGCGGCTTCTGTAACCGTTTGTTGCTCTGTCGGGGCCGGGGTTTGCGGTTCCTGCGGGACTGGTTCATGGGTTATGTCCGTTTGCAGGGTGGCGATACGGGCCACGGCTGCAAAGGCCATGCCCACCGCAACAACGGCAATCTTGGTGCGCAACGGCGCGGTGGCGGCTTTATAGGCCAGTTTGAACCATAATGGCGCGCGGTTTTTGTCGCTCATAATTTTCCCTGCTTAGTTTATATCCAGTTTAGTCAGTGCTTCACCGATAGGCACAAAAACATTGAGGCCCGTAGAGGCGTCACCTTCGTTATACCCTGCGGCGGTGATGCCGACAATGTTGCCATATTGATCCAGTAACGGGCCACCGCTATTGCCGCCATGGATTTCTATATCAGCCTGAATGAAGTTCTGGCGGGTGCCCAGCATATTGAAATTCTTGCGGTGGGCGCTGACGATGCCTTTGGTCACTGTATCTTGTAACTGTCGTGCCATGGGGGCGCCAATCGCATAAACATCATGACCAATCGCAGGCCACAAGGGCTGTACAGGCAATGTTGCGATTTTCAGGTCAGAGGGAATATCTTCGAGTTTCAGTAGCGCCACATCACGTGCCGGATCGCGGCGCAGGACTTCGGCAATCATCTTTTCTTCCTTATCGGCGCTGACAATGCGCACACGCAAGGCATCACCCACGACATGAGAATTGGTCAGGATATGGCCCTGCTTTGTAATAAAGAAGCCGGAGCCATGGCCTGTGCCGCCCTCAACCATCACAGCGATATGTCTGGCGCTTTCTAAATCAATTACTTTCGTACTGATTGCTTTATGATCAAGGGACACGGCTTCGTTGGCTTCGAATTTACGACGGGCTTCGGTGTTCTCTTTCTTCTTCTTCTGCCACAAATCACGCTCCGGGCGTCTGCCGTTCACCATCAATTCATGAAAGGCCTGATCGGCGGCCAAGTTGTGTGTGGCCATGGCGAAGGCATCGTTGAACATCAGTGCCAGCCCTTCGTAGTTCGCGTGCTTGCGATCGACGTAGCCTTCCGTGGTTGCCTTATAGACAGTGGTTTTGCGCAGCGAATCGTAGATGCTCCATTCCACCTGAATATAGAGCTTACCCTTCTCGCCGTAGCTGTTGTTGAGCACGCTCGAGAGCAATCCCGGTTCCTGATAGCAGGCATCCATACGGGCATCTGTGATCTTGGCCCCGATTTTAAATTCTGTGCGCAGCCAGTCTTCGTCAGCTTCTTCTTCGAACAGGAATTCATCACTGCCGGTGACATCGTAACCAAGCCCCGCCATGGTTTGGTAGAATGCTTTGCGGGCGCTGTCTTTATCGACATTACTGGTCAGGACATTGCGCTCGGCCTCATAGGTACTGAAACAAAAATTGGCAGCATCAGAACCGTAATTGCCGATTTGTTTGCCGATGGGTAAGCGAAAGATAATATTGCTGAGGCGAAAGGGCGCTGGGTGCGCGGTTTCCGGGACAGGGGCCGCGTCGCCATATTCGACCTTTTTAACCGGAGCCATGCAGGCACTTAAGGATATGGCTGTGATCAGCAGTAATATGAAATGACGCATATGAAATCTCCCACACTCGCGGATTCTAATGTGATTTGCAGGTCATGCAATGCACAATTGCGCGAGATTCCCATATCGCATCGCAGCACATAAAAGATGAAAAAACTGTGATGCCCACTACAGATTTTTATATTTCTTCATATGTTTTATGATGAAATGGAAGAGAGCACGACATTTCTCGTACTAGCGTAGCGTAAGCCCGTCACTTAGCGGGCCAGGGGAGGCATCATGAACGACCACCGCTTAAAAACCCTTACACCTGTGGCAACGGTGGAGCTGGCGACATCTCTGTCGGCCGGTGAGATGCAGGACCTTTGCGATTCCACAGATGCGGCGATTGAAAATGGCGGCGGCTTCGGCTGGGTCAAATTGCCTGCCCGTGAAATTCTCGAACGTTATTGGCACGGCGTTTTGACCATGCCGCAACGTCGCTTGTTCCTCGCCCGTCTTGATGGTGTGATCTGTGGCACTTGCCAAGTGATGCTACCGAATAAGAATAACGAAGCCCAAAGCTTTGCTGTCCAGTTGACCGCCCACTTCGTGGCCCCTTGGGCGCGGGGCCATGGTCTTGCCCGCATGCTGATTGAGGAAGCGGAAAGACAGGCGCTGAGCGAGGGTTATTCTGTGATCAACCTTGATGTCCGTGAAACGCAGGAAGCCGCTTTGCAGCTGTATGAAAGCATGGGTTACGAGATGTTTGGCACCCATCCTTACTATGCGCAGGTGGACGGCGAGATCATCAAGGGCCGCTATTACAGCAAGCTCCTGAAGCCCGCATCTCAGGCTTAACTACCCCTTGTCAAAAGGTTAACGCGTTCTAGTTATCTGTACTGGAGCAAACCTCAACACATTTAAAAGAAAGGCAGGGTCATCATGATCCGTGTATTCCCCAGAGAAACACTGGGCGGATTTGAGAACGATTGGCTCAATTCCAAATTCCATTTCAGCTTTGCCGATTATTACGACGAGAAACGCATGGGTTTTGGCCCGTTGCGTGTAATCAATGACGATCTGATCAAGGCGGGTAGTGGTTTTGACCTGCATCCGCACCGGGATATGGAGATCATCACCTATGTCCGCACAGGTGCCGTGCATCACCGTGACACGCTGGGGCACAAGGGTAAAACCGGTGCTGGCGACGTACAGGTTATGACTGCCGGTACGGGCATTGCGCATGCCGAGCATGCTGATCCCTCCGATGACACAACGCTGTTCCAGATCTGGATTCAGCCCAACCGTCGTGGCCTGCAACCGCGCTGGGGTCAGGCTGAGTTTCCGAAGGCACCTGTGACGGGTGATCTGAAGCTGCTGGTATCTGGTCGCGAAAGCGATGCCGATAGTGATGCGCTGACCATCCATCAGGATGCGGCGATCTATGGCGGCAACCTCGTGAAGGATACAGCGCTCACGCACAATGTGCGTGGAAACACGGGTGCCTATGTCGTGATCTCAGCTGGCGAGGTTGGGGTCAATGGCACGGTGATGAAAGTCGGTGATGGCGCGGAGATTACCGGGGAACCGACCTTGAATATTCGCGGTTTGACCGATGCTGAACTTCTTGTTATCGAAGTATAGGCCTAAAGTCTAACTTCTGCGGGCATCTGGCACGGATTTTTCGCTTCCGTTGCTCACGTACTTGCATGTACGCTGCGCTACGGTTCTCAAAAACCCGTCGCCATTTGCCACTCAGAAGCGACTTTAGAAAAACAGATATTGCGAGAGGAAATCATGACCGCTTCATATGACGACAATAATATTTTCGCAAAAATTCTCCGTAAGGAAATTCCTTGCAAACCTGTCTATGAAGATGATCATGTTTTTGCCTTTCCTGATATTGCACCCAAGGCCCCGGTGCATATTCTTGTGATTCCTAAGGGGTCATACGTGTCTGTTGCTGATTTTGGTGCCAAGGCCAGTGCCGAGGAAATCACAGCGTTCTGGCGTGCGGTGGCCAAGATTGCTGCCGATAATGGACTACCCGATAGCGGTTTCCGCGCCATTGCCAATACAGGCTTAAACGGCGGTCAGGAAGTGCCGCATTTCCATGTACATATTGTGGGTGGAAAGAAATTGGGGCCGATGCTCTCCGCGGCTTAACGCGGGAATACGATCACATTCTTATCAAGACGTTGCAACTGGCGCAGGTTTCTGACCGGTGTGCGCTCTTCCTGTTTGCGGAAGCTTAGGGATGCCAGTTCATGATTGGCGCGTTCGGCATGCACCATCGCCTGAATGGAAAGAATATCGCAGAGCAAACCTTCGGGGGAATGCGGATCTGCTTGTGACAGCACAGCATCCATCAACGTCGCCAGTTCTTCCAGATCTTCCGGAATTTGCTGTAGCAATATCATGGCATCTGTGTCGTTGAGTGGCTCACCACCTCTTCCGGCTTCGGCCAGCAGGGCGGCACCATACTCATCGGCGATACGTGCTGCTGAGATTGCCAACATATTGACGATAGGTGATTCTGCGGCGGCTCCGGCCACGTGCTGTGCACACAGGGCCAGACATAGTAATCCGGTATCCGGTTTTAATTCCGAAAGGCATTCATGCAATGCTGCTTCGCAGGCATCATCCAGCTGCTCGCTATCATTCAAAATCATCTGCACTGCAATCGGCACGACAAAGCGCGCATGCAACGTGGCAAGCTGCTGGTCGGTCAAAGATGGTTGCGGTACGCGCATGCGCATGATTGTGATTCCCTTGATCTACCCTTTCAGTCTGGCAGGGAAGCGTGAACAAGGGCTTAACGGCTATTTTCGGTAAAACGACCGATTGTGTTTTGCAGCCAGAAAGGGCAAATTAGGGGTGGGGATGACGAGTATTCCATGAAGGTTAAGGCTAAAAACGCGCAAAAGCGCAATAAGGACGCCGCCGGCAAGAAGCGGCCTTTCCAGGATGACTCCGCTATTATTCTGGCGGCAGCGATTATCCTGATTTTGGCGCAATATTATGTGTTCTCAGCGCTGCAAGATAATGCCCAGCCGAAAAAGGTGATCATCAAGGCCCAGACCGATGATGTGGCCCGCACCGTTAATCAAAACCTTTCCGGCCAACGTCAAAGCATTGAGGAACATATCAAGCGCTATCTCTTTATTCCCAGCAATCAACCCAATAATCCTGTGCTGATGGCAAGACGCCCTGCATTCAGTGAAGCAGGCTGGCAGGGTTATCAGCAATATATCGCGGGGCAGCAAAACAGGTTGCCCGCCGGCGAGGGTTTGAATGCTGAGTTCGTGTTCGGATCACAGAAATATGCTGTGCTTAGTGATAACAGCACGGCCTTTAAGGCGGACGGCATGTTTTGTTTCGGTGTTGATCAGAACTATAGATGCGGCCCTCAACGTTTTGTGATTGAACTCCTCCTGCGTGGCAGTATCAGTGCGCCCGATACGTTGACCTTTGATGCGTGGGAAGTGGCCCCGCCCAAACCCGCCGCAACGCCCTAAATCGCACTTTTCTAAGATTCTGGATTCATCCCGCTTTACGTGCCATAACCTAGCGGGGATTACCGGAGGTTGAGACTTGGTCGCGCGGATTAATACAGTTGCCTTTCATGGCGCGGATGTACAGGCAGTTGATGTGCAGGTGCAGATCAGCAATGGGTTGCCTGCGTTCACCATCGTGGGGTTTAATTACCCCGACAAGTTTAGGAATGCTCTTATATGAAATTTCTTGTTTTTCTTTTTATAGGAATTCTTCTGCCTCTTGGTGCGAACGCAAGTGCGCTAACAAGCATAAAAGTGGGAGATAGGAACTATAATCTAGTTATTTTTGGAGATAGGGATCATGCAGAGCCTATAAAGACATTTAATGATGCTTTGAAACACGCGTCTCGTCCGGAAGTAATTAGTAGATGCTTATTCGCCATTGATATGCCCGCTGGCACGGCACATGGTGGCCATAGTTATGGTGGGTTCTGTTCACATATCATTGGCAAAGAAATGAGCAGAGTCATGATTTGTGCAGATACTATGGCGGGTCACCTGGAGGTGCAGCCGATGGAAAAACACAAATATCCAGAAGACGCTATAAATTTATTGGCAAGATTTGTCGCTGATAATTGTACAGGTGGTTAAATGGTAGCGCGGATTAACACAGTTGCCTTTCATGGCGTAGAAGTCCAGGCGGTTGATGTGCAGGTGCAGATCAGCAATGGGTTGCCTGCTTTTACCATTGTCGGCTTGCCTGATAAGGCCGTCGCTGAATCGCGTGAACGTGTGCGTGCGGCGCTGCATGCGCTGGGTCTGTCACTTCCACCGAAGCGGTTGACTGTAAACCTCGCGCCTGCAGATCTCGCGAAAGAGGGTTCGCATTACGATCTTCCGATTGCGCTTGGGCTTCTCGCGGCTATGGAAGTTTTATCTGCTGATGAACTGCGTGATTGTGTGGTGCTGGGCGAGTTATCACTCGATGCCGGTATACGCGCGGTTGCGGGTGTGTTGCCTGCGGCACTGCATGCATCAGCCAATGATAACCGTCTGATCTGTCCTGCTGCCTGTGGTTCCGAGGCTGCGTGGGCGGGTGATCTTGATATTCTGGCGCCCGGTGATCTGCTGCAACTGATCAATCATATGAAGGGCACGCAAGTGCTGACGAAACCACAGCCCAAGATGGCGGCTGTGCGGGAACAAACATTGATCACTGACATTGCCTCTGTGCGCGGGCAGGAAACAGCCAAGCGTGCGCTTGAGATTACAGCCGCTGGCGGCCACAACTTGCTTATGATCGGTCCGCCGGGTGCGGGTAAGTCGATGTTGGCATCGTGTCTGCCCGGTATATTGCCGCCGCTGACACCGCGTGAGGCATTAGAAGTTTCGATGATTCATTCGATGGCGGGTTCGTTGCCAGAGGGTGGTCTTATACAGCAACGCCCGTTCCGCGCACCGCATCATTCAGCATCACTGCCTGCGTTGGTGGGTGGCGGGCATAAAGCAAAACCCGGTGAAATATCGCTCGCGCACCGCGGCGTATTGTTCCTTGATGAATTGCCGGAGTTTGCGCGTGCGACACTCGAGTCATTGCGTCAACCGCTTGAGACAGGTGAGGCGACGATTGCGCGTGCCAATCATCATGTGACATATCCCGCACGCTTTCAGTTGATTGCGGCGATGAACCCTTGCCGCTGCGGTTACCTCGGTGATCCCTCACAGGAATGCACAAAAGCCCCGCGTTGCGGTGGTGAGTATCAGGATAAATTATCAGGTCCTTTGCTGGACCGTATTGA
>Ga0247823_10004074_pt1 | contig 11738 bp, 10 predicted proteins | sample 13C_PalmiticAcid_2_FD_192426 | JGI IMG/M metagenome (GOLD analysis project Ga0247823, IMG submission 192426) | Soil microbial communities from agricultural site in Penn Yan, New York, United States - 13C_PalmiticAcid_Day30 | ecosystem: Environmental > Terrestrial > Soil > Agricultural land...
GCCCCGGCCCCGTCTGCGCCAGCCGAGCCCGCGGCGACCGACACGCCCCCGCCCAAAGCCCCTGTGTGACGCGCAGGGACGGCGGCCTCGCTCAACGCGGCTGCTTGACGATGCGCAGGTAAGGCTTGGGCGCCTTCCAGCCCTCGGGAAACAGCGTCTTCGCGTCGTCGTCGGTCACTGAGCCCGCGATGATCACGTCCTGCCCCTGTGTCCAGTTCACCGGTGTGGCCACCTTGTGTTTCGCGGTGAGCTGCATCGAATCGAGCACGCGCAGGATCTCGTCGAAATTGCGCCCCGTGGTCATGGGGTAGGTCATCATCAGCTTGATCTTCTTGTCGGGCCCGATGATGAAGACCGAGCGCACGGTGGCGTTGGTGGCGGCGGTGCGGCCATCGGCGGTGCCGGGCTCTTCGGCCGGCAGCATGTTGTAGAGCTTGGCCACCTTCAGGTCGACGTCGCCGATCATGGGGTACTTGACGGTGGCGCCCTGCGTTTCCTCGATGTCGGCCACCCACTTGCCGTGGCTGTCCACCGGGTCCACCGACAGGCCGATGAGCTTGGCGTTGCGCTTCGTGAACTCGGGTTCGATGCGCGCCATGTAGCCCAGCTCGGTGGTGCAGACGGGCGTGAAGTCCTTGGGGTGCGAGAACAGGATCGCCCACTGGTCGCCGATCCAGGTGTGGAAATCGATGACGCCCTGGGTGGTCTGGGCGCTGAAGTTCGGTGCAGTGTCGTTGATGCGAAGGGACATGCGGGTCTCCTAGTCTGGTGGAAAGCCCCGTAGTGTGCGCAGTCCGAAAGACCGTGTCGATGAGGGAGGTTCCACGGCGCTGCGGCTTGGGCGCCCAGAGCGGCCTCAGTACAGGCGCACCGCGACGTCGAAGTGCCAGCTTCGGCGGATCTCGATCACGTCGTACTGGCGCGCCATGGACGGCGTGAAGGGGAGGTGCACCATGCCGTGGACCATGCGCGGGATGGCCTCGTCGATGGCGGCCACACCACTGGTGCGCACCACCGTCACCGACTCGATCGAGCCGTCGCTGCGGATGGAGACGTTGACCACGGGGTCGGTGTAGCGCTGCCTTGCGGCCTGGCGCACCAGCTCCACCGGCATGTTCATCTCGATGCGCTTGGCCCAGGCCTCGGCGTAGAGCACGAGGTCGCGGTTGGGGTCGTAGCGGCCGAACATCCGCACGCGGCGAAGGGAGCTGACGGTGGGGTTGCGCTGCGCCTCGGCCTCGGCGGCGGCGCGGCGGTCGGCCTCTTCGTTGAGCTGGCGGCCAATGGCGCGGCGGCGCTCCTCGCGGGCCTCGTCTTCGGCCGCGCGTTCGGCCTGCAGGCGCGCGGCCTCGGCCTGGGCGGCGGCGTCGCGCTCCCCCTGGAGGCGGGCGGCATCTGCTGCCTGGGCAGCGGCTTGCGACGCGGCTGCCGCTTGACCTTCGGCCTCGAGCCTGGCCGCCTGAGCCTGAGCCTGAGCCTGAGCCTGAGCCTGAGCCTGAGCCTGAGCCTGAGCCTGAGCCTGTTCCGCGGCCCGTTGCGCTGCCTCGGCTTCGGCCAGGCGCTGAGCCTCCTGCCTGGCCGCCGCTTCGCGCTGAGCGGCTTGTCGTGCGGCGTCGGCTGCCTGACGTTCGGCCTCACGCGCCGCTTGCTGTTCCGCCGCGAGGCGTTCGGCCTCGGCCCGCTCGGCTGCCTGCCGAGCGGCTTCGCGCTGCGCAGCGGCTTGTTGCTCCGCTTCCAGCCGCTGCGCCGCTTGCTCGGCCTGGCGCTGCGCTTCCAGGCGCTCGCGAGCCAATTGTTCGTTGGCCAGCCGTTCGGCTTCTGCCCGTGTGGCTTGCTGGCGGGCGAGCTCTTGACGGGCCAACTCCTGTCGAGCGATTTCCTGGCGGGCCGTCTCCTCCCGGTCGGCGGCCTCGCGTTGCGCTTGCTGCGCTTGCTGCGCCTGCTGCGCGGCTCGCTGGACAGCCTCCTGGCGGGCCGCTTCCTGTCGCTCGATGGCCTGTTGTTGCTGCTGCTGCTGCTGAGCTTCGCGCGCGGCGGCCTGCCGCGCCGCGTCCACGCGCTCGGCCTCGGCGCGCGCGCTCGCCTGGCGCAGGGCGTCCTGGCGCTCGACTTCCAGGCGCTCCATCTCGGCGCGTTGCGTCGCCACCTGTTCGGCCGCGACGCGCGCGGCCTCCTGGCGGGTCGCCAGTTCGTTCTCGGCCTGCTGGCGTTCGGCGGCCTGCCGCGCCGCGGCTTCCTGCTGGTCGGCCGCGACGCGTGCCGCCTCCCGTTGAGCGGCCGCCTCACGCTCGGCGGATTGCCGGGCGGCGTCCGCCTGCTGGGCCGCCTGCTGGGCCGCCACCCTGGCCGCCATGTCCTGTGCCGCCATGCCCTGAGCCGCCGCTTCACGCGCCGCGGCCTGCTGGGCGGCCAGTTCGCGCGCGCTCGCCTGCCGTGCCGCCTCTTGTTGCGCCGCCGCCTGCCGGGCCGCCGCGCGGCGCTCGGCCGCTCGCCGTTCGGCCAGCTGGCGCGCCGCTTCCGCGCGTCGGGCTTCCCGGCGCGCGGCCTCCTGCCGCAAGGCTTCCTGTCGCAAGGCTTCCTGTCGCTCGGCCTCCTGCCGCCGCGCCTGCAGCGCGGCGTGGTCGAGCACCGTCAACGCCCCGGCGCTCTGGGGCGCTGGTGGGGAGGGGCGGGGCGCGGACGCGGAGGTGGACGGCGCCCCTTCGGCGGCAGGCGCTGGCGGCGGCGACAGGCGCACCCGCAACTCAGGCACCTCCGTGCGCCGCTCCTTCCACGGCAGCTCCAGCCCCGGCAGGTCCAGGCCGTCGCCAAAGGTCAGGCTCAGGATGAGTGCGTGCACCAGCAGCGAGATCGACCAGGCGAAGGTCTGGCGTCGCGGCTCGGACACCAGCCAGCCGCGGGGCCGCCAGCGGTAGGCCAGCACCGCCGCCAGTGGCGGCAGCGGCCTTCGCGTCGGCGCCTCGTTGTTCTTCGCGGTCTGCATCGGGCGCATTGTCTCGTCCAAACGACCCGGGCCGCGTGGCTTTGCGCTTCTTGGGACGGCGAGTGCGTTCTTTTTCGACCCTGTCGATTCCCGAGGGCTTCGCCCGTCGTGTGGTCAGATGGCGGCCGCTCGCAAAGGGGCCGCTGCCCTGTTCTACCCACCGCCGCGCAAAGGAAAGCCGCCATGGCCACCACCGACAAGCCCCAGGGCCCCGCGTCCTATTTCCCGTCGATAGAGAAGAAGTACGGCCAGCCTATCGAACACTGGATGGGCGTGCTGCGCCAAGCGGGGCCGCTGAAGCACATGGAGCTGGTGGCGCGGCTCAAATCAGAGCATGCCCTGGGCCATGGACACGCCAACGCGCTGGTGGCTTGGTTTCTGGCGAAACGCTCGTGAGCGAGCGCTCACGGTCAGCCCCTTTTGCGGACGCCTAGCGATGCCCCCTTCAGGTCATCGCAGCAATAAGTGGAGGAAATCCGCTTCTGTGACGGCTGCCCCCCCAAGCAGGGGCCTGAGATCGGCGGGGGTGTGGCGACTCAGCATTCTTTTTTGAAGGAAACCCGTTGCCATAGCCTGAGGGGAAAGGTGCTTTCATGCGTGAGGCCGAAAATAGTTCACCTCCAATGCCGAATGGGAGAGGGCAATGCAGATTCTGAGCCTTGAGGATCTCAAGAAGAGACTGGAACAACGGCAGGCAGTGCTAAATGCGCCGCAGCCAGAGGCGACGATATGGCGCTACTACTCACTTGAGAAATTCTTGGATCTCATCGCGTCTCGTTCCTTGTTCTTTTCATGTGTGACGCGCTTCGAAGACCCCTGCGAAGGCGACTACGGCGAAAGCGCAAAAAGGCGAATTCGAGAGCAGTACGGCGATGGGCAATATCTGAGGGACTTCAATACCTATGACTTCCTGCGAGGGCACACATACGTTTCGTGCTGGTATGAAGCAGATCACGAGTCCGACGCGATGTGGAAGTTGTATGGAAATGGCATCGCAGCCAAGGCGGAGTTTGGGAAAATCCAGCAACTGCTCACATGGTCAGAAACCGAGGTGAAGCAAGCTGGCCGTGTGAATTACATCGACTATGAGGCAGGTCATGTCGACGTCGATGCGAGTTATCTCCCGTACTTCTTTAAGCGCCAAGCGTTTGCGCACGAGCGCGAAGTTAGGTTCCTGATTCAGGAACATCGCGACGACTGGAATGAGTATCCTGAGTCCAGGGACGGGAAAATAGTTGCGGCGGACCTAAATGCCTGCTTTTCTGAGTTTGTGCTGAGTCCCACGATGGCGCCGTACATCTGTTCCGCCGTAGAGTGGTTCGTTGGCCAAGCCGGTCTTACCGTACCAATGCGTCGCTCGGCCCTCCTAAATAGACCTGTTTGGTGAGAGGAAGCCCGCAATCAATTGGCGCGAGCCCTCACAGCTTCTCCGTCTCCCCCGCCTTCGGCTGCCACTTCATCAGCCGTTTCTCGATGCGTCCCACCATCGCGTCGAGAACGAGCGCGAACGCGGTGAGCACCAGGATGCCCGCCATCACCGTGTTGATGTCGAACTGCCCCTCGGCCTGCAGGATGAGGTAGCCCACGCCCTGCGAGGAGCCGAGGTATTCGCCCACCACCGCGCCCACGAAGGCCAGGCCCACGCTGGTGTGCAGCGAGCTGAACACCCAGCTCGTGGCGCTGGGCAGGTAGACGTGGCGCAGCAACTGCTTCTGGCTGGCGCCCAGCATGCGCGCGTTGGCCAGCACCACCGGGCTCACTTCCTTCACGCCCTGGTAGACGTTGAAGAAGACGATGAAGAACACCAGCGTGACGCCCAGCGCCACCTTGGAGCCCATGCCCAGGCCGAACCACACCGCGAAGATGGGCGCCAGGATGATGCGGGGCATGGAGTTGAGCGCCTTGATGTAGGGCTCCAGAATGGCCGAGGCCATGGGCGACAGCGCCAGCCACAGCCCGCCCGCCAGGCCCGTGACCGCGCCGATGCCGAAGGCCATCAGCGTCTCGGCCAGTGTGATCCACAGGTGCACGTAGATATCGGCGTCGGTGACGAACCAGACCCAGATGCGGCGGAAGATCTTCAGCGGTTCGCCGAAGAAGAACGCGGCCTGGCGGTCGTTGTCGAACATGAAGGTGGGCACCAGGCCGGGCGTGGTCAACACGTGCCAGAACACGAAGATCAGCACCAGCAGCGCGAGTTGCCACAGAGTGAGGTTGCCCGGACGGGGCTTGAGGAACTTCCACATGTTCGACTTCAGGCGACCTTGCGCAGTTGTTGCTGGTAACCCTTGAGCACCTCGTCGCGCAGCACGGCCCAGATGGCGGCGTGCAGTTCGAGGAAGCGCGGCGTGGACTTCACCTCGGCCACGTCGCGCGGCCGCGGGATGTCGATGGCGAAGTCGCCGATGGGGCGGCTGGCGGGGCCGGCCGACATCACCACCACGCGGTCGCTCATGGCGATGGCTTCATCCAGGTCATGGGTGATGAACAGGACAGCCTTTTTCTTTTTCGCCCACAGATCCAGCACCTCGTTCTCCATCAACTGCCGCGTCTGGATGTCCAGTGCGGAGAAGGGCTCATCCATGAGGATGATGTCGGGGTCGAGCACGAGCGTTTGCGCGAGGCTGGTGCGCTTGCGCATGCCGCCGCTCATCTGGTGCGGGTAGCGGTCGCCGAAGCCGCCCAGGCCCACGCGGCGAAGCCAGTCGTCGGCCTGCTCGCGGGCCTCGCGTTCCCCCATGCCGCGGAACTGCAGGCCGGCCATCACGTTCTGGATGCCCGTGCGCCAGGGCATGAGGCTTTCGCTCTGGAACATGTAGCCCGCGCGCGTGTTGATGCCGGCGAGTGGCTCGCCGAAGATGCGCGCGCTGCCCTTGCTGGGCTCCAGCAGGCCGGCCGCGACGTTGAGCAGCGTGCTCTTGCCGCAGCCGGTGGGGCCCACCACGCTCACGAACTCGCCCGCTTGCACCTGGAGGTCCACGCCCTCGACCGCGGTGTAGCGCTGGCCGGGGGCGTCCTTGCTGACGAAGGTGCAGGCGACGCCCTGCAGATCGATCGCTGCCGTCATCTCAACCCTTGGGGTACTTGTTGTTGGCCTTTTGAGCAAAGCTGTTGGTGTAGACCGCGTTCAGGTCGAGCTTGGCCTTGGCGAGCTCGGCGTCGACGCTGCCCAGGGCGCGGAAGGCGGTCTCGGATCCCTTGGCGGGGAAGGTGCCGTCGGGCGACAGCGCCTTCTGCGCGGCCAGGAAGCCGTCGATGTAGATCGCACGGTCGCCGAGCAGGTAGCTCTCGGGCACCACCTTGATGATGTCGCCCGCGCCGGCCTTCTGGATCCACTTGTTGGCGCGCACCATGGCGTTGGCCATGGCCTGCACGGTGTTGGGGTTCTTGTCGATGAAGGGCTGCGGGCAATACAGGCAGCCGGCGGGCATGGGGCCACCGAACACCTTCTCGGCCTCGCTCACGATGCGCGTGTCCGACACGATCTTCAGGTCGCCCGAGCGCTGCAGCAGCGTGATGACCGGGTCGAGGTTGCTGATGGCGTCGATCTGGCCCGCGCGCATGGCGGCCACGGCGCCGTTGCTCGCGCCCACGCCGACGATGCTCACATCGCTGGGCTTCAAGCCCGCCTTGGCCAGCACGAAGTTGACCAGCACGTTGGTGGAGCTGCCCGGCGCGGTCACGCCGATCTTCTTGCCCTTGAGGTCGGCCACGGACTTGAAGTTGGCCATGGTCTTGGGGTTCACGCCCAGCACGATCTGCGGCGCCAGGCCCTGCAGCACGAAGGCGCGCATGGGCTGGCCCTTGAACTGCATGTTCACCGTGTGCTCGAAGGCGCCGGAGACCACGTCGGCGCTGCCGCCCACCACGGCCTGCAGGGCGCGCGAGCCACCGGCGAAGTCGACGATGGTGAGGTCCAGGCCCTCGTCCTTGAAGTAGCCCAACTGCTCGGCGATGGTGAGCGGCAGGTAGTAGAAGAGGTTCTTGCCGCCGACGGCGATGGTGCACTTGGGCTTCTCGAGGCCTTGGGCAAAGGCGAAGCGGGGCAGGCTGGCGACGGCGAGGCCGCCGGCGACGAAGTGGCGTCGTTGCATGTCTTGTCTCCTGAGGGCAAGGCGGGTGGTCCCGCCGGGAAGGGTGCCCGTCGATGATAGACCGGGGGGTGTGCCCCTCGCACCGCGCAGGACTGGGGATTGCCCTAGCTGGGAGATTGGGCGGAGAAGCGCGCGAGGATGTCGGCGTGCTGTTCGGGCCAACTGGCGATGGCGCGCGGGTCGCCGTCGAGCACGGCGCTGACGAAAGCCACCGCCAGCGCGCCAGTGGCCCGCTTGGCCTTCGGATTGAGGGCGCCGCCGCTGCTGCGATCGGTGAACATGCTGTGCGAGCCGCCCTCGTACACGGCCAGCCACTTGAGCGGGCTGCCGATCGCATCGAACACCTGCACGCGGTCTTCGCTGCCGCTGTAGTACCCCGGGATGCGGATGACGTCCTCGGTGCAGGTCACGTGCAGGCTGGGCACGCGCACGTTCTGCAGGATCTTGCGCGGCTCGGCCTCGCCATAGAACGGCGGCGCCGAGATGGCGATCGCGGCCCGCACCCGGTCATCCCGCCACTCGAGCGCGCGGCCATCGCGCACGATGCTCGCGCCGCTGACCAGCAGCGTGGTGTTGGCGCCGTAGCTGTGCCCGGCGGCCACGATGCGCTCGGTATCGATGGCGGCGGCCAGCTCGCCCGTCAGCAGCGTGTCGAGCGCGAAGCGCACGTCGTGCGCGCGCGCGATGGCCTCGGCCTCCTGCGCGGCGGCCTGCAGCCGGCCAACGAGGTTGAACACATTGCCACTCCACAGCTGGCGGTCGCTGCCCACGTGCTGAAGGTGCAAGCAGGCGATGCCTTCGCCGGCGAAGTGCCGGCCGAGCCAGGTGTAGCCCTGCCGAGAGCCACCGATGCCGTGCGAGAACACGATCAGTGGCACGGGCTGTGTCGCGTGCGGCATGTACAGCCGCACCGGCACCGGGCGCTGACGCCGGGCGTCGCCCCAGTTGAAGTCGAGTGTGGTGAACGGTGGCGGCGCCTCGGCGCGCGTTTCGCCGATGGCGCGCAGGGGCAAGGCGCCCGCGAGTGCGAACGCGGCGCCCAGTTGAAGCCATTGGCGGCGTTGTCGGTTCATGGCGTGGTCTTGCTGGAGGAGTCGATGCGGTCGCCGGTGGCGCCTCAGAACCGATAGAGGTAGCCAACGCGCAGGCCGGTCTGGCGGGACCGATCGACCAGCGGGCTGTCGCGGATCTCGTCACCCAGCCGGGTGCTGCGCAGGTCGAGGAAGAGGTTCTGCTGCGATGACAGCCGGTAGTCGACGCGAAAACCCAGCTCCACATTTACCGTGGCGTCGCCCTCGTACCGCGGCCGGCCGGCCGTGGCCTCGGACGTGTTGACGCCGTAGTAGTAGCCCACGTACTCCCTGTCCAGGTGGGTGGCCGCGAGCCGTGGGGTGAAGCCGAACTGACCCATGGTGAAGCGGCGGTCCAACTGCAGCTTGAACTGCCGGCCCTCGCTGTGGCTCGATGCGTCAGCCATCAGTTCGGCGGACAGATTGACGAAGGGTGTGCGCCAGATGGCCTCCCCACCGACCCAGAAGCCGTCCTCGCGTTCGGACATGCCATTCAGGTAGGGCGAGTCGCTGGCCTCGAAGCCGTCGTTGGCGTAGCGCGCCTTGAGGCGAAACGACACCGGGCCCGCGGACGGCAGCTTGAGTTCGACGCCAGGGCCGAGCACGCGCACCCAGTGGTTCTCGAAGTAGATCAGGGGAATGCCTTGCGTGTCGTTGTCGACCCCCCGATACGGCTCCTGGTGAACGTCCACCCCAAGCCCGATGCCCCATTGGGACTCGCCCCGCTGGAACTCACGCTCCTGTGCCGCGGCGCCCGGGAGCGCCAGCGCGAAGGAAGTCGCCACCACGGCAGCGGACAGGCCGCTGCCCACGCGGGCGGGCCATGGTGACGTCGATGGTCGGGAAGAAGGGGGCATGCGCGGGCTCCTGGAAAGGGATGAATGAACGTTGTGGGCAAGCCCGGTGCGGACTGGCGTGCAGCGATGCTGATCCAGCGGCTTTAAGAACGCGTTATCGCGATGAACGATGGATGAAGGCCCGCGCGCCGGCTCATTCATCCGGTCTTCATCGCCGCCCGCCACAATCGCGGACCGACCCGGTCCACCTCGACGCCACCCGACCATGCACCTGCTGCTCGTTGAAGACGACGCCATGCTCGCCGACGCGGTGTGCGAAGGCGCGCGACAGAACGCCTGGCAGATCGATCACGTGGGCGACGCGGCTGGCGCGCGCCTGGCGCTGACCGATCACAGCTACACGGCCGTGCTGCTGGACATCGGTCTGCCTGGCGACTCGGGCCTGACGGTGCTCAAGTCCATGCGGGGCCGCTACGACGTCACGCCCGTGCTCATGCTCACCGCGCGGGGCCAGTTGAGCGAACGCATCCTGGGGCTGGATGCCGGCGCCGACGACTACCTCGTCAAACCCTTTCAGGTGGATGAACTCTGGGCGCGGCTTCGCGCGGTCATCCGGCGCAGCCAGGGGCGGGTGGTGCCCGTCTTCACCTACCGCGACATCCAGATCGACCGGAGCAAGCGCCTGGTGACGCGATCGGGCAAGCGCGTGTCGCTGAGCGCGCACGAGTACCGCACCCTGCTGGCCTTGCTGGAGCGCCCGGGCCACGTGGTCACGCGCGCGCACCTGGAGGACGTCGTCTACGGCAGCAACGGCAGCATCGAGAGCAACACCATCGCCGTGTTCATTTACCAGTTGCGGCGCAAGCTCGGCGAGGACCTCATCACCACCCTGCATGGCCACGGCTACATGATCGGCGAGGCCCTGCCGTGAACTCCCTGCGTGGCCACGTGCTTCGCGTGCTGGTGGTCACCATCCTGGTGAGCTGGACGGTGGCGCTGGTCGCGCTGTGGTTTCTGCTCAAGCGCAGCGAGACCAGCATCGCCGACAACGGTTTGCGCAACGTCGCCACCCACATCCTGCAGGCCATTCCCGCGAACATGGACGACCGGGCCCCCGGGCCCGCTCCGTCATCGAAACCCACCGTGCTGCCCGATGACCCCAAGCTGGCGTTCCAGGTCTGGGGCGATCGCACGCGCCTCATCGCGCAGACCCCGGGCGCGCCAGACTCCGCGCTCAAGCCCGACTTCATGGACGGTTTCGCCAGCCTCACCGTGGGTCGGCAACGCTGGCGCGTGTACTCGGTGGCCGACGCCGCCGGGCGCAAGTTCGTCCAGGTGGGCCGCTTGCACAGCCAACTGGACGCCGAGCTGCAACGCAAGGCGCTGGCCGCGCTCGGGCTCTTCACGGCGCTGGTGTGCTTCGCGGGCATGCTGACCTACATCGCCGTGCGGCGCTCGCTGCGCCCGGTGGCCGATCTGGAGGACACGCTGCGCCGCCGCGCCACGTTCGATCTCACGCCGCTGTCGACGGGCACGCTGCCGTCCGAGCTGCGGCCGCTGATCGAGTCGTTCAACCACGTGCTGGCGCAACTGGACGAAGCCGTCGAAGGCGAACGCCGCTTCATCGGCGACGCGGCCCACGAGTTGCGCACACCACTCGCTGCGCTGCAGGCCCAGGCGCACGTCGCGCTGCACGCGCGCTCCGCCGCCGAGAAGGACGCGGCGCTGGTCAAGCTCGTCGCCGTGGCCGAGCGCAACACGCGCCTGTCCGAGCAACTGCTCGATCTGGCGCGGCTGAACGCCGGCGAACACGCGCCGCAGCGCGAGACGGCCGATCTGAGCGAACTGGTGCTGCATGTGGCGCGGGAATTCGAGGTCTTTGCGGAGGCCAACCACCGCAGCCTGGTGCTGGACATCGCGCCCGCGCCGATCGTGTGCAACATCGACGAGATCGGCATCCTGTTGCGCAACCTGGTGGACAACGCCTTGCGCTACACGCCAGCCAAGGGGCGGGTCCACATCCGCTGCGCCCGTGTCGACTCCTCCACCGGGCCGGCCGGCTACGTGGAGGTGGCCGACGACGGGCCGGGCGTTCCGCCCGCCGAGCGCGAGGCGATCTTTCGCCGCTTTCACCGGGTGGCGGGCAACGGTGGGCGTGGCAGTGGCATTGGCCTGTCGCTGGTGGCGGGCATCGCCCGCTTGCACCAGGCCACGATCACCACCGGCAGCGGTCTCGACGGACAAGGCTTCAGCGTGCGCGTTCAGTTCCCGCCCGTGCCGCCCTCGCGCTTCATCGGTCCTTCATCCCGCTAACCGCGCCTTAAACGCGGCGAGTCAGCATCGCTTCACTCAAGGCGCGCGCCTGTTGCGCGCGCCAGAAGCGAGAGGACCATGAACCACACGCACGCTGAACAAGCCCCCATTTCGTCTCGCTGGACGCTGGCCGACATGCCGCCGCAATCGGGGCGCACCGCCGTCGTCACGGGCACCGGTGGCCTGGGCTTCGAGAACGCCCTCGCACTCGCGCGTGCGGGCGCCGACGTGGTCATCGCCGGGCGCAACGCAGTGGCGGGCGACGCGGCGGTGAAGGACATCCAGGCCCGGGTGCCGCAGGCGAAGGTGTCCTTCCGGTGTCTCGACCTCGCCAGTCTCGACTCCATCGACGACTTTGCGGCGGAGCTTCAAGGCGCCGTCGATGCCCTCGACCTGTTGATCAACAACGCGGCCGTAATGACCCCGCCCACGCGACGCACCACGTCCGATGGGTTCGAGCTCCAGTTCGGCACCAACTACC
>Ga0247823_10004075_pt1 | contig 11738 bp, 8 predicted proteins | sample 13C_PalmiticAcid_2_FD_192426 | JGI IMG/M metagenome (GOLD analysis project Ga0247823, IMG submission 192426) | Soil microbial communities from agricultural site in Penn Yan, New York, United States - 13C_PalmiticAcid_Day30 | ecosystem: Environmental > Terrestrial > Soil > Agricultural land...
CCTACCTTACTAACCCCCCGCCCACCCAGCAACAGCAACAGCAGCGACACCACTAGCATTTTCCTCCACCTACCTCACCACCAACCAAACCGTCCAGCTCTCTACCTCCATCACCTTCCAGGCCCTGACCATCCCGTCCGGCCGGGCGCACCAGTTCCCCGCCGACCCGTCCAGGACGCGCGTGTGCACGCTCGGCAGCGGCAAGCTCGCGGTGCAGGCCGGGGATGATGATAATGACGGCTTCTTCATCGGCGCCCAGGGCGTCTTCAAGATCGCGCCGGGGGTGGCGTGCGCGGTGACGAATCGGTGTTATGTCGATGTGGTGTTGCATGTCACTTCGGTGAGTGAGTGAGTGAGTGACGAGCGGTGGGTCGGCAACAAAGCTGAGGTTTCCTTGTGGTATGTACATACGGTAATTATTGTGTAAACATTCAGCTGGAACTTGGATGCGAGGGATAGTTGTGTGTTGGTTTACACATGCCTTGTATACACATTATTATGTGATTACTAGATTTCTAGTATCGTGAGTGGAATTTCCCGTGCGAAAGCACCTGGACCTCGCGTGGTCCGTCTAGCATGCTCTGCTGCTCGATTGTACTGACGGAATGTAGCAGTGTGAGGTCTTTATGTTCCTCCAATTATGTGAATCGACAGCACTTGGGCAGCAACCCTGAGTAAGGCAGGCTTCTCCTGGGTCTACCGCCGATTTCGCAACTCAGGCCAAAACATTTGGTTCCAGAAGTGAGTCCCAAGGTCCTGCAAACCTCAGACTGATTATATGTACCACTTAAGACCCTGAGCCACGCATCCGACCAGAGCCTTGTGAGGCAGTGCTGAGCCTTGCGCACAGCGAGGGGTCGTTGACCAGCTGGTGCCTCCCTGGATACCCCGACCCGGTCCTGCCTGCTCCCATCACGTTAGCAGTTCGTTAAGGGACCCAAAGAGAACCGACAAAATCCCAAGGCACAGTCAGATACAGAGAATTACTTGTTCCCAGCATTACATCAAAATTTATCCCAGCAGAACCCCTCGGCTTTACCACCTCGGTCACGCCTGCCAACTGTCGAGTGAAAATGTACGAACCGCTGGACTCCAGTCGACGCGAAATCCGGCTGCTCCAGCTTATAGGGGGATCTGACGACGGTCCAATCCAGTGCTTGCTGCGCACTGTCAGATTGGACGAGCCTGGTCTTGAGTTTGCTGCTTTGTCCTACGTCTGGGGCGACGAGAACATAACGAAAGACGTGTTGGTCGAAGGGCACCCGCGACCTGTGACGACAAACCTGGAGTCGGCTCTACGAAACTTCTGGCGCTACTGTACGGAAAATGGCGTCAGCATCAACAGACGATGCCACTTGCTCTCGTGCATGGTGGACAAGCCCGACGGCATCACCGGCTTGAGACGTTATCTCTCATCCGAGGATTCTGATCTCCGCCATCATGATGAGAGCGATATTGATGAAGGGACGGATTCCGAAGACGAGAAGTGTGCAGATGACACATGCAACAAGTCTAGCGTCAAGGACGAACTCTTCGTTAGAGGGCTTATCTCGGCCTTCCACCGCGCGCGAGTGGGGGACGGTTCCCTGCTGATCTGGGTTGACGCCCTCTGCATAAACCAAGGCGACCCAGCGGAGAAGAGCCAACAGATACCCATGATGCGGGACATCTTCGCAAAGGCTGGCTGCGTTTTCTCCTGGCTCGGGCCGTCCGGCCACAACAACTTTGACCTTGCTCTCAGCACAATCCGAAAGCTCGCGATTCGCGTCCGGTACGGATACTCGATAGATCAGCTACATCAAGATTACCCAGAGCTCTGCGCAAAGCATACCGAGCTCCCGCCGTTCAACAAGTATTGGAAAGCCATCTCAAGCTTTGCAGATGCAGAATACTTTGAGCGCCTCTGGATATTTCAAGAGCTCTGGGCAGCTGATCCGGAGGGGACCATCTTCCTCTGCGGCGACGAACACATGCCAATGGGTATTCTCACCCGCTACCGAGCCTGGGCAGACTCCCTCCGAACCTTGCGCGGCGACGATTTCCCGCTCTTTGGTAGCTTCATCCCCGTCTTCCCTTTAATCACGCAAATATACGGCATGAAAGCCGGACGCGAGAAAGCCGTGGGAGCAACCCGCCTGTTCCTCGATATCGTCCGCCGCTCGCGCTGCAAGGACCCTCGTGACAAGGTCTTTGCCCTGCTGGGCATATTTCAGATGGACATCACGCCGGACTACGCCATGCCCGTGGCAGACGTCTACGCGGCTTGGGCCTCAAACTCGTATCAGGATCTCCCTCTCGGCTCGCTGATCTTCTACTCGGGCATCGGGCTGTATCCAAAGACGTCGGAAACGCACAACCTCGCTTCATGGCAACCCGACTTTGAGTGTCTTGGAGACCAGACCACATGGTGCGATGCCGCCTACGCGTATGAGCACTCGAACGCCGAGACACCCGCCAAGTACAAGCCCACCATCTCACCCACAAGATGCTTCACTTGCTTCGGTGTCCAAGTTGCCAAAGTTGGCGAAGTTGCCAGCCAGGCTGGCAAGAAGATGGTCGACTACACCAACTTCAATGTCTCCAGGGGCATGATTCTGGATTGCGCCCTCAACAGCACGTCGACGATCCCGGTACTGAAGTACCTAGTAGACAACAAAGACAGATTCTGGACGCACGCTTACCACGAAAGGGGATCGCCCCTCCACGCCTTGGTTGAGACCGTCAACGAATGCATGGGCGGGGGAGACCCGCCCACATTAAGCCTGTCGGGTGATACTCTGCGCCAGTTCGCCCCAGACAACTTGTTCAAGAAAGCTTTGTCGGTGAGGGACGGGCCAAGATACTTCACCGTCGATGAGCTGAACTTCTTGGGATTCCAATCCGAGGAGAAATTGTGGGAGTGTCTGGCAGGCATAGCCAGCAACCCGAAGGATGATGACGGCTTCAGCCGTGCAACGGAGCCAAGTGAAGAACAGGACCACGCCATTCTGGGGTTTGTCGGTCGACTATTTAACTTCTCGTTCGACAAAAACCTATTCTACACAGTCGATGGACGCGTGGGCGGAGGGCCTCCAGGCACGGAAACACATGACCTGGTGTACCTGATCCACGGGTGCTCGTTGCCGGTGTTGCTGCGGGAAGTGGAGGGGAAGCTTCGTCATGTTGGGGTGTGCTACATCCCTGGACTTTCAGGCGTTGATACTTTTCGGGTTCTTGAAGAGAGGGAGAGTGATGTGCGGGAACTCAGCCTTGTGTAATTGTTCTGGGCTTTCTGATGCCGGAAACCTCAGATCAACTTGCAGTTGTAGATTAGATATGAGCTGTGTAAAGCAAGATCCGGAACGGGGCTTGTACCGGTTTGTTGCCGAGTTGGCCAAAATCCGTTCGATGGAAGCAAAGCTGAAGTGGGGGATGGGCCAACGGGCACAGCGGATGAGATGAGTTGCATGGTCTCATCGAGCCTAGTCTGTGTTTTGGAAGCCAGGTCCAGTCAGATGTACGGTGTAAGGTTGGTTAGTGCCTCAGGGAATCACTCAGGGTTGATATTGTTTCTTGCGAACCACTCCATCTTTTTTACTACCTGAGTCTACCCCAACACCCAGCCGGCCCCCTTTTACTCCAGCTTGAGCTGCTTGAACTGCTCAATCGTCGTCTCAAACCCATGCGCCTCGCTCTCCAGATCTGCCAGCCTCTTCTTATCCGCATCCTGCGTCGCGACGGCCACCTTCTCGACATACGCCGGGTCGCTGACGAGCTTGCGCTGCTTCTGGACCGCGGCGCGGGCCTTCTCCAGCTTCTTGGACGCCTTGGAGATCTCCTCGTCCAGGTCGACACGGTCCTTGACGTGCATAAACACCGACACGGCGCTGGACACGGGGAAGGCGACACACCCGGTGGGGCGGGCGTGGTCGGGCCCGAGGATCTCGATCTTGATGGCGCCCTTGCCGCTGAGGGAGCGGATCGACGACTTCTCATCCGAGATGGTCTTGTGCGACGCCGCGTCGAAGCTCTGGATGAAGATCTCGGCCTCAACGTCCTTGGCGGGCGCGTACTCGGCCATCAGCGACCGGACGCCCTTGGAGCAGCCCAGGACAATGTCGTAGGCGGCCTCGGCCTCGGGGTTCTCAAACTGCGCGTCATACTCGGGGTACTTGGCCACCATGACACTCTTGGTTTCGTCGCCCTGCCGCCTGGGCAGCCTCTGCCACAGCTCCTCCGTGATGAAGGGAAGGAAGGGGTGAGACAGGACCAACGCGCCCTCGAGGGCCGAGTACAGGGTCTGGAGCGCGGAGTTGATCTGAGCGTCAGATCCCTCCTGGATCAGAGCCTTGGAGTTCTCGATGAAGACATCGCACCTACACAACAAACGGTTAGTCGAGCGCAACAGCGACTGGTGCTGGGGGTGGCTTACAGTTGGAAGTACCAGAAGGCGTACACAAGGTTGGCGCTCCTCATGAAGTCTCTCTGCTCGATCGCCTCGGAGACGGCTTTGACGGTCGCGTTCATCTTGTGGAGGATCCAGAGCTCGGCCAGGGACTCGTTTCCACTAAGCGTGCGCTTATTCGTGGGAACGAAGTCCTTGACGGTGTCAAGCTTGCCCAGGACATACTTGCTGGCGTTCCAGATCTTGTTGCAGAAGCGGCGGTAAGCGTGGATGACCTTGACATCAAAGTTGATGTCGCCGCCGCCCGTGGTGTAGGCAACGAGGGAGAAGTGGAGAGCGTCGGCTCCGCATTCCGGAATGCCCTGAGGGAAGGCAGTCTTCTGGTACGCGGTGGCCTTCTTAACCTCGGAAGGAGCAATGTTGCCGGTGAGCAGCTTGTCATGGAGAGACTGGAGCTCGATGCCGGAAATGACGTCCAGGGGGTCGATGACGTTGCCGAGGGATTTGCTCATCTTGCGCCCATCGGAGTCACGAACTGCACAAAGTCAGCTTCTCGTAAACGTGACCTCGGATTAAGAGCGTCACTCACTCAAGGAGTGGCAGAACACTTCGGAGAAGGGCACCTTGCCCGTGAGCTTGATGCCGAGGAAGATCATACGAGCGACCCAGAAGGGACTGCGGATCCGAGTCAGCGGGGGCTCGCAATCTGTCCGCGGACGAAAGCACTTACATGATATCCCAGCCAGTCTCAAGGACGCTGGTGGGGTAAAGACGAGCAAGGTCGGGCGTCTCGTTGGGCCAGCCCAGAGTTGCGAAAGGCCACAGGCCGGAGCTGAACCACGTATCAAGAACATCCTCGTCCCGAACCTAGAGCGTGTGTCAGCCGTCAGGCACAAGAGGCATCCCTTGGGATCCTGGCTTGGGTAGACAGGAGAAACTAACCAGCCTGAACTTCTTGTCAGGGAATGCCTTCTTGGCCTTGGCGAGGGCTGTGTTCTTGTCAGCACAATATACCACAGGAGACGTTGACATGTCGTGATCGCCTCACCTTCTTCCTCAGTCCGCCCCGCGAACCACCGGTCGTTGGACTCAGGCCGGCTCTCATCCTCTCCCTCAAAGCGCACCTGGTACACGGGGCACTGGTGCCCCCACCACAGCTGTCTCGAGATACACCAGTCGTTGATGCCCGCCATCCAGTTGAGGTAGCTCTTCTCGGCCGACTCGGGCCGGATCTTGATATCGCCGGTCTGGACGGCCGTGATGGCGGGTCCTGCGAGCTCCGACATCTTGACCCACCATTGAGGCTTCATTAAGGGCTCGACAATGTCCCGAGTTCTCTCCGACAACGGGACAGTCATGGGGTTGTCCTTCTTGTCCACGTAGAGGCCGAGCTTCTTCAGGTCGTCCTGGATGGAGTAGCGGACGTCGAACCGCTTCTGGCCCTGGTACGGGCCGCCATTCTCGTTGATCAATCCGTCATCGGTCAGAATGTTGATGAATTCGAGGTTGTGGGTCTGGCCCAGGTTGAAATCGTTGGGATCGTGCGCCGGGGTCAACTTGACGGCACCCGTACCGAACTCGCGGTCGACGTACGTGTCGGCGACAATGGGAAGCCTCCGACCCTTGATGAAGGGATGGACGGCAAACTTGCCCACAAGATGGGTATACCGAGGATCATCGGGGTGGACGGCGATACCGCTGTCACCCAGCATGGTCTCGGGACGGGTTGTCGCAACCTCGATGGTCTCCTCGGAGTTCTCGATGGGATATTTAAAGTGGACAATGATGCCAAACTCGACCTTCCTGTCGTAGCCCGGAACATCGAGAAGCGTCCGGCCGGCCAGTTCCAGGTTGTCGACCTCGAGGTTGCTGAGGGCGGTCATCAGGGTGGAATCCCAGTTGACCAGACGATTGGCCCGGTAAATGATGCCCTCCTCGTAGAATCTGACCCAGACCTCTGTGACGGCAGCCGAAAAGTTCTCATCCTGTTGAGAGTCCAGTCAGTCAGGCCCAAGCAGCCATGGACGAGGCACGCACCATGGTAAAAGCCTCCCGGCTCCAATCGAGACTGGAGCCCATTTTCCTGAAGGCATTGTTGATCTTTTGGTGGTACTCCGTCTTCCACTCCTGGACAAGACCAATGAACTTTTCTCTGCCCAAGTCGTGCCTGGTCTGCTTTTGCCGTTTCCAAAGCATCTTCTCCACAACGCTCTGCGTCGCAATGCCGGCGTGGTCACAGCCGGGCAGCCACAACGTCGACTTTCCCTTCTGGCGGTTGTACCGGATCATCAGGTCCTGCAGTGAGTTGCCCAGGGCGTGACCCATGCTATTCAAGACGTTAGTGGACCGGATTCAGATGTGGGCCGAGGGCCTCCAACTTACTGCAGGGCTCCCGTGACGTTGGGAGGAGGCACGACGATGACGAAGCTGCCCTCGGGTTTAACCTCGCCCTCGGGCGTGAACTCGGGCTGGAAGAATCCCTCCTTCTCCCACCACGAATACCATGCCGACTCGACAGCGACGGGGTGGTATGAAGAATAATAGGGGTCGTCGAAGGACCTGAGCCGCTTCTTCTCTCCGGCCGGTGTCTCCTCAACGAATGGGGGTAGCACCTCGACGTCGGCTTTCTTCTCCTTCTCCTTCTTCTCCTTGGCCTTGCCGGCATTGGCGGCGGCGGCCTGGGCCTGGGCGGCCTTCTTCTGCTCGAACTTGGCCTGCTTCTCGGCCTTCTTGCGCTCCTTTTCGAGTTCCTTTTCGGTCTTCACCTTGCCGGGGGCGGCATTGGCGGCGCCGGAGGCCTGAGCCGGCGTGCCAGCATTCTGCTGCGTGCTGTCGGCGGCAGCCGCGACTAGACACGAGAAAGGTTCGTTAGGCTCATCTTTGACGGGCTGGGACAACGAGAGCGGCAGGACGGTGAGGTGGAGGTCGTGTGGACGTACTCGGGTTCCCTGTGGTGTTGGCAGCCATTGCGATTGTGCCTTTGAATCGTCTAATGAACGGCGAGGGGCGCACGAAGCGCGGGCGGAAGAGCTGTCGGAACAACGTCGTGTGAGGCGGGGCAGGATCGCAAGATGCAACCTGCAGCAAGTCGAGATTCAGAGGGGTCCCATTTGGCGGCAGCTGGTGGGTTCAACCCGTGAGTCAGAAAACGAACCCGCGTCTAACCCCTCCATCGGACCCTAACCCTGAACAAGGAACTTCCTCCTTTGCGGGTACCCATGCGTACTGCGGGTACCCATGAATACGCAGGGTACCCAGAACTTTCCGCGGCCCGCTGTCATCTTTCGAGACTGGCGTCCCGCGACTGCCAAGACCTCGACTCGGCCTCTGACCTTCAACTCCCCTGACTCTCGCGGTTGCATGCGCCAATGGCCAGACCGCGGTGAGAAGAAAGATGGGCCAACTCTTGTCTTTCCTTTGGCTTTCCTTGCTTTCCATATGTGTGTTTTCCTCTTCGGCATCTGCGGCCGACTACCATGAGCAGCTGAACCTCCGGCCGCTGCCACAGTCGGCACTCCTCGCCAGCTTCAACTTCCGCTCCAACACGTCGCTTTCCGAGTTCGAAAAGGGCAACTTCCGCTTTTTCCCTCGGTCGCTCGGCCAGATCCTGCAACATGCGGGCACGCGCGAGCTGCATCTGAGGTTCAGCCTGGGGAGATGGGATGCCGAGAGCTGGGGCGCGAGGCCGTGGGACGGCGCGCGCGAGGGCGGGACCGGCGTTGAGCTGTGGGCATGGCTCGAGGCAGACACGGACAATGAGTAGGTTCCGTCCGCGCGCCCCTGCCTGTAGTTGCTTGATGCTGACCTCTGGGCCGCAGAGCCGACCACAAGTGGCTGACCCTCACCAACGCCTTGTCCGGCCTCTTCTGCGCCTCGCTCAACTTCATCGACGGCACCCGGACGACCCGCCCAGTCATGTCCTTTCAACCCGAAGGTGACCACTCGACGACCACGAATATGCATTTACTATACGGCGTGCTTCCCCACGAGGTGGTCTGCACCGAGAACCTGACTCCTTTTTTGAAGCTGTTGCCGTGCAAGGGCAAGGCGGGAATCGCGTCACTCCTGGACGGCCACAAGTTGTTCGATGCGTCTTGGCAGACTATGGCCATTGATATTCGGCCGATTTGCCCCCTTGATGGCGAGTGTGTTCTCCAAATCGAGCAGACCATCGACATGGTCCTCGACATTGATCGGTCCAAGCGGCCCAGGGGTATGCCAGCGCCTCCCCATCCGCCTCGGCCCAATCGCTGACAGTGCCTAGACAATCCGATCCCACGACCTCCTGCGGGCCATGACCTACCCTGCGATACTTCGAAGCCTTACCATGACCAAGATACGTGCTTCCCTGCCGATCACACCGCCAACCAGGACTGGTCTCTCACCCAGATCTTTGGCAAGACCATGAAAGGCACCTGCCCGCTGGCGGACCCCGCTGTCCCAGCATTGTGCCTCCAAATCCCTGAATCACGCAGCGTCTTCGTCTCCGAGGGCGTCCGCGAGAAGAAAAATCTGGACCGCGTCTCTCGCTGCTTCGAGATTCCCCCCTCAACACACCTGGAGATGGTCCTGCCCACACCTGATGACTCCACCTCCGCCTCGGCCAACACTGTCACCCCCGAATCCCCCCTCCTCTACGCCGAGCGCAGCTTTACCGGCCACGGCCAGGAGCGCGGCGGCGTGCAAACTATCCTGCGCAACCCGAGCCGCGACACCGAGGTCGAGTTTATCTACATGGAGTCCCTCCCCTGGTTCATGCGCATCTACCTGCACACCATGGAGGCGCGCGTCGCCGGCCAGCCCCACGCAAACAAGTCCCTCATCCAGCAGGTCTACTACCGCCCGGCCGTCGACCGCGCCCGCGGCACCCAGCTCGAGGTCCGCATGCGCGTGCCCGCCGACTCGACCGTGTTTCTCACCTACGACTTTGAAAAGTCCATCCTGCGGTACACCGAGTACCCGCCGGACGCGAACCGCGGGTTCGACGTCGCCGCCGCGGTCATCACCATCCTGGACCCCCTGCAGGAGAAGCAGGGGAGCGTAAGCGGGCGGTTCGCGGCGTACACCCTGCGCACGACGTCGCTGCTGTGCAGCCTCCCGACGCCCGACTTTAGCATGCCGTACAATGTCATCATCTTCACGTCGACGGCCATTGCGCTGGCGTTTGGCGGCATCTTCAACATCCTGGTCAGGCGGTTCGTGGCGGCTGACGAGGGCCCAGAGGCGGGGCTGGCGGTGGTGCTGGGAAGGCTGAAGGGGCGGGTGGTGGGGTTGGTGAAGGGTGCGGTGAAGAGGTAGGGGATGTTGATCAGTATTTACTTTTAGAAGACCCGTGATATGATGTCTGCAATGTTTGCTCTGTTCCGTGAAGCGGCTGAAAAGCGCTGTGATATCTGCTTACTGCGTCCCATCTGTCTCGAATCCTTTCGTGGAATTTTGTTTGCATTTTTGCCCCCACATAAAGCGACAAGTAGCGGGAGATCCTCGAGGTCTTGAACGGCTCAAGGAGGGTTGCGAACTTCGAGCTGGTCCTCGCTTCCCTTGTCTCACCGAGTTCCCAAGAGCACTGTCAGTCCCGCAAATTGCTCCTTTAGAATTGTCATCTCCTTGTTTTGTCTCACTACGATGGATGTGTCGAACCAAAATCGGTAACAGTCAATTTCTCCTGGGTTCTGGCAACTCCAGCCTCGAAGACACCCGATGCATCATGCCTCATTGCCAGGACAAATTATCCTTCGTTTAAATGTAACCTAACTTTTTTTGTTTAATAACATGATGCAGCTTTTGGGTTGGGTGGCTGGAGAAGTTACCCTGACTACCTAAAGGTGGTTAAGGGCAGGAAGTTTCAAGGGGTTCATTGTCGGCTCCATCCCTCTAGTCTGCTGTGTTCAAATGGTCGTCTGTCATGACTGTCAGACTCTGTTTTGCAAACTGACAAGATTACTGTTTCCCCAAAAATTTCATTTACTTGAAAGACTGATAATTGCAGCACGAGCGACTCGTCGGATTCATGAGGTAGACAGATGAGGTCGTTTGCTCCACTGACCGGTTCATCGATTGAATGACGAGGGACTAAAGACACATAAGATCAAGGTTTATGGAACTGATAACCTGAGAGTTTGTAAGTGATGATATGCCCAACCTTTTTCCACCTCCCCTTGGAGGATCTTGTTGGTGACCTTGACAATACGGTTGTTGTTGGCTTGTTGTTCCTTTCAGCGAAAGAGAGAAGGGGGCAGCGTGGGTCATCAGGCTCCTGTCTTGTGTGGGACCAAAAGCACATCCCTGGGGTTGAAGGAGGGTCTTGGCACAAGCTGTGGGCTGCAGAGTGATTGGTGGATGGACCTTGCTCTGGACCCAAATTCCCCACAGCCTGGAGCCAGCCTTGCAGCGCGGCTGACAGCTTTCACTCGTCAACCTCCAAATTTCCATCTCCAGAGCACCTTGCCGGCCAACCCAAGATTCAACACCACAACCGCGCATCAACCGTTCAGCACCTCAGACATTGCACACGGCATTTACAATCATGGCTGCCGAGCAAAGAAAGCTGCTAGGTACGTCCCCCGTTCACTCTCCTGCCTCTCACACTTGCCCCCCAACCGGACCACGCTAACCCATCTTCCTCTCCAACAGAGCAGCTCATGGGCGGCGGCATGGCCTCGCGCAGCGCCCAGCTCCCGCTCACCGACCCCAAAGTCTGCCGCTCCTACCTCGTTGGCACCTGCCCGCACGACCTCTTCACCAACACCAAGGCCGACCTGGGCGCGTGCCCGCGCGTGCACTCGGAGGCCCTCAAGGCCGAGTACGAGGCGCTGCCCGAGGCCGAGAAGTCCCGCTACGGCTTCGAGCACGACTACCTGCGCGACCTGCAGGCGCGCATCGAGTCGTGCAACCGCAACATCGACACGCTGCAGCGCCGGCTCGAGAAGACGCCCGACGAGGTGCGCCAGACCAACGCGCTGCTCAAGGCCATCTCGGACCTGGGCTCGACCGTCGCCAACGGCCTGCTCGAGGTCGAGATCCTCGCCGAGAGCGGCGAGGTCGCGCGCGCCTACGACGAGTACTACAAGGTGCGCCACGCGCAGGCCGCCAAGGCGGAGCGCGAGAAGGAGCTCAAGGCGCTGTCCGAGACGTCCGGGCCGTCGGGGCACCAGAAGCTGCAGGTGTGCGACGTCTGCGGCGCGTACCTGAGTAGGCTGGACAACGACCGGCGGTTGGCGGACCACTTCTTTGGCAAGATGCACTTGGGTTTTGCGCAGATGCGCAAGGCGTACGACGCGTTCCCCAAGGAGATGAGGGGGCGGCAGCGAGCGCCGATGCCGATGGGCGGTGGGGAGGAGGATATGGGTGGCGT
>Ga0247823_10004076_pt1 | contig 11737 bp, 11 predicted proteins | sample 13C_PalmiticAcid_2_FD_192426 | JGI IMG/M metagenome (GOLD analysis project Ga0247823, IMG submission 192426) | Soil microbial communities from agricultural site in Penn Yan, New York, United States - 13C_PalmiticAcid_Day30 | ecosystem: Environmental > Terrestrial > Soil > Agricultural land...
GAGCTGGGGATAAGGTATCACAGTGGGGTACGGATATGAGTCTTGTGTCCTCGCCGTTCCTGACCCTTAAATTTTCGGACCGAGTCAGGTTGACCAGCTAGCAGCTGTGCAGAGAATACATATTACCAAAATTACGATGACTGAATACGTCAGGTACCCAGCCCAGCGCTGCTTAACCTATTGTAGTTCTGCCGAGTTATAAAGGCATCATATTGGAGAGTGCGTCCCACCCTGAGTCTCCTGGGCCATGCCATGCTGGCCAGTTTGGGACTTGCATCCGAGCGAACAGCGGGGAGAAGCCGGAGATAAACACAACCCTGGCAGTGCCACCCGAGTATGTACGGATAGTCGGGAAGCCAAGAGAATGTTCCACGTGGTTCAAGTTGACGACTTTGCACACTCCTGACAGCTTGGTGAACACACTGGTGGGCATGTGGTGGCATCATCGGATGTCAACAAGCTCTGACGGCAGCACAGTCCAGACTGTCGAGTTTTGGAAACTCGTGGCAGTGGAGACCGAGCATCGGGCCATGGTTTCCGCCCCTTCAAAGCGAAAGCGAGAATTGGAGACCGGCCTTGGACACCATTGGCTGCACTTGGCTTTTTCGTTCCAGAAGCAGCACCGACACACGAAATTGGGGTCCGCGCCGGTCCACGTCGGACATCGGACGGGCAGCGCTGATTGGGCTTGCAACGCTGGGTTGGGTGAAATGCTGAAAATTCCTGACAAGAAAGGGGCAGCCCCGCCGTAAATCCGGGGCTTGCCCCCCCAGCCCGGGCGGAAGTGCGTGCACCCGGAGCAAGTTATGCAGCATTTGTGCAGAACTCGGTTGTGCCGTGTGTAGAAGAGAGGCGCCAGAACCAGCTTCGGCACCGAGGGCGGCTTGGGTGGCAGGGTGGCCACTCCAGCGACAACACCATTCTCTTTCGGGGCCAACAGCAGTCTCCCAGGCATGGCCAGCACGTTGACATCATCCAGTCCCAGGAGCTTGGAATTATATTCTGGACTGCAGTTGATGTGCCGCCGGGTTCAGGCATCCGGCCTTGGCCCCGGGTGGCGCCGCCGAACCCACTCTCGTCCATGTCCATGGGGTGCTCTAAACACTGGAATTGTCCCTCGTTTTCGGCTGCTGCCAAGCCCGAGGAATGGGATGTGCACCGGAGCATGGCTCGAGCATGGTTGGCCCCGGGCTGTCGGGGCGTTTCCTGTCCGCTGAGGGCACATGGGGCCAGGCTACAAATACAAGACCACACCATGCCGCGCCCTGCACACATCTGATCTTCCCGTAGCCAAGACCTGCTCCCAGATCCCCGGTGACTAACGACGCCACCTGCAGTCCCCCCCCCATGGCCGACCCTTCCTCATCCCAAACGGCCTTTGCCGACAAGGCCAAGCGCTCCGACCTCGACCTCGAGAAGGGGGCCTACGAACTCAACTCCGACTTTGAGGCTGCGACCATCGTGCCCGAGCCAGACTCGGAGCCCGCTTCCAGAGATGGCCCGGCGGCCGAGAAGGGCGGAGCGGAGAATGGTGACCCCAACATCGTCTCCTGGGACGGCCCTGACGACCCCGCGAACCCCATGAACTGGACCATGCGCAAGAAGTGGAGCAACGTCGCTGTGCTCTCCGTCCTGACCATCATTACGTGAGTGAGATGGGAGCTGAGATGCGCAAGGCTTGACCTGGAGACTGACAGACAGGCAAGGCCTCTTGGCTCGTCCATGTTTGCCCCTGGTATCCCGAGAATCCTGGCCGAATTCCACGAGACGTCGTCTGTCACCGCCACCTTTATCCTGTCCGTCTACATCCTGGGCTTCGCCTTTGGCCCGCTCCTCGTGGCCCCGATGAGCGAGATCTACGGCCGCTCCATTTGCTACAACATCGGCAATGTCTTCTTCACCATCTTCACCGTCGGCACTGCCCTCAGCAACAGCATCGGCATGATGATGGCCTTCCGCTTCCTCATGGGCGTCGCCGGTTCCGTGCCCATCACCATTGGCAGCGGCAGCATCGCCGACATGATGCCCATCGAGATGCGCGGACGAGCCATGGCCGCCTGGGCTCTCGGCCCCCTGCTGGGCCCCTGCATCGGCCCCGTTGCCGGAGGCTATCTGATCCGCGCCGCAGGGTGGCGCTGGGTGTACTGGCTGATCACCATCATTGCCGGCATCATCACCGTCTTTACCTATTTCACATTGAAGGAGTCGTACGCGCCCGTCATCTTGGAGAAGAAGGCCGCGCGCTTGCGCAAGGAGACTGGGAACCAGGAGCTGCGCAGCGAGCTTGCCGGTATTGCCATGAGCCCCGCGCAGAAGCTCAAGACGGCCATTGTCCGCCCGGTGAAGCTTCTATTCCTCGCTCCTATCGTCACGTCGATGGCTTTCTACGTTGCCATCACTTGTGAGTGCCTCGCACCGTTTTTCCAGGCCGGTTGAGCTAACAGCACCCCAGACGGCATCCTGTATCTCCTCTTCTCGACCTTCAGCATTGTCTTCCCTCGCTACTATGGGTTTGGTGAGGGCGAAAGGTAGGCTGCTCTGCGGTCACCCACTCTGGGCGCAAACTGACATCAACCAGCGGTCTTGTCTTCATTCCCTCGGCCATCGGCATGGCTCTTGGCATCGGCGTCTTCGGCACTCTCTCGGACCGCCTGGTCAAGGCCAACATGGACAGCGGCGAGCGCCACCGGCCCGAGATCAGACTCTCGCCGTGGTTCACCATTCCCGCCGGCATTACCCTTCCCATCGGCCTGTTCATCTACGGCTGGACGATCCAGTACCGTGTGCACTGGATTGTGCCCATGATCGGCGTCGTCATCTTTGCCTTTGGGCTCATGGGTGTCATGGTGCGTCCCCCGACTCACACACTTGAAGCAGACGAGTACTAACGACGCCATCAGATGTGTGTCCAGAACTACCTCTTGGACGTCTACCCCCGCGCCGCTGCGTCCGTCACCGCCGCTCTGGCCGTCCTCCGCTCCCTGGCCGGCGCCCTCCTTCCGCTGTGCGCCATTGACATGTACACGGCCCTCAACATGGGCTGGGGCAACTCACTACTCGCCTTTATTTCCCTGGGTCTCATCCCCATCCCGCTTCTCTTCTACATCTTTGGAGCGCGGCTTGTTAAGAAGTTTGAGCTCAACCTGTAACTGTCGTTCCATTTGTTATCGTTGCATAGCGCATAGCCAGACGGAGTTGAGGTTTTGGAAAACATTCTGCATATAAAGATACCAGGGACATGGACATAGTTGTAATTGTAGGTAGTCGAGTGTGCTAGAGATCATTGAGTTTATCATGTTTTTGTCTGAGTTATCTAAGGTACTTTGTTTCCCTGCGGCAGAACCGAAGGTACCTTACGATGCCCAAGAAAAGGAAAGAACTTTGGAAAGAAACAAACCATGTGGCCTTGACGCCCTCTCCCACAAATGGGGCAAAGTCGAGTGTGACGTCGCCCCTGGTCGCGTTGTCCTCCCCAATGATGCCAAAAATGTCGACCCTATAAGCGTTCGACATGATAGAGAACTCTCTTTCCCGGATTTCTCTTGGGAGACGGAATGTCGATGGAGGGGTAGTCGATGGAGGGGGCGTCCTCCAGTGGCTATTTCCCCTGCTCCCCGTTGCCTTCAGGCGCGTCCTCGGCGACGCTCAAAATTTTCTCGATGACAACGTTCTCATCCTCGTCGCTGCTAATGGTGGCTTCGTCGTGGGGGCGGTGTTGGGGACTCCTTCTCGCCTCGTTGGCTTGCTGCCCATCAGGTCAGGGGACGGGTTCGTCTTGTTCACGCCGCGCGTGTTTGGAATGTCCCCATCTATGGAGCACACGTCTCAACCTCCCAGAACTCTTCATCCTCCTCGGGCTTGTTCTTGGTCACCGTGCGTCCTTGGGTGCCCTCAGGCTGGGTCGCCGTCGCTGACCTCGGCCAAGACCAGCAAGCTTTCCGGCCAGGTGAACCCCTGCACAACCCACGTTACTTCACCGACTTCCACGAGATGGCTGGCTGCTGCCTGTTGCGCGTTGACAACTTGAAATTCTGTGGGTAAGATTCCACCAGGCCACGGAAACCGGGTTCGGATGATGGTCTGCATCAACGCGCCAACTGCAACACTTCTCGAGACACAATTGGTTGGCGAGGCAACAGCATCAGGGGATGGGTCAGATCGAGCAGGCACCAGAGCCAAGAGCACCAATTTTGCCCGTTGCAGCCTGGCTGCCAGCCACCCATTGAATCAACTGCTTGGTACCCAAGAGTCAGGTGTGAGGACTTGCAAACCAACAAATGCCACATAACTACCAGACTGACGCGGCATTGTACGCTTCAAAGCCTGGCCTCTTGCAATCTTGTTGCTGAGCCTCTTAGTGCTGCTGCAGCATCGTTCCATCATCCATCGTTTGTTTACACACGCTCAGGGGCGACTCGCCACACGCTCCACAGGATGGACGAAAACCAACCCGAGGGCAACTCTGAGCGGGAGCCCAAAACCACCAGGTACTTGAAAGAAGTACCCAAGATGCCCACGGCACCCCCTTCCAAGATCTCGGAGAGTCCGCTGTTCAAGGAACTGCGCGAGTCTGTTGCCAAAGAGACAACCGCCGTTACTTTTGCCTGCGGAGGGACCATCCCAATTGTATCGAGCCTCTCCGAGCCGAAAACAACCGTCCCGGACTCCAAGGAGCTGCGCTCCACGTCTTGCCTTCCCATCGACCTTCGATGGGATCCGATTGATGGATCAGTCGAGGCTCGCCGAGCAAAGGTTACTTTTCCGCTCGAACCCCGTACTCAAGACAACCTGGGGCGGCTCATCCGAGACATGACGCCTGCGACGTTTGGTCGTGGCGGAGAAGACGTCTACGACGAGTCGTACCGAAAAGCGCTAAAGCTAGACCCTTCCCACTTTTCTTCCACCTTCAACCCGTATGAGTTGGGCATCGTGGATACCGTTGCCCAGGCCCTGTTGCCCAGTCTTCGTCACTCAGAGCAGACGAGAGCTGTTAAAGCTGAACTCTACAAGCTCAACGTCGGTTCCCGTTGCAAGGAATACGGCACCCAGCCCCCCCACTAACACCTGTTCCAGATCTACGCGGGGCCCAGCGGCAGGTTCAAGGCGCACGTCGACACGCCCCGCTCCCCAGCACAGTTCGGCTCTCTCGTCGTCTGTCTGCCGCTGCAGTTCAAGGGTGGCGCCCTCGAGGTCCGTCACAAGGGCAAAGCCGTGTCCTTTGACTGGAGCAAGACCAACGACGGCAGCAGCGATCAACCCCCTTCCCTCTGCTGGGCGGCCTTCTACAGCGATTGCGAGCACGAGATCTTTGAAGTCACCAAAGGGCATCGCCTGACACTCACGTACAATCTGTACTCCGTCCGCGGCAATGGCCAGCTCGGCGGCAACTTCCCATGGTTGGATCCCACGCAGCTGCCGTTATACAACACCATCCGTGATCTGGTTCGCGACAAAAATGGTTGGGAAAACGGTGAGTTGCCCCTCTGAAACCACACCGCTCACCAAGTGGAGGAGACTCACCGAGACATGATTTATCAGGAGGCCTCATCGGATACAATTGCAGCCACGTGTATCCCCACACCAACAAGAGCAAACTCAATTTTCTGCTACCCGACAATCTCAAAGGCGCCGACATGTTCATGTACGAGACCTTCACGTCGCTCGGTCTCAGAGTCAGATTCCGCCCCGTGATGAGCGACCTGGGGTACAACTGGGACGGCCCCAACTGGGATGGCGAGGGCAAGGTACTTCCGATTGTTGGTTTGAGTCTGGGATGGAAGAAGTGGGAGATGTGCGACGAGCATGTCGAAGAAAGCTTTGACGAGTGGGCCGGGCGAAACGAGGAGCCCAAGCCCGACCGCTGGTGGGTGCGCGAGGAGGAGGACGAAGAGGAGAAGGAAGGCCTGTACGTGGACTTCCTGGGCGTCCACTGGCTGAATGACTGGGGCCATCAGGAACCACAAGTGACCTGGATATCAGTAAGTGGCTCCTCACTCACGAGTTTGGCCACCCGCCAAAGGGCACTGCCCAGACTAACACCGTGGCACCGCAGTACGGAAACGAGGCCCACAACGTCGTCAACTATTCATGTGTCGCGATGATTGTGGAGGTTCCCCCGAGCGGTGCTCAGAAGAGTGCGTCCGGGGCATGACCTGCAGTAGGGGGTTCTACGGCCGCGGTTTTTGTAGCCGGAGCAGAAGGCTAAAACTGGCATAAAGTTTCAAAAAGACTAGAAATCAACCCAACGTCTTTGGCCTTGGTGGCTTGGAACTTTTTATTTCATCTCCATGACTTTGAGTTTGCACTTCAAATATCTGGGAAGATGTGCCCGACTCCGACAGCCAAACGCGATGTTGTTCAGGAGGAGAGTCATTCTGTTATCCATGGCCATCTACTCTGTCCACGTTTGAAATACAGGAGAATGAGAGAGGATGAGATGTCAGTCACCATGTCAGACGTCAGGAACTTGTTGGACTGGAACTGGTGCCAGTGTTGCAAACTGATTGCATGGAAATGATGAAACTCGTCATCGATAAGGCGCCTTATCTAACGTTATCTCTCTATCGGGGCTGTCTGCATGCCAAGGGGGCACCCGGTCTACCCCGCATTAACGATCACCTTTCCGCTTGCTGGCGGCTGCTGCTTGCCTGCCCACCTGCGCTGGACCTGGGGATTGCATCTTGGCGCTTGCCTTCCAACATCCAGAACCCACTGTCATTGCTGCCGTCCCTGGTCCTTTGTTTCGGCGCGCCGCGACCTCTTGGGCTTCCGCATCTGGCTTTTGGGGGTTTTCTAAGGCCGCATCGAGCTTTTTTCTGACGACGACAAGACTGCTAAATGGCGTGAGCATGTGTCATGCTGCCAAAACCCCGCTTGAATTCCACCTGCTGCCGACCTCCGCCGTATCCGGCCACAGCAGACTGCGGCAAACGCGACCCTCAAGGTGAACCTGCCGTGCACCGGCCCATGTGCAGCAGCCGGTTCTTTAAACATTGACAACATCACAAGCTCATCCCAGGTCACAGACGCCCCCCTCGCGACGTGGACATCCTTGCAGCGTTGATTGATTAAAGAGGGACCATCCTGCCCTATCAACGAACCATCTGTGCCCCAGGCCCGCCCCCCTCGCTTCGGTTTGTCCAGTCAACCCTGCGCCGGTCCCGCGTTGATCTGCCCGTCACATCGAACCTGGGCTATCTACGTCACCAGTTCCTCTCCAGACATCCCTCCATCTCCGCCGTTTGCGAATCGAGCCTCGAAGACCCATCCTCGTGCGATACAATTGCCGCCTCGGTCACGTTCGACGTCCGCGAATGAGGTGATATTGTCGGGAGGGTCCGGCCATGGGAAATGCAAGCACAAAAGAGTCGCGCGCTGGGGATGCTGGGAATCGAGCCCACCACTCCGGCGCGCGCGAGGCCGGTAGCGGAGCTTCGCTGCAATCAGATCGAGGATCGAGCCGGAGGAACAGAGTCAGCCGCGGGGATCTAGGAGGGATCCTCGGCCTGGCGACCGGAGGCTCCCAGGCGGAACCTCCATATGAGCGCCGTGAGACCAAACAGGAGAGGGAAGCTCGGAGGCTCGAAAGGGAACGGGTCGCAAGAATTGCCGAAAGAGAAAGAAGCATGAAGGAAGAACACGTTGATGGCGGCTATCTTGTCACGTTGGGAACGTACACGAGTCCAGAGGATTTCAACAAGCAGATTGTCCGACAACTCCAGGTACGTATTCTCTCCCTAAGCCAGCTGCACCCGACCGGCACTCATCCCTCCTCCAGATCGAGCGGAAGCTGGCCCCTTTCTGGCGCGGTCTGAACGACTTCAGCGACCAATGGACCGAGCCACAAATCATCGCCGCTGCCCGCGGGCTACCCATCCCTCCTGCCGACGAGGTTCCTCCCGAAGAGCTCATTCCACGGCCCCTCTCAGCGAACCCCCAGGCCGAAACGATTCCGAACCTGGACAGCCTGACGGTGCCGATGGGCGCCCGCTCTCAGTCCACAGCCTCCGAGCATGCCGGTTCCACCACATCATCGGCCTTGCCATCGCCCATCTCTGGCCAGGCCCCGAGAGCGGGCTCTCCTTTCAAACCGCGCGGGAAGGCTATCGCCGCCGTTCTCGGTGGGAGCTCGCGAAATGGGTCCACAACCGAGATCGTACCCCGCGAGATCAATCTGCCACATGACCCGTTTGTCAATGGACAACCCATCGAGGTTTTCCTGTACAAGGATTCCACCGAATGCCCTATCTGCTTCCTGACCTATCCCCCGTATCTGAATCACACGCGTTGCTGCGACCAGCCGATCTGCAGCGAGTGCTTCGTTCAGATCAAGCGACCAGACCCGCATTTCCCCGAGGGACACAACGAAAACGACCCGAACCATAACCCCGAGGAGACGGCCGGCCTTTTGGTATCGGAGCCCGCTTGCTGCCCTTACTGCACACAGCCCGATTTTGGTGTCTCCTACGAACCGCCCCCTTTCCGGCGGGGCCTGACATACTCCATATCCCCCATCGCGCTGGGCACCGCGAGTGCCGCCATGTCTTCTAGCAGCTCACTAAACTCGGCCAACCTGTCCCCAGGTCTTGGATCTCCCGGCACTGGTGTTGGCCGCCGGCGAAACCAGTCGCTTTCGGCCAGCAGCCCCAGCGTCATCTTGACAGACCGAATCCGGCCCGAGTGGGCAACAAGGCTGCAGGCAGCACGTGCTCATCAGGCAAGGAGAGCCGCTGCCGCTACTGCGTTGCATACGGCAGCTTTCCTCATGGGTGGCACCGAGAACCGGGCGTTTCGCAGCCGATTCGGCCGGAGGAACACGGGCGGGTCGGGATCAGCAGTTGTTTCTCAGGTTGGAGCCCACAATGGCGATGGAGAGAACGGAGATAGCAGCTCTGGAACTCCCACGCACAGCGGTCCCGATCAAAACGCAAGGGGAGGATCCGGCCGTGGCGGGCCCGCTGGTGGCGGAAGCCGGCGCAACCGTCTCGAGGACCTCGAGGAAATGATGCTCGCCGAGGCCGTCCGCTTGTCACTCGCTGCCGAGGAGGAGCGCAAGCGCAAGGCGGAGAAGGAGGAGAGGAAAGAGGCGCAGAAAGAGGCCAAGAAGCGAGAGAAAGAGGCGCGGAAAGCGGCCAAGGCCGCTGGGAAACACGCTGGGCCTTACGAGAGTGCCAGCGGCCGCAGTGGTCAGAGTTCGGCAAGTGGGAGCAGTCTGAGCCTTCCTGGTCTGGGCTTTGGGAGGAAGCGAGGCAATAGCGCTGCCAGCAACCTCCGGATTGAGGCCAGTGTAGCCAGTGCCATGGCCAGCGGCGAGTCTCCGGAGCCGGCCTCCAAGGATAAAGGGAAGGGCGTCGACCGTGCCGTCTCTGCGCATGCGGAGGGCGCTCCTGCCAGCACTGCTGATCCCATTACGTCAGGAGGCTCATCCAGCACTACGGCCGCGCGACCGATCCCTCATCTTCCAGCCGGGCCATCTCACCTCCGACAAATGAGCAGTGCCTCGTCCGTCTCGTCGTCGATCCTCGACAGCCAGCACGGCAGCTACACCTCGCCCTCTCATCTTCAAGATCCTCGGGGCAGTGGCCTCAGTCTTGGGAGCCGATCCAACGCTAGTGAAGACGGTGGCGACCAAGACCGGGACCGAGATCCGAGCACCAGCACCGAACCCATGTTCAACTTCAGGAGTTTGGCTGAGGTGGTTGGTGTCAGCTTGGAAGGGGAGAACGCCGGAAGACGTCTCAGTCTCATCGAGGCCGAGAGGAAAGCGAAGGAGTCTGGAGAGACGCAGACTCACGGAAATGCTGGTTTCGGGGAGGCCGACGAAGCAGCCAACACTGACAAGGACGGTGAAGAAGCCGTGTCGGTATCACACAGGGAGAACGCGGCGGATGAAGCGCAGCTCACAAAGCCTGCCAATGCGAGTTCCTTGTTGCCGCCAACAGTCACAATTACGCCCGACACGCCAGGCGCAGGCGAGGTCGATAACAACTCGAAGCAACTCGGCTGCGAGACCGCCGTGGGGCATGTGCATCAAACAACGCAATCGTGAACGCGGTCACTTACCCTACTTCCTGTTTTCTTGCCTGGAAACAGAGAGACACTGTTGGAGGAAGAGGATCAGGGAAGAAAGACAGTCTCCGCCCTGATCGTCTTGGAGGGATGGGAGGTGTCGCCAGTTCTCGGTCTGGGGTTATGATGGCACGGGCACATTGATGGTGGGAACATGGGGTGTAGTGTGTTTAACGATGGTTTTCTTGCGTGGTTGCATTGCTGTGGCAGGGCTTGGTTCGGGTGCGGCGATGCAGTGTGGGCGGAATCGGGGTGTGCTGTACCTCTTCTTTTTTTTCCCCCCCCAATCCCGCCTTGATTTTTCCCTCTTTCTCTTTACCCCTTCCCTAGATTTGTTCCAGCACTTTAGGTTCAACACTATGGCACGACCACAGAGGAGTGACCGGACGGCAATGTCACAGAATGGGAAGTTGAAGCAATGTTATGAAACGACAGCTGGGACGGAGTCTGGAGCAGCGGGGGCATGGGGTCCGGCTTAGCTGCATTTTAGAAATCGAGTGGTATTATTATGGTTTATATGCAGTAGACAAGAATGTCACTGTCTCGCCTCCTGTGACACCCTTCGTGATGAACTGTTCTACTCAGTACCGGCCGTGGACTGGAAATTTTGCCCACCCAACCTTGCCTTTTCATACTCAGCCACTACGCCATCATCTGGGACAACGCCACGATCACAATCCCGCCGCGTGTTCACGAAACCAGGTCCCGGGCTGTCCCACACATAATCCAACCATGGCCCCAGTGCGGGCCACAGTTCCTTCCGGACCAAGTTCAATACCTTCTCCTGGCGTGCCGAGCCGTACGCTTCATCGCTACTACCAAGATCTTGTCCGAGGCTGGACAGGACTCCCCGCCACTCTGCCACCGTCTCTTCCAGTTCCGCAATGCTCGACACGCCACAGACGGTTGGACCAACCTTGCGAAGCCCGGTACCAGGCGTGGCCAGGTCGACGCCCAAACCCGCGGCCGGCCCGAGCCGAGCCCCCTCTGCCAGCGCCCAGCGTATTGCGACGGACTCCAACCGCTCTCCTGCCGCTGCCGCGAGCTCGGCAAGCTTCTTACACGCCACACGCAGCTCCAACGGCGAGGGATGCCACTGGGCCAGCGGGGACGCTTTCTTACCTGCCTCGTCACCGCTCGGTGCCGGCGGATCCGCAGGTATCCCGCGGGTCGTCAACAACCCCATGCCGAGCATGCTCGCATTCAGCACGACATCCACCCCGGCCTTTTTGAACCGCGCCAGCGGCGAGCCTTCCCTCCTACCATCCCCCTCCTCGTTCTCCTGGCCCTCCACCCACGGCAGCCCCAACCGCCGGTTCTGCGCCGTCAAGTGGCCATAGCTCAGCACGGCGTCCAACGGCTCGCCGGTCTCGGCGTAGACCATCTCGGCCAGGCCGCAGAGCACGTCGACGGGGAAGCCGCTGATGCCGACGTAGCGCACGACGCCGTCCTCGTCGCGCAGCCTGCGCAACTCGCGCACGGCGGCCAGGACCTCCGGGGGGGAGACGAACTCGACGTCGTGCATGTAGACCAGGTCGAGGTAGGGCGTGTGCAGGCGCCGCAGGCTGCGGAGGACCGAGTAGCGGACCCAGGAGGGGGAGTAGTCGAACTCGTCGAGGACGATGCGGCCGGCTTTGGTGACGAGGAAGAAGCTCGAGCGGGGGACGGG
>Ga0247823_10004077_pt1 | contig 11735 bp, 6 predicted proteins | sample 13C_PalmiticAcid_2_FD_192426 | JGI IMG/M metagenome (GOLD analysis project Ga0247823, IMG submission 192426) | Soil microbial communities from agricultural site in Penn Yan, New York, United States - 13C_PalmiticAcid_Day30 | ecosystem: Environmental > Terrestrial > Soil > Agricultural land...
GCGATCCTGCGCACCTGCATTCAATGCCATGGCAAGTAGTGTGGCACTGATACTGCTTCTAAATATTTTTTTCATGATCTGTTCTTAATTTTTAATAAGCTCAAGTATTCCTTCATTACGGATGATCAGCATGCCCTGCCTGTCTTCAGTGATACCCCGCTCCAGTTTGTAGGTGTATTGTGGCGTTGCGCCTTTCATGATCGTAGGCATGTACGTGAGCTGCACATTGTTCAGCTTCTTCAACACCTCCCCAACTTCAATGATATGGGTACTGACGATGAACAGGCAGTTTTTGTATTCAGCAAATGCTTCCGTAACTGCCAGTGTACCATCATAAGCATCCTTTACATTGGTGCCTTTGAATAGCTCATCGAACATGAGCAGCAGGTGTTTGCCGGTAGCTGTGGCATCTGCGGCATTCTTCACACGTACCACTTCTGCATAGAAATGACTGTAACCAAGTCCGATATTATCGGCTACATTGATACTTGAATAAATACCTTCCCTGATTGAAAACTCCATTTGTTTCGCAGCTACCGGAAAACCGATATGCGCCAGGTACATTCCGATACCGATCGATTTCATCCAGGTTGATTTACCGGCCATATTGGCCCCTGTGAGAAAGATCATATTGCTTCCGTCCTTCATGTCGATATCATTGCCCACGGCATTATTGATGCAGGGATGTCTGAGGTCGATGGCCCGGAAACAATTGGCAGAACGCGGCAATGCTTTGGCATAAGTGAAACCCGCGCTGGCAGCCACATTCCCTACGGCCATGTATACATCGGCCTCGGCAATGAAACGGATGATCTCGTTGATATTCTGGTTCTGCCTGTTGCGCAGCAGATGATCATAACGGGCAATGGAACCGAGAGAAATACTGCGATAAATGTCTATGTTGAGCAGTTCCTGCAATTCAGGTGAATCGAGGATCTTCCTGATAGTATTGACGCGTGCAGCAAATGGGCCGCCCATGGAATGCAGGGTGATCACGAAGCCATAACACTTTTTCAATGTAACGATAGTGGCCTGCAAACCCTGAATGATGGCCTTATACCGTTCGTCGCGGGTGATCACGGAAAGGGATTTCTTCAAAATAGTATTGAAGTAGGTAGCCGGCAATCCACTCCCGTTGCCTGCATCACAGAACTCACGCATCAGCGTGTACTGCTGCACATCAAAAGGGAAGCTTAGCCGGGCCTCCTGAAAGAACCGGAAGATAGCCGTACGGTCATTGATGCTGCTTTCATCGGTCAGAGGATTTTTGAACAGTTCATCCAGCAACTGTTCTCCACCGCGCGTTTTCACGGTATTGAAAAGATTGTACACGGAACCCTGCCGGAATTTTCCGGGCAGGTTCAATTCTTCCTGCGATTGTTTATCGATAACGAATTTCATGTTCATGATTTCAGGATTTCTTACCGTTTTTCAATGTTTCCAGGATACCTTCATTGCGGATGATGATCATTCCATGGCGGTCATCAGTGATGCCTTCTTCCAGTGTATACGTGTATTCGGGCGTGGTGACCTTCATACGCGTTGGCAGGAAATGAAAACCGATATTGGGCTTCTGACGCAACGCATCACCTGCTTCTACAATATGGGATGAGATGATGAACATGCTGTCCTTCCTTTCTGCAAATGCATGTGTGATCGCCACCGTTCCCTCGTGCGCATCCTTCACGTTGGTGCCCCTGAACAATTCATCGAATAATACAAATAGGGATCTGCCCATGCTCAGTTCAGTTGCCATCTTCTTCACGCGCAATACTTCTGCATAGAAATGGCTGGCGCCGATGCCCAGGTTATCCGGGAGGTTGATGGTGGTGAATAATCCTTCCATCACAGAAAACTCCATACTTCTGGCTGCAACGGGAAATCCCATGTGAGCAATGTAGAGCGCTGTACTGAAACTGCGTAAGAAAGTGGATTTACCCGCCATATTGGCGCCTGTGAGGAACACCACTGTTTTACGATGGTCCATCGTTAAGCTATTGGGCACAGGCTTCTTCAGCTCCGGATGATAAACACCTTCCAGTTTCAGTATGCCTGTTCTTTTGGGGTGTGCCAACGGGAATACGAATTTCCGCTGACTTGCCACCAGTGCTACGGACATATACACATCCATATCGTAAATAAAATTCAGGATCTGCTTCAGTTTTGCGCGCTCCCTGTTACGGAACAGCAGGTCATAAGCGGTAACTGCACCAAAGGATAGTTTACTGTCCGGTTTCTCATTGAAAACCGGTGTGAATGCAGGGTCGGAAAGCAATGCCATGATCTCTTTTCTCTCAGCGGAGAGCTCAGGAATTTTCCTGATTTCACCATCTTCTACAAATGACTTCACGGAATGCATCAAAGTTATCACTCCGCTGACGCCATTACTGATCTCTTTTTCTCCCATCACTGGTTTATGGCCGTCTGTATTGTCGTTGGTTTGCGACATATACTTTTCCACCGTATCCAGCATGCCGGCATGGAAAGGGAATTTAGCGCCTGATGCTGCGAATGCGCCCAGGATACGCGCCCTGCGCACGATGGCGTCACGGTCGGCGAGCGGGTGCCGGAACATCTGTTCCAGCACTGCTTCGCCTCCACGGGTTGAGGTGTTGTTATAGATATCGTAGATGCCCGGCTGGTCCCGTTTGGAGAATAACCGGAGATCTTCGATTGTTTGTTCATCAGTATGCAATAACATGTTTCTGTTTTTTATTTGCGCTTCCTGCGTATCAGCAGGATGATACCTGCCAGCAGGATAATGGACGGAATAATGTAAATGAACACCGGTTTCAACAATTTACCTGTCTGTTTGCTAACCGTCATCAGGTTGTCTTTTGGATAGGGAACCGGATGATAGACAGGATACTCATTCCTCATGATCCAGCTATAACCGGCATTGAAAAGCGAGCCGCCGGATGCACGTATATTGCTCATAAAATCCGCATCCCCTGTAACGATGATCCGCTGTTCCCGGCCATTGACCGTTCTATACATTTTGATACCTGTGATATAATTGTCTCTCTTTATATCCCCTTCTTCCGGTGAATAAATGGGCGCTGCAGAGTCAACTACCAGGTGCCCCTTCTCCAGCCATCTGTTTTTTGCTGACTCCACATACAGGATCGGTTCAATTTTAAATCCGTTGACAGGCTTATAACTCAGTTCTGTGACACCTACATTATTGATGCTTTCCCGTCCTTTTCCAATGATCTGCAAACGATACAATGGTTCTTCTTTTGCCAGATAGGTACCTGTATCTGTAATGAGACCGTTAAGCATATTAGGCAATTCATGTTTGTTGAGCGTAACGATAGTACCCTGCTCCGCCGATACACCGATTGTCTGAAGGACCGGATTCAGCATTTCCTGTTTGCCCGGCTCCGCATAGAATACTGCATCCCCGCCTTTTTCCAGCCAGTTGATCACCTTGTGCTGTTCCATCGTATCCAATGCTGATCTGGGATCTGCCAGTACCAGGATAGTTGTTTTGGCGGGGATATCATGGTCACGCAGGGAAACCGTATCGATATTCACTCCTTTATTGATCAGGGACAGCCTGGTATTGAGCACGGCAGCATGGCCACCGAATTCACGTTCTCCATTTTTAAACGGGCTCCGTTCATAATGTCCTGTTGTAAATACCACCTCAGGCACTGCATCGCGGGTCAGCCTTCTGATGGTTCCTGAGATATGGTTCTCACTCGGCCACACTTCTGGGTCAGGAAAGGTTCTGAGCCATGCTTTTTTCCCTTTGTATTCCACCTGCATCACAAGTCCATAGTCTTCACCACTGAGGTCGATCTTCTTCCTGATCTCTTCAGGCTTCTGAAAGATCGATTTATCTACCCCCGTTAACTCCGAAAATTTTTCTGCTGCTGAATCCAGTGTGGATACGCGGAAATATTTCATCATGGAACTATCTCCGTCTTTCACATCGTAGTAGTATTCGTAGTTCAGCTTTATATCAGGATAGAACCTCACTACCCTGTCCCAGAAATGCCAGATATAACTGTTGCGGTTCTCGGGAACTCCCGCCCTTATATTCTTACCCAGCAGGTTGGTGTACAATGTTACGGTAAGCGGGGACCCGTCCAGTTCCTTTATCACTTCCTGCGTTGCAGGATGCAAAGTGTTGAGTTTTCTCTTTGTAATATCGAGGTAACCTACATAGCCGGGGCGTGAGCTGAAATAACCCAGCATAAGCACAGCCAGGAAGCAGCCCATGTAACGTAAGAAGGATACGCGCCAGTGTTTCGACTCCTGTGTGCTCTTCATTTTAATGAGCGAGAATGCCAGGAAGAGCGCAATGATCAGGACGAAATAAGCAAGGTCGCGCGTGGTGATCAGGCCATACAGCATGCTGCTCGTTCTTCCCGAAATAGAGAGGAACCAGGTCAGGTCCCGCACAAAATCATATTGCTGCCAGAGGCTCTGGATAGCATACAAAACGAAGAACACTACAAATGTGATAACACCCGCCACTATCTGGTACGAGGTAAGCGCAGAGATAAAGAGACCGATCGCGGAATATGTATTGGCGAGCAGGAAAATGGCCAGCATGGCAGACAGGAACCATTTCCATTCGGGGTTTATGATGGAAAAATATCCTGTGAACAGGAACACTCCCACACAAAGGACCAGGAGGCAATTGAAGATCACCAGCGCCAGGTATTTTCCCAAAACGATATCGCGGGTGCGTATAGGGCTGGAGTAAAGTAATTTGATGGAACCACTCTGCATTTCCCTGTTGATGATGCCCATGGTGAGCAGGGGAATGAAGAGATAGAGTTTCTCGACCATCTGATTGTAACTGCTGGCAAATAGATCCCAGCTCAGTCCCACTTCAAACCCGAACCATTTTGGATCGGAATCCTGCATCACGCTCTGGATCCGGCTGAAGGATTCGATAGGTGTCACGAACTGGTAACCGCAGAGCACAAAGAATACCAGCATCATTAACCATGCGATAGGGGAATAGAAGAGATTGCGCAGTTCTGCCTGCGCCACTTTAAATATGATATACATGGGGATTTATTGTTGTGAGTGACTCAATTGTTTGAAAACATCATCGAGCAGGGATTTCTCCAGACTGATCTCAGAGAGGCCCCAGTTGTTTTCAATACTGACGAGGATGATCTTCTGCGTAATATTGGAACTGCCACTGAAATAGAGACGGCAGGAATTATCCGTGAGGGTTTCCACTTTGGTGATGCCCTGGATTTTCAGCAGTTCGGACACTATCGGCATTTTGTCCATTTTCACCAGAACAGTCTGCGGTTGTGCATAGCTGTTAAATGCCTCCATGGAGTCGGCGAACACGATCCTCCCCCCTTCTATCATGATGATCTCCCGGCAAAGCAGGTTGATCTCACTCAGCACATGCGAGCTCAGCAGCACCAGGTGGTCAGTGGCAATCTCACGGATCAGTTTCCTGGCCTCGATCACCTGGTTGGGATCGAGACCGTTGGTGGGCTCATCCATGATCACCATACCGGGCTTGTGAATGATGGCCTGCGCAATGCCTACGCGTTGCTTGTATCCACCGGAGAGGTTTTTGATCAGTCTTGAACTGAAATGCGTGATGCCTGTCTTATCCATGGCTTCATCCACCGCTTTTTTAATCTTCGTTTTCTCTATGAAACGCAGCGTGGCAGCATAGGTCAGGTACTCATTCACGGTGAAGTCCGCATACAGCGGTGGTGTCTGGGGAAGGAACCCCAGCTGTCTTTTGGCAGCCCGGGGATCCTCTCTTTTATTGATGCCATTCACGTACACTTCACCTTCTGTCTGGTTCAATACGCCACAAATGATATTCATGGTGGTGGATTTGCCGGCACCATTGGAGCCGAGCAATCCTACCACACCGCGCTGGGTAATCTCGATATTGATATCCCGGATGGCCCAGGAGGTGGAGTAGCGATGGGAAAGGTTTTCTACTTTTAATAATGCGCTCATTGGATGCTGCTTTATAAAATCGGTTATGCTTTATTGTTATTTCATCGATAAACGGGTAATCTGGCGCTGATTGGCGCCCGTACCTCCGGGTGTACCGCTCAGGACCAGAGTAATGGCCCTGTGCAGAAAAGCATTACCACTGGCATATAAGTTCATATCATTGGTAATATGTTCCGCTATCAGATCACCGGTGGCTGCATCGCGCACCTGGTAAGTGATATTGCTTACAGTATGGTTCATGGGAATTTCCGTATAAGAAGAAATGCCCTTGAAATTCAGGCTGCTCACCAGCGATCCATTGGGCTGGCCTTTGATGTTTACGCTGATTGCAGGTCCGTTGCTCATATTGGCGAAGCGCATGTAGACAACACTGTCTGCTTTGAATCCGGGAACATTTTCTTCCTGGAAAACATGTTCTCCCTTATTCTGTCCACTCACAATGAAGAGGCTATAGATCTTCCCTCTCTCCAATGGCAGATCGCCACTCCAGACAGGCGCGTCAGCGGGCATCGTGTCAGCCGATGCAAAGAAGGCTACAGGTTGAACAGCCTGTTCAGAGTAAAGCTTGCTATTGTTCCGGGCGGGGAGCAACATGGCTGTAATATATTTGATGGGGTGGTGGCCTGAAAGATTTGCCCGTAATGTAGTGCCGTTCTCAAGCGCATTGAATACGAATATCGTTGCCGGATTTCCTTCCGGTGTTTTCTCTTTGGTACAGGCGCTCATGAGTGCCGTTGCAAGCAGCACTATAATAATGCATTGTCTGTATTTGAGAGCTTGTATGAATATTACTTTCATAGTTTCTTTTTTAACGATGGAATTGTTTACAGGTTGATATACCCTTCATTCTGTTTCAGGTTCGGATTGTCCCGGAGGTCATTTACCGGGATGGGGTAAAGCAACTGGTAATCTCCCTTCCATGGCTGTTTGTATGAAATAGCCGAAAGCACTTCCCTGGCCTTGCCCGTACGTTTCAGATCCAGCCAGCGATGTCCCCATTCCGCGAACAACTCCCGTCGGCGCTCGCTGGCAATAGCTTCCGTAACTTCCGTGGCAGTCAGATCTGTAGGAAACAATGTGGCATTAGACCTTCCTCTCAGTTCATTCAGGTCATTGATGGCGCTGGTGGTATTGGATGCAGAGAGAAGTATAGTGGCTTCTGCACGGATCAGGTAGAGTTCAGACAGGCGCATCACCACATAATATTCATTCATGTTGTTATACGAATTGTATGGCCCGAGCTTGTATTTGTCGGGATACCAGTTATTATTTTCAAAGCGTGTCCAGGAGATCTTCCTCTTATCATTTGGCTCGAAGCTGTTTATCAGGCTCTCAGGCAATGTAAACCTGTTTCTGATACTGTATCCTTCCGGAGTGGCATAGCCATACCCACTTTCAAAAGTTTGCTTCAGTTGCAGGATGGCTTCTTTGCTGGTGTTGAAGAAAGCGTTGGCCGGGTCTTCAAGAGAATACAACTGCGTATGACCTATTACAGCGCCGGCGCTGGTGATGGCCTGCTGGTAATCGCCGGAATAGAGGCTGACCCTTGCGAGCAAGGCTTCGGCAAACCACCTGTTGATACGAACGCGCTCCGATTTACCGGCGGTATAATCCGTTTGCAGCAAAGGGATGGCCTGTTTCAGATCGGCGGTGATCTGCTCGTACACTTTGTTCACCGGACTGCGGCTAAGGCTGGCCGTTTTGTTGAAATCGATGGAGAGCGCCAGCGGCAATCCGCCATAAAAATTCACCAGGTAGAAATAGGCAAAGGCGCGGATGGAGAGTGCTTCCCCGGTAAGCTGCCTGCGGGCGCTGTCTGTCAGGTATTGCCCTTCCGATGCCGCAATTCCTTCAATGATGGCGTTGGCATCATAGATGGATTTGTACGCTGTGGTCCACAGAGGCACCGTGATGCCGGCCTGGAAAATATTGAGATTATTGGTGCTCACGAACCTATAGTCCACGCTGTTCGCAGGAGGTTGCAGATCGTCGGATGACAATCCGCCCAGGATGGTGCATAGCCCCGAAGAATAATTCGCTTCACCCACTACGGTATAGTTTCCGCTGAAGAAACCATTGATCAGTTTGCTGTACAAACCTGTAACGGCCCATTCAGCTTCTTTGTTGCTGGCGAATATCTGTTTGGTGGTGATGGTATCCACCGGACCGTCGATCTCTACCAGTTTCTTACAGCTGATGAGCAGTAGTGCCGGCAATATGATGAAGAGCACAGGGGTTAAAAATCTTTTCGTATACATATTACCGTTTTTTAGAAGTTAAAGGTGAGGGATGTGCTGATGACTCTTGACAAAGGCGTTGCACCCAGCAGGCTCTGTACTTCCGGATCGATGCCTTTGTAAGAAGAGATCACGAACAGGTTCTGCGTATCCGCAGAGAACCTGCATCCATTCATTTTTATCTTTTTCATCCACCTGGCCGGCAGGTCATAACTGATGCTGAGTGTGTTCAACCGCAGGTAAGAACCATCTACCCAGGCGCCATCGGAATTGGAAAACGGACCGGGGATACCGCCTGTAGTGTACCTCGGATAAATTGCCTGGTCTCCGGGTTCCTGCCAGTGGTTGTTCTTTATTTCATCAGGCATTTCAAAATTCACCATAGTACCTACCACCAGGTTTTGGAAGGGATCCTGTGCGGGTTGTTTCTTGTAAACGAAATTCAGGTAGAGGGAGAAGTTCTTATAACTGGCAGTGGCGCCAAATCCGCCCTGCCATCTGATGGCGCGGTCGAACTCGATGTACCTGTCGTCTTCCTCATTAACTGGTATTTGTCCGAAGCCCTGTGACACCCATCCATCTTTGTTGCGGTCTTCAAAAGTGTAATTGCCGGTGAGCGGATCGATACCGGTATAACGGAACAGGTAGCTTGTGGTCAGCGGTTTACCCACCTTGTAAGTGGAAGCATATGATGAGTATTCGAGCCCGGGATAAGAATGTAGCAGGTTGCGGTTCCTGCTGAAATTGGCATTGACGGAAAGAGTCCAGTCTTTGGTATTCAATACGCGGGCGTTGACGCTCAGTTCCAGCCCGGAATTCTGCACCACAGCATCCCAGTTGGCCGTTACTGAAGGCCAGCCCGTATATGAAGGCGTGTTCACTCCGGTGATCTGATTGCCGATCCGGTTCCGGTACCATGACAGATCAACACTCAGCCTGTCCTTGAAGAATGAGATCGTGGACGCAAGTTCCAGCTTATTGGCAGATTCCCACCCATATTCCGGGTTGATGGACCTGGCGATGCTAAAACCACGCCCCCCATTGTAATCATAGATCCTGTCGTAACCATTGAGGTCGTAAGAGCTTGCCCAGCGCGTGATATAACCATAATCCTCACCCGCATCCTTTCCGGTTACGCCATAACTGCCGCGGAATTTAAGGAAGCTCACAAAATCAGGCAGGATGTTCTGCATCCATTTTTCATCGGACGCGATCCATGAAAGCCCCACCGATCCGAAATTCCCGAACTGGCTGCCTGGACCAAACCTGGAAGAACCATCCCTTCTGGCGCTGAGGTTGAGAATGTATTTATTGTCCCAGCGGAAATTGATGATATTGTACACACCATGTTGTTTATATTCGCCCCATGCATCTCTGGGTTCCTTGATCATAGCATTGTTCACACTCCTCATCATATTGTCGTTAGGAAAGCCCATGGCCAGGGTAGTGAGGCTTTTGGCAACCGCACGGGAGGCGTTGGCGCCCAGGATAACACTAAGGTTACCTTTGCCGAAAAGTGCTGTGTATTGCAACTGCGGTTCCACTATCCAGTTATTGTTGTTCGAATTCCCATAAGACGCCTGGCTCAAACCGGAAAACGCAGGGTCCATCGACGCCTGTGGCCAGTACATGGCATTGTTATTCTGCGTTACATTGTATCCTACAATAGTAGAAGCAGTCAGCCCCCTGAAAAGTTCATAGCGGATATTCACGGACGTATTCAGATTAGTGGTTTTGCTTTCGCTTGGTCTTTTCAGTCCAGCCAGCGGGAAATTACTCTGGTTCTGTCCTCTCCAGGGCTCCCAGTTGAAATCACCATTTTCATCGTAGATGGCAGGTGCATTGGGTGGAAGGAAAGAAACCTCAGTCACTGTGTATGCATTGACATCGATGAGACTCAAAGAGCTGGACACATCCACAGAAAGCTTTTGATTGAGACCGGTATGATTGATGTTCAATTGCAGACCTCCCACATTATTCTTGCCACCATTGTTCATGATCTCTTTCCGGGTGCGGTAGTTGGCTGACAGGCTATAGGAAGTACCAGCCACACCGCCGGACAAACGGGCGTTCAGGGTAAGGAGGTTGCCGGTACCGATGAGCTCACGCTGCCAGTCGGTATACCTCGTCTGGTCCCAGATGGTAAGATCAGGCGCCAGGAATTTTTCAGGCTCCAGCCTGTCGTTACGGTATGCCTCCCTGCGTACGGCCAGGTATTCCTCCGTGTTCATCATTTTCATTTTTCTCGACATCATGGTCAAACCGTTGTTGATGCTCATAGTGAAACGGCTGGGTCCTGACTTTGCTTTTTTGGTAGTGATGAGGATCACGCCATTGGCGCCGCGGGAACCATAGATGGCGGTGGCATCTGCATCCTTCATTACCTCAACACTTTCGATGTCTCTTGGATTTAGGAATAACAGCGGACTTTCCCCCGGCGTGTTCACCCGGCCGCTCTGGATGGCACCTGTGGATACATCGCCTCTTTTGGTGTACGGTCCGATCTCCAGCGTGGTGAGCGGAACGCCGTTGATGATATACAGCGGCTCTACCAGCGCGCCGGGATTGATGGAGCTTCTTCCCCTGATCTCCACTTTTACGGGAGCAGCGGAGTTACCGGACAGGCTGGTGATGGTCATACCAGGCACCTTTCCTTCCAGCGCCTGCAATACGTTCATCACGGGTTGTCTTTCTATTTCCTTTGCTTTGATGCTGGTGACGTTGCCGGTGGAAAAACGTTTGGAGGTTTGTCCGTAAGGAATGATCACCACTTCATCCAGTTGCGAACTGGAGCGCTCCAGTTTGATGTATATATTTTCTTTATTGGCAACCAGCAGCTGGCTGGTGCGGATCTTTCCGGTGCTGTCAGGCTGCATATTGCGGGTGACAGACTTTTCAAGCGATACTACCTGGAACATATCCCCTTTCAGCCTGAGGGAGATGGGTGCGAAGCCCACTGCGGAAATATCCAGGACCTCTCCCTCCTTCACTTCAATAGAGAAGTTGCCACCAGAGCCGGATGTCGTCCCTTTTCTGGTACCTCTGATCCGGATGCTTACATTGGTGAGACCCTGATCATCCATATCCATGATGCGGCCACTCGCGGAGGGTACATCTACCATCAGCCTCTCGAAAACCACCGGTGCAGTTTCCCGTTGCGAAAGAATGATGGTCTTTTCCTGGATGGTAAAACTCACCGGCTGATCTCTGAATACCAGCTGCAGCAGTTCCTGCAATGGCATATTGTAGGCCGAAAGTGTTACAGGTCTGGTGTTCTGAAGGATCTCCTTATTGTAGAAGATGCCGTAACCTGTTTGTTGTTTGATGGCCGTGAATACGGTCTTCAACGGGATCTCCTTTCCTGAGATCGTTACATTTTGTGCAGTTCCCGCAGCATGTACCTGCAGGAAAAGGACGGTCATAAGCAGGGCGGTTAATTTCATAACCAGCAGAATTTTGGTGAAGGGGTTCAGTCTTCCCCGCTGGCCGAAAGGCATAAGCGGGCAGGGCCCGGACCCGGAAGCAATTTTTTGCATACCT
>Ga0247823_10004078_pt1 | contig 11734 bp, 10 predicted proteins | sample 13C_PalmiticAcid_2_FD_192426 | JGI IMG/M metagenome (GOLD analysis project Ga0247823, IMG submission 192426) | Soil microbial communities from agricultural site in Penn Yan, New York, United States - 13C_PalmiticAcid_Day30 | ecosystem: Environmental > Terrestrial > Soil > Agricultural land...
CGCGACTGTTGCCGGCCCTGGGCGAGAACGCCACCGAACTGCGCGCCTGGCGACGCCTGCATGCCCGGATCGGCGGCGGGATCGACGCCTGGCTGGCACCGTGCACGGGCATCGTCGGCACCCGCTGGGGAGCGGCGCTGCGCTGCGTGCTGGTCCGCGACGCCGACGGCGCGCCCGCGCGCAGCCTGTACGCGCATCTGTTTGAAGGCAGTCGCTTCACCGCGTCCTCGCTGTGCGCGGCGGTCGACGCCATCGAGCGGGAACTGCTGGCCCGTGACGTGCCGTTGTTCGATCTCAATGCCGGCAATTTCGTCGTCACCGGGGCGGGCATGGAACCCCGGCTGATCTGCGTGGACGCCAAGTCCACCCTGAGCGGCAAGGAAATCCTGCCGTTCTCGCGTTGGTCGCGCCGCTTGATGCACCGCAAGATCCGGCGCCGGGCCGAGCGGCTGCGCCAGCGCATCCGCGCCGCCCTTGCGGACGCACCGCCGCCGCACTAGCCTTCCGGGTTCCTGCGCCTGCCGCACCCTCGAAGGACTTCCCGTGAAGCAACGCCATCTCCTGCTCGCACTCGCCGTCGGCGCCAGCGTGCTGGCCCTGTCCGCCTGCAACAAGGACGAATCCAAGGATGCCGCCGCGCCGGCCGCCGCCCCCAAGGGCGAGACCGCGGATCAGTTCATCGCCCGGGTGAACCAGGAACTGCGCAAGATGTATCCGGAGATCACCGCGTCGCAGTGGTTGTCCAACACCTACATCAATGACGACAGCCAGCTGCTCGAAGCCAAGTACAACGAGCGCTACCTGTCGCAGCTGAACGTGTGGATCGAGCAGGCCAGGAAATTCGAGGGTCAGCAGATGTCGCCGGAAACCGCGCGCGCCATCCAGTTGCTCAAGCTCTCCACCGCGATGCCCGCACCGAAGGATCCGGTCAAGCTGGAGGAAATCACCAAGCTGGCGTCCAAGATGGGCGGCATGTACGGCGCCGGCAAGTACTGCACCGGCGAAGGCGACGCGAAGAAGTGCCGCGATCTGGGCCAGTTGGAAGACGTGCTGCGCAGCAGCCGCGACTACGACGCGCAGTTGGATGCCTGGCAGGGCTGGCACACCATCGCCCAGCCGATGCGCAAGGACTACACCCGCTTCGCCGAACTGGTCAACGAGGGCGCCAAGGAACTGGGCTACGCCGACGCCGGCGAGATGTGGCGCAGCGGCTACGACATGACCCCGGCGGAAATCGCCGCCGAGACCGATCGCCTGTGGGGCCAGGTCAAGCCGCTGTACGAACAGCTGCACTGCTACACCCGCACCAAGCTGCAGGCCACCTATGGCGTGGAGAAAGGCCAGATCAACGGCATGCTGCCGGCGCACCTGACCGGCAACATGTGGCAGCAGGACTGGGGCAACCTGTGGGACATCCTGCAGCCCTACAAGGGCGCCGGCAGTCTGGACATCAGCGAGGCGTTGAAGGCGCAGTATCAGGCCGATTTCGTCAAGGAACTGGGCAAGGCCGGCCCGGCGCCGACCACCGAGCAGCAGTTCCAGGCCGAGCGCGCCGCGCAGTTGGCGGTGGCCAAGCAGATGACCGAGCGCGCGCAGGATTTCTACGTGTCGCTGGGCATGCCCAAGCTGCCGGAGAGCTACTGGTCCAAGACCCAGTTCATCAAGCCGCTGGATCGCGACGTGGTCTGCCACGCCAGCGCGTGGGACATGAACATGGGCGGCGAACCGGGCGGTGGTCCGGACGTGCGCACCAAGATGTGCATCAAGCCCAACGAGGAAGACTTCACCACCATCTACCACGAGCTGGGCCACGTCTATTACTACCTGGCCTACAACAAGCTGCCGCCGCTGTTCCAGAACGGCGCGCATGACGGCTTCCACGAGGCCATCGGCGACACCATCGTGCTGGCGATGACCCCGGACTACCTCAAGTCCATCGGGCTGGTCGGCGATCAGCAGCAGAGCCACGACGCGCTGATCAACGCGCAGATGCGCATGGCGCTGGCGAAGGTGTCGTTCATGCCATTCGGTCTGATGATCGATCGCTGGCGCTGGGGCGTGTTCGACGGTTCGATCAAGCCGACCGACTACAACAAGGCATGGTGGGACCTGAAGGCCCGCTACCAGGGCGTGGCGCCGGCGAGCGCGCGTGGCGAGGACTTCTTCGATCCGGGCGCCAAGTACCACGTGCCGGGCAACACGCCGTACACGCGTTACTTCCTCTCGCACATCCTGCAGTTCCAGTTCTACAAGGGCCTGTGCGACGCCGCCGGCTACAAGGGCCCGCTGTACAACTGCAGCTTCTACGGCAACAAGGTCGCCGGCCAGCGCTTCTGGGCGATGCTGGAGAAGGGCGCCAGCCAGCCGTGGCAGGCCACGCTGAAGGAACTGAGCGGCACCGAGAAGATGGACGCGAGTGCGGTGCTGGAGTACTTCGCACCGCTGCAGGAATGGCTGAAGCAGCAGAACGAAGGCCAGACCTGCGGCTGGCAGGCGCCACCGGCCGCCACGACCGCGGCCACGCCGGCCGCACCGGCGGAGCCCGCGAAAAAACAGGGCTGACATCCCGCTTCGGGAACCCGACAAGGCCGGCGCAAGCCGGCCTTGTCCGTTCTGAAGCGCGCGTCGTGCCCGCCGCGATCGCTGATACCATTCCCGGACCATGGACGAAGCAGGGGAATGCGGAATGGGCAAGCAGAAACGCGTGGGTCGGGGTTTGGGTTGGCTGGCATTGGCCTGCGCCATCGGCGCGCCGCCCGCATGGGCCCAGAGCGTATCCGGCGAGACCAGCCGCACGCCGGTTGCCACCACCGCGCACTGGCGCACGCCCGATTTCAACACCCTGCCGGGCGCGCGCCTGCGCTACCGCGAGATGCCGGTCCAGCGCCTGTTCGAATTGCAGAAACGCAACGCGGCGCGACGGATGAAACCGGTGCAGGTCGGCATGGGACGTCGATTGAACACCGAAGGCGTCACGACGCTCGCCCAGCCGGCGCTGAGCTGGCGCGCGTTGGGACAAGGCGCATCGGCCGCTCGCCTGGACATCACCTCGCCCGACGCCCTCGCCGTGCGTGCCGGTCTGGTGGTCGGCGCACTGCATCCGGACGTGGAATTGCGCTTCGCCGGATCCGACCGCCCCGACCGGATCGTCGCGGTGGTCAGCGCGCGCGAAGCCCAGCGCCAGGTGGATGGGCAAGGCCTCTACTGGGCGCCGAGCACCGATGGCCAGACCCAGCTCATCGAAATCTATCGCCCCGCGCACGTCGTTGCCGCCATGGCGCGCGTCAACGCCCCGCAACTGGCGCATCTGCTCGCCAACAGCCGCAGCGACTTCAAGATCCTGGAAAAGATCGGCGAATCCGAGAGCTGCAACATCGATACTGCCTGCCGGGTCGCCGAATTGGGCGATCGTTTCGTCCGGGCGAAGAACGCGGTCGCGCACATGCTGTTCATCAGCAAGGACGAGAACGGCCAGACCGGCAGCTTCATCTGCACCGGCACACTGCTCAACGACACCGCCACCGGTACGCAGACGCCCTACTTCTACTCCGCGCACCACTGCATCAGTGATCAGGGCGTGGCGTCCACCCTCAACACCTTCTGGCGCTACGAGGCCACCAGTTGCAACAGCACCGTTTCGCAGCCGGTCACCCAACTGACAGGGGGCGCCACCTACCTCTACTCCAGCAGCGAAACCGACGCCCTGCTGCTGCGGCTTGCCGAACCGGCGCCGGCGGGTGCCGAATTCAGCGGCTGGGACGCGGCCGCGCTGCCGGCGTCGAGCGCCATCCTCGGCATCCACCATCCGGCCGGCGACGCGAAGAAGGTTTCCAGCGGACAGCAGCTGCCGAGCAGCGATCAGACCCACAACGCGGTGGCCTGGCTGAGCGGCAGCACCCAGGGCGGCAGCAGCGGCTCGGGCCTGTTCACCCTGCACGCCGACGGCTATCGGCTGCGCGGTGGCCTGCATGGCGGTGATGCCACCTGCGCGAACAGCGGTTCGACTTCCAACACGCAGAACCGCGACTGGTACTCGCGCTTCGATGTCGCGTATCCGCACATCCGGCAATGGTTGGCCCCCACCACGCCGATCCTGATGAATGGCGCGCAGCCACGCATTCCGGGCCAGGCCAACGCGGTGTCCGCCGGCAACACGCCGACCGTTCCCCGCATCAAGGCACGCGCCGTCTTCAAACAGCGCGGCGCATTCCGCCGGTATCCATCGCCCTGACCGTAGCGCGGAGCTTGCTCCGCTCCCGTCATCGCGGGCGCGGGCACCGATGATCCATCGCCTGTCATGCGGCGCTCTTCCGGACCTGCGTGACGTCTTCGGCTGAGCAAGCGCCGCTCCACCGGATGCGGGTGGGCTTCACCGTCGCTTCAAACGCAGCGGCCATCCTGTGGACTCGTCCGCAATCGAGCTTCCCGCATGCCCACCATCTTCGCCCACGCCCTGGTTCCCCTCGCCGTCGGTCTCGGTCTGGGACACCGGCGTATTCCCGCGCGATTGCTGATCGCGGGCACCGTGGCGGCGATGCTGCCGGATGCGGACGTGGTCGCCTTCAAATTCGGTATCGCCTATGCGGATGCATGGGGACATCGCGGCGCCAGTCATTCCATCGTATCCGCGCTGGCGCTGGGCGCGCTGGCCGCGATCTGCCGTCGTCCCTTGCGCACGACCGCCTGGACGGCCTTCCTGTTCGTTGCTTTCTCGGCGCTCTCGCATCCGTTGCTGGACATGCTGACCAACGGCGGATTGGGCGTGGCCCTGCTGTGGCCGTGGTCGGAACAGCGCTTCTTCGCGCCGTGGCAGGTGATCGAGGTATCGCCGTTCGCGCACCGGTTCTTCAGCGCGCGCGGCGTGGAGGTGCTGCTCTCGGAAGCGCGCTGGATCGGCGTGCCGGCGCTGCTGTTGATGGCCACGCTCGCCGCACCACGTTTGGTGCGGGAGCGACGTCAGCCGCGATGAAGCATCCGGATCGTCCCAATCGCGACGGACGTCGCTCCCACGCGATGGACGATTGAACGCGACGCATGCCCCTGTAGGAGCGACGTGAGTCGCGACGGAACATCCGGAGCATCCGGATCACCCCGGTCGCGACTTACGTCGCTCCCACAAGGAAGTCATTCAATGCTGGGTGGGAGCCGCGTCCGGTTCGGAATCGGGTTCCTCGGCACCAGTGCTCATCTCCGCTTCCAGCTTTTTCTCGAAGTCCTCCAGGCTCATGCCCTGGGCGGCGGCCTCGATGACGGCGGTGTCGCGCAGCTCATCCGAATAGACCAGCCGCACCGGCTGGCCGTTGGCTTCATGCAGGGCGGCGGCACGCTTGATCATCGCCAGCACTTCGGCGGCGCTGTCGGAACTGCCGGCGATGCGACCGTCCATGCCCAGCACCCACACGCCGGCCTGGCGCACGATGCCGGCCAGCAGGTCACCCTGCGGATTGCGCAGTTCGGCATGCGGCTCGATCGCCGGGGCGTTGGCGCGGGCCAGGTTGCGCGCCTTGATCACCTTGCGCTTCTTCGCGTCGCGGCGGGCCTTTGAATTCGTGGACATCGGGATTCCTTGGTTGAAGCTCAGATTTGATCGGTGGGTTCCAGCGCGGCGGGTTCCTTCGGACAGGCTTCGGCGCGCCGGCTCACGTGCGCCTCCCAGCGCCACATCGCCCATCCGCCCAGCGTGAGCACGCCCGCGCCCAGCGCCAGCCACAACCCATGCCGGCTCAACAACGCCGAAATCACGCCGGCGATGATCGTGTTGAGCAGCAGGTTGCTGAAGGCCTGCAACGACGACGCCGCGCCGCGCTGGCGCGGATACATGTCGAGGATGGCCAGGGTGAGAATCGGGAAAATCAGCGCCACGCCGAACGCCGACAGACACATCGGCAACACCGCCCACGGGATGGTGATCGCATCCCCCGCCCACGCGTTGTAGGCGATGTTGGCGACCGTCGACACGCCCATGCAGGCGAAACCGATGCGGGTCAGCCGGGTGCCGCTGATGCGGCCGGCCGCGCGCCCGGACACGAATGCGCCGAGGGTCATGCCGCCGATGGTGGGCAGGAACAGCCAGGCGAACTGCTGTTCGTTCAGGCCCAGCCGATCCATCACGAAGATCGGCGCCGACGCGATGTACAGGAAGATGCCGCCGAAGCTCATCGAGCCGGCCAGCGCCAACCGCTGGAAACGCGGATTCAGCGCGATGGCGAAATAGTCGCGCAGCAGGTGTCTGGGCGAGACCTTCACCCGCACCTCCGGCGGATGGGTCTCCGGCAACCACGCGCCGACCGTCAACAGCAGCAGCAGCGAGAAACCGGCCAGGAACCAGAAGATCACCGGCCACGCGCTCCAACCCAGGATCCAGCCGCCGATGATCGGCGCGATCGCCGGGGCGATGCCGAAGATCATCGACACCTGGCTCATCAGCCGCTGCGCGTCGTCGCCGTGCAACACGTCGCGGATCACCGCGCGGCCGACGATGAAACCCACGCCGGCCGAGAAACCCTGCAAGGCGCGGAACAGCAGCAGCGTGGTCATGTCGCGCGACAGCGCGCAGCCGATCGACGCCAGCAGGAACAGGAACAGTCCGCCCAGGATCACCTTGCGCCGGCCGAACGCGTCCGACAGCGGACCGTGCACCAGACTCATCAGCGCATAGGTCAGCAGGTACACGCTGATGACCTGCTGCATCGCCAGTTTGTCCGCGCCCAGCTGCGCGCCCATCGCGTTGAACGCGGGGAAGACGGTATCGATCGAGAACGGGCCGAACATCGCCAGCCCGCCCAGCAGCAGGGCCAGGCGGCGGTTGGACGGCAGCTTGCGGATGCCAGCGGTCATGGCGCGCTCCCGACGGCCCGAGGGTCAACCGGCGGCGAGGTCGGCGCGCCCTTCAGTTCGACCGTGTTGCCTTCCGGATCCACCAGATACTGGGACGGGCCCATGCCGTCCGCGCCGTAACGCTCGCCGAACTCGCCCAGGGTCGCCCCGGCCGCTTCCAGGTACGCGGCCAGCGCCTCGCGGTCGAACGGCTCCACCCGCAGGCACAGGTGGTCGACGTTGCGGCCCTCGGCGCCCGGCGCGGCCCCGCCCAGCCGCCCCAGCTTGCCGTCCACCGGGACCAGGTCGATCAGCGATTCGCCGGCCCGCAGTTGCAGCAGGCCCAGCTCCGGCCGGTCCCGCTCCACCGCGCAACCCAGCACCCCGCAATAGAAGGCGCGCATGGCCGCCAGGTCGCGGACACGCAGGACCACGTGGTCCAGGCGCAGGAGTCGGAAGGGGGGCGCATTCATGAACAGGGATGGCCGGCGCGGGGGGCCGGACATGGTAAGGCCAACCGGGACGGTGCGGGCGGCCGCAGGCTATAATCCGCGCCGCAAGACCCAGGTGGGAGAAGCGGGGAAACCCGCTGCCGAAGGCGCAAACGCCCGTAATCGCTCAGGCCCGATACCACCCCCGCTGCAAACACTCTGGAGAGATCGGCCACGCGCCGGCGCCGAAGGGGCACGAAGCACTCACCGCGACCTCGTCCGCGGCGCTTCCAAACTCTCAGGCAAAAGGACAGAGGGGCACCCACGTGCGCACTTCGCACGCCCGGCTTCATGCCTTTTCCGGATGCCCCTGCCCATGTCCCAGACTCCGTCCTCGCTTCGCGATCTCGAGCACCACGACGCTTTCATCGCCCGCCACATCGGTCCCAACGACGCCGAAATCGCGCACATGCTGCGCGTGGTCGGCCACGACTCGCTGGAGGCGATGACCGACGCCATCGTGCCGGCCAACATCAAGTCCGCCGCGCCGCTGGCCCTGCCCGAAGCGATGACCGAAGAAGAGGCGCTGACCAAGATCCGCGCCGTCGCCGACAGGAACCAGGTGTTCAGGAGCTTCATCGGCCAGGGCTACTACGGCACCCACACCCCCAAGGTGATCCTGCGCAACATCCTGGAGAACCCGGCCTGGTACACCGCCTATACCCCGTACCAGGCGGAAATCTCGCAGGGCCGCATGGAAGCGCTGATCAACTTCCAGACCATGATCACCGACCTGACCGGCATGGAAATCGCCAGCGCGTCGCTGCTGGACGAAGCCACCGCCGCCGCCGAGGCGATGACCCTGGCCAAGCGTTCGGCCAAGTCGAAGTCCAATGTGTTCCTGGTCGCCGGCGACACCCATCCGCAGACGATCGAAGTCCTGCAGACCCGCGCCGAACCGCTGGGCCTGACCGTGGAGATCGTCCGTTCGACCGACGCGTTCCATGAAAAGCTCGCCGCCGGCGATTACTTCGGCGTGCTGGTGCAGTACCCCGCGTCCAGCGGCTGGCTGGAGGAATGGGGCCGCGACGCGGAGATCATCCACGGCCACCAGGCGCTGTTCGTCATGGCCACCGATCTGCTGGCGCTGACCCTGCTCAAGACGCCGGGCGAGATGGGCGCCGACATCGTGGTCGGCAACACCCAGCGCTTCGGCGTGCCGTTCGGCTTCGGCGGCCCGCACGCGGCCTTCATGGCCTGCCGCGACGCCTACAAGCGCTCCATGCCGGGCCGCCTGATCGGCGTGTCGGTGGATGCCGCCGGCAATCCCGCCTACCGCCTGACCCTGCAGACCCGCGAGCAGCACATCCGCCGCGAGAAGGCCACTTCCAACATCTGCACCGCGCAGGTGCTGCTGGCGGTGATGGCCTCGATGTACGCGGTCTACCACGGTCCGGAAGGCCTGACCCGCATCGCCAGCCGGGTCGCCCGCCTGACCGCCATCCTCGCCGAAGGCCTGCGCGCGCTCGGCCACGCCACCGTGCACGCCAGCGCGTTCGACACCCTGTGCGTGGATGCCGGCGGCGACAGCGAAGCGATCCTGGCCCGCGCGAAGCAGGCCCGCATCAACCTGCGCGTGCGCGGCAACGGTTCGCTGTGCATCTCGCTGGACGAAACCACCACCCGCGCCGACGTGGAAGCGCTGTGGGGCGTGTTCGCCAAGCCCGGCGCCACCCTGCCCGCCATCGACGCGCTGGACGCCGGCGCGCCGTCGCTGATCCCGGAAGCCCTGCGCCGCACCAGCCCGTTCCTGACCCACCCGGTGTTCAACACCCACCACAGCGAACACGAACTGCTGCGCTACATGCGCGCGCTGGCGGACAAGGATCTGGCGATGGATCGCACCATGATCCCGCTGGGCAGCTGCACCATGAAGCTCAACGCCACCGCCGAGATGATCCCGGTGACCTGGCCGGAATTCGGCAACCTCCATCCGCTGGCCCCGGCCGATCAAGCCCAGGGCTACAAGGAACTGATCGACGGCCTGGAAGCCATGCTGGTCGAATGCACCGGCTACGACTCGGTCAGCCTGCAGCCCAACTCCGGCGCGCAGGGCGAATACGCCGGCCTGCTGGCCATCCGCGCCTATCACCGCTCGCGCGGCGAAGCCAGGCGCGACATCTGCCTGATTCCCGAATCCGCGCACGGCACCAACCCGGCCAGCGCGCAGATGTGCGGCATGCAGGTCGTGGTCACCAAGTGCGACAGCAACGGCAACGTCGATGTCGAGGACATCCGCCGCGCCGCCGAGAAGTACAGCGATCGCCTGGCCGCGATCATGATGACCTACCCCTCCACCCACGGCGTGTTCGAAGAGGACGTGGTGGAGATCTGCAACATCATCCACCAGCACGGCGGACAGGTTTATACCGACGGCGCCAACATGAACGCCCTGGTCGGCGTGGCCAAGCCGGGCAAGTGGGGTTCGGACGTCTCCCACCTCAACCTGCACAAGACCTTCTGCATCCCGCACGGCGGCGGCGGCCCGGGTGTGGGCCCGTGCGCGGTCAAGTCGCACCTGGCGCCGTTCCTGCCGCGCACGCTGGGCGGCGAAGGCGACGTGGGCATGGTGTCGGCGGCCAGCTTCGGCAGCGCCAGCATCCTGCCGATCAGCTGGATGTACATCACCCTGATGGGCTCGGCGGGCCTGCGCAAGGCCACCCAGGTGGCGCTGCTCAACGCCAACTATGTCGCCAAGCGCCTGGCCCCGCACTACGAGACCCTCTACACCGGCCGCAACGGCCTGGTCGCGCACGAGTGCATCCTGGATCTGCGTCCGCTCAAGGACGCCACCGGCATCAGCGCCGAGGACGTCGCCAAGCGCCTGATCGACTTCGGCTTCCACGCCCCCACCCTGAGCTTCCCGGTGGCCGGCACGCTGATGGTCGAACCGACCGAGAGCGAATCGCAGCACGAACTGGATCGCTTCATCGACGCGATGATCCAGATCCGCGAGGAAATCCGCGCGGTCGAGGACGGCCGCCTGGATCGCGAAGACAACCCGCTCAAGCACGCCCCGCACACCGCCACCCAGGTCAGCGCCAGCGAATGGACCCACGCCTACCCGCGTGAACTGGCCGCGTTCCCGCTGCCCAGCCTGAAGCTGCAGAAGTACTGGCCGCCGGTCGCGCGCGTGGACAACGTGCACGGCGACAAGAACGTGTTCTGCAGCTGCATCCCGGTGGAAGCCTTCGCCGGCGAACCGGAAGCCTTCAGCGAGCCGAACGTGATGTAAGAAAAAAAGCCCCGCGATGCGGGGCTTTTTTTTGGAAAGTACTCGCCAGTCCCCGCAACGCGTCCCTTCCCCCGCCCGCGGGGGAAGGTGCCCGAAGGGCGGATGGGGGCAAGTTCGTATGTCTCGGGCTCCCGAAGAAAATGAGAAGCACTTGCTTCTGTTTCCCCCACGTCCCTCCCTCCAGCGAGGGAAGCTTCCCATAGTCGGATGAAAGCCAACCCCTAAAGCTGCTTGATGAGGTTATGGCTCACCGTCAAATACCCCAGCCGCGCATACAACGCCTGCGCACCCGCATTGTGGGCAAACACGTGCAGGCCAATCCGATCGATGCCCTGCGCGCGTACCAGCGTCTCCATCGCCGCGAACGCGGCGGCGGCATGCCCGCGGCGGCGATGCGCGGGATCGACCAGCACGTCATAGACATGCACCTGGCGCTGCTCGCCTTCGGTATGAACGCCATACCACAGCGAGCCGACCACGCCGTCCTTGCCGGCGACGATCTCGAACAGATGATGATCCGGCGTGGCCGGACCCTGCGGCAGCAACTGCGCGAAAGCGGCCTGCGAACGCTCCCGCGCGCCTTCGACCGGCCAGCGTCCGGCGGCGACGTTCTCCCCGGCGTAGTTTTCCACCGCGGCGTGCAGGAAAGCGCGGAACGCGCGCTCGTTCATCGGGACCAGCGAGACGGACATGGGCAACCGGCGTGTTCGAGGGAGCCCGACTCTATCCCACTCCCGGGTCAGACGCGTGGCGGCGCTCCCGCCGGAATCGCCGGACGGGTTCCGTCGCTCAGCGCCATCAGCTGGCAGAAGGTGGCGTCGTAGGCGGCCGCTTCCTCCTGGTAGCCGGCCATCGCCTGGAACGGGCTGCGCAGCGACAGCTTGTGCGCGACCGCGCGCAGCCGCTCGCCTTCCGGATGCGTCTGCACCAGCGCCGCCATCCAGACGGTCAGGGCCTCCAGTTGGCCGATGGCGCGTGCATCGGTGGCTTCCAGCCGGCACAGATGGGTGTGGATCTGGGTTTCTGACAACAGCATGCAATCGACTTCCGACATAAGGGGTTCACCGCCGCAAAGCCCCCTCTCCGCGTCGTTGGTTTCCCTCACGCGGCACGCGATCCGGATCGGACAGCGCGATGGATGACGGCCGCGCCCGGGTCATCCGCCGTTGGGCCGCGTGAAGCCCAGGCTGAA
>Ga0247823_10004079_pt1 | contig 11734 bp, 6 predicted proteins | sample 13C_PalmiticAcid_2_FD_192426 | JGI IMG/M metagenome (GOLD analysis project Ga0247823, IMG submission 192426) | Soil microbial communities from agricultural site in Penn Yan, New York, United States - 13C_PalmiticAcid_Day30 | ecosystem: Environmental > Terrestrial > Soil > Agricultural land...
GGACCGGACGGTGAAGACCTGCTCCCGTGGGGTCAACTGAACGATGTTCACGCCGGCCATCAGGATCGACGTGAACAGGTTCAGCGCCCGGACCTCACTCTCGCGGCTGAGGCGGTCCAGGTTCTCGACGATCAGGTACGACCCCTTTGGCACCCGGCCGCCCTCAACGCTCCGCAGGAACCCGGCTAGGGCGTAGGTGGCGAAGTCGTCCCGCTTGAACGCCGACCGGCCCTCGTCACGCAGGGCCAGTGACGTGTCGAGCCGGACTCCGTTCCGCTCACACCAACCAGCGGTCGCCTCGGTCTGCCGGCGGATACTGTCGCCCTTGGCCTGGTCCGGGTGGCTGAACCGGATGTACGAGTACGCGAGCGGCGTCACGGGTGGTCTCACCACCGAAAAGCTGGGTTTCGAACCGGAAGGACATGGTAACGGACTGGGGCGGAGGGTGACACTAATTTGCATGTAACATGCCCATGTTCCACATGGAGCATTGCGTATTTGCGGCGTTCCTCAGTACCGGGAAGGACTTCCGCGACTGCGGTCGGCCGTGCGACGTTCACAAGGTCGAGCTGCGGGACCGGGTCGGGGCGCCGTTCCCGGTGCTGCCGGACACCGGTTGCCGCAACACCGTGTTCAACAGCGTCCCGCAGAGCGGGGCCGAGTACGTCGGGCGAATGAGGGAATTGGGCGTGCGGCGGTTCCGCATCGACCTGTTGCGCGAGACGCCGGCGCAGGTGCGGCAACTCCTCGACTGCTACGCCCGCGTGGTCGCCGGCCTGGACGACGGCCGAACGACGTGGCGGCAGTTGCGGGCGCTCAACCAACTCGGCGTCACCCGTGGGACACTCCAACTGCTATAGGGCATATCCTGGGGTTGCAGGAAGACCCGTCAAACCGTCTCCACAACGGTCCACTCTCACCCTGGACTTCATCCGGGATGAGTGGCGTCGGCCGCCAGGAAAGTCGAGGGCGGGCGTGTACAAGGGAGGGGTCGCCCGCCCTCGCCGCGAGGCCGGTCATGCCCCGCACCTCACCCCCACCCGATCCCGCCAGCTTAGCCCCGGCTACTCCGCGAACAGTGGGGGGCGCGCGAGGGGCGCGTTCACGCTGATCGAGTTGCTGGTGGTGATCGCTATCGTCGCCATCCTGATCGGCCTGCTGCTGCCCGCCGTCCAGAAGGTCCGCGAGGCCGCCGCCTGGATGAGTTGCTCGAACAACCTCAAGCAGATCGGCCTGGCCCTGCACAACCACGAGGGCACACACGGCCGGTTCCCGCCCGGCTACCGACACCCGCGGCGATGCGACCGACGCGCGTGGCCCACCGCGCCGGCAGCCCCGGCGCAGATCGAGTCCATGGGCTTCGTCTGGGTACTCCGGTCACTGAAATAGCTTCGGGGCCAGCTCGTTCAGGTACTGCCGCCAGTTGAGCCAGGTGTGCCCGCCGCCGGTGATCTTCAACTCGTGCTTGATCCCGTGCTTGGCGAACACCCCCGACAGGGCCTTCGAGCCGGCCAGGGCGAAGTCCTTGTCCCCGACCGTGATCTCCAGGAGCCTGAGCGACTTGTTCACCCCCGTGGCGTTCTTCAAGAACGCGTCGCTCTGCCTCTCGAACCCCGCCGGGTCGCCGCCGAAGAGCCCGGCGCTCCAGATCGCCACGTACCCGAACTGGTCCGGTCGGGTGGTCAGCACCCGCGTCGTCTGCCCGCCGCCCATCGACAGCCCGGCCAGCGCCCGGTTCTCCGGGCCGGGCTTGACCCGGAAGTGCTTCTCCACCTGCGGGACCACATCCGTCAAGAGTTCGTTGGTGAACCGCTCCTGGAACGCGGCCATCTCCTTCGGGTTGAGCTTGGCCCCGGGGGCGACCGCCGGCCGGGGGAGGCTGCCGTTGGGCATGACAACGATCATCGGCCTCGCCCTCTTGGCCGCGATCAGGTTGTCCAGGATGAACCCGACCCGGCCGACTGTGCTCCACCCGGAGTCCTCGTCCCCGCCGCCATGCAGCAGGTAGAAGACCGGGTACTTCTCCGCACCGGTGTCGTACCCGGGCGGGGTGTAGATGTGCATCCGCCGCTGGTCCTTGAGCGTGGCCGACTGGTACCACACCTTCCGCACGTCCCCGTGGGGGACCGGCTTGTTGTCCTGGAAATCGGCCTCCGGGCCGGTGAGGAAGAACATGTTGTCCAGGCTGGCGATCCCCTGCTTGATCGTCGGGTTGGACGGGTCCAGGGTGCGGACCCCGTCCACGGTGAAGGCGTAACTGTAGAAGTCGGGCGTCAGTGGTCCGACGGTCACGGACCAGACCCCGTTCGAGTCCTTCTCCAGCGTCGCTGCACTGGCCATCCAGTCCCCCCGGACGGAGACCTCGGTCGCCTTGGGCGCGCGGATTCGGAACGTCACCTTCCGGTCGGGATGCACCTCAGGGGAGGCCACGCGGGCGTTCGGACCCGGCTCCTTCTTCGGCTGCTGGGCAGCGGCCGGGGAGTCGTGGAAGCCGACCAGGGTCAACAACCCCAGGATCGCTAGTGCTCGGGTCATGGGAGACTCCTGTGCAGGAACGGGGAGGGCCACACCCGCCGTGCTGGGCTTGGCCGGCGTCGGACCGGCGGTGCGGGGCCAGGTGCGCGGCCCGCAGGACCATCACCAGGTCGTGCCCGGTCGCCAGGGGAGACCTTGGACTTGTGCGCATACGCCCGACCCAGGAGGGTCTGGAGTGTACCGGCGCGCCGTGGCCGGAGCAACCAACTACGCACCCTGATCCACTACCGCGTTTCGGGCAACCGGATTCGCCTCCCGGGGCTTTCCGACCCCTGCTCATACGGAGCAAGCGAGGCTGGGAAGTCAGCCCGGCGGACGGTCGCCGCGTTCAGCCTCCCCCGTCGCCGAACCAACCCCTCAGCCCGAGTACCTCTCCCCGCACGCCCCGGCTCAGCTCCCCGTCGGCGGACTCGAAGGCTTCGATCAGGTCGTCCCGGTCCCGAGACGTGATGGCCCAACTGAGTGACCCCGGCCCGGGGCACTCGACCGGCACCCGGACGAAGAACGGGTCCGGCCGGCCGGCGTTGAACTCGGCGTCGAGCAACTCCAGCAGGTGGTCGTTGCGGTAGTACGCCCCGGCCGCCCGGACCACCCCAAGCGCCTCAGCCGGGGTGCTCACCCCCGCCAACGCGGAGCTGAGCGCACCCCCCGTCCCCTTCCGCACCTCGGTGCCCTCGGTCGGCACCCCGGTCTTCTCGTGCTCCAGCGGGAACGCCCGCACCTCGACCACCGCCACCCCGCCGCAGTGCGCCCGCACCGCGTCCCGGTGGCGGAGCAGCCATCCGGCCGCGAGGCCCACCCCGTAGTTGTCGTAGAACCCGGCGTCCACGGCCCGCCGAGGCGGGGCCGTGGGCAGGCTCACCGTCGGGCTGACGTACGGGAAGGTAGCGCTCAGCCGGGCGGCGGTGCCCACCTGGAACCGGCCGTGCGCCCGGGGGAACAGGCGGAAGAACTCGACCGCCGGCTGACTCGTCCGCTGGCGGTCGGCGGCTGCCTGCCCCTCCGGCCCGATGCCGAGCGTCGCGGCCGAGTGACACGCCAGGTCGGACAGGTCGAGGTTCGAGATCAGCAGCCGCCGGCCGTCCTCCACCAGCATCGGGCTGAATACCACCGACGGCGCGAACCCGGCCCGCTCGGCCGGGAGTAGGTCAGCGAACGTGGTCCGCATCGGGGAGACCCCGCCCTTGTCCCGCGGCGGGGCGTTGCGGTGCCAGCTCGCCTCCAGCGACTTACCCCGGTCCCAGGCCCGGTAGAACGGGGAGACCACGGCCGGCAGGTCGGTGAAGAACAGCCCCTGCCAGGTCGGCCACAGGCAGTCCTCGGCCAGTACGCACGCCGCTGACCGCCCGGCCGGGAGCGGGTGAACGCGGGCGGCGGCGTACAGGGCGGCCGCCACCATCCCGCCGCTCGCCCCGGTGATGAGCCGGACGTGATCGGCGAACCGCGGCCCGACCCGCCGCCCCAGCCCGTCGAGGACGACCGCCGTCCAGACCGCCGCCCGGATGCCGCCGCCACTGGTGCAGACCACCACCAGCTTGGGCCTGGTCCCTGGCCCGTGTTCCCGCTGCCACCGCTCGCGGAACTTGCCGAGCACCTCGTCCGCCCCGAGCAGCGACACCCGCCCGCCGCCGACCGGGGACTCGGTCACCCCCAGCGGCAGCGGTCGGCCAGACCGGGCGGCGGCGTACTCGGGGTCCATGTTCGGCAGGGTCATCTTGTACGGGTGGCGGGCGTTCGCGACGAGCACCACCGCCCCGACCATGACCAGCAGCACCGTCTGGAGTCCGGCGAAGTGGAAGCTGACGAACCCGTAGCCGGAGGTGAACAGCCACAGCGACAGGCAGACCACCCACACCGGGCTCCCGGTCCGCCCCCCGAGGGCGGCCGCCGCGTGCAGCAAGATCAGGGCGGCCGGCAGGGCGGTGAACCCGGTGGCGATCAGGTGCAGCGCATAATCAGTTGGCGGGATGCGGCCGTCGGCGGCCCCGGGCGTGTGGTCGTACCACTCCCGCCAGCCGCCGGACAGCTCGGGCCGGGTGAGCACCTCCCACATCGCGAACACCAGCCCGGTGGACAGCAGCACGCTCAGGCCCAACCCCAGGGTGAGGCCGGGGAACCGATCGGCCGCATGTCCCGGTGGCCACCGCCGCCACGGGGCGGCGATCAGGACGAGGGCCGGCACCCAACAGACGAGCAGGAAGTTCCCGGCTCGCCGCACCGCGTCCGCCTCCCCGGGTCGGCCGCCGGCCGGGCCCACGGGGAACAGGGTCCAGTCCGGGGTGACCGGCCACGGGACGGCGTCCATGAGGGTCGCGTAGGCGACGAACAGGGCGCTGCCGGCCGCCAGCCCCAGGGCGAGTCCGTTGAGCACCCGGAGCCAGCGGGTCTCGGCGTGGATCAGGTCGAACACCCCGAGCGGCCGACCGACCACGCCCCAGGCGGAGAGCACAAGGAACCCGACCACGGCGAGGAACAGCCAGGACCGGGCCGCCCACTCGAGCGGGCGGTTGACGAACCGGGCGAGGTCCGGGAACTGGTCCCCGGCCCGCCGTGCTGGGTCGCTCGCACCGCGCCCTGGCGCCGTCGAGGCCTCCTTCCCGGAGGCACTCTGCTCGACCACGTGCGGAACGCTCCGCAGGAACCACATCCCGGCGGCAGTTAGACAGCCGACGACCAGGGCGGCCCACAGGCCGAGCCGCAACACGTATTCTCGGGTCAACTGTGGTCCTCCCTGCGCCGCGGGCACCGCGGTCAGGAACTCATTCGCCGGCGCGCACCCGGCCGCCTACACCGGGGCCACGACCGGACGAGCCGTCCGGCCCCACCTGGGTAGCGGAAGGACCGGCCGACGCTGGGCCGGCGAGGCCCGCCGGGGCGGGCTGCCCGATCAGATGCAGGTTGTACCCGAACCTGGCACGGCTCGGAAAGAGCATGGTCTACGAGTAGACCATGCTGATGGCCCGAGCAGAACGCCGAGGTAATGGCTGTGCCGGCGCGTGTACAATCAGGGCGAGCTGAGCAGAGTCCGACCACCAACCGGAACGGCGGACACGGACAGACTGTGGACCGGGACGACGGTCCCGACCCCGGCCCGGGTGAGCGCGACGCGGACGTCCCGCGGGTACGGCGGGACCATCCCGGCCCGATCCCAGAACCGCGCCGCCAGCTCGGCCGCGCAGACCGGGGCGGTCACGGCGGGCTGTCCGCGGGCGGGTCGGCATCGCGGGCGTCCCCCGGTCGGCCACCGGCCAGCGTGTGTCGGAGGACGGAACGGCGACTCGGGATGTGGCCGGGTCACAGGCTGCCCGATCACGCCAGACGCTGTAAGCCGGGTGATACCCGGGTATCACCACGTTACCCCCGGCGGGAGGTCTCCTGCGCCCCGGCCGGCCCGGAAGGTCGAGAATCAACTCCGCGTCCTGCGATTCCCCTCGCCGCGATGCCGCGCGTCGGGGAGGATGGTGGCCGCCGGGCGTCCGGACGTGACGCGGTGGCACGTCGAACATGACCTGACGTGAAGGAAGTCGCCGCCATGATCCGCCCCGCCTCACTGGCCCTGCTGCTCGCCCTGGCGTCCGGGGCGGCCGCCGACGAGCGCGACCGGCTCAAGGTCGGCGTCCAGCCCGACGGCCGGATCGTCGTCCCGACCAACCAGATCCTCCGGCCCGCGGGCACGCAGGTCACCTTCCCCGGCCGGCCGGTGGATCTGGCGCTAACCGACGGCGGCGCGCTGGTCGCCAAGAACATGCGCGACCTCGTGTTCATCGACCCGGCCACCGGTGCCGTCCGGCAGACGCTCGCCCTGCCGGCCGCAAAGGCGGGCCGGGCCGGGGCGTTCAGCGCGGTCGGGTTGCTCGCCGCGGGCGACCGGGTCTACGCCTCCGACTCGCAAGGCGCGGTGCGGGTCGCCCATCGACGGGCGAACGGGTCGTACACCTGGGAGGCGGACTGGGCTCTGAAGCCCCCGGCCGTCGGCGGGGCGGCTTACCCGACCGGGCTGGCCCTCCAGGGCGACGGCCACCTCTGGGTCTGCTCGTCGCGCGGCAACGAGTTGCAGCTATTGAGCCTGGCCACCGGCGAGGTCGAGGCCCGCGTCCCGGTCGGCGTCGCCCCCTACCAGCCGGTCGTCGTCGGGAACAAGGTGTACGTCTCCAACTGGGGCGGCGACCCGCCGGGCGAAGGCGCGACGCACAAGACCTCCGGCACCCCGGTGAAGACTGACCCTCGCACGAGTGTGGCGAACCACGGCAGCGTCTCGGTCGTGACGAAGACCGTCGCGGGGTGGAAGCAGGTGAAGTCGATCCCGGCCGGCGGTCACCCATCCGGGATGACGACCGACGGCACCTTCCTGTTCGTCGCCAACGCGAACAGCGACACCGTGAGTGTGATCGACACGAAGACCGATTCCGTTGTCGAAACCATCGACTGCAAGCCAACGGCGAAACTGCCGTTCGGCACCGGGTCGAACGCGGTCTCGCTCAACCCGGTCGGTTCCACGTTGTACGTGGCGAATGGCACGGGCAACTGCGTGGCAGTGGTGCGGCTGGGCCGGAGGGCGACCCTGGCCCCCAACGCCCCGGAACAGAGCACGGTTTTCGGGCTGATCCCGACCGGCTGGTATCCGGGGGCGGTGCGGGTATCCGGTGACGGCAAGCAATTGTTTGTCGCCAACGTGAAGGGGCACGGCTCGCTCCTGGCCCGCAAGGCGGTCCGGCCCGCGAAGGCAGCCGACGCGAAAAAGACGGCGGGCGACGGCGACGACCCGGCCGCCCCCCAGCAGCGCGGGAAGAACTCCCACGACCACCTCGGCTCGGTGTCACTCATTGACCTGCCGGACGCAGCCGGGCTGAAGGCGTACACCGAGACCGTGAACGCGAACAACCGGCTCGGGTACGCCCTGGCTGGGCTGGAGGAGCCGCGGCCGGACGCGAAGCCGGTCCCGGTCCCGCTGCGGCACGGCGAGCCGTCGGTCTTCGAGCACGTGATCTACGTCATCAAGGAGAACCGCACCTACGACCAGGTGTTCGGGGACATGAAGGAGGGCAACGGCGACCCGAACCTGTGCATCTTCGGCGAGGAGGTCACGCCCAACCACCACAAGCTGGCCCGGGAGTTCGTCCTGCTGGACAACTTCTACTGCTCCGGGGTGCTCTCGGCCGACGGCCACTCGTGGACGAACGCCGCCTATGTCACCGACTACCTGGAGAAGCAGTTCGGCCAGTTCACCCGCAGCTACCCGTACGAGGGGAGCGACCCGCTGGCGTTTCCGGTCACCGGGTTCCTGTGGGACAACGCCCTCGCCCGGAAGAAGACATTCCGCAACTACGGCGAATTCGTGAAGAGCAGTTACCAGCCGAGGGGGGCGGGCTGGTCCGACCTGTACGCCGACTACGCCAACGGCACGAACAAGGTGACGGTCACGGCAACGCCGAACCTGCGGTCGCTGGACGGGCACACCCACCCAAACTACCCCGGCTTCCCGCTGGTCACGCCAGACGTCTACCGGGCGAAGCTCTTCATCGACGAGTTGAAACAGTACGAGCAGAAGGGGACGTTTCCGAACCTGGTGTACCTGTTCCTGCCGGCCGACCACACGAACGGGACGCGGCCCGGCTCGCCCACCCCGCGGGCGATGGTGGCCGACAACGACCTGGCCCTGGGGATGGTGGTCGAGGCCGTCTCACGGAGCAAGTTCTGGCCGAGGACGTGCATCCTGGTGACAGAAGACGACCCGCAGAACGGGTTCGACCACGTGGACGGCCACCGCACCGTCGGGCTGGCGATCTCCCCGTACACGAAGCGCAAGGTGGTGGACTCCACCAACTACAACCAGACCGGGCTGGTCAAGACGATCGAGTTGATGCTCGGGCTGCCGCCGATGACCCAACTCGACCTGACCGCCACCCCGATGCTCGGATGCTTCACCGACAAGCCGGACCTCACGCCGTACACGGCGGCGAAGAACCGTATCCCGCTGGACGAGATGAACAAGTCGGTCAGCGAGTTGAAGGGGAAGGCCCGGGAGTTCGCCCTGCGGTCGTTGGAGCTGGACCTGGACGTGGAGGATCGGGCGGACGAGGAGACGTTCAACCGCATCCTGTGGTTCGCCGTGCGGGGGGACCGGCCGTACCCCGGTGACCGGTAGCGGCCTACCAGCTCGGGCGGCGCCGCCTGCCACGACCAGGCGCTCGGGTTTCGACAACTCCGGTATCCCCGACGTCCCCTGGTCGCGCCGCGGGGCGGGGGCTACGTCCCGAGGTCAAGCGCCTCTGGCCCGCGCTCACCGCCGCGCGTTCGGCTACGCGGCAGGCTCGTGAAACGGATCCCGTCCCGCAGGTGAGGAGGTGATGCGATGGGATGGCTGTTGGGTGGGCTGGCCCGGGTCGCAGCCCGGCGGGTGCCACACCTCCACTGTAATCACTGGCCGGGGTCGGTGGACGGCCACAGCCGCACGGTCCCGTCGTGGCTGCCGGAGGCCAGGGTCTTCCCGTCCGGGCTGAACTGCACGGCGTACACCTTGCCGGAGTGGCCCTTGAGCGTCAGCAGGTGGACCCCGGTTGGCACGTGCCACAGACGGACGGTCCCGTCGTCTCCCCCGGTCGCCAGTGTTCGCCCGTCCGGGCTGTATGCCACCGACCGCACCCCGCCGTCGTGCCCGAAGCGGGTCGCCCGAACCGCGAGCGTCCGCGCGTCCCGCACCCAGACTGACCCGTCCGCGTGGCCGGTCGCCAGCGTCCCGTCCGGGCCGTACGCCACCGCCCACGTGTAGTCGGGATCCCGGACCGCCCCGGCGTCGGCCCCGGACTCCGCGTCCCAGAGGAGCAGCCCGTCCCCGCCGGCCGCCACCGCCAGGGTTCGGCTGTCGGGCGAGAAGGCGACCACCCCGGTCATGCCCCGCGTCATCGGGAGCTCGCGGTGGAGCCGGCGGGCGGGGAGGTCCCAGACCCGGGTCACGCCGTCGCGGCCGCGGGAGGCCGCCCGCCGCCCGTCCGGTGATACCGCCACCGAGGTGACCGGCCCGGCGTGGGCCGGCCGCAACTCCCGGCCGGCGCCGGCGGCCGCGTCCCACACCCGGACCGTCCCGTCGTGCCCCCCGCTGACCAGTTCCCGGCCGCCCGGAACCCAGGCCACCGACATGACCAGCGAGGTGTGGCCGGTCAACTCGGCTCGCTGGGTCCTGGCGGCCGCGTCCCACAGCCGAACCGTGTGGTCGTCACCGCCCGAGGCCAGGAGCCGGCCGGCGGGGTCGAACGCCACCGACCAGACCTCGGCCTGGTGCCCGGTCAGTTCGTGGTGCGCCGGCGGCCGGCGGAGGGGCTGGACCCGGACCGTGGCGTCCTCCAGTCCGACCGCCACGGACTGGTCGTCCACGAAGGCCAAGGCGTGACCTCCGGCGGCGAGCGAGATGTCGTTCCCGCCCCGGCCGCTGGCCACGTCCCACCAGCGCACCACCCGCGGCGGGCCGTAGTACACGACGGCCAGCCGGCGGCCGTCCGGTGAGAAGGTAATGTCTTTGGCCTGCCCACGCACGTGCCGGTCGTGGAACCGCTCGCGGCCGGTGTCCGCATCCCACACGTGGACCGACCCGTCCGCGGAGGCGGCCGCCAGGACCGCACCGTCCGGCGAGTACCTCATGCCCCAGACGTTGGTGAGCAGCGCCGCCGGGTCGAACACCACCCCCGGCTGGCGGTCGTCGGCCCGCTGGACGACGGCGCGCTGCCGGCCCACGGCCCGGCCGGGGAACTCGTAGGCCACTGCGATCGACGACAGGTCGGGCCGGGCGCAATACCCCCTTATCTCGTACCCCGGATGTGGACTGACCCGTAGAGCGATGCGGGATGCTCCTTTCTCCAGGTCCCAGATCGACAGTACATATGCCAGTTTGCTGTCAAGACCGCCGAAGGACAGGCTGCGGCCGTCAGACGAGAATTCCATACGGATGTTCGGGAGCGTGCGTTCGGTCCACCTCGCCAGAGGTCGGCCGGTCGGCACGTCCCAGACCTGGATGACTGTCCCGCCGGTCGGTCTGGCCTTCGCCTGCGCGGCCAGCTTCCGGTTGTCCGGACTGAACGTCACGGTTACGACTTCGGTCGGAAACCGGATCAGCTCGTTCCGCCTCCCACCGGCCGCGAGATCCCAGAGGACGACCGCCCCGTCTGCGCCGCCGGAAGCGATCCACCGACCGTCCGGCGAGGCCGCCACGGTCCGCACCCGGTCCCGGTGGCCGCGGAGGACCAGCCAGTCGGGCGCCAGGCGGGACAGGTAGTGCCAGGCGAACTCCCGCAGGTCGGCCTCCCCCGGCCCGGGCTCCAGCCCGGTCAACATCTCTCGGACGGCGTCCGTGCGGCCGGCCGCCCAGTGGTCACACGCCTGGGCCAGCACCGGGCCGTACCGCTGGAGGCGGACCCGCTCGTGCAGGGCCCGCTCCACTTCGCGGGCGGCCTGAGCTCGACGCTCCTGCTCCCGTACCTGCTCGAGCGCCTGCCGCGCCGTCCGAGCCTGTTCCCGTTCGCCCTCGAGGGCAGCCAGCTCCCGCGTCAGGGCCGACCCCAGTTCGGCGTTGTGGGCGCGGACCTGCCGGTAGTCTCGTGCGGCGGTTACTGCGGCGAACGCAACGAACCCGGCGATCGATACGATCAGCCCGGCCAGCTCCGGCCGTCTACGGGCCCACCGCGCCGCACGCTCCACCGGGCCGGCCCGCCGGGCCTGGACGGGAGTACCGTTCAGGAATCGGTCCAGGTCGGCGGCCACGGCGGCGGCCGACGGATATCGCCGTCGGGAGTCCTTCTCCAGGCACGTCAAGCAGATCGCCTCCAGGTCCCGCGGGACCAGCGGGTTCGCCCGTCGGGGCGGGGCCGGGACCTCATCCCGCACCCGGTCGGTCACGGGCAGTGTGTCCGTTCCGCCGACCGGCGGCCGCCCGGTCAGGGCGAAGTACAACAGGCACCCCAGCCCGTACACGTCGGTGGCCACTGTCGTCGGCTTCCCGGCCGCCTGCTCCGGGGACATGTACGCCGGCGTGCCGAGGAGCTGCCAGGTCCGGGTCAGGTCGGCCAGCCGGTCGGCCAGCTTGGCCAGGCCGAAGTCCGACACGTGGGCCCGGCCTTCGTCGTCGAACAGGACGTTGGACGGCTTGAGGTCTCGGTGGAGCACCCCGCTCCGGTGCGCGTGGTGGATTGCGCTCGCAAGGTCCCGGACC
>Ga0247823_10004080_pt1 | contig 11733 bp, 13 predicted proteins | sample 13C_PalmiticAcid_2_FD_192426 | JGI IMG/M metagenome (GOLD analysis project Ga0247823, IMG submission 192426) | Soil microbial communities from agricultural site in Penn Yan, New York, United States - 13C_PalmiticAcid_Day30 | ecosystem: Environmental > Terrestrial > Soil > Agricultural land...
CGCTGTCACCAGTGTTTCTGTCATCGGGTCGATATCGAGATTGTAGAAACGCTTGTTATGTTCGGCGACGGCCTTGCGTAGGTCCGGATGCCCCGGCATTGGCGGATACTGATTGGGGCCATTCATCAAGGCATCGGCTGCGGCTTTTCTAATCCATTCCGGGCCGTCAGTATCCGGGAAGCCTTGCCCCAGATTGATCGCGCCATGTTTCACGGCCAGTCCGGACATGGTGGCGAAGATGGTGGTCGGTTGGTTGTTATAGAACGCGCTGACGGGTTTCATGCTTATCTCTTGCTTATGCTTTCGGTGTTACAGCACAGGTCAGTTCACTTTTGGCGACCAGCTTGCCGTTATCATCATGCACCTGAATGTCCCACACATGCTTGGTACGGCCCACATGGACGGGGCGGGCGGTGGCGGTGACAAAGCCATCCTTTACCGGACGCAAATGATTGGTGCTGATGACGGAGCCGACAGCGTAATGCGTGTCAGGATCGATGCACATGAGGGAGGCAACGCTGCCTGCTGTTTCGGTCAGTACGCAAGTGGCGCCGCCGTGAAGAATGCCATGGATCTGGTGCGTGCGGTGATCGACGGGCATACGTAATTTCAGGAAATCGGAACCGATATCGACAAATTCAATGCCGATATGTTGCACGATGTTTTCATGTGTCATGAAAGCGCGCAGTTCATCCAATGTGTATTGTTTGTGCCAGACCATAGCGATACTCCTCTATTGAAGGGGTATGCTAGCGCGGTCATTGGGGTCGGACAAGTCTGTTTGTCGTATTAAATCGTCAGGCCGGGGCTGTGGCAGCAATGATCATGGTCAGGTTCAGGCGGTGTCACCAGCTTGAATTCCTGATTATCAATGGCGGCATGGCGGTTATGGTACTGCGCCAGTTCTGCACGGTGCGAAATGCTGATGATTGTGGTATCGGGCAGTTCTTTCAGCAGGGTTGTATAGAGTTCGTCCTGTGCCTTGATATCCAGCGAAGCAGTGACTTCGTCCAGCATCAACAATGTCGGCTTATGCAGGAGGATACGCGCGAAGCTGATTCTTTGTTTCTCACCACCAGAAAGGCGTTCCCAATAGCTGCCGTCTTTTGTGTTGTCGTTCATCTCGGCGACGAAACGGCCCAGGCCTGCCTTGGTCATGGCTGTGGCGACATCTTGATCATTGTACTTGTCCATAAAGTCAGGGAAACAAATGATGCCCTTGAGGTTCAGCAGGGGCAGATGTGGTTTTTGCGCGATGATCAGTTTCTTGGCATCAGGATTGGTGTCAATCTTGCCTGACCCCCATGGCCACAGGCCGTGGGCGGCACGAATAATAGTTGATTTACCGCAACCTGACGGACCGGAAACCATCAAACGCTCACCGGCTGAGAGTTTCAGCGAGAACGGTTTGATCAGCAATGTGCCATCAGGGCGATTAACTGACAGGTCTTCGATCTGGATTGTGGAATCTGAACGTGTTGCTTCACGAACGATGGGTTGTGGGGCAACGTTATTAAATGTACCAGCTGTTGTCATGATTAGCTTACCTTCGGCGCTTGTGTCGGCGCTATGTTGTTGTGCTTGTCGATGCTGGCGCTGAAACCGGTCAGACGGTTTGCCACCGATTTCCAGTCCGCGAGTTCAGTATAGGAATTGAAGAACCAGCTGAGGTCATCTTGTACTTGTCTAAATGCGCCTGCGCCCTGGAAGAAGTCACCAAGGTCAAGTTTACGGCTGAAGAACTGCGGCAACATAATAATGTATGGGGCCACGATGGCGGTCTGGTTGATCGACGCATTGATCGCGGTCATCTGCAGGTTTTTATTGATGATCTTGTTCTGGTTTTTTACAACATCATCAAATTTTTCTTTCAGGATGTGTGCTTCTACTTTTTCGCCGTCCTGCAGGGCAATTGATTCAGTGTTGTCGCGTACCTTGACGAGGCCATAACGGAAGTTCGCTTCGTATCTCTGTTGATCTTGGCTGAGTTTAACCAGCGGCTTACCAACTTTGTGTGCAATGTATGTAGATGCTACGGCGTAACCAGCGGCACCGGCTACGAAGGCGGGGCCTGCGAGATCCCACAGAATATAAGTGAATGAAGGCAGGGAAAGGGTGGAGCGCAGGAAGCCCATGCTTAGGCCCAGTGTGCTGCTGGTAAAGATACGCACGTCATCGGCAATACGTTGGTCCGGGTTATCGGCGGCGTTACCGTCAGATTGCATGCGGTAAAATGTTTTTGTATCGCCATTGATCCAGTTGTTGGCGTACTGGTTGGTCATCCATTGACGCCAGTTCAGTTGCAGCTTCTGGTTCATCTTTGTTTTTGTGATGGCAATGCCGAGGAAGACACCAGCGAGCATCAGGAATTCGACCAACTGATCTTTCACTTTGCCTTTCAGAGCTTCGGCCTTGGCATCGTTCTCGGGGGATCGCTCCGCGGCCAAAACTTGTCCGGCTTGTTGCAGGTTCTTATAGAAGCCGTTACCCCAGTTGCTGAGTTTCACGTCGATATAAACCTGACCCAATGTCAGGCCTACGACCATCGCCAGCATGGCTTGCGCTTTGCGGCGTTCCTCGGACTTGGTGAAATATGGTTTGGTGAGACGCCATGCGGCACGCATAGACTCCGAAGGTGACGAGAGCGTCGTACTGTTCATCAGTTCATTTTGTTTTTCCGGAGATACGTTTTTAGGTGCGCGACCAATGGCGCGGCGAAAGCCGTCAGATAATTTAGACATATTTATTTTCCCTGTTTATGGATGCTACAAAAGCAGGGGTTGGGCGTTCTGTCAAACCGCTTTTTCAGAATTGCTGCGCTGCTCCTCTTTTTTTATGGGATAGGGCGCGCTAGGGTTACTGCCATGAAAGATTCTGTCGTCCAAGATCATTATATACATAATATTTTACCCCGTAAGCGCGTCACGGACGAGCTTCATATCGGGGCTAAAGTCGCCACGGAATACCTGCTGGCGGCGATGGATTTTAAGCCCGGTCAGAAGGTTCTGGATGTGGGGTCCGGACTGGGGGCGGCAGCGCGGCTGGCCGCGTCCACTTATAATATAGAGGTTACCGGGCTGGATCTGGTGTCCGAGTTCTGCGAGGAAGCCCTTAGGAATACAGATGATGCCCGAGTTAATTTCGTTTGCGGTAGTGCCTTGGCGATGGAGTTTCCGGATAAGGCCTTTGAGGCGGCCTTCATGTTGCACGTCAATATGAACATTCAGGAAAAGCAAAAATTATTCAGTGAGATAGCGCGTGTACTTCAATCAGGTGCTCAACTTGGTTTCTATGAAATTCTGGCAGATGAGAATGTCGGCGATATGGCCTATCCATGCCCATGGGCGGGCAAGGCTGATGATAGCTTCCTGATCACACCGGGGGAAATCGAAACCATGCTGGAAGTTGCCGGGTTCTTGGTTGAGAAAAAAGAGAGCCGCCGTGACTTCGGGATTGAGGCCATGCTCCGCCGTAAGGACGCATATCCCGAACAAGCTTTTGTGAATCTTCTTGAGAATGTACGAGAGAAGCGCTGCGCGCCGTGGCAATATATCTGCCGTAAACAGTAAGGAATAATTATGAGTAACGATCCTGTCGTCATTGCCGCTATTGCCCGTACCCCGATGGGGGGATTGCAGGGCGACTTCGCGGGATTAAGTGCGCCGGAGCTGGGGGCTGCGGCCATTCGTGCGGCGGTTGAGCGTGCCGGATTGTCAGGTGCTGATATTCAAGAAGTGATCATGGGTAATGTCCTGTCCGCTGGATTGGGGCAGGCGCCTGCGCGTCAGGCGTCTTTGGAGGCTGGACTGCCGAAGTCTGTCGGTTGTACGACGATTAACAAGATGTGTGGTTCTGGTCTGAAAGCCGTGATGCTGGCGCATGACCTGATCCGTGCTGGGGCTAATGACATTATGGTGGCGGGCGGCATGGAAAGCATGACCAATGCACCGTACCTGTTGCCGAAAGCCCGCAGCGGTTACCGCATGGGTCACGGTCAGTTGATCGACCATATGTTTTTTGATGGGCTGGAAGATGCCTATGATAAGGGCAAGCTGATGGGTGTGTTCGCCGAGCTATGCGCGAGCGAATATAAATTTAGCCGTGAAGCGCAGGATGCTTTTGCGATTGAATCTCTGAGACGTGCCCAGAAAGCTGATTTTTCTGCCGAGATTACTCCGGTTAACGTGAAGGTTGGCAAGGAAGAAAAGCAAATCACAATTGATGAGCAACCGGGTAAAGCCAAGCCGGATAAAATTCCCACATTGAAACCTGCTTTCAAACCGGATGGCACGGTCACAGCAGCAAATGCCAGCTCGATTTCTGATGGTGCGGCAGCGGTGGTACTGATGAGAAAATCAGAGGCTCAAGATCGCGGTGCCAAGATACTGGCTACGATTGCGGGTCATGCTACACATGCGCACGATCCGGCATGGTTTACGACGGCACCTGTGGGGGCACTGAAAGCGCTTTCGGCAAAAACCGGATGGGATTTGAAATCCGTTGATCTGTTCGAAGTGAATGAAGCCTTTGCTGTGGTTGCCATGGCGGCCATGAAAGACCTCGATTTGCCGCACGATAAAGTGAATGTGCATGGTGGGGCCTGTGCGCTGGGGCACCCGATTGGTGCGTCTGGTGCGCGCGTGTTGGTGACATTGATTGCGGCGCTGGAGAAATATGATCTCAAACGCGGTATGGCCACTTTGTGTATCGGTGGTGGTGAAGCTGTCGCTGTTGCGGTGGAGCGCTAGATGTCCAATTTGCGTAAATTCTTTATGTTTCTGGGGGCGCTGATTGTGTATGCGGCGTCTCAGCTGGCATCCGACAATGCGGTGGGGTCGATAGACTGGTTCTTTAAGAATCTGCCGCCTGAGCAATTACCATCTGATTATGCGGTGCTGAATATACTGGGTAACCCGTATATGGATTTCTTCTTCTCATGGCTGCCTGTTGTGTGCCTAGCCTTCTCCGTTTTACTATTTATGGATCGCAAGGCACTGCTTGGCTATCTGCTAATAGCATTCCCGCTGATCCCGGCGGCCATCATGACCATCATGTTCTACAATGCGGCACAAATTCATGTGCCGCCCGGGGAAACCCTTTATGGGTCAGGCGTATTGTTGCCTGATGACTCACCGATTAAAGCAAAGCTGAAGGCTAAAGATGCAGATTAAGAATACGACAGTCATTATTACGGGCGGCGGCTCCGGCATGGGTGCTGAAACAGCACGTGTTTTTGCCAGCGCGGGGGGCAAGGTTGTTCTATGGGATATGAATTTGGCAGCTGCCGAAGCCGTGGCCAAAGAAATCGGTGGTACAGCGGTTCAGTGTGATGTCACGAATGAAGAGTCGGTCAAAGCGGCCATCGCGAAATCTGGCGATGCGCGTGTTTTGGTCAATTGTGCTGGCATTCTGATCGGCAAACGCATTGTCGGTAAAGACGGTCCTGCCGACCTTGAGCATTTCATGAAGGTTGTGAACGTCAATCTGGTAGGTACGTATAACACCATGCGTCTGGTCGCGGGTGAGATGAGCAAGCTTGATCCCGTGAATGATGATGGCGGACGTGGTGTGATCATTAATGCCGCATCAATCGCTGCGTTTGAAGGGCAAATCGGGCAGGTGGCTTATAGTGCGTCTAAGGGTGGCATCGTTGGTATGACGCTGCCGGCAGCACGTGATCTGGGCAAGCTCGGTATCCGTGTGATGGCGATTGCGCCGGGCGCTGTGCAGACCCCGATGATAGGCACGATCTCGCAGGAACTACAGGACAGTATCGCGGCTAACATTCCGCATCCATCGCGGATGGCAAAACCGGATGAATTTGCAAAGCTTGCGCTTCATATTGTTGATAACGATTACCTTAACGGCACAGTCATCCGTCTGGATGGTGCTTCAAGACTGGCGGCAAAATAATGACACAGGCAAAAAAATTTCTGGATGCGATAAAGGCTGAAAAGCCCCTACAGATTGTCGGGGCGATTAATGCTTATTCAGCATTGATGGCGGAACGTGCGGGATTTAAGGCGCTTTATCTGTCCGGTGCTGGTGTAGCAAACGCATCATTCGGCATGCCGGACCTTGCGATTACCACAATCAATGATGTGGTTGAGGATGCGCGCCGTATTACAGGTCGTGTTGAGCTGCCGTTACTGGTTGATATTGATACCGGCTGGGGCGGGGCGTTTAATATTGCCCGCACGGTGAAGGAATTTGAGCGTGCGGGTGTTGCCTGCGTTCATATCGAAGATCAGGTGAGCCAGAAACGTTGCGGCCACCGTCCGGGTAAGGAGCTTGTCGATAAATATGAGATGGGCGACCGCGTGAAGGCGGCTGTTGATGCGCGTTCTGACTTGCTGATTATGGCGCGTACCGATGCGCTGGCGGGTGAAGGGCTGGACGGCGTGATTGAACGCTGCGTTTATTACGTCGAATGCGGTGCGGATATGATCTTTGCCGAGGCGATGACGGATCTCTCGCATTATCAGAAAATCAAAGACGCCGTGAAGGTGCCGCTGCTGGCGAACCTAACCGAATTCGGCAAGACGGATTATTACACCACGGAACAACTGGGCAAGGTTGGTGTTGATATGGCGCTGTATCCGTTGTCGGCGTTCCGTGCCATGTCGCGCGCGGCCGAGAATGTTTATACGGCTATCCGCAAGGACGGCACGCAAAAATCTGTCGTAGACACGATGCAGACACGAGAAGAGCTGTATGCAGTTCTGGATTATTATGATTATGAGAATAAACTTGATCAATTGTTTGGAGAGAAAAAGAAATGAGTGAAGCCGTTGTAAATATGCCGGTTAAAAAGAAAACCGGCGGTCTGGCCGGTGTTGTGGCAGGCGAAACCAAGATTTCTGCCGCTGGTGGCGCACATACCCTAGAATATCGGGGTTACTCGATTTATGAGCTGGCAGAACATGCCGAGTTCGAAGAAGTTGCGTATCTGCTGCTGTACGGGGAATTGCCGACAGCACGCGAGCTTAAACATTATAAAGGCAACCTGAAAAACCAACGTGAATTGCCAGCTGGTTTAAAAGCGGTGCTGGAATTGATCCCGGCTGATGCCCACCCGATGGATGTGATGCGCACGGCGACATCATTCCTGGGTAATCTGGAGCCAGAAGCCAAAAATCATGACCAAGTCGCGGTGACGAACCGCTTGCTGGCCGTCTATCCAGCCATACTGGCGTACTGGTGGCATTTCACCCACAACGGCAAACGTATCGCATGCACGACTGATGCGGATGGTATCGCTGATCATTTCCTGATGCTGCTGCATGGTAAGGCACCTTCAGAATTGCACAAGAAGGCGATGAACGTTTCCTTGATCTTGTATGCTGAGCATGAATTCAACGCTTCGACATTCACGGCACGAACCATTACGTCAACTATGGCTGATATTTATTCCGCAGTAACGGGGGCCATTGGAGCCCTGCGTGGTCCATTGCATGGCGGTGCTAACGAAGCGGCGATGGAGCTGATTGAGAAATATAAAACAGCTGAAGAGGCAACGGCGGGCGTCAAGAAAATGATGGCCGAGAAACAATTGATCATGGGCTTTGGTCACCGTGTATATACAGAAGCTGACCCACGTAATGTTGTGATCAAAGCATGGTCCAAGAAGCTGGCCGATGATGCGGGTAACACAACGCTGTATCCGGTATCAGAGGCGATTGAAAAACTGATGTGGGATGAGAAACATCTGTTCCCGAACCTCGATTTTTATTCGGCGTCCAGTTACCATTTCATGGGTATTCCCACGCCGATGTTTACGCCGATCTTCGTGATGTCACGTATCAGCGGTTGGGCCGCGCATATTTTCGAACAGCGTAGCAATAATAAACTGATCCGTCCGAATGCCGATTACACAGGACCGGAAACACGCAAGTTTGTTCCGGTTGATCAACGAGGTTAATTTATTTTGAGTTTCGAACTTTTTATCTCTGCGTTTGTCAGCTTGTTTGTGGTTGTTGATCCGTTTGGCACAGCGGCTGTGTTTGCTGTGCTGACGGGCACAATGAGTGGAGCTGAGAAACGCAAGATTGCGATCAAGGCCGTGTTGATTGCCGTTAGCATCATGTTGATTTTCAGCGTGGTCGGGCGCACTCTGCTTGAGTATATGCATATCTCGCTGCCTGCATTCCGTGTGGCGGGTGGCTTGCTGCTGTTCGTGACGGCCTTCCGCATGATCATGGGTTTTCACGATCCGGATCAATTGAATTCAGAGAAAACCGCTTATAAAGACCGCAGTGATATCGCCGTGTTTCCCTTGGCTATTCCGATGCTGGCGGGCCCGGGCGTGATGACGGCCGTTATCATGTTCTCAACCGCTGCGCATGATATGATAAGCCATGTGCAGGTTACGACAGCGATTGTTCTGGTGCAGATTGTGGCGTTGATCAGTTTGCTGGGGGCATCAAAGCTTTCGAAATTCTTTGGTTCGACAGGCAACAGCATCATTGCGCGTATCATGGGTATCTTGCTGGCGGCGATGGCTGTGCAGTTTATGGCCGATGGTATAACAGAGCTTTTCCGTCTACGCGATTTCCCAAGCCCTGTGCCGGATATTATGGCTGGTTAGGCTTAACCGGATTATAAGCGGCCTTAATATCTTCGACGTTCACATCGCTGTGTGTGTGCGGCGTGATGCGTATGGTATCGCGGAAAGCCTGGCGCAGATCATCGAATGTAACATCGGGTATAGCCTGTGTCTTGTGCACGAGGATAGCCCGCAGTTCTTTGAACGTAAGGGATAGATTATTCCCTGCAGCATCAGCGAAGTCAGCACATGGAAACTTGGGATTGGAATAGACGCTACCGCTCGGCAAAGGTGCGGGCGGCGGCGGAATAATCAGCCGAGACGATTTATAACGATAAGACACATACACACCCTTTTTATATTTATACCTAGCTATAGGGGGCCAGCGGGTGAGTTGTCAAATTCGCATAAGAAGTGAGGAGGACCCCTTAGCGATCCTCCTCCTTATTTCTTAACAACCGCAGTTGTCTTTACCCTTTGTGCTATCAGGGTTTGTCTTGTTCTCTTCGCGTGTTTTTGCTGGGTTTTTAGTCAGATCAGCATCTTTATCGCTTACGCGGTCTTTATTGTTTGTATTGGTGGTTTGATTTGGATTAGCCATTTTCATTCTCCTGTTGGGGTTGTCTACTAGATGAACGGTTGACAAGGGTGGTCGTTCCTTAAATAAACAAAAACCGGTGAACCCCTTAAGATTCACCGGCTTTCGCATGATCGGAACAATCGAATTAACGACGGTCCTGACGATCTTTCGATGTCTGGCTATCACGATCAGATTGACCTGGTGTACGTGATTTCTGATCTACGTTGCTTTTTTGTTTTGCGTCTTTATCAGCAACTTGGGATTTGTTGTTTGGAATATTGTTACGGTCTTGCATTTTGCTCTCCTTTAAGAGGTTTGAATGGCCAACACCTCATGGCGTCGGCGCTCAACCAACCATGCGATAAAGAAAGCGTTCCCAAAAAATTTAGAGATTATTTTATGCTGTTTTTTGTGTTTCTGCGGGCTTCAGAAGCTTCTGAATGATTTCAGAGGCTTCGGCGATTGTGCTCACAACGACATCAGCACCGGATTGCAATAATACATTGCGATAATTAGTGTCGCGGTGTTGACCGCCTGCGTATCCCACTACATACATACCTGCGGCTTTGCCTGCGGCGATGCCTGTAGGGCTGTCTTCGACGACGATACAATCAGCAGGATCATCAATCTCAATCTGCTTCATTGCATACAGATAAAGATCCGGCGCGGGCTTTGGAATACCACCGCAATCATCTTTGTTGTAAATATGCGGCCGGAATGTGTCATACAACTCTGCCTTTTCCAATTTACGACGTAGTGATTCATGTTCGCCGTTTGATGCGACAGCAATAGGAATTCCAGATTCTCTGAGCATGTGCACAAGATCGGCGGCGCCTTCAATTGCTTTCAGCAGATTGGCCACCTGATAGCGATAATTCTCTTTCAGTTTTGCTGGAAAATCTTCGGGCAGGGGACTGCCTGTCTGGCGTATGCATTCTTCATTCATACGCTTCAGGAACGCGGCTCCGGTCTGGCCGGACATCAGCGCGGCATATTCCTGCGTGGTGTATTTCAGGCCAAATTGCGCGAGGAAAGGGGCGTCATTCAGCACAGCGGTTTCCTCGCTGTTGACCAGTACCCCATCATTGTCAAAAATTACGGCCTTCATACGAATATGTTATGACATATTTATCTGTGTGTATAGCGTTTCCCCTCTTTTCCCCCGGCATGACAGGCCGTTTTAAATATCCTAATCTGGTGCCAGTTACTTTCTAGCACAGGGAAAAATCATGGGTTCAGCCGCGCACGCACACAATGTCGATCTCAACAACCGTCCGGAACCGGATAAGGTTCTGACTGACATTGCGGACTACGTCACCAGTTACAAGGTGAACAGCGAAGAAGCGTATCGCACAGCGCGTTATTGCCTGATGGATACGCTGGCGTGCGGCATCATGGCGCTGCAATTCCCGGCTTGTGTCAAAATGCTGGGCCCGATTGTACCGGGTACTGTTGTACCGAATGGCGTCAAGGTGCCGGGCCGTCCTGATGTGCTGGACCCGATCAAGGGCGCGTTCGATATCGGCTGCATGGTGCGCTGGCTTGATTTCAATGACACATGGCTGGCGGCGGAATGGGGCCACCCGTCTGATAACCTCGGTGCGATTCTGGCGGTGGCACAAACCAAGCCTGACATGACCATGAAAGATGTGCTGACCGCGATGATCAAGGCACACGAAATTCAGGGCTGTCTGGCACTCGAAAATTCATTCAACAAAGTCGGCCTCGATCACGTTGTACTGGTTAAGGTGGCATCGACCGCCGTGGCGGCCCATATGATGGGCGGCAATTATGATCAGATCGTTGATGCGCTTTCACATGCATGGGTCGATGGCCAGTCACTCCGTACATATCGCCATGCGCCGAATGCTGGCCCGCGTAAGTCATGGGCGGCGGGTGATGCGACATCGCGTGCCGTTCGTCTGGCACAAATCGTGGTCGAGCAAGGTCAGATCGGTTACCCGGGTGCACTAAGCGCGCCGAAATGGGGTTTCTATGATGTGCTGTTCAAGGGCAATGAATTCAAATTCCAGCGTCCATACGGTTCATATGTGATGGAACAAATCCTGTTCAAGATTTCCTTCCCGGCAGAATTCCATTCGCAAACAGCGGTCGAGGCAGCAGTCAAGCTGCACCCGCAAGTGAAAGATCGCCTGAACGATATCGAGAAAATCGTTCTGGCCACACACGAAGCCGCCATCCGCATTATTTCCAAGACAGGTCCGCTGCATAATCCGGCGGACCGTGACCACTGCTTGCAATACATGGTGGCCGTGCCCCTGATTAAGGGCAATCTGGTCGCTGAAGATTACGAAGATGATGTGGCCGCTGATCCCCGTATTCAGATGCTTCGTGATAAAATGGAAGTGGTGGAAGATAAGCGTTACAGCGCCGAATATCATGAACCGGACAAGCGCAGTATCGCCAATGCCATGCAGATTTTCTTTAAGGACGGCACCAGCACCGAACGTGTAGAAATCGAATACCCGATTGGCCACCGCCGCCGCCGTACAGACGGCATTCCTCTGCTAGAGGCCAAGTTCGAAGCGGCCCTGAAAGATCATTACAAAGCTGACCAAGTGCAGAAGATCATTGATATCTGCAGTGA
>Ga0247823_10004081_pt1 | contig 11729 bp, 9 predicted proteins | sample 13C_PalmiticAcid_2_FD_192426 | JGI IMG/M metagenome (GOLD analysis project Ga0247823, IMG submission 192426) | Soil microbial communities from agricultural site in Penn Yan, New York, United States - 13C_PalmiticAcid_Day30 | ecosystem: Environmental > Terrestrial > Soil > Agricultural land...
CCAGATCGCGGCGGCGGAAGGTTACGCTGGCGAGCGCGACATGCGGCGCCTCGCGCCGGACGCGGCCGACGAGCGACGAGAAACGCGGCATCTCGCCGGACAGGCGCACGCCGATGCGGAACTCGCGCGTCGATTGCGCCGGATCAAAGGATGCGGCAGCATCGAGCGCGGCGTCGAGCCCGCGCAGCGCCTCGCGTACTGGCCCGGCGATCGCGCGCGCCGCGGGCGTGGGCACCAGCTTGTTGCCCTGCCGCACGAACAGCGGATCGTCGAACGCGTCGCGCAGTTTCGCGAGCGCATGGCTGATCGCGGGCTGCGAGAGGTTGAGGTGCCGTGCCGCCGCCGACACGCCGCCCTTTGCGTGAATCGCATCGAACACCTGCAGCAGGTTGAGGTCGTATCGGGGACGGTGCCGCAAGATCTGCTCCTTTGGCGATCAGCATAGGCTTGGGCCGATTGGTCACAGGATAAATTCTCTGAAGCCGTGAACTGCCTAGCATTATTCTTGCCACTTGCGGTTACCGCGAATTGTGATCGACGGGGAGTGACTATCTGGCGCCGGCCTCGAGCGCTTGCGACCATGCAGCGTCGGCGAGCGCGAGGAGAGATGCAATGGCTGCGCTCGCATCGAGGCTGGAGGCGTTGCCATCGAGCTTTCGGCGCTTGACGCCTTGCAGGATGCTGACCATTCGAAACATCGTGAAGGCGAAGTGCCAGCGCAAATCGGGCACCCGCGTCCGCCGCGTCTGCTCGCAGTACATCTCCACCACCTCGTCAAGAGTCGGGATGCCGGCTGCTGCGAAGTCTACGCCGCCGAGATTGTGCCGGCCGTCGGCGGGCATGAGCCAGGCGGTCGCAAAATAGGCGAGGTCGGCGAGCGGGTCGCCAAGGGTCGCAAGCTCCCAGTCGATGATGGCCAAGGCCGACGCGGACTTTTGCGCGAACAGTATATTGTCGATCCGGTAGTCACCGTGGACGATCGCGGTCCGCCCCTGCGCCGGGACGCTCGCCGGAAGCCATGCCACAAGGCGTTCCATCGCGGGAATATCTTCGGTCTGTGCGGCCCGATATTGCCTTGTCCAGCGCTCGACCTGGCGTTCGAAATAATTGCCCGGCCGTCCGAAATCCGCGAGCCCTACGGACGCGGGCTCTATATTGTGGAGTGCTGCGAGGGTCCGGATCAGCGTCTCGTAGATCGCGCGGCGTTCGGGCGCTGCGCAGTCGGGAAGCGTCCCGTCCCAAAAGACCCGTCCCTCGACGGCCTCCATCAGGTAGAACTCGGTCCCGATCACGGTTGCATCGTTGCAGTACAGCATCGGCTTCGGCACCGGCTGGCCAACGGGGTGCAACGCCGACAGCAACCGGAACTCCCTGTCGATTGCATGCGCCGATGGGAGGAGCACGCCCGACGGCTTGCGGCGCAGCACCATTTCGCCTCGCGCGGTGGTCAGCCGGTAAGTCGGGTTCGACTGGCCGCCGGGAAACTTCACGAGGCTTTCGGCGCGCCCATTCTCCGGTGCGCCGGACTCGAGCCAGGCTGAAAGACGGGACAGTATCGCTTCCGGCGCGAGGTTCGTTGTTCCGACCGCGCCGGCTGCGGATGGCCCCTGTTCGCGAGCTTGGGTCATTCGATGGACCCGGCAAAGGTCGAGGCGACGATCCCGCCATCGACCGTGAGGGCCGAACCGACAACATAGTCGCCGGCGCGCGCGGCCAGAAAAATAGCGGCTCCGGCGATATCTTCAGCCTCACCGATGCGTCCCAACGGAACGATCTTTGCCAGATTGTCACGGTCATCAATGGCCGCCCGGTTCATTTCGCTTGGGAAAGGCCCAGGCGCGAGCGCCGATACAATGATCTCTTCGCGTGCGAGCTCCGCTGCCAGCCGGCGTGTCAGATGGAGGAGAGCCGCCTTCGACGTCATATAGCTATAGACTTCCCACGGGCTGATCCTTTGTCCGTCGATCGACGCGATATTGATGATCTTGGCGGGTTTGCGCGAGGCGCGGAGCATCGGAAGCAGCGACTGGATCAGGAAGAATGGGCTTTTCACGTTGAGATCCATCACCTTGTCCCAGCCGCTCTCGGGAAAGCTGTCGAGCGGCGCGGTCCATGCGGCACCGGCATTGTTCACGAGGATATCAAGCCGGCTTTCCCGTTCGCCGAGCATGTCGACAAGCCTTCGGATGCCGGCCAGAGTGGAAATGTCGCCGGGAACAGCGATGCAGTGCGGACCCAGTTCCTTCGCCGCCGCTTCGCAAGCTTCAGCTTTCCGGGCGGTAATATAGACGGTCGCTCCTGCGGACAGATACGCCTCCGCGATCATCCGTCCGATACCACGCGACCCGCCCGTGACCAGCGCAACCTTTCCTTCGAGGGTGAAGAGCGACGGGATATCCATGGGAATTCCTTTTCTTGCGTGCCTGTTCGTCAGCGCGGCGGAATATGCGCGGCCGCATCACCACCCTGCTGTGCGAGAGGCGCGAGCTTCTTCATTCGAACAGGTCAGGTTCTTCGCGCGCTACGAGCTCGAAATATGGCTGGAAGCTGAAGTCGCCGTATGGCCCGCCGACCTGCGCCGCGGTATGCTTGGCGACAGCATGAGAGATCAGCACTGGCGTTCCGGCAGCTTCGGCCAGTAGCTGCGCCTGACAGGCATTTTCCATCGCGAGATACCGCCACACCGCGGTTTCGACCGACGGACCGACGGTCAATATCCCATGGTTCTGGAGAATGACGGCCTTTCCCGGACCCAGCGCTTCGGCGATCCGGTCGCCTTCATCCGTGTCGATGACGACGCCCGAAAATTCGCTGAAGACGGCATGATCGTCATAGAAGGCGCAGCTGTCCTGCGTGATTGGGGCAAGCAGCTTGCCGAGGGTCGAGAAGGCCTTCCCGTAGATCGAGTGCGAGTGCGCGGCGGCATCAACATCTGGGCGCGCGGCGTGCAGCCGGGAGTGGATGGCGAAAGCCGCGCGGTTCAGTATCTTTACCTCGCCATGCTCGACGATCTCGCCCTGGTGATCGACGAGCAGGAGGTCGGAGACGCGGATATGGCCGAAATGCATCCCCGCGGGATTGACCCAGAAGTGATCGTGATATTGCGGGTCGCGGACGGTGATATGGCCCGCGCCGCCGAGATCGAAGCCAAATCGTCCGAACAGCCGAAACGCGGCGGCCAGCCGCTGCTTGCGGTAGAGACGCTCGAGCGCGACCGTTGCTTGAGGCGGGCGCGGCTCGCCCCAGTCGCCAGAAGCCGACCTAAGTGCAACGGGAGGAAGCCGGTTCAGCGGGTGCGCAGGGCGCCTAAATCGTGCGTCTAGAGATGACATCGTCCAATTCCCTCCCGGCAGATAGGTATCGGCCACGCACTAGGGCGCTGACCATCGTCCGGCGGTTAGGGCCTTCATCGCCGCCGGCACAATGACCGAACCGGTCATGCGGCGGGTGGCAAAAGCGGTCAAAATCAGGCGATGCGCTTGCGTCCTCTTGGCGCCCAAAGGGCTGGCAGACTGACGCAATTCATAGTTTCTTGCTCGGTGCGTCCCAAGGTCCGGCAAGGTGGTTTCTTGACTCAAACGCGCCGCTTGAATAGCGATTGCCCCATGAGGAGTGGCGATCCAAGCCTCGCCCGCTGCACGGGAGAGGTGAGGGGCCGATGATCGATTGCGATATCGTCGTGGCAGAGATTGAGAGCGAGAGCGCGGACCAAGGCGACCCGATACCGCCCGCCTTCTTTCTGGCCGACTATTATGTTTCCAATTTTTTCGGCGAGGCGCAGGCTCTCGAACTGACCGAGCGGGCCGGGCTTCAGGAATCACCCGGCATCCTGCCGAGCCTCGTCACGATCGTCGATTTCTGGAAACTCTGCCTCGATAATATCACGCTTGTCGACGACGAGGGGCAGGGCTGCACGGCACAGCGGTTGCCGCTCTCGACTTGGGGAATGGTCTTCTCGGCGATGAACGAGATGGACACCGTCGGCGACGGGCTCAAACGCTTTGCTTCGCTCACACCGCTCATACCTGCCGGCGTCGACGTGATGATCAGCCACGCTCCCGACCGCGTCATGATCAACTTCCGCATGGCGCAGGGGGCCTATGAGCGCGGCGACCGCTATTTGGAAATCGTGGCTCTTGTGACCCATTGCATCCTTTGCTGGGGAACCGGCTCGCGCATCGATCCGGTCCATATCCGCCTTTCAACGCTTCTCGACGACCGCCACGGCAGCCTGCTTGTCGGCCTTGCCGCCAATGTCGAGCGCTACGGCGAAGGGGTAACTCTCGCATACGACAAGGCGGTACTGGACCGCCCGTTGGGCGTGCGGCGGTATCAAAGCCCGCAGCTACCCGAGACCGAGATATTTCTGGAGATTGCGGCGCAGATGGCTTCGGGAAGCGCTGGCCGCAGGTCCGAGATCGTCGAAACGGTGAAGGCCATGCTGTTGCGAGAGCCTCTGTCGCAGCAGCAGGCGGCCGACCGGATGCGCATCAGCGTCGCGACGTTGCAGCGAAGGCTTGCGCGGGCTGGCACGACCTTTCGTCTTCTGTCGCAGGACGTCAGGCGCGACAAGCTCCTGTCGCTCCTGCGAACCGCCATGAACCTCGACGATATCGCAGAGAATCTCGGCTTCTCGGATCGACGAAGCCTGTGGCGCGCATGTCAGCAATGGTTTGGCATGTCGCCGACCGAATTCCGGAACAACCGCAACTAGCGGATGGGACTCTCGGCCGGCTGATTTTGCGATCGGTCTTGGAGCCCCCGGTTGGCCGCAACTTGCCAAATTCGCCCCCCGGCAATCGCAATAAAGAGGCTGCACGGTCGCTGACCGCGCAGCCTCAATGGCAGGGAGAGCCGCGTTGGTGTGGTTATGCGGCGAAGCCGAAGGACGACATGACGTCTTTCGCGAACTGCTTCGGGAACGGCTGCAGGACGCCGGCCCGGCTTGTCTGCGGGATTTGCATCGAGCGTTGCAGGTCGATCTTGTAGGCGAGCATCTTGGCGCCGATGCAGATCGGGTCGAAGATCGGGGCGCCATATTCGGGTACCTGAGAGATGCCGTTCGCGGTCGCGAGATTGGCGAGCGACGTGCTTGCAAGGATCACCGAATGCGCCCCGCGTTCGATCACTTCCTTGCACCCGGTCATGATTTCCTCGCGCACGAGTTCGGGGTTCTTGAACGCGGCAAGCGTCAGTTCCTCGTACCGATCCGAAGCGTCGACCATCGGGCTCATCCGGCCAAGCAGCCCATATTTTTCCACGACGTCACCGGTCATTTCCTTGCAGCGGCGATCGCCGGGGATCAGGAACCCGAATTTCGGACCCGCCGTGCATGCCGTGAGAATGCTCGCCTCGAGCGCGCCTACGATGGGGATGCTGAGGAGTGAACGGGCTTCCGCGAGAACGGGGTCCAGCGAACAGGATATGATCACGCCGTCGCACGCTTCTTCCTGGAGCTTGTAAAGCTTCTCGAGCAGGACACGCCCGTCCAGCGAGGTGAAAAAGGGGTTGAAGAGAAGCTCGATGCTAGTCTCCTCGACGCTGTTGTTGCTTCCTTCGAAGACGAGTTCGACGTCGTCACCGAGGACGCGCCGCAGGTTCTGCTCCTGAAGCTGCAGATATCCCCATTGTTCAAGCATCGGGAGGCAGGCCACGTTGACGACGCCGATCTTCATTTTCATCATCTCTCTCCTTTGAGAATCCGGTTGGTTAGAGGCTGTGCAAGGGGGGTTGGCGGCCTCAATGGGCGGCCGTTGCAAGAAAATGCGCAATTTCCGACGAAGCCAGGCGGGCGCTCCCCAATTCTTCCTGGAACAGCTGGAAGACGTGAGGAAGGCAAGGCTGGACGCTCAAGTGGACGGGGACGCCATTGTCCCACAAGGTCTTCGCGAAATTGACGCCCTGATCCCTCAGATATTCGGTGGACGTCGTCTGGATCAGCGTCGGCGGGAAGCGCGACACAAGCTCTTCCGGAGCTGCGATCGGCGATACGGCCCGATCGTCGACCGATCCCTCGCCGGCGAGATAGAGGCCCGCGATGCCGACAAAACCCTCTTCGCTGCAGATCTGGTCGTCGATGCCGCGCGCGGGGATCGCGTAGGGACGAAAATCGAGGGTGGCAGAGAGGAGAGCCAGGCTATCGGGCACATCGCCGCTGGACTCGATCGCGCGGAGCGTGAGCGCCGCGGCGAGGTTTCCGCCGGCCGAATCCCCAAGGACCGCGACATGTTCGGCGACTGCGGCGCCGCTCGGGCCATTGGCCCGCGCGAAGCGGACGGCTTCTGCGCAGTCGTCTAGGCCTTGAGGATAAGGGCATTCCGGCGCGAGCCGATAATTGATGAGAAGCAAAGGCCACCCCACGCTCGACGCGATGCGGTCGGCGAAGTGGCGGTGCGAGTCCGCTGAACCGCCGATCCATCCGCCGCCATGCAGATAGACGCAGCGCTTGGCCTCATCGGCACCTTCGGGGACGAGCCACTCGCCGTCGAAGGCGTCGAACGCAACCGGAACAGAGCGGCAAGACAGCGGCCGTTCGATCCCGGTATTCGAATAATTGGCGACCATGTGACGGATCGATGCGGCGACATCGGCAATCTGCGATGCCGACTGCGCGTTCGCGTCCATATGTGCCTTTACCGCGGTCAGTCCGCGCTCATATTCGTCGCTCATGCGTCTATCCTAGATGCGCGTTTCCGGTGAGGTCCCCGCCGGCGCGCTCCGGCGAAGCCCCTGATCGAATGGGCTGGCAGCAGGCTGACGGTTCGTAGGGTTGTCCGCCCGGCCAGCAGGCGGACAACAGTCCAGCTTACCGGCGGATGCTGAAGGATATGCCGTACGTCGCCGGCTGCGCGGCATATCTGACGCGGGTGTCCGCGACCGAATTCGCGTTCGTCCAGTAGAACTCGTTGAAGATATTCTTACCCCACAGCGACACGGTCCAGCCGGCATCGCTGTTCTTGATCCCGAACCGCGCATCGACAGTCGTATAGTCGTCGATCCGCGTGAAGAAGTCGGTTCCCACGGTCGAGTTTGTCGCGGAATTATAGGTGAAGTTCATTCCGCCCACGAGATCGAGCGAGCCGTTCACGGGAACCGTGAAATCGACATTGCCGGTTGCCGAATATTTCGGCGCAAACGGGATCGGGGTGCCTTCGAAATCGACCGTCTGGCTGAAGCCGTTGTATCCGGTGAATTCGTCGATCCTGCTGTCGAGATAGGTGATCGCGCCCCCGAAGCTCAGTTCGGGAATGGGAGTGTAGGTCACGCTCGCCTCGGCGCCGGTCAGGTGCGATCGGGGCACATTCTTCAGCGCGTCGAGGAGGCCAAAGACAGGATCCTGTATCTTCGAACGGAGCTGCTTGTCCTTGTAGCGATAGTGGAAGATCGCACCCGTGAAATTGAGACGGCGATCGAGCAGCTGCGTCTTGATCCCGCCTTCGATGTCGAGAAGCGATTCCTCGGTTACCGGCGCAAGCTGCGAGAAGGTGGCGCCGGCGAGGGTCGTGAAAGCGCCGTTCTTATATCCCTTGGCCACGTTGACATACAGCAGCGTGTTGGCGGCCGGCTTGAAGTCGACGCCCACGCGCCAGGGCACATTATTCTCGACGAGTTCACCGCTGTAGGCACCGGGCAAGTAAAGGATGCGCCCCTGGCTGTCGGTCGAGATATTGTCGAGCGAGAGGCACGAGAAGGGTGGCAGCGGCGCGATCGGGTCAAGCCCCTGCGGTACGCGCAGGGCATTTGAGAGGTCTGTGAAAAATGCTGCATTCTTGTGCTGGACGTCGGTGTCCTGCGTACAGGAAGTGGCCACCTTGCGCATGTGCGAATAGCGGACGCCGCCCTTGACGGTGAAGAGATCGCCGATGTCGAGTTCCAAGTTGGCGAAGGCCGCATAGGCGTTCGACTTCTGGTCGGTGCCGTAGCCGTTGTTTTCCCAAAGGCCGCCCGGCGTCAGGATGTAAAGGCTGTAGTCCAGCGTGTCGACGAGGCTGTATTCGTTGACCGCTGTGTGGACGTAATTGGCGCCCACCGTCCATCGAAAGGCCGAACTCGCGGAGTTGGACGCGCGAACTTCCTGCGTGAACGCCTTTACCTTACCGTCCTGGCTCGACGAAAAGTTCAGCGGCACGATGCCGTCGGCGTCGGTCTGCTGATCGCGCGTAAGCTTGCTGAAGCTCGTGATCGAGGTGACAGTAATGTCGTCCGAAACATCGACGTCGGCGCGCACCGAAGTGTCGAACTGCCGGTCGTCGCCGAAAGGACGGCGCGACGGTGACCAGTTCGCAGCGCGCGCCTTGTCCGGCGCGTAGGGAATGCTCGAAAGCGTGGGCAAGGGGCCTGGAGCTTGCGGGAGCAGGAATATGAACTGCGGCGCAAGCGGGTCGGACTTGTTGATGCTTCCGCCGACCGACGCGAGCAGGTTGACCCCGCTGCCCGGATTCCATTTGAGCATTGCCCGGCCGGCGAACAGCTTCTTTTCACCGAGCGTATCGTCGCGCGTATAGCTTTTCTGAAAGGGTGTCGGTGATGGGGCCGCTGACGAAGCCGTTCGCCTCGATCGTATTGAACCGGCCGTAGCTGACCGCTCCGCCGAAGGAGAAATCGTCGGTGGGTTTGGCCGCGATGAAGTTAATGGCGCCGCCAGTCGAGCTTTCCCCGAATAGCGTGCCTTGCGGTCCCTTGAGGACCTCAACCCGTTCGAGGTCCAGAACGACCTGGCTGGTAAGCACGGAAACGGGATAGGGAACCTCGTCGACATAGACGGCCACGGAAGGCGTCGCGCCGAGCGAGTCGTCGTAATAGCCGACGCCGCGGATTGCATAGACCGGGGTGTTCGCATTCGTGGTCGCGAAGCTGAGCGAAGGCACGACCCGCGTCAGGTCTTGGACATCGGTAATCTGCTTCGATTGCAATTCTTCGGCGCCGATAGCCTGGATCGTGAGGCCTACCTTGTTGATCGAACTCGAGCGCTTGGTCGCGGTGACGATGATGTCGCCCGGTGCGGCTTCGGATTGATCGCCATTGCCGTCACTGGCTTCGACAGGCGCGTCGGCAGCCTGAGCCAACGCCGTGTGGCTGAGTGCTAGCGCCGTCGAGGTGCAGAAAATTCTCGTAAGCCGAGCAAGTGATTTCGGAAATCCGGACATTAAAACTCCCCCAATCGGTCATTGTTGTTAGCCCTTCCCTATGCGCGAGCTATGGCAACCGCCATGACGGTTTCGAGCATCAGGCGGGTGCCAATTTCCATCATGCCTATGAGGCGAATTATCCCGTTTCACACATGCGCCGGGCAGTCTTCGCGCAAGCTGCGACCTGATGTCTAGGCGAAGCATGGCGGTGTCCTTGCAGCGGGTTCTGGCCGTTCGGGTAAAAACCGCTGCTCGATCGTACGCGTCGGCCATCCGCTGCGGCTGCCCTATGGTCTTATGCTGCGTCGGTATCGGCGATTGAAGACGGCACCCACTTTTGCAGCAACTGCGACTGGCGGGCTGCGGCGTTCGCCGGGCGTCGCTCCGCGTCCGGCGGAGCCCTGTCGACGGGGGAATTAACGGGCTTCGTTGGACCTCGGAAGCTTGAAAAGCCAAAGCCGGACACCGGGGCCCGAATTCGCGATATCCGGAGTGAGCGAGCGAAGGCCGATGTCATTCGGATTTCCGCCGCCCGTAGTGACCGCCACATATTGTTCTCCCTCCGCCATGAAGGTGATGGGTGTTGCACTCGGCACGCCATCGAGCTGGAGGGACCACAACTCGCGCCCCGTCTTGCTGTCGAGGGCCCGAAAACTGCGGTCGCGGGTTCCGTCGAACACGATCCCGCCGGCCGTCGCGAGCGCGGACGTTGCCGAGGGGGCCCGCTGCGCCGTCGACCAAGTCGCGTGGCCGGCGGAAACATCGATCGCGGCCATCCCGCCGAATTTTCCGTCGGCGCGTTCGTCGACACGCGCCCGGTAGGAAATCTCGAAATCTCCGCCTCGCTCCCAAATCAGGTCCATGCAGTTGCGATTAAAGGGGACAAAGAGCCGTCCGGTCGCAGAGTCGAACGACGTGGAGGGCCAGTTTCTCACCCCCGTCGCAAAGGGGCACATCGAAATGGCCTTGCCGACCATGGGCTCCGCGCTGGCCGCAGTGGTCTTCTTTCCTGAAGCGGGATCGATCGCGGTGACCAGCGTCTGGTATCCCATATCGTAGGAAGACAGATACTTGCCTGTCCGGGCGTCGAGAATATCGAGGATGCCCAGCTTTCCCATCGTCATGACGACCCGCTGCTTCCTGCCGCGAATGTACAGATCGGCAACTTGGCGTTCGAAGCCCCAGTCCATGTCCCAGACGTCGCGGGCCATATGTTGATAGAACCAGACCAGTTTGCCGCTCTCAGGCGAGAGAGCGAGAGTGGCATCGGTGTAGAGCGCCGAATTCGAAACACCGGGAACAACCACATTCTCCATAAGCGCCGAAATCCGGTAGGTCTGGCCTGCGCCGAAGAGAATGAGGTTGTTTTCGCTGTCGTAGGTTCCGCCGGTCCACAACGAACCCCCAAACCGCTCATCGATCGGAGCGCCGTTCCAGCTGTCGCCATTGGCTTCGCCCGGCCGGGCGATCGTATGGAACCGCCATGCCTCCTTCCCGGTCATGGCATTGAGCGCGACGATGAAGCATCCACCCGGCTCGGCGTTCCCGGCACATCCCGAGAGGCCAAGGATGACATTGCCGCGCACGATTAGCGGCGCCCCTGAAACGCGAAGCGAACCCGAGCCCGGATCGATCAGACGGTCCCAGACTAGTTTGCCAGTCCTCATATCGAGAGCGATCAGATGATTGTCGAGCGTCGGAACGAGCAGCATGGTCTTGTACAGCGCCATCCCGCGTGGCTGGGTGACCGGCGGCCCCATGGCCGACACTTCCGCCGCGCGATCGAATGTCCAGAGTATGTCGCTGCTCTTCGCGTCGATAGCGGAGACTGTGCCGCTGCTGTTGACGAACAATATCCCGTCGTGCGCAAGCGGGATGATCCCATTGCTGCCGCTCTTGAGTGCGAGGCTCCACGCGACGGTCAGCGATCCGACATTCGATGCCTTGATCGAGGTAAGCGGGCTGAACCCGTGCCCGTCATAGGTACGGCGCCACTGCAGCCAGTCGCCCGGAGCCGGATTGACGAGGTCGGCGTCGGACACATCGCCAAGCTCGGCAAGCCGTGCGCTGCGCCGGGCCACAACATTCTGATATGTGCCGTCGAAATTTTCTATTGGTGCCAAAATGCCACCGCCCTCGGAGCTTGAGGCGCCAGGCTGTGCATCGATGGCCTCCGCCAAGGTCGAGTACGCCGAATCCGCAGGCGCTCCCGACCCGCCCGCAAGATTCTTTCCAAGGAGGAATATGGCAATCGCTCGGCTGATACCCGGTGCTAGCGAGTTTGGATTTCCGGGAGGCATCTCCGCAGAAATATAGGCTTGGAGCTTTCTGGTGTCGCTCCATTTTTTCGCAAATGCGGGCCCTTTGAGCGGCGGCCCGAACGCACCCTGCAGCGCCTTGCCGTGGCAGCTTGCGCATTGGGAATTATATGCTGACTGGCCAGTGATTGCTGAGGTTGCTATCTCTTGCGTCTCGCTGGCGCGTGCCGCGCCAGTGATAGCGATTGAGGCCACACACGCGGCAATCATGGCCCATGTCGGCGTAACTGGAAATGACGCAATCCGCCCGATACCCATCTTCTGCCGCATTTTGTTGCCTCGC
>Ga0247823_10004082_pt1 | contig 11726 bp, 10 predicted proteins | sample 13C_PalmiticAcid_2_FD_192426 | JGI IMG/M metagenome (GOLD analysis project Ga0247823, IMG submission 192426) | Soil microbial communities from agricultural site in Penn Yan, New York, United States - 13C_PalmiticAcid_Day30 | ecosystem: Environmental > Terrestrial > Soil > Agricultural land...
CATCCAGGGCGGCAGGATCTGGCGCATGCGCTGGATCAGCTTGAAGAAGTAGTAGGGCCCGTCGATCTTGTCCATCTCGCCGGTGCGCGAGTCGCCCACCACGGCGGCCGGCCGGTACACGCTCCAGGGCACCTTGCATTCCTTGCGCACGATCTTCTCGCTCTCGTGCTTCGTCATGAAGTACGGGTGGTCGTAGTTCTCGGCCTCCTCGAACATGTCCTCGCGGAACACGCCTTCGTACAAACCGGCGGCGGCGATCGAGGAGACGTGGTGGAAATGCCCGGCACCGATCGCCCTGGCGAACTCGACCGTGTGGCGCGTGCCGTCCACGTTGACCGCGATCTGGCTTTCTTCGTCGGCCTCCAGGTCGTACACCGCGGCAAGGTGGAAGAAGTGGTCGATCTGGCCCTTGAGCGCTTTCACATCGTCGGCCGACACGCCCAGCTTCTTGGCCGTGAGGTCACCGAACACCGGCACCGCGCGCGATGCGCCCACGCCCCAGTACTCGCGCAGCCCCGCCACCTTGCCTTCGCTCTCCTGACGGATCAGGAAGTGCACCACCGCGCCCTTGCGCTGCAGCAGCTTGGCCACCAGGCGTTTGCCAATGAAGCCGGTGGCACCGGTGACGAAGTAATGCATGAAGGTCTCCTGAGCGGTTGGATCAAAAAAGGGGGGACGCCGTGTGCCCGCCATTCTTGACCAGGAAGGCAGCCCCCGCCTTCCGCAAAAACCCGTGTGGGGTTTAGTCGTGCGCCCCTACACAGGCCCGGCGCGCGGGCCGTACAGTGGCCCGTCTTTCCAACCCCTCCAGGAGCATTCCCCATGGTCAAGAAAATCCAGAAGAACGGCAGCGCGGCCAAGCCCACCGCCGCGGCATTCAACTCCCCGCTGTCTGGCGCCATCAAGGACTCCGCACAGCAAATCTGGCTGGCCGGCCTGGGTGCCTTCTCCAAGGCGCAGGAAGAAGGCGGCAAGGCCTTCGAGTCGCTGGTGAAGGAAGGCCTGTCCATCCAGCGCAAGACGCAGGCCGTGGCCGAGGAGCGCATCTCCGAAGCCACCAACCGCGTGAGCAGCATGGCCGCCGACATCTCGTCCAAGGCCACCGGCCAGTGGGACAAGCTGGAAAACATCTTCGAAGAACGCGTGGCCAAGGCGCTGAACAAGCTGGGCGTGCCGTCCGCACGCGACGTGGAAGCGCTGATCGAACGCATCGACGCGCTGAACCGCCACGTTCAAAGCCTGAGCGGCAAGGCCCCCGCGAAGACCGCCGCGCGCAAGGCCGCACCGGCGAAGAAAGCCGCCCCCGCCAAGAAGGCGGCCGCGCGCAAGACGGCGCCGCGCAAAGCGGCCTGACCCGATGCGGGCCGGCCACGGCACGATGAACCAGGGGGCGCATGACGCCCCCTTTTCGCGTGCGCACCGCATGCTGCATCGCAGCACTTTCGCCGTGCCTCGCCGTCTACACTCAAACGCATGACGACGTCCCGCAAAGCCTCCCAACCAACGGCCACGCAGAAGTCGCGCCGCCCCCGCATCGCGCTGGCGCTGGCCGGCGGCGGGCCGCTCGGGGCGATCTACGAAATCGGCGCGCTGTGTGCGCTGGACGACACCTTGCAAGGCCTGGACCTCAACGGCTGCGAGCACTACGTCGGCGTGTCCGCCGGCGGGTTCATCGCGGCCGGCCTGGCCAACGGCATCCGCCCGCGCCAGCTGTGCGAGGCCTTCATCGAAGACCGCCCGGGCGACGACAACTTCGACCCGTCCTGGCTGCTCCAGCCGGCGTGGGGCGAGTTCGGTGACCGGCTGCAGCGCCTGCCGCGCCTGATCGGCAGTGCCTTGTGGGCCTGGGGTGTGCACCGCAAACCCTTCACCCACGCGCTCGAGCGCGTGGGGGCCGCGCTGCCCACCGGGGTGCTCGACAACGAAGGCATCCACCGGCAGATCGAGCGCCTGTTCAGCCAACCGGGGCGCAGCAACGACTTCCGCGAACTGCGCGCGCGCCTGACCCTGGTGGCCACGCAGCTCGACACCGGCGATGCCGCGCCCTTCGGCCGCCCAGGCTGGGACCACGTGCCGATCTCGCGCGCCATCCAGGCCAGCGCGGCCCTGCCCGGCCTCTTCCCGCCGGTGCAGATCGGCGGCCAGCACTATGTGGACGGCGCGCTGAAGAAGACGCTGCACGCCACCGTGGCGCTGGACGAAGGCACCGACCTGCTGCTGTGCCTGAACCCGCTGGTGCCCTTCCACACCAACCCCAGCCTGCACGACGGCCGGCGCATTCCTTCGCTGGTCGAAGGCGGCCTGCCGGCGGTGATGAGCCAGACCTTCCGCTCGATGATCCATTCGCGGCTGGCGCTGGGCCTCAAGCACTACGAGCGCGCCTACCCCGGCACCGACATCGTGCTGATCGAACCCGACCAGCGCGACGCCACCCTGTTCTTCGCGAACACCTTCAGCTACCGCCAGCGCCGCGAGATCGCGGAACACGCCTACCAGCAGACCCGCCGCATGCTGCTGGACCGGCAGGCCGAGCTGGGCCCGCAGCTCGCACGCCACGGCGTCACGCTGGACCTGGCCGCGCTGCGCGATCCGCAGCGCCGCCTGCTGTGTGCCGTGCGCAAGCCGCCGGCACACACGGCCCTGGCCGCGCGGCTGCACGCCACGCTGGACGACCTGCAGCGGCACCTCGACGGTCCCGCCGCGCCTGCCCACAGCCGCTGAAAGCGCCGCGCCATGGCCAAGAAAGCCCCGCGACGCACCGCCGAGCGCATCCTGGAGGTGACGCTGGAGCTGTTCAACCGCTTCGGCGAACCCAACGTCTCCACCACGCTGATCTCGGCCGAACTCGGGATCAGCCCGGGCAACCTGTACTACCACTACCCGGCCAAGGACGAGCTGATCAACTCGCTGTTCGAGCGCTACGAGCGCGCGCTCGGTGAGCTGCTGAGCGCGAGCGAAGGCGTGCGCAACGTGGAGGACGCCTGGTTCTTCCTGCACTCGCTGTTCGAGATCATCTGGGAGTACCGCTTCCTCTACCGCGACCTCAACGACCTGCTGTCCAAGAACCGGTTGCTGGAGACCCGCTTCCAGACCGTGCTGAAAAACAAGTCGCGCGCGATCCGCCTCCTGCTCGACGGCATGGGCCGCCACGGCGCGGTGAGCATCGACGCGCGCGAGAGCGAGCCCACCGCCACCAGCATGGTGGTGGTGCTCACCTACTGGCTGAGCTTCGAGTACGTGCGCGACCCGCGCAACGCCCTCGAACCCGACAACGCGCAGCAGGCCCTGCTGCGCGGCGCACACCACGTGCTCAACCTGCTGGCGCCCTACCTGGAAGCCACGCAGCGGCAACACCTCATGACGCTCACCGGCGCCTACGGTCCCCAATCCTGAACACCTCCCGGGAGAATCCACCATGGCCGACTGGAAACCCTTTCCCTCCGCAGGCCACACCGCGCTCGACGCCGAGCGGCTCAAGGCACTCTGGAGCCACCTGCACCGTGGCGACGCCGAACCCTGGCCCGAGGAATCGGCCGTGGTGCAGGCCTGGGTGCTGTTCCACAACGGCGAGTTCCAGCGCGCGGCCGAAGCCGGCCTGGCGCTGGGCGACGCTGGCATGAACGTGGCCAACAAGGCCACCTGCATCTACGCCAACTACCTGGAGGCGCGCACCCAGGTCCGCCAGGACCTGCTGCTCGAAGCGGCGGCGCGCGCCGAAGCCCTGCAGCGCCGCCAGGCCGACCACATCGGCGCCTGGTACTGGCAGGCTTATGCCCTGGGCCGCTACAGCCAGGGCATCAGCGTGGCCAAGGCCCTCACCCAGGGCCTGGGCGTGCGCATCCGCCATGCGCTGGAGACGGCGATCGAGCGCTGCCCGCAGCACGCCGACGCACACCTCACCCTGGCGGCGTTTCACGCCGAGGTGATCGACAAGGTGGGCAGCATGGTCGGTGGCATGACCTACGGTGCGAACAAGGCCACCGGCCTGGCGCTGTACGAGAAGGCCATGGAACTCAACCCGGACTCGGTCGTGACGCTGACCGAATACGCCAACGGCCTGGTCATGCTGGAGGGTGTGGACGCCCTGCCCGAGGCGAACCGCCTGCTCGACCACGCAGCGGCGATCGAGCCGCGGGACGCCATGGAGCGCCTGTACGTGGCGTCAGCGCGGGTGGCGCTGGAGAGCTGAGCCGGGCTCAGCTCAGCCCGCCGACAGGCCGTCCACGGCCTGGAACAGGGCCTGCCGCGCCTGCGCCACGATCTGCGCCTTCCACTCATCCGTGTCCACGTAGAAGGCAGCCAGCGTGCGCGCCTTGATGGCGGCACGCAGCTCGGCCGGCGCCTCGGGATGCAGGTGCAGCCAGTGGTCGCCGCGCAGCGCGTCGATCACCTCGGTGACGGGCACGGTGCCGTACTCCATGGCGATGCCGGTGTACTCGGCCTGCGGGCACTCCTGGTAGGCCGCGCACCACATCAGGCCGGTGAGCAGGGCCGAGGTGGATGAGCCGTCGTAAATGGAGGTCACCGGGGTCTTGCCATCACCGCCCCACCAGGCCCGCGCGCGCTGGAGCGCGGCCGCGTCGTCGGCACAGGCAAAGATGCGCTCGCCCAGTCCTGTAGGCCCCAGGCCGGTGTGCAGGTCGATCCACCCCAGGCGCCGCGCCTGGCGGCCGTGCCGCCGCAGCACGGCGCGCAGCGTCTGGTTGCTCCAGGTGGCGGCGGCACCACCGAAGAACAGGCCGTCGGCAAACGCGTGCTGGCCTTGCGTCACCGCCGCCTGGAAACGCGGCAGGCCGTGCTGGGCGACCCAGGCCTGGATCGCGGCTTCGTTCTCCGGCGTCGGCGGCCACTGCGCGGGCAGCAGCAGACCGTGCAGCTCGGCGTAGGCCGGGTTCTGCGGCAAGGGCTGGCTGAAGTCCTGGAAGTTGCGGTTGAGGTCGACGTTCTCGTTCGTCACGCGCCGCACCCACGAGAACCCGTGCGGGTTGAGCGCGTGGATGTAGAGCACGGCCACGCCGGCCGAGCGCGCGTGCTCGCGCCACTCGGCGTCGTGCGCGGCGAACACCTGCACACCCGAGCCGCAATAGCCCTCGACGCCATGGCAGGCACTGCTGACGATCAACAGCTGCTCGGCATCGGGCGAACCGTCCAGCGCCACGTCCATCGCCAGCGTCTCGCCGTCGCGGCCGGGCAGCGGGTGGTTGTGGCTGGTGATGGCCATGCCGGCCGCCGCCGCGCCTTCGAGAAAGCGCACCCGGGCCCGGGCATAGGAAGGGGAAAAGGCGTCCTGCGGCGATATCAAGCCGCACCCCCGGTGCGCGGCTGGCCGAGCCATTTTTCGGCCAGTCGAACCCAGAAGGTCGCGCCCAGCGGGATCAGGTCGTCGTTGAAGTCGTAGCTCGGGTTGTGCAGCATGCAGGGGCCACCGCCGTGGCCCATCTCGCGGTGCGCGCCATCGCCGTTGGCGATAAAGGCGTAGCAGCCCGGCCGTTCCTGCAGCATGTAGGCGAAGTCCTCCGCGCCCATGGTGGGCTCCTGCTCCAGCACGCGGTCCGCACCGACGATCTCGGCCATCACCTCGCGCGCGAACGCGGTCTCGGCCGGGTGGTTGATGGTGGGCGGGTAGTTGCGGTGGAACTTGAACTCCACCGTGGCGCCGAAGGCCGCGCAGGTGTGCTGGGCGATCTCCTGCATGCGGCGCTCGATCAGGTCGAGCACCTCGTAGGTGAAGGTGCGCACCGTGCCCTGGATCTCGCAGCTGTCGGGCACCACGTTGGTGGCCTCGCCGGTGTGAATCATGGTGACCGAGATCACGCCCGCATCCACCGGCTTCTTGTTGCGCGTGATGATGGTCTGGAAGGCCTGCACCATCTGGCAGGCCACCGGCACCGGGTCGATGCCGTTGTGCGGCAGCGCGGCGTGCGAGCCCTTGCCGCGAATGACGATGTGGAACTCGTTGCTCGACGCCATCACCGGGCCGGCGCTGGCGGCGAAGGTACCCACCGCCATGCCGGGCCAGTTGTGCATGCCGAAGACCGCCTCGACCGGGAACTGCTCGAACAGCCCGTCTTTGATCATCTCGCGCGCGCCGCCACCGCCCTCTTCGGCCGGCTGGAAGATCAGGTAGACCGTGCCGTCGAAGTTGCGGTGTTTCGCGAAATGCTGAGCCGCCGCCAGCAGCATGGCGACGTGGCCGTCGTGGCCGCAGGCGTGCATCTTGCCGGCGTGCTGGCTGGCGTGCGCGAAGGTGTTGTGCTCCTGCATGGGCAGGGCGTCCATGTCGGCGCGCAGGCCGATGGCGCGCCCGCTTTGGCCGCCGTCGCGGCCATGCACGATGCCCACCACACCGGTGGTGCCCAGGCCCCGGTGCACGGGGATGCCCCAGTCGGTGAGCTTCTGCGCCACCACGTCGGCGGTGCGCACTTCCTGGAAACAGAGTTCGGGGTGGGCGTGGATGTCGCGCCGCACGGCGGCGATGCTGGCCGCCTGGGTCAGGATGGAGTCAATCAGCTTCATGGGGAGCCCTCTCGATGCCCCTCGGGGCATCTGTTCAAAAGGGCCATGGTACCCAAGGCAGGGGGCGGTCATGGCCCCTTGGGCGACAACCGAGTGCGTTCAGGGGAATACCCCGACGGGCTCAGCGCCGGATGCGGCCGTCTTCGGTCAGCAGGGTCATCTCGACGAAGCGCGAGCCGGTGTGCTTGCCGGGCCCGAAGTCCACCGGAAAGCCCCCCAGGTCGAGGTTGCGCATGCCCTCGATGGCGTTGATGAAGCCCTCGCGCGTGAGCTGGCGCCCGGCGCGCTGCGCGGATTCGCTGAACACCTTGGCCGCGACATAGCCTTCCATGCTGGAATGGTTGGGCACCAGACCGGGCCGGGCCTTGACCGCAGCGAGGTACTCGCTGGCCATCGGCGTGACCGGCGTGTAGGGAAAGGGCATGACCTGGCTGACCAGCACGCCCTTGGCCATCGCGCCGAGTTCATCGAGCAGGGCCTGCGTGCCGACCAGGGAGACGTTGTAGAAGTTGCCGGTGTAGCCCCGGCCGCGCGCCAGGCGGACGAAGACCGCACACGCTTTGTAGACGCCGATCTGCACGATGGCCTCGGGGCGCTGGGCCAGGATGTCGTCGACCGCTTTGGCCACCTCCACCGAGCCGCGCTCCACGGTGCCCAGCGCCACGGGGGCGAGGCCCTGCGCCTGGAGCGCGCGCGCCACGCCGTCCAGGCCGGCTTTGCCATCGGCATCGTTCTGGTGGAACACGGCGATCTTCCGGATGCCCGTGCCGGTGATCTGGCGCACGATGGCCGCGGTCTCGTCCTGGTCGGAGGCGCGCACATGGATGGCCTGGCGGTTGAAGGGCACGCGCAAGGCCTCGGCCCCGCTGGCGGGCGCGAAGAACGGCAGCCGGGCTTCGGTGGCCAGGGGCAGGGCCGCCGCGCTGGTGAGCGCGCCGGTGTAGCCGAACAGCGCGAACACGCCTTCGCTCAGGAACTGTCGGGTGTTGACCACGCAGCGATCGGGTTCGCCGCCATCGTCCAGGCGCCGCAGCTCGATGCGCCGGCCATGGACGCCGCCCTTCTGGTTCAGGGCCTCGAAAAACAGCTGCGCCCCCAGGTAGAACTGCAGGCCCAGTTGTTCGGACGCCCCGCTGAACGCAGCGGATTGCCCCAGCACGATGCGGGTGTCGCTGATGCCCACCGACTGCGCCCGCGCCGCGCGCGCCACACCGCTCAGGGATGACCAGAGGGCCAGCCGGCCCGCATGTCCAAGCATCTCTCTGCGTCGCATGGTCCGTTCCCCCAACAGCGTGGATGTGTCCTGCAGCGTAGGCCAAATTCCGGGCAGAAGTAAGGCTTTCGACCTGCATTTCGTCGCCGATGAACGGGTGGCGCGTGAGCGAGTGCACGCAAGTGCGCACTGCAGGGTCATGGGGGCGCGAATATCATGAACGGCTGCCACACCCACACCTCATGACGTCCCCCACGACCACCCCGGAAACGCAACAGGTGCGCGGCGCCTGCCCGCACGATTGCCCCGACACCTGCGCCCTGGTCACCACGGTGGAGAACGGCGTGGCCCTGCGCGTGCAGGGCAACCCGGCCCATCGCCACACCGACGGCGCCCTGTGCACCAAGGTCTCGCGGTATGCCGAGCGCAGCTACCATCCCGAGCGCCTGCTGACCCCGCTCAAGCGCAGCGGCCCCAAGGGCAGCGGCCGGTTCGAGCCGGTGGGCTGGGACGAAGCGCTCGACGACATCGCGCAACGCCTGAAGGCCATCGCCGCGCGCGACCCGCAGGCCATCCTGCCCTACAGCTACGCCGGCACCATGGGCCTGGTGCAGGGCGAGGCCATGGCCGGGCGCTTCTTCCACCGCCTGGGCGCTTCCCTGCTCGACCGCACGATCTGCGCCTCGGCCGGCGGCGAGGCCCTGGTGCAGACGCTGGGCGGCAAGGTCGGCATGAAGGTCGAGCACTTCGCGCGCTCCCAGCTGATCCTCATCTGGGGCAGCAACTCGATCGGCAGCAACCTGCATTTCTGGCGGCTGGCGCAACAGGCCAAGCGCGAGGGCGCGCGCCTGGTCTGCATCGACCCGCGCCGCACCGAGACCGCCGACAAGTGCCATGAGCACATCGCCCTGCGCCCCGGCACCGACGCCGCGCTGGCCCTGGCGCTGATGCACCAGCTCATCACCCACGGCTGGCTGGACCACGACTACATCGAGCGCCACACCCTGGGCTGGGAAGGCCTGCGCGAGCGCGCCCTGCAATGGCCGCCCGAGCGCGCGGCCGAAGTCTGCGGCGTGCCGGTGCAGCAGATCGTGGACCTGGCGCGCGCCTACGGCACCACGAAGCCGGCAGCGATCCGCCTCAACTACGGCATGCAGCGCGTGCGCGGCGGCGGCAACGCGGTGCGCGCCATCGCCTGCCTGCCCGCCCTGGTGGGCGCCTGGCGCGACCCGGCCGGCGGCCTGCTGCTCTCGGCCTCGGGCCACTTCCCCGTGCAGCGCGCCGCCTTGCAGCGGCCCGACCTGCTGGCCGGGCGCGCGGCGCGCACGATCAACATGAGCACCATCGGCGACGACCTGCTGCGCGAGACCTCTCCCGGTTTCGGCCCGAAGGTCGAGGCCGTGATCGTCTACAACAGCAACCCGGTGGCGGTGGCGCCGGAATCCGGCAAGGTGGTGCAAGGCTTCGAGCGCGAAGACCTGTTCACCGTGGTGCTGGAGCATTTCCAGACCGACACCGCCGACCTCGCCGACTACATCCTGCCAGCCACCACGCAGCTGGAGCACTGGGACATCCACACCAGCTACGGCCACACCGACGTGCTGCTCAACCGCCCGGCCATCGCCCCGGTCGGCCAGGCCCGCACCAACACCGACATCTTCCGTGCGCTGGCCGCGCGCATGGGCTTCGACGAGCCCTGCTTCGCCGACGACGACCTCACGCTCTGCCGCACCGCTTTCGGCGACGCGGTGGACTTCCAGCAGTTGCTGGACCAGGGCTTTGCCACGCTGAGCGTGCCCGAGGCGCCGTTTGCCGAGGGCGGCTTCCCGACCGCCTCGGGCCGGTGCGAATTCCACAGCGCGCGGCTGGCGGCCAAGGGGGAGGACGGCCTGCCCGACCACCTGCCCAACTTCGAGGCCTTCGGCAGCTCGACCCAGTTCCCGCTCGCCATGATCTCGCCGCCGGCGCGCAACTTCCTCAACTCCAGCTTCGTCAACGTGACCAGCCTGCGCGACATCGAGGGCGAGCCCGTGCTGGAAATCCACGCCGACGACGCCGCCGCGCGCGGCATCGCCAGCGGGCAGATGGTGCGGGTGTTCAACCAGCGCGGCGAATACCGCTGCAAGGCCAGTGTGTCCAGGCGGGCGCGGCCGGGCGTGGTCAACGGCCTGGGCATCTGGTGGCGCAAGCTCGGGCCCTTCGGCACCAACGTCAACCAGGTCACGAGCCAGCGCCTGACCGACATGGGCGGCGGCCCGGTGTTCTACGACTGCCTGGTCGAAGTGGCCGTGCTGTCCGAAGGCGGCTGATGCGGCGCGGCCTGGTGCTCCTGGCGGTGCTTCTGCTGAGCGCAGGCTGCACCAGCACCACCGGCGTGGGCTACTACTGGCAATCCGTCACCGGCCACCTGCGGCTGATGCAGGCCGCGCGCCCGGTGGACGACTGGCTGGCCGACGCCCAGGCGCCGCCCCGCCTGAAGGAGCGGCTGGCCCTGGCGCAGCGCATCCGCGCGTTCGCGGTGACCGAGCTGGCCCTGCCCGACAACGCCAGCTACCACCGCTACGCCGACCTGCAGCGCCGCGCCGCGGTCTACAACGTGGTGGCCGCGCCCCCGCTCTCGCTCACGCTGCAGACCTGGTGCTTCCCGGTCGCCGGCTGCGTGGGCTACCGGGGCTATTTCGACGAGGCCGACGCGCGGGCCTTCGCGCGCAGCCTGCCCACCGAGCTGGAGGTGGCGGTCTACCCGGTGCCCGCGTACTCCACCCTGGGCTGGATGAACTGGGCCGGGGGCGACCCCTTGCTCAACACCTTCATCGCCTACCCGGAAGGCGAGCTGGCGCGCATCGTCTTCCACGAACTCGCGCACCAGGTGGCCTACGCCCAGGGCGACACCGAGTTCAACGAAGCCTTCGCCACCACCGTGGAGCGGCTGGGCGGCGCGCGCTGGCTGGCCACCCAGGCCGGCGAGCAGGCGCGCATCGACTACGCCGTGTTCGACCAGCGCCGGCGCGCGTTTCGCGCGCTCACCTTCTCGGTGCGCCAGCAGCTGCAGGACATCTACCGCGACACCACGGTCGACGACGCCGAGAAGCTGCGGCGCAAAGCCGCCGCCATGGCCGACTTCCAGCGCAGCTACCAGGACCTCAAGCGCGGCTGGGGCGGCTTTGCCGGCTACGACCCCTTCGTGGCCCAGGCCAACAACGCCAGCTTCGCGGCGCAAGCGGCCTACGACGGACTGGTCCCGGCGTTCGAGGCCCTGTTCGAGCGCGAAGGGCGCGACTTCGCGCGGTTCTATGATGCGGTGCGCGCCCTGGCCGTGTTGCCCAGGGAAGAACGGCGCACGCGGCTGCGCGGCCTGTTGCCCCTGGTGGCCAGCCAGGGCAGTTCACCCCCTTGACACCGACCACCCACCACACGAGGCAAGCATGGCAGACATCCACATCGAACGCGAACACGCCCTGGGGCTGCCCGCCGCGCGCAAGCTGGCCTGGCGCTGGGCCGAGCAGGCGGAGAACGAGTTCGACATGAGCTGCACCTACGAAGAAGGCGACGGCTGCGACGAGGTCCAGTTCACGCGCTCGGGCGTCAGCGGCACGCTCAAGGTCTCGGGGGAGCGTTTCGAGCTCGACGCCCGCCTGGGCTTCCTGCTCGGCGCGTTCAAGGACCGCATCGAGAGCGAGATCGTGAAAAACCTCGACACCCTGCTGGCGGCGAAGAAGCCGGCCGCCAAGGCGGCGGCCAAAAAGAAGAAAGCCGGCTGAGCCGGCTTTCTGTCAGGTCGTCCGCATGGACGGCTCAGCTCAAGCTTTCGATGAGGTCGATGTACTGCTGCATCGCGTCCTCGCTGCCCGTGCCCTTCAGGCCGTTCCACGCGTCCCACTTGGCGCGGCCCACCATGTCGCCGAAACCGGGCTTCTTCTCGGCGTTGTCGCCGGTGGTGGCCTGCTTGTACAGCGCGTAGATCTTGAGCAGCGTGGCGTTGTCGGGGCGCTCGCTC
>Ga0247823_10004083_pt1 | contig 11725 bp, 9 predicted proteins | sample 13C_PalmiticAcid_2_FD_192426 | JGI IMG/M metagenome (GOLD analysis project Ga0247823, IMG submission 192426) | Soil microbial communities from agricultural site in Penn Yan, New York, United States - 13C_PalmiticAcid_Day30 | ecosystem: Environmental > Terrestrial > Soil > Agricultural land...
CACGGACTCCTGCGCGCCGTCGAACACGGGCGAGGCCATGCACAGGCCGCGTCCGAGCTTCTTGGCGAGCGAGAGCACCTCGTCGTCGTTCATGCTCTTCACCAGCTTGGAGAAGTTCTTGTCCATGTCGTACGACTGGACGATGCGCTGGCGTAGCTTGTCGGGTCCGTAGTTGGCCTCGAGCGCCTGGTTGATCTGGCGACCGAGCTCGCGCGCGGCCCAACCCAGGTGCGTCTCCAGGATCTGCCCGACGTTCATGCGGCTGGGCACACCCAGCGGGTTCAGCACGATGTCGACGGGCGTGCCGTCCTCGAGGTACGGCATGTCCTCTTCCGGCAGGATGCGGCTGACCACACCCTTGTTGCCGTGGCGACCGGCCATCTTGTCGCCGACCTGGAGCTTGCGCTTGATGGCGATGTAGACCTTCACCATCTTGATCACGCCCGGCGGCAGCTCGTCGCCCCGGCTGAGGCGGTCGATCTTGTCGCGGAAGTGCTCCTCGCGCTCGCGCACCAGGGTCTCGAGGTCCTGCAAGAGCTGCTGCACGTCGGCCGCGCCGCTCTCCAGCGGGATCTCGCCCCAGTACTTGCGCGGCACCGCCTCGAGCTCCTGGTCGTTGAGCACGGTGCCCTTGTTCAGCAGCACCTTGCCCTTGTCGTCGACCAGCTTGCCCTCGGTGGTCTTGCCGGTGAGCACGCGCTTGATCTTGCGGAAGAAAGAGTCCCTGAGGATCTTCACCTCCTCGTCGCGCGTACGCTCGAGCTTGGCGCGCTCCTGATCCTCGATCGCCTTGGCGCGCTCGTCCTTCTCCGTGCCCTTGCGCGAGAAGATGCGGGCGTTGATCACGATGCCGCTCACGCCCGGGGGCACCTTGAGCGAGCTGTCGCGAACGTCGCCGGCCTTCTCGCCGAAGATGGCGCGGAGCAGCTTCTCCTCGGGGGAGAGCTGGCTCTCGCCCTTCGGCGTGATCTTGCCGACCAGGATGTCGCCCGGCTTGACCTCGGCGCCGATGCGCACGACGCCGGCGTCGTCGAGGTCCTTCAGGGCCTCTTCGCCGACGTTCGGGATGTCCTTCGTGATCTCTTCCTTGCCCAGCTTGGTGTCGCGGGCGACGCACTCGAACTCCTCGATGTGCACCGAGGTGTAGACGTCGTCCTTGACGATGCGCTCGCTGACGAGAATCGAGTCCTCGAAGTTGTAACCCTGCCAGGGCATGAACGCGACGAGCACGTTCTGACCGAGCGCGAGCTCACCCATCTCCGTGGCGGGACCGTCGGCGAGAACGTCGCTGGCCTTGACCACCTCACCAGGCCGAACGATCGGCTTCTGGTTGTAACAGGTGCTCTGGTTCGAGCGCTGGTACTTGTTGAGGTGGTAGATGTCCGGCACCTCGTCGCCCTCGCCAGAAGTGGCGCGCACGACGATGCGCTCGGCGTCGACGCTCTCGACCACGCCTTCACGCTTGGCCACCACGCACACGCCCGAGTCGATGGCGACGCGGAGCTCCATACCGGTGCCCACGAAGGGAGCCTCGGTGCGGACCAGCGGCACCGCCTGGCGCTGCATGTTGGCGCCCATCAGGGCGCGGTTGGCGTCGTCGTGCTCGAGGAACGGCACCAGCGCTGCCGCCACGCTCACCATCTGGTTGGGCGCGACGTCCATCAGCTGGATCTGTTCCTGGGCCGCCATGCGGAAGTCGCCGTTCAGGCGCGCGCTGACGAGCGTGTCCTTGAACCTCTTCTTCTCGTCGTAGTCGGCGGTGGCCTGCGCGATGTACTTGCCCTCTTCTTCGAGCGCGCTGAACCACTGCACCTCTTCCTTGACGATACCGCCGTCGACCGTGCGGTACGGCGTCTCGACGAAGCCGTACTCGTTGACGCGGGCGAAGGTGGAGAGCGAGGCGATCAGACCGATGTTCGGACCTTCAGGCGTCTCGATCGGGCAGATGCGGCCGTAGTGCGTGGCGTGAACGTCGCGCACCTCGAAGCCGGCGCGCTCGCGGGTCAGACCGCCGGGACCGAGCGCCGAGAGGCGGCGCTTGTGCGTCACCTCGCTGAGCGGGTTGGTCTGGTCCATGAACTGCGAGAGCTGGCTGGAGCCGAAGTACTCCTTGACCACCGCGCCCACAGGCTTGGCGTTGATCAGGTCGTGCGGCATCAGCGTGTCGATTTCCTGCGACACGCTCATGCGCTCCTTGATCGCGCGGGCCATGCGCACGAGGCCGATGCGATACTGATTCTCCATCAGCTCGCCGACCGCGCGCACGCGGCGGTTACCGAGGTGGTCGATGTCGTCGACCGAGCCGCGGCCGTTCTTGAGCTCGATAAGATGCCGCACCGTCTCGAGGATGTCGCTCGGGGTGAGTACGGTCTGATCGAGCGGCGGGCGCTGCTCTTCCGGCAGGTCGCGGTAGAACTTGTAGTTCAGCTTGAGGCGACCGACGGCCGAGAGGTCGTAGCGCTCGGCGTTGAAGAACAGGTTGTGGAACAGCTGCTTGGCCGTCTCCAGCGTGGGCGGATCACCCGGTCGCAGGCGCCGGTAGATCTCCATGATCGCGTCCTCGGTCGTCTTGACCTTGTCGGCGATCAGGGTGTCGCGCAGGTACGGGCCGACGTTGAGGCCGTCGATGAAGAGGACCTTGAACTCGCCGACGCCGGCTTCGCGCAGGCGGTCGAGCGTGATCTCGGTGACCTCCTCGTTGCACTCGAGCAGGACCTCGCCGGTCTCCTTGTCGATCACGTCCTCGGCGCTGACCTTGCCGATCAGCTCCGGCAGCTCGATCGGCAGGCGATCGAGGCTGGCCTCGCGCAGCTTCTTCATCGCGGCGCGGGTGAACTTGGTGTTCTTCTTGACCACCACCTCGTTGCCGATCTTGATGTCGCGCGTCGCGCGCTGACCGGGCAGGAGGTCGAACTCGATGCTCTTGCCGAACTTGCCGCCCTTCTCGATGAAGACGGTCTCGGTCGAGTAGAAGTAGTTGAGCAGCTCCTGCGTGCTGTAGCCGAGCGCGCGGAGCAGGACGGTGGCGTGCATCTTCCGGCGCCGGTCGATGCGCACGTAGATGATGTCCTTGTGGTCGAACTCGAAGTCGAGCCACGAGCCGCTGTAGGGGATGATGCGGGCCGAGTAGAGCAGCTTGCCGCTGGAGTGCGTCTTGCCCTTGTCGTGGTCGAAGAAGACGCCGGGGCTGCGGTGGAGCTGGGAGACGACGACGCGCTCGGTTCCGTTGATGATGAACGTACCGGTCTCGGTCATCAGCGGGATCTCGCCGAAGTAGACCTCCTGCTCCTTGATGTCGCGCACGATGCGCTCGCCACCCTCGCGGGTGTCGTAGACCATGAGCTGGGTCGTGACCTTGATCGGCGCGGCGTAGGTCATGCCGCGCTGGCGACACTCGTCCACGTCGTATTTGGGCTTCTCCAGGTTGTACGAGACGTAAACGAGCTCGCTCGTACCGTCGAAGTCCTTGATCGGGAAGACGCTACGGAACACCGACTCGAGGCCGATCTCCCTGCGGTCGCGCGGACCGATGTCCGACTGCAGGAACTTGTCGTAGCTCGACTTCTGGATGTCGATCAGGTTCGGGATTTCGACGATGGGGTCGACGCGCCCGAGGTTGGTGCGGTGCCGAAAGTTCGACTGGACCTTCGAAGCCATCTGGGTCACTTCCTTGAAAACAGGCGGGGCAAACGGAAACGAGGGCGCTGGGAGCTACAGCGCCAGAAACGCCGATAGCGGGCTCGAGGTAAAAACCTCGGCCCGCGCGGCGTTCGACTGACGACGCTCGCTTTGGAAGGCGCCCCGAGCGTCGGGACGCCTATCCATGGTCACGGAAAGAGTCGAAGGCAAGGGCTTGTTACTTGACCTCGACCTTCGCCCCGGCCGCTTCGAGCTTCGCCTTGATGTCCTTGGCCTCATCCTTGGAGACGCCTTCCTTGATCGGCTTGGGCGCGCCCTCGACCAGGTCCTTGGCTTCCTTGAGGCCAAGAGCCGTGATCTCGCGGACAGCCTTGATCACGTTGATCTTGTTGGCGCCGGCGTCGGCCAGGATGACGTTGAACTCGGTCTGCTCCTCAGCAGCCGCCGCGGGAGCAGCAGCACCACCGCCGCCGCCGCCCATGACGGCGACCGGAGCAGCGCTCACGCCCCACTTCGTCTCGAGCTCCTTGACGAGCTCGGCGAGCTGGATGACGGGCATGTTGGAGAGGAAATCGACGACCTGGTCACGGGTAACTTCAGCCATTTTTGACTCCTGCGGATGTTCCGCAAAGTTTGGAAAATCTTGTTCTTTTTATTGAAAGTGGATGGGTTGGGATGGGAGCTCAGCCGCCTTCGTCCTTGCGTTGCTTGGCGGCGAGCACCCCGACGAATTCACGCGGAGCGGCGTTGAGGAGCATGACCATGCGCTGAGCCGGCGCCATGAGCGTGGCGAGCAGCATGGCTCGGGCCTCGTCCTTGTTCGGGAGAGAAGCGAGCTGGTCTTCGACGGCCTTGGCCGGGAGGACCTGTCCCTCGAGTAGCCCAGCCTTGATCTTGAGCTTCTCGTTCTCCTTGACGAAGTCCTTGAGCACCCGCGCCGCGGCGCTGGGCTCCTCGAAGCTCCAGGCCACGCCGGTCATGCCCTTGAGCACGTCGTCCAGCTTCTTGGCCCAGGGCTGGTCGGAGAGGGCCTGCTGTACGAAGGTGTTTTTGACCACCTTGTACTCGATGCCCTTTGCCCGGAACGTGTCGCGGAGCTTGGTCACTTCCTCGACGGTCATGCCGGTGAAGTCGACGAACACCGCAGAGCTCATACGGTCGAAGCGGCTCTTGATGTCCTTGATCAGCTCGGCTTTCGTTGCGCGGTCCATCAGCGCTCCTCCTCGGTGGTGGCGGTCAGGGCCGCCGTGTCGATCCGGACGCCCGGACCCATCGTGGTGGAGAGGGTGATGCTGCGAAGGTAGATGCCCTTCGCCGTCGACGGCTTCTTCGCGATGAGCTCCTTGATCAGAGCTGTCGCGTTCTCCGCCAGCTTCGGCGCGTCGAAGGACTTGCGACCGATGCGGCAGTGGACGATGCCCGCCTTGTCGACGCGGTACTCGACCTTGCCGGCCTTGGCTTCGCGCACGGCCGTCTTCACGTCGAAGGTCACGGTGCCGACCTTGGGGTTCGGCATCAGACCACGCGGACCGAGCACACGACCGAGCTTACCGACCGCACCCATCATGTCGGGCGTGGCGATCACGCGGTCGAAGTCCATGAAGCCCTCGGACACCTTCTGCACGAGCTCGTCGGACCCCGCGAAATCGGCGCCGGCGTCGTTGGCCTCCTTCTCCTTCTCGCCCTTGGCGAAAACGAGAACTCGGACCGTCTTGCCGGTACCGTGCGGGAGCACCATCGCGCCGCGCACCATTTGATCGGCGTGCTTTGGATTCACGCCGAGGCGCACCGCCACGTCGACGCTTTCGTCGAACTTGGCGTAGGCCGCGGTCTTGATCAGACCCACGGCTTCTTCGACGGAGTAACGCTTGGCAGGGTCTACCTTGCCGAGCGCCGCCGTCATGTTCTTGCTGTTTAACTTAGCTGCCATTGCGTAGCGTCTTTCGACTCCTGGGATGCGGTCGGAACAGAAAGCTCAGTGCTCCCGCCGCCGCTCCAGTACTTGTAGGACTAGGCGACGTCGACGCCCATGCTGCGGGCGGTCCCCGCGATGCTGCGCGCAGCATTCTCGAGGTTCGTCGTGTTCATGTCCTTGATCTTCTCTTTGGCGATGCCGCGGATCTGGTCCATCGTCAGCTTGCCGACCTTGGTCTTGTTCGGCTCCTTGGAGCCGGTGCCCGGCTTCTTGGCAGCCGAGAGACCGCAGGCCTTCTTGATCAGCACGCTGGCCGGCGGCGACTTCATCACGAACGAGAACGAACGGTCGGCGTAGACCGTGATCACCACGGGGATGATCGTCTCGCCGAGCGGAGCGCTCCGCGCGTTGAAGTCCTTGCAGAAGCCCATGATGTTGACCCCGTGCTGGCCGAGCGCGGGACCAACCGGCGGCGAGGGGTTCGCCTTGCCGGCCGGGAGCTGCAGCTTGATGTAGGCGGAGATTTTCTTCTTGGCGCTCATCGTTTCTCTACGTGGGAAAAGTCGAGCTCGACCGGGGTCGGACGCCCGAAAATGGAGACCATGACCTTCAGCTTCTGCTTGTCCGGTTTGACCTCTTGAACGGTGCCGGAGAAGTTGGCGAACGCGCCGACCACGACGCGCACCTCGTCACCCTCAGCGAACTGGTGACGGGGCTTGGGCTTGACCGCGCCCTCGACGATGCCGCGACGGAGGTCCTCGATGTGCGGCGGCTTCACTTCCTGCGGACGCTGGTTGCCGATGAAGCCAGTCACCTTCGGCGTGTCCTTGACCAGGTGCCAGGTGTGCTCGCTCATCTCCATCTCGACGAAGACGTAGCCGGGGAAGCTGGTCTTGGTCTTGACGCGCTGCTTGCCGTCCTTGTTCGTGTCGGTGACCGTCTCGCTGGGGATCAAGATCTCGCCGAACTTGTCCTCCATGCGGTGCTGGCGGATGCGTTCCTGGAGCGCCGACTTGACCTTGTTCTCGTAGCCCGAGTAGGTCGTGATCACGAACCACCGCTTGCCGGTAGTGGCTTCTTGAACCTGCTCTTGGTCAGTCATGCGCCGTACACCAGAGTTGTGAGAAATCCCCAGAAACGATCGAGAACCGCGACGTAGGCCGTCGCGATCATGCTGGCCACGACGACGACGAGCGTGCCGTTCATCACGACCTCACGCGTCGGCCAGGTGACCTTCGAGAGCTCCAGCGCGACCTCGTCAGCGCCCCTGCGGATGCCCTCGCGGCGGTAAGTCTGGATCACGGCGAGGGCTCCGACCAGTGCGCCGGCCACCAAGGTGAAGCCTTCCCGGTCGGGCTCGGCGTAGGAGACGAGTTGCGGTACCGCTCGAACTGCTGCCGGCCAGTTGGCAAGCCAGCCCCAGGCCAGGCCCAGGATCTTGTGGGCGACAAACGCGACCAGGATGCCGCCGATGAAGAAAGCCGCGTGAACGTAGCGAAGCGCGCCGAGGTTGGTCGGCTCCACTGCCTCGTTGTCCTCGCCGTCCGAGGCCTTGGCGAGTGACGCACCTTCGGCAGGAGAACCCAGCTCTTCGCTGTCCTCCGCCGCGGTCTCGTCTTCGGTGTCTTTCTCGCTCGCCATGGTCTCGGTTTCTTCCTTTTCTGCGGCCGGCACGGGCGGAGAGACTCGAACTCCCGACCCGCGGATTTGGAATCCGCTGCTCTACCGACTGAGCTACGCCCGTGGAGCCAGGCCCCGTTGAACGGGGTGTCTGGCCAGAATCGCGAAAATCTACCTACCTTCGATGTGCAGGGTGTGTTTGTTGCAGTGTGTGCAGAATTTCTTCAGTTTCAGCGGGGGCGACCCTTCGGTCGCCACTTTCGTCGTCTTGTAGTTTCGAGCCCCGCACTCCGAACAGCTCAGGGCGATCGCAATGCGGGGTGACTCGACAGACGTGAACCGCTTTCTCCGGGTCACTCGAGGATCTTGGTCACCACACCGGCGCCGACGGTCTTGCCGCCTTCGCGGATGGCGAAGCGCATCTGCTCTTCGAGAGCGACGGTGGTGATGAGCTCGATCTCCATGGTGATGTTGTCACCCGGCATGACCATCTTCACGCCCTCGGGCAGCATGCAGGAGCCGGTCACGTCGGTCGTGCGGATGTAGAACTGGGGACGGTAGTTCGTGAAGAACGGCGTGTGACGGCCGCCCTCTTCCTTCTTCAGGACGTAGACCTCGCCCAGGAACTTCTTGTGCGGCTTGATCGAGCCCGGCTTGGCCAGCACCTGGCCACGCTCGATGCCCTCTTTCTCGATACCGCGCAGGAGGCAGCCGACGTTGTCGCCAGCCTGGCCCTCTTCCATCTGCTTGCGGAACATCTCGACGCCCGTGACCACGGTCTTCGAGGCCTTGTCGAAGCCGATGATCTCGACCTCGTCGTTGATGTGGACCTTGCCACGCTCGATACGGCCCGTGGCCACCGTGCCGCGGCCCTTGATCGAGAACACGTCCTCGACCGCCATCAGGAACGGCTTGTCCACGTCACGCTGCGGCTCCGGGATCTGGCTGTCGAGAGCCGCGATCAGCTCGTCGATCGTCGCCTCCCACTTGGCGTCGCCGTTGAGCGCCGGCAGCGCCGCGCCCTTGACGACCTTGGCGTCGTCGCCCGGGAACTTGTACTTGTTGAGCAGCTCGCGGACTTCCATCTCGACCAGGTCGAGCATCTCCGCGTCTTCCACCGCGTCGCACTTGTTGAGGAACACCACGATGTGGTTGAGACCCACCTGGCGAGCCAGAAGCACGTGCTCGCGCGTCTGCGGCATCACGCTGTCCAGCGCGCTCACCACCAGGATCGCGCCGTCCATCTGCGCCGCGCCGGTGATCATGTTCTTGATGTAATCGGCGTGGCCGGGGCAATCGACGTGCGCGTAGTGGCGCGTCGCCGACTCGTACTCCACGTGGCTCACCGCGATCGTGACCGTCTTGGTCTCGTCGCGAACGATGCCGCCCTTGGCGATGTCCGCGTAACGGATTTCCTTCGCCAGGTTCTTCTTCGACTGCACCTTCACCAGCGAGGCGGTCAAAGTCGTCTTGCCGTGGTCGATGTGACCGATCGTCCCGACGTTCACGTGCGGCTTGCTGCGTACGAATTTCTCTTTGGCCATGGCTGTTTTTCCTCTTGGGAGGTCCCTTCCTCTACTTTCGAAACCTATCGGCCGCGCTTGGCGACCACTTCTTCCTGAACGGAGCTCGGTACCGGCTCGTAATGCGCGAACTGCATGCTGTACGTGGCACGGCCCTGCGTCTTGCTGCGCAGGTCGGTGGCGTAGCCGAACATCGTGGCCAGTGGCACCTCGGCGGTGATCACCTGGGTGTTCTTGCCGCGCTGGGCCATGCCCTGGATCTTGCCGCGGCGGCTGTTGAGATCGCCGATGACGTCGCCCATGTTGGTGTCGGGCGTCACCACCTCGACGGCCATGACCGGCTCGAGCAGGTGCAGACCGGCCCGCTTGGCGCCGTCCTGGAACGCCATCGAGCCGGCGACCTCGAAGGCCGGACCTGACGAGTCCACCTCGTGGTAGCTGCCGTCGAACAGGCGAACCTTCACGTCGACCATCGGGTAGCCGGCGAGGACGCCACGGTTCAGGGCTTCGCGGATGCCCTTCTCGATCGAAGGGATGAACTCCTTCGGGATGATGCCGCCGACGATGTCGTTGTCGAAGATGAAGCCGGCGCCGCGCTCTGCGGGGCCGACCTCGATCTTGACGTGACCGTACTGGCCGTGGCCGCCGGACTGGCGCACGAACTTGCCTTCGGCCTGCACGCTCTTGGAGATCGCCTCGCGGTAGGCCACCTCGGGCTTACCGACGTTGGCCTCGACCTTGAACTCACGCTTCAGGCGGTCGACGATGATCTCGAGGTGCAGCTCGCCCATGCCGGCGATGATCGTCTGCGCCGTCTCCTCGTTGGTGAAGGTGCGGAACGAGGGATCTTCTTGCGCCAGCTTCTGCAGGCTGATGCCGAGCTTGTCGAGATCCGCCTGCGTGCGCGGCTCGATCGCGATCGAGATGACCGGCTCGGGGAAGGTCATGCGCACGAGCACGATCGGGTTCTTCTCGTCGCACAACGTGTCGCCGGTGCGGGTGTCGCGCAGGCCGACGGCCGCGTAGATGTTGCCGGCGTAGCACTCCTTCAGCTCCTCGCGCTTGTTGGCGTGCATGCGCAGGATGCGGCCGATGCGCTCGCGCTTGCCGCGCGTCGGATTCATCACGCTGGTGCCGCTGGTGAGCTGCCCGGAGTAGACGCGGAAGAAGGTCAGGTTGCCGACGAACGGATCGTTGGCGATCTTGAAAGCCAGCGCGGCGAACGGCTCGTCCTCGTCGGCCTTGCGCGTGAGCTTCTTGCTCTCGTCGTCGGGCGCGCTGCCCTCGACCGGCGGGATGTCGAGCGGTGACGGCAAGAAGTTCACCACCGCGTCGAGCAGCATCTGCACGCCCTTGTTCTTGAAGGCGGAGCCGCACAGCACCGGCACGAAGGCGAACTTGACCGTGGCCTTGCGCACGGCGGCGTAGATCTCGTCGTTGCCGACGTCGGCGGAGCGTCCGGCGAGGAACTTCTCCATGATGCCGTCGTCGACGTCGGCGCAGGCCTCGATCAGCGCCTCACGCAGCTCGACGCACTTGGCCTTGAGCTCGTCCGGGATGGGTCCCCAGCTGTACTTGGCGCCCAGCGAGTCGTCGTCGAAGACGGCCGCTTCCATGCGCACCAGGTCGACCACGCCCTTGTGCTGATCTTCCTGACCGACGGGCCACTGCACCGGCACCGGGTTCACGCCCAGACGGTCGCGCATCGAGTCCAGGTTCATCTGGAAGTCGGCGCCGACCTTGTCCATCTTGTTGACGAAGGCGATGCGCGGAACGCTGTACTTGTCGGCCTGGCGCCAGACGGTCTCGCTCTGCGGCTCGACGCCGTTGCCGCCGTCGAACACTGCCACGGCACCGTCGAGCACGCGCAAGCTGCGCTCGACCTCGATCGTGAAGTCGACGTGGCCAGGCGTGTCGATGATGTTGATGCGGTGCTTCTTGCCCTCGTTGGGTCCGAAGCCCGTGGTCCAGAAGCAGTTGGTGGCGGCGCTGGTGATGGTGATGCCGCGCTCCTGCTCCTGCTCCATCCAGTCCATCGTGGCCGCGCCCTCGTGGACCTCACCGATCTTGTGAGTGATGCCCGTGTAATAGAGGATGCGCTCGGTGCAGGTCGTCTTGCCGGCATCGATGTGGGCCATGATGCCGATGTTGCGCGTGCGCTCGAGGGGGAATTCACGGGGCATGGTGTCTTCTCGTTCGGTGCTGGGCGATGTGTGCCGCGATTCATAGACGAAACCCCCTCCAGTCCTCGGCTTCCCACCATCGGGGAGGCCACTTGAGCCGGAAGGGGTCGGGGTGCGTCTTGGTGCCTGCTGGAGGCTTCGAAGGGTCGCAACCCGTCCTATGTCGGAATCGTCATGCTGGCGTCGCCTGCTCCTTGGTGAGGATCCTTCTGCCTGGGTGAATCGCTTACCAGCGGTAGTGCGCGAAGGCCTTGTTGGCCTCGGCCATCTTGTGCACGTCGTCGCGCTTCTTGACGGCGTTGCCGCGCAGCTGCGAGGCGTCGATCAGCTCCGCCGCCAGACGCTCGCGCATCGTCTTCTCACCGCGGTCGCGGGAGTACAGCACCAGCCAGCGCATGCCGAGGGCGACGCGGCGCTCCGGACGAACCTCGACCGGCACCTGGTAGGTCGCACCACCGACGCGGCGGCTCTTGACCTCGAGCTTCGGCTTCACGTTGTCGAGCGCCTTGCGGAAGACCTCGAGCGCGTCCTCCTTGTGGCGGGCGGCGATGATGTCGAAGGCGCCGTAGAGGATGCCTTCGGCAACGCTCTTCTTGCCGCCGAGCATCACGCAGTTCGTGAACTTGGCGACCAGCTTGTCCTTGTACTTGGGATCGGGCGTGATCTTGCGCTTTGGTACGTCACGTCGGCGGGGCATCGTTCTATCCTTCTAAATCAAGCCTTGGGGCGCTTCACGCCGTACTTGGAACGGCTGCGGTTACGGTTGGCCTTGTTGGTGCTGCTCGGGCCGACGGCGCCCGAGGCGTCGAGCGTGCCGCGCACCACGAGGTAGCGCACGCCGGGGA
>Ga0247823_10004085_pt1 | contig 11720 bp, 13 predicted proteins | sample 13C_PalmiticAcid_2_FD_192426 | JGI IMG/M metagenome (GOLD analysis project Ga0247823, IMG submission 192426) | Soil microbial communities from agricultural site in Penn Yan, New York, United States - 13C_PalmiticAcid_Day30 | ecosystem: Environmental > Terrestrial > Soil > Agricultural land...
TCGACCGCGGTCCGATAGGAAGGGGCGGTGTTGGGGTCGCCTTCGCCATCGACCTTGACGAACTGCATCGGCGGTACGTCGATGGCGACGAATTTGCCGGCGGGCGGGCCGTACAGCGGCTTGAGGGTCTTTTTGAAATCGGTCTTTTCCATGACGTCCTCGCCGTTGGTGCCGCACAACGCTCGCTACCAGATCGCCCGGGTACAACCAATTGGATCTGCGCCAGTTACACGCGCTGCACTTGCCAAATCCGCCCACTTTGCCCACATCGAGCACCATGAACGCTCCCAATCCTCCGATGCGCGCGGCGATCGTGCCGGTCACCGCATTCCAGCAGAATTGCACCCTTCTGTGGTGCACCGCGACCAACAAGGCGGCCTTCGTCGATCCCGGCGGCGATCTCGACAAGCTCAAGGACGCCGTCCGTCAGACCGGGGTCGAGGTCGAGAAGATCCTCGTCACCCACGGCCATATGGATCATTGCGGACAGGCGGGGATGCTCGCGAAGGAACTCGGCGTGCCGATCGAGGGGCCACACGAGGACGATCGTTTCTGGATCGACGCCTTTGCCGAGGACGGCGCGCGGTTCGGCATGGTCGGCGAATCGTTCGAGCCCGATCGCTGGCTGGTCGATGGCGATACGGTAAGCGTCGGCGATCTCACGATTGACGTCATTCATTGCCCGGGTCACACGCCGGGCCATGTTGTTTTCCACCACGCGCCGTCGAAGCTCGCGATCGTCGGCGACGTGATCTTTCAGGGATCGATCGGCCGCACCGACTTTCCGCGCGGCAATCACCAGCAATTGCTCACATCGATCACGCAGAAATTGTGGCCGCTCGGCGGCGACACGACATTCCTGCCCGGACATGGTGCGCACAGCAATTTCGCTCACGAACGGCGAACGAATCCGTTCGTGAGCGATGTGGCGCTCGGCAATTAGGCCGGATTACTTCGGCGCCGCGACTTCGGTTTCCACGATCTCGGTCGTGGTGATGCTCGTCGGCGTCAGATAGACAATCGCGAGTGCGCCGATTGCAAGGCCGAGCTGGGTCAGCATGGTGATGATCGTGCCCGCCATGCGGCCCCACATCATGCCGTCCATGCCGAGCGCGTGCAGGATGCGCCCGACGAGATAAAGCGCGCCGACGCCCCACAGCCAGAGCGACGAGCCGAGGCCGAGTTCGACGAGCGCGAGCAGGATCAGGACGAAGGCGGTGTTCTCGACGAAATTGCTGTGCGCGCGCATGCGCCGCGTCAGAGGCTCGTTGCCGCCGTCGCCGATAAAGACCTTTTCCTTCGTGCGGACGCGGCCCACGCGGACCGAGAGCCACAGGTTGAGAAGCGCCGCACCGGCGGCGATCGTCAGGCTGATCGGCAAGATTATCATTTGGCTTCCCCCTTGTTCGCCGCCACATTGTCATGATCGGGCCGCTATAGCTGTGGCATCCGCGCACCGGTCGGGCAAGCCCGCGCGATCATGGGCGCAATGGGCTTGCCTTTGCGGGCAAAAACGCTATAGCCCCGCCCGATCCGGCACCCGACACCATCTGGCGTTGAGGCACCCTCCGGCGGAAGATTTTTCCTGTCAAAGTCAGGCAGGAACAGGCTTCGGCGAGGCGGGCGGGCCAGTCATTTCCGGCGACGGGGTGACAAATCCGGGTAGCCGATTCGTGACACACTATTTAGAATGCAGGAAATATCATGGCCGTTCCCAAGCGAAAAACCTCGCCCTCGAAGCGCGGCATGCGTCGCAGCCACGACAGCCTGAAGGTTGAAGCCTTTCAGGAATGCCCGAACTGCGGCGAGCTGAAGCGCCCGCACAACCTCTGCAACGCCTGTGGCCATTACAATGGCCGCGAAGTGGTGTCGGTCGGCGCATAAGCATTAGCCGGAGGGCGTCACAATGGTACTGACACCGCGAATCGCAATCGATGCGATGGGCGGTGACGTCGGCGTGCGCATGATGCTCGCCGGTGCCGCGATGGCGCGCCACAAGCACGACGGCCTCCGCTTCATCCTCGTCGGCGACGAGGTGCAGATCAAGACGGCGCTCGAGAATCACCCGAATCTGCGCGCGGCGTCGGATATCATCCACACCGACGGCGTGGTGTCGGGCGAGGACAAGCCGAGCCAGGCGCTGCGCAAGGCGAAAAGCACGTCGATGGGGCTCGCGATCGACGCGGTGAAGCGCGGCGATGCCGGCGGCGCCGTGTCGGCGGGCAACACCGGCGCGCTGATGGCGATGTCGAAGCTCGCGCTGCGCACGATGCCGGGCATTGACCGGCCCGCGCTCGCGGCGTTGCTTCCGACGCTCGGCGACAATGACGTCGTCATGCTCGACCTTGGCGCCAACACCGATTGCGATGCCAACAACCTCATTCAGTTCGCCGTGATGGGCGCCGCCTATGCGCGCACCGCGATGGGGCTCGAAAAACCCCGCGTCGCACTCCTGAATATCGGCACCGAAGAACTGAAGGGCACCGACGAGATTCGCGATGCTGCCGCGCGGCTGCGCGAGGCGCACGGCCTGCCGATGGAGTTCACCGGCTTTATCGAGGGCGACAAATTGTCGCGCGGCAATGTCGATGTGATCGTCCACGACGGTTTTTCGGGCAATATCGCGCTTAAAACGATTGAGGGGACCGCGCGCTTCGTCACGGATTTGCTCCGCCGTGCGTTCACGAGCTCGACGCGCTCGAAGATCGGCTTCCTGATCTCGCGTCCCGCGACGGAGCTGCTCAAGCATCATCTCGATCCCAATAATCACAATGGTGCCGTGTTCCTCGGCCTCAACGGTGTGGTGCTCAAGAGCCATGGCAGCGCCGATGCAAAGGGGGTCGCAAACTGCGTCCACCTCTGCGCCGAGCTGATCGAAAAGGATATCACGCGTCAGGTGACCGAGGATCTCGCGAATTTCCGCAGCGGCGCTGCAGCATGACGCTCCGCGCCATATTGGCCGGTACCGGCTCGGCCCTGCCGCGCACACGGGTTTCAAACGCCGAGCTCGCGACACGCGTCGATACCAGCGACGAATGGATCGTCGAACGCACGGGCATCCGTTTCCGCCATATCGCCGAACCCGACGAGACGACGGCAACGCTCGGCGCCGATGCGGCCAGGCAGGCGCTGGCGGCGGCGGGGCTTGAGCCCGCCGACATCGGCCTGATCATCGTCGCCACCGCGACCCCCGACAATACCTTCCCCGCCAGCGCCACCAAGGTGCAGGCGCTGCTCGGCATCCCCGATTGCATCGCCTTCGACGTCGCGGCGGTCTGTTCGGGTTTCCTTTATGCAGTGTCCGTTGCCGACTCGATGCTCCGCACCGGCGCCACAAAGCATGCGCTGGTGATCGGATCGGAAACCTTCAGCCGCATCCTCGACTGGGAAGATCGCACGACCTGCGTCCTGTTTGGCGACGGCGCGGGCGCGGTCGTGCTGTCGGCCAAGGACGTCGATGACGGCCGGGGCATCCTCGCGACGCGCCTCCATGCCGAGGGAAAATACGCAGATATGCTCTATGTCGACGGCGGTCCGTCGACCACCGGCACGGTCGGGCATGTCCGTATGCAGGGCCGCGAAGTCTTCCGTCACGCCGTCACCAACCTTGCCTCGGTGCTGGGCGAAGTGATGGCCGACGTCGGGCTGTCGGCCGAGTCGATCGATTGGGTCGTGCCGCATCAGGCGAACAAGCGGATCATCGACGCAACCGCGAAAAAGCTGGGGTTGCCGGCCGAACGCGTTGTCCTGACGGTCGATCAGCACGCCAATACATCAGCGGCCTCGGTACCGCTCGCCCTCGATCTTGCGGTCCGCGACGGGCGGATCAAGCGCGGCGATCTGGTGGTACTCGAGGCGATGGGTGGCGGCTTCACATGGGGTGCCGCGGTTTTGCGCGTCTGACGCTTCGCTCCGGCGCGTCAACTTCTCGCTCCATCCGTTTCAGTTTGGCGGATTAATTCGCATTTGTTACATATGGGAACGGGACTCGTGACGGTGGGGGCTGTCAGAGAACTTATCGTGCGTTTTCGCTTCAGAGGGGGAAGGGATCAACATGACCGCAGGGACTCTTACGCGGGCCGACATTGCGACGCGGATCAACCAGCAGATCGGGCTGTCACGCAATGAATCGGCTGCAATCGTCGAATCGATTCTCGATCATATGTCCGACGCGCTCGCGGTCGGCCAGAATGTGAAAATCTCGGGCTTCGGTACATTCGTCCTGCGCGACAAGGCGCAGCGGATCGGCCGTAATCCCAAGACCGGCATCGAAGTGCCGATCCTGCCGCGGCGCGTCATGACCTTCCGCGCCAGCCAGACGATGCGAGCCCGCGTTGCCGGCAAATAGTCTGCACCTGACCCATGTCGGGTTTTGACCTGACCGACGATGGCAGCAAGGCGTCCGGCGCCATGCTCGCCATCGGCGAACTGGCGGTGCGTATTGGCGTCCCGACGCATGTGCTCCGTTATTGGGAAACGCGTTTCCCGCAGCTGAAGCCGCTTCAGCGGTCGGGGCGCCGCCGCTATTACCGCGTCGAAGACGTCGCACTCGCCGAGCGTATCCATCACCTGCTGCATGTGCAGGGCTTCACGGTAGAGGGCGCGCGCAAGGCGCTTTCCGAGCCAGGTGCCGCACCGACAGCGCGCGCCCCATTGACCCGCGAAGCGCTCGACAGCGCCGCGTCGATGCGGGCGGCAGCGGGAATTCCGGTTGAGGCGCTGGTCGCGCTTCGCCAGCGGCTCGCCGCGGCGCTTGGTTAAACCTTAGTCATTGTCCATCGCCGGCGCGAGCGCCGGGTCGAGATCGCGCGGGCGGATGAAGCCGGTGAAACGTGCGCTGTTCGTGTCGAGATCGTGCCAGTTGCCGATGTCGAGTTCGAGCCGCGCCAGCGCCGAGGTCGGCAGCTTTTCCTCGACCTTTGCGCGGAGCTCATCATCCGCCACATCGGGGACGAGCATCAGGATCAGGTCTTCAAGGCCGGGGTTATGCCCCGAAATCAGCAGATGCTCTGCATTCTTGCCGGTGTCGCGGATCACGTCGATCAGCGTCGCTGCGGATGCGAGATAGATGCGCCGGTCCCAGTGCGGCTCCAGACTGTCGAGGTCGGCGGCAGGCTGGAAAATATCGAGCGTTTCGGTCACGCGAACTGCGGGCGAGGCAATGATGCGGTCGACGGGCAGCTTCTGACGCTTCAGCCATTGGCCGATCAGTTCGGCACCGCGTGCGCCGCGCTTGTTGATCGGCCGGTCGAAATCGCGCTCGACCTGGACGTCCCAACCCGATTTGGCGTGGCGCAGGATCGTCAAAGTCTTCAAAATCGCTCCCCGCGTTCCCGCGCTTTATCCGTCGTTCGTGGGCCTTGTGCCGGAAACTTATGACGGTGAAAAGGCGGGAAAGGCTGTTTTCCTTCTTTCCACATTCGCCGCGGCGACATGGTTGACCGCTTCGTCGAGCGGCAGGCGGCGGATCGGGGTGCCCTCGGGGAAGGCGCTGAGCAGGCGCGACGGGAAACTCGGGGAGAGCATCACAAACTGTCCGAAATCGTCGGCGCGGCGGATCAGGCGGCCGAACGCCTGCCCGATGCGGCCGCGGATGACCATATCGTCATAGGCGCTGCCGCCCTGCGCCGCGCGGCGCGCGGCGTGCAGGATCGTCGGGCGCGGCCACGGCACGCCCTCCATCACGACGAGCCGCAGCGAATCGCCGGGCACGTCGACCCCGTCGCGCAAGGCATCGGTGCCGAGCAGCGACGCGTGCGGATCGGCGCGGAAGATGTCGACGAGCGTCCCGGTGTCGAGCGGATCGACATGCTGGGCGTAGAGCGGCAACCCCGCGCGCGCGAGCCGGTCGGCGATGCGCGAATGGACGATGCGCAGCCGCCGGATCGCGCTGAACAGCCCCAGCGCACCGCCGCCCGACGCCTCGATCAACCGGCTGTAGGCGCCGGCAAGGGCCGGGAGGTCGCCGCGCGCAATGTCGGTGACGATCAATACCTCCGACTGGCGCGCATAGTCGAACGGGCTCGGCACCGCGAAATGCCGGACGCCGCTGTCCATATGTCGCGCGCCGGTGCGGATATCGGCGTCGGTCCAGCCGCCGCTGCCATGCCCGCCATTGCGCAAGGTCGCCGACGTGACGAGCACGCCCTGCGCCGGACGATACACGACATCTGCAATTGGCTTGGCCGGGTCGAGCCAGTGGCGATGCAGCCCGGTGTCGAATTCGCGCCCGTCGTAGCGGTCGACCGCGAGCCAATCGACGAAGTCGGGATCAGCGGGACCGCCGACGCGCCCGAGCAGCGACAGCCAGCCGCCTAAAGTATCGATCCGTGTCCCGAGGCTGTGCCGCGCGCCATCGACGCGTGCCCGCGCCTGCCCGTCCAGCCAGTCGGGCGGATCGTCGATCAAGGCTTCGAGCCTTTTGCCGAGCGCCATCAACGGGCGCAGCAGCGCTTCGACCGCGTCGCTCGCGCTGGCGGCGGCCGCGACCAGATCCGAATCGGGGTCGGCAAGTTCGGTTTCGAGGCCATAGCCCGCGTCGGCGGTGCGGGTGTCGACCGCGCGCGCGTAAACCTGACCGCGGACCGCGACGAGCAGCCGCTCGATCGCGCCCCACGGGTCGTTCTCGGACAGGCGACTGAGCCAGCCGTCGCCGGGCAGTTCGGCGGCGGCTGTAATTGCGGCCTGGATCGCGCGGTCGCCCGCCTCATCATAGCTCGCGACATCGGCGAGCCTGGCCGCGAGCCCGCGCCGCCGCCCGCGCGACTTGCCCTCGGGCCCCAGCACCCAGCGACGAATCTCCACCGCTTCCTGTCCGGTGAGTGCGGCGGCGAACATCGAGTCGGCGGCGTCCCACAGATGATGGCCCTCGTCGAAGATCAGCCGTGTCGCGGGCGCCCCGCCGTCGCGCGGGCGCGCAGCCTGCACCATCGTCAGCGCATGATTGGCGATGACGATGTCAGCCTGCGTCGCGGCACGCGCCGAATGCTCGATGAAGCATTTGCGAAAATGCGGGCAGCCCGCATAGATGCACTCGCCGCGCCGGTCGGTGAGCGCGGTCGTGCCGTTGCGGCGGAACAGGGCAGGGAGCCAGCCGGGCAGGTCGCCGCCGACCATGTCGCCGTCGCGCGTATAGGCGGCCCAGCGCGCGACAAGCTGCGCGAGGATTGCGGCGCGGCCCGAAAAGCCGCCCTGCAGCGCGTCCTCCAGATTGAGCAGGCAGAGGTAATTTTCGCGCCCCTTGCGCACCACGACCTTTTCGCGGTGGGTTGCGGCGTCGGGGTAGAGCTTCTCGGTCTCGCGCGAGAGCTGGCGTTGCAGCGCCTTCGTGTAGGTCGAGATGCAGATGCTTCCCGCCGACTGGTCGATCCACTGCTTGGCTGGGGCAAGATAGCCGAGTGTTTTGCCGATGCCCGTCCCGGCCTCGGCCACCAGCATCTGCGGGGCGTCCTTGCGATCGCGCGGCGCGAAGATCGACGCTGTTGCGCGAGCGTAATCCTGCTGTCCCGGCCGCCGCTCGGCGCCGTCACCGGTCAGCCGGTCGAGCCGCGCCGATACATCATCTTCGTTGATCGTCACCTGACGCGGGGCGCCGCGCGGCGGTTGTTCTTCCCATTCGGGCAGGCGCGCGAAAAGCCAGCGTTCGTTCGCGTCGGGTACCGACAAACGCGGCTGGATCAGCGGCGACCACGACCAGCGCTGGCGGACGAGCGCCTGCACGCCGTGCCAAGCACCTTCGCGTTCGGGCCAAGTTGAATCGTTGGTGCTGGCGAGCATCGCCGCCGCGGCGTTGGGCAGGAAAGCGGCGATCTCCTCTTCGCCCGTCGGCGGCGTCAGCCCGATTGCCGAGGCGATCCCCGCGGGCGTCGGGACCGCAAAACGCGCCGGATACAGGAATGCGAACAGTTCGAGCAGGTCGAGCCCCGACAGTTCGGGATAGCCGAGCCGGTCGCCGGTCAGCGTCGCATTCAGCAGCAGGTGCGGCGTGGCGGCGACCGCCGCGATCGCCTCGCCGCGCCCGACGCGCTGCACGCGGCCGTGCGTGTCGGCGATCCAGATGCCGATATGGCTTGCGTGGATCGCGGGCAGGGTAAGCGGGTCGGGGGCCATTGCACCAAACTAGGGACAAAAGGCGAACGCGGCAAGGCGGGCTAGATGATCGCCCGCTTTATTCTTGCAGCAGTAGCTGGCTTAGGCGACGCTCGCGCCAAACTATCTGAAAGGACAATCGGGATGAGCGAAGAGACGGCGATCGGTGCGGTGGTCGATGAGATGTATGCGATGATCTCGGGCCCGAAGGGGCCGCGCGACTGGTCGCGGCAGGCGAATTGCTTTCATCCCGACGCTCGCCAGATCCGGACGTCGATTGATGTCGACGGCCGCGCGACATTCCGCTCCATGGGGCTCGATGACTATGCCCGCGACACAACGCCCTTCTTCGCCGAAAACGACTTTTTCGAAATCGAGATCGGGCGGCGGATCGATGTGCTGGGCAATATGGCGCATGTCTGGAGCGCCTATGAGGCGCGCGCTGCGCTCGGCGATACGCTGCCCGAGCGGCGCGGAATTAATTCGATCCAGCTGTTCAAGGATCCCGACCATGGATGGCGGATCATGGCAATGATCTGGGACAATGAGCGTGAGGACGTGGCGATCGCGCCCTTTTGACGTCTAGCTCAGCCCGCGGCGTCCGAAGACCGGGGCGCGGGCCGTCTGGAAAATCTGTGCGGGATCGACCATCGATGCATTCCGGGCGAGTTTCAGCGCATTGTAGAGCGCGCCATGCGTCAGTTCATAGGGGAAGCGCACGCCCATGCGGTCGAATTCGGACCACATCACGACAGCATAGGTTACCTGCCCGCCATAATGGATTTCGCACCGCGAGCGCGCCGGCATGCTCGCCCCGTCGATCCGCGCGCCGCCTTCGGACAGATCGGTGATCCGGCCGTCGACGAAGTTGAGCACGCCGTTCACGGTGACGTCGATCGAAACGGCGGTGCGCTTGTGGCCGCGGGCGGTGGGGTTGCGAAAATTGTCCATGCCCGGGACGCTACGCCCGCATGGTAAATTTTCCGGTAACGATGTTGCCTCGCGCCGGGACAATATTGCAAGCAGTTGCCGACGATGGTCTATTCGGATCATGGTTCGCCCGATCATCCTGTACGGCATCGCGCTTGCCGCCGCGGCGTTCCTGCTCGAGTGGCTCAATTACAAACATGTCGTGCACCGCTGGTCGACCGAATTTTATATCGCCATCATCGCGGTCCTCTGCGTCGCGCTCGGCATATGGGCGGGCAACCGGCTGACCGCGCGGCCGCGCCAGGCCTTTTCGCGCAACGACGCGGCGATCGCGGCGCTGGGGCTCAGCGCGCGCGAATGCGAGGTGCTGGAAATGCTGGCGGCGGGGCATGCCAACAAGGTGATCGCGCGCCAGCTCGATATCTCGCCCAACACGGTGAAGACGCATGTCGCGCGCGTTTATGAAAAGCTGGCGGTCGCGAGCCGCACGCAGGCGGTGCAGAAGGCGCGGGCGCTCGACATCCTGCCGTAAAATCGGGTTAAATCCGTGAAATCACCCGTTTGGGCGATAGATTTCGCCGGTTGTCGCTGTTCTCCTCACATGGCATTTTCATCAAAGGGGAGACAGATCATGGGCAGGATTATTGCGGTCTACGGCGCCATCGCGGGCGTCATCGTCATCATCGGCATGTTTATCAGCATCACCTTCGTCGCCGACCATGGCGTCATGGGCATGGTCGCCGGTTATCTGTCGATGCTGGTCGCGCTGCTGTTCGTCTTCATCGGCGTGAAACGCTATCGCGACGTCAATCTGGGCGGGGTCATCAGCTTCTGGAAGGCGCTGGGCGTCGGTCTCGGTATCGGGCTTGTCGCGTCGACCTTCTACATTCTCGGCTGGGAGCTTTATATGTGGCAGACCGGCGGGACGTTCATGGCCGACTATATCGCCCAGAGCGTCGAGGATATGCGCGCGGCGGGTAAGCCCGCCTCCGAAATCGCCGCCTTCTCCGCCGAAATGAGCGCGATGGCGGAGCAGTATAAGAATCCGCTGTTCCGCATGGCGCTGACGCTGACCGAGATATTGCCCGTCGCGCTGCTGGTATCGCTCGTGTCGGCCGCGCTGCTGCGCCGGAGCAGCTTCATGCCGGCGACGCAGCCGCGAGGCTAAGCCGGTACGGGGCGGCATCGGGGCAGGCGCCAGCCAAAATATCGGCTTTCCTACATTGCAGGGGCATGCTTGATGCTGTCCGATGCGATCGACTGCCGCCCCTCTCGTTAAAGCGACAAGGGAGACAATATGGATGCGTATGTCCGTATCCTTTGTCTCCTTAAGCGAGAAAGCGCCAGGCGCCGTTGATGATTCACGAGTGAAGTTGCGCAGTTTTCCGCGCTTCTTTCCATCGGCGCTTCTTGCCGCTATGGGGCGCAGCTATGACTGACTTGCACCTTCATCCATCGCTGCGCGAGCCCGCGCAAACGTCCAAGGCCTGGCCGTTCGAGGAAGCGCGCAAGCTGGTCAAACGCTATCCGGATGGAAAGCCGGACGGCGAGGCGATATTGTTCGAGACGGGCTATGGGCCGTCGGGGCTGCCGCATATCGGCACCTTTAACGAAGTGCTGCGCACGACGATGGTCCGCCGCGCCTATGAGGCGCTGACCGGCGGCGCAGCGACGCGCCTTGTGGCGTTCAGCGACGACATGGACGGCCTGCGCAAGGTTCCCGACAATGTGCCGAACGGCGACATGCTGCGCGAATATCTGGGCAAGCCGCTGACCGCGATCCCCGACCCGTTCGGCAAGTATGAAAGTTTTGCGCATCATAACAATGCGATGCTGCGCGAGTTTCTCGACCGGTTCGGCTTTGAATATGAATTCGTCAGCTCGACCGAACGCTACAAGGCGGGCGCGTTCGACGATGCGTTGAAGAATGTCCTGCGGCATAATCAGGACATCCTCGACATCATGCTGCCGACGCTGCGCGCCGAGCGCGCCGCGACCTATTCGCCGATCCTGCCGGTCAGCCCCAAGTCGGGGATCGTGCTGCAAGTGCCGGTGACCGTCGTCGACGCCGACGCAGGGCTGGTGTCTTTCGAGGATGAGGGCGAGACGATCACCCACTCCATCCTCGGCGGCGGCGCGAAGCTGCAGTGGAAGGTCGACTGGGCAATGCGCTGGGTCGCGCTGGGTGTCGATTACGAGATGTATGGCAAGGATCTGACCGACAGCGGCACGCAGTCGGGCAAGATCGCCAAGGCGCTCGGCGGGCGCAAGCCCGAGGGGCTGATCTACGAAATGTTCCTCGACGAAAAGGGCGAGAAGATTTCGAAGTCGAAGGGCAATGGCCTCAGCCTCGAGCAATGGCTCGACTATGGCAGCGAGGAAAGCCTGGCCTTTTTCGCGTATCGTGAGCCCAAGGCGGCGAAGCAGCTGCATATCGGCGTGATCCCAAAGGCGGTCGACGAATATCTGCAGATGCGTGGCAACTATGCGGCGCAGGAGCCCGACAAGAAGCTCGGCAACCCCGTGCACCACGTCCATGTCGCGCGCGGCGAGGATATGCCGAGCGCCGAACTGCCGGTGACCTTCGGGCTGCTGCTCAACCTTGTTGGGGTGATGGGTGCCGATGCGTCGAAGGACCAGATCTGGCGCTCTCTTGGCCAATATGTCGACGGCGCGAGCGCAGCGACCTATCCCGAGCTCGA
>Ga0247823_10004086_pt1 | contig 11717 bp, 14 predicted proteins | sample 13C_PalmiticAcid_2_FD_192426 | JGI IMG/M metagenome (GOLD analysis project Ga0247823, IMG submission 192426) | Soil microbial communities from agricultural site in Penn Yan, New York, United States - 13C_PalmiticAcid_Day30 | ecosystem: Environmental > Terrestrial > Soil > Agricultural land...
AGCGTGCCCGCCGTCCAGCCTGAGGGCAGCGTGGTGACCAGGGTGAAGCCATCGTCGCCATCCGTTGCGCCAGGACCCAGGTTGGTCGCGGTGGCGACGACATTGGCCTGCTGGCCGTGGAACCGGTACGGCGATACCGGCGTGGTGATGCTCACGGCGATGTCGGGCAGCCCCTGGACCGCGAGCGCGCACGACGCATCCTGTTCGTTCGTCGGCGTGACGCCGGTGAGACAGCTGCCCGTGGCCAGGAACGACGCGCTGGCGATGCCCGCGGGCCGCTGCGTGATCGCCGCGTTGTACGCGGTGCCCGGCAGCACGTAAATCTCGTTCGCGGCCTGGAACACCGACGTGTTCGCAGCAGCGCCCGCATGCGGCGACTTGCCCGTGCCGTTGTTCGCGCCGCCGTCGTTGAGCACGGCGGCGCCCTGGCGTAGGTCGACGAGCCAGCCAGCACCTCCCAGCACCCGGCTCCAGGCGAAGTCGGTGAACGTCATCGCTGCGGACAACCGCGCCTGCTGCAGGTTGCCGCAATAGACGTTGACGCCGTCGTAGCCCAGTCCACCGTCCTGGCGGTGGTAGCCGGACACTGCCGTGGTCTGGCTGGCGTTGCTGCAGAACGGCCCGCGGCTGACGTGCGCGGCATTGGCCTCCAGCACGCCGGCATCGGCGTTGGTGCCGGCGGTGCCCGTGTCGATGCGGATCCAGTCGTTCGCGTTGAGCGTCAGCGGGCGGCAGACCAGCCGGATGGCCGACGTCCACGGAAAGCCCGCGGTATCGCGATCCCATCCCCCCATGCGGTGCGCCACCTGACCGGCCGGGCAGTACGCGTTGCGGACCGTGCCAGGGTCGGGATACGCCGTGCCGGCCACGACGGGCGTGCCCGCCACCGTCGTCATGGTCGCGGTGACGGTGACGCCGTCAGTCGCGATGCGCGAACAGTACAAGCCCAACTGCGAGGTCATGCCGAACGATGAGGGAAACGCATTCACGCCCTTGTCGACGTGCCGCACACCCGACAGCACCGTACCCCCCGGGGACTGCACCGCCTGCACCGCGCCCTTGTTGCTGCCGATAGTGCCGGTCAGCGTGCCGCCATCGATCCCCACGCCCGCCTGCGCGAAGGCGGGCGCATGCACGATGAGCGCGCACAGCGCCACGGCCACGGAGACCACTGTGATGCGAGCATGACGGGCGAGCAGCACCGACGCATCCACGCCAAACGCCGCGCGAAACGCGCGAACCGTGTCCTGATACATGGTGTCCCCTTCACCGTGATATGTGCCCTTTCATTCGCAGCAGGGCGACGGTGGCGGGCAGGGGAAGTGCGATCACAGTCACAAGGACTGCAAATGTGAACTCGAAGATCTCGCAGGCAGCACGTGTGCCTTCGCGCGAATGTGAGAGTGTCAGCGAAGGGGTACGGACCCGTGGTGGACAGAGGGGACGTGCGACATACCGCCTACCCTCAGCCCGAAGGCGCGACCCGAGACAAGCAGCGAGCTGACACGCAACGAACCGTGGCGCAAGGCATGGCGTCCCGCACGGCCCTCCCTGTCATTCCGAATGCCGATGCGCATACAGGTCGACAACGAACCCTGCCAGCGTGACGATCAGGAAAGATCCGAGCACCTGTCCGACGACCATGGCGTCCAACTTGAACACACCCTCTGCGAAGTACTGAAGGAGTCCCCATGAGATGGCGAAGCAGACCAGAAAGCCCGTCGCCTTGGCCCAACCATAGACCACCAGCTGCGAGCTCCGTATCAGCAGCATGATGAAGGCGAACAACGCACCGCCCTCCAAGGCCGCTCGGAACAGCTGCGCGCTTCCTCCCTCTCCGATGATGGGGAATAGCGAGTCCATGGCGCCGGATACAAACCCAGAGACGCCAGGTATCCGTGCGATCAGCATGGTCAACCCTATCGCGATGGCAGCCCTGACTGACGCATCCACCTTGGCAGCCACCCAGATCAGAGAGAACGAGATGAGCGACGCGCCAGGCGGGGGTGAGTACATGGATGGCGGCACGATGGGGGCCACGAACATGCAAAGAGAAGCCAGAAAGACCAATTCCTTCCGGTCACTCGCGCTCATGGATTCCGCCATCCAGCACGGCATCACCACGAACATCGCCCGGAGGAACACGCCGGGATCGAAAAGCGATACCGGGGGAAGCCCCCGACACAACGCCGCATGCTGCTGGACATACTTGAAATTAGTGAGTTTCCCTAGTTGGAGACACTTGTCCGACTTCTCCACTCCCCAGAAGTAACCCAGTACCGCCAGGGTCACGAGTACTTTCGATGCAATCAGATTGCTACTGACGATGTCGCTCACGCGCCCCCCTTTTCTGGAACGTGTCGGTTAGCGCGCTCAGTCCATCAGTTTGAAGGGAACGCCCACGAATATCGCGGCATAGAACTGCTCTTCATTCGTCCAGCCCAACCGTAGGCCTCCGGTCAGGAAGCCCTTCTCATCCGGAAAGAGATAGATCGGCATATCGATGCCGGAGACGCCATTCTTGAAGTCATGGATGGCCCTGACGCCGATCGCGCGCTCGCCCAGTCGCCAACGCCCTTCCGCACTCAGCAAATGCCTCTCGCCCACTGACGGCGCGCCAAGGGCGCCGTTGACGCACAACACGACCTCTTCGCCATCGGACGGCAGCGGACAGGCCACACCGCTCCGTGCGCCTTTGTAGGCGCGCTGATAGTCGATACCTGCGGCGTAGTACGCATTCCCGGTCAGGATGCCCGCGAACACACCGGCTCCCCAGGAGACCTCATCGTCCGTGTGCTTCGTCAGCCGAGCAGGGTCGTAGTACGTGTAGTCGTTGTGCCCGACCTTCAGCCGGAACCCCTGCAACCAGGCGCGACCGGGAACGGAGTAACGATCGGCGATGGCCTGGGCATCGGCTCCCGCTTTTCCGGCCTCTCCCGCGCGTGCATGGGCGACCCGCAGCAGCGTCGACAACTCGCATTCGGTCATGCTGATACCCAGCGTACTGCATGCCTTAGGCATCTCGAACAGCAGCGAATCGCCTGCGGTGGTAAGACGGCCCAACGGCGCTGTCTTGATACGGGTCGCGTTGTAGGTGAACTCGAACCCGTTGGTCAGCCCGTCCAGATCGACCAAGCCCGTGCCCACGTCGTCGTCCTTGTCCACCGGCGCAGAAAAGACGGCGCTTCTTGACCAGTACAACGCCTTTCCCTGGGGATCGCCTACTGCGGTGGACTGATCCATCTTCAGCGACACGCGGGCGCCGGAGCCGTTCGCAACCACCTGGAAGTTCGATGCTTTGGGCGTGGCGGGCGCCGAATTCAAACCCGTGTCCGTGAGCTTGAGGGCCGCACTTGCGGAGCCCGAGCGGGTCCTCAGCCCGCAATCGGCGGCCTTCATATCGAATCCGTCCCTTCTTGCCGCCGCCAGGGCTCTGAGCGTGTCGGCTCGCAGATCCGTAACGGGCAGCGGCGGCGCCACATCGCCATCGAAGCACACCGTGGGCGTAGGCGGTGACATCGTGGCGGTCTCGATGGCCAGCGATGGCCCCTCGCGAAGCGCACGCTCGCGCAGTATCGCTTTGTCGATCATCTGCTCGAGCGCAAGGCGCTGGCCTTCTGACAGCGTAGGCGCGTCGGCCTCGGTGATCTTGGTGCTTGGCGTTGGGCTCACCACCTGCGCGTCGGTGTGGGCCGTCTTGGCCAGCGCTTTCTCAATCTCCCTCTGAATGATTCTTTCGATGTCCTGCGTTTGCGCTGCATCGAAAGCAGGAGGATCTGCACGTCCAATGCTGGGCAGCAGGCATGCGACCACGATGAGAGCACGGATGACGGTTTTCATGTCTTGAAGGGCCTCGCCCCCGCCTGGAAGTCCTTGCCTGAAGGCACCTTGGACTCCTTGATCTCAAGCAACTTCGCCGTACCAGCGACAATATCGACGGACAATGTTTGTCCCGGCCCGCCGTGGAATTGATAGAACAGGATGTAGTTCGTCTCGGCGGAGAGGACGAGCAGGCCTTTTCCGTCCGCGTTCAAGGCAATGGGCTGGGGGAATTCGGTTGCTTCTGCCAGTGACGCCCAAAGCATGGCGGCCTGTACGCCTGCCGAGCGCTTTACGGTGATGACCGCTTCCAACGTCGTCATGTCTGCCTCCTGGGCTTAAGCGGGCAGCCGCCGGTCAGCATTCCGAGCGCACTTGCCCTGGCCACTTCATTTGAGAAGTAGCGGATCCTTGAATGTCGTGACACCCCACGCGCACCACGCCCCCCGTATGCGCATCGTCAATGCTTCCACAAAAATGTCGACCAGATCACACGTACATACGCTTACGTTCTGCGTGCCGACAAACGGCAGTCCCATGCTGACGCGCACGACGGCGGGTGATCGATGAGCTCCAACGACCGACGAAGTCGTCAGTACCTTTCCGCGCATCGTGGCGGAATGCGGCTACACCACCCTTACTCCTCGAACACCACCACGCTGTTCCCCGCCGGCAGTTCGTTGCGGCGCGTGTCCTCGTCTTCACGACGCGGTGTCCATGGCGCGCGACCAACGTCGTCGATGCGCGCGTAGGCGCCCAGGGAGTGGAAGCGGTCCAGGGCGAAAGGCAGGCCTTCGCTGCCCAGCGTGCTGGCGCCATCGGACAGATTGAAGTGCAGCTGCGGGTCCGAGGCGCTGCCGGTGAAGCCGACCTCGGCGATCGTCTCGCCCCGGTGCACGCGCTGGCCGGGCACGACGCGCACGCTGCCCGTGCGCAGATGGCCGTAGTGGGCGAAGCGGCCATCGCCCAAATCGAGCACGACGCTGTTTCCGCCGCCGGTCTCCAGTGCGTGGTCCGAACGCTCGTCCAGGCGTTCGCGTTCCGGCAGGTCGTTGCGCACGCGCGCCACGATACCGTCGGCGACCGCCAGCACGGCTTCACCATGACTGTAAGCGTCGGCGACCCGACCGCTGTCGCGACCCGACTTGCGGCCCTGCGCATCGAGCTTCACCCAGTCGATGGCGAACCGGCCAGGTGTGCGCGCCTGGCCATCGAGCGCGTAGACGACGCGGCGATGGCCGCGCTCCCAGACGGGGTCATAGATCGCGATCCACGGCCCGCCACGCAGGGGCGGACCCAGCGTCACGGCCGACGTGCGCGCGACCGGCACCGCCGGACCGTCGACGTCGAGGATGCCCTCGCCTTCCTGTGCGTGGTACGCGACACGGTGCGTCAGCGCGACCGGTGTGGGCATGCCCGCGGGCATCGCCAGTTCAAAGAAGAGGATGCCGCGTCGCCCGGGCGCGATCGGCGCGCCCGCCTCCGCCTTCCACTGCAGGCCGGAGCGGTCGAGCTGCCGCTCCAGCGCCTCGCCCTCGAACACGGCCAGCGTCGCACCGGTCGTGGCATCCCGCACTTCGACACGCACCGGATCCAACGGACGCCGCGCGAAGTTGCTCAGGTGCAGTTCGTAGAACAGCCGCGTCTGTGCTTCGATGACGACCGGCGTCGGCGGCACCGGCACGCCGAGGTCGAAGGACTCCTGCAGCGCCTGCGCGTGCGTGGCGAATGCCCAGAGCCCACCGACGAGACCGACAAGAAGGCGCTGGCGGATACGCATCGTCATGAGCGTGCTGGGTCGGGCCTGGAGACGATCATCGTAACCACGCCACCGCGGCACGCCCGATCGTTCCGGCGCGGGATTCCCACGCTCCGGCGTATCCCGCGTCACCGCGGACGGGCAACCGCGCGGGATGCCGCAGGCAGCGTTCCGACTCAGCGCCGATGCAGGTGATGCGGGATGGCGGTGCAGCGCCAGTACGGGATCAACTGCGCACGGATGCCCTTGAACGAGGAAATGTCGAAATAGAACGAGGCAAAGGACGACGTGGGCGTATGACGCATCCGGATTTCCATTTCGCGGGCGTTCTCCATGGCGGCCAGCAGGTCCTGGTCGCTGAACCAGACCTCCCAGTTGGCCGCGATGTCGTTCTTGCGGTCGGGCGCGCCGATCACCCCCATGCCGGCAGGGAAGCGCTTGCCGTCGAGCAGCACGTCTGCCTCGTCCGCGTCCCACCCACGTGGCCGCGCACGGTCCTTCAGCACGAAGCGGACCTGCAGGCTGGCCGTCATCAGGCCAGGCAACTCGCGCACCGCCGGCAGCCCGGTCGCATGCGACTCGTCGTCGGCCCGGTGGCTGAAGGCGATGCCCAGCGTGGTCGTGTCGATGCGCGAAGTGCTCTTCGCGGGAATGCGGTAGTGGGCCGTGCCGACGATGATTCCGCCCAGCGGGCTCTCGTGCCAGCCCTCGACCTCGGTGTCGGGCAGTACCGGCTTCACGCAAGACGCCTGCGCCCACGCGGTGGCCGGCAACAATGCCAACAGCAGGGCCCACACGCCCCCATGCTTCTTCATCGCATCATCCCCTGTGAGTGAGCGCCCTCCCCAGGGCGCGGCACTACTTAACCACGAGTGGCCCGGCGCTGCCAACGCGTCTGCCTGTCCGGCCAGAGGACGGATGACGCGCCGTTCATGCCATACGGCTTCCAATACGGCAGGCTACCTCTCTTTGCGGAGGCTTCATGACCCGATTGTCCCTGTGCCTGGCCGCGGTCCTCGTGGCGCTCACCGCCTGCACGCCCTCATCGGCGACCCGCAACGACCCGGCGTCTCCGGAACAGACGGTCGCGCTGGCGTGGCAGGAGGAAGCGAACGTGGACGGCGTGTCCCTCCAGTTCGTCGGTTACCGCGACAACCGCTGCCCTGCGGACGTCACCTGCGTGTGGGCGGGCGAAGCGCATGCGTTCGTGTGGGTGGCCGGCCCGGGTATTGAACCGCACGTGATCTCGCTGCCATGGCGCGGCGGCGGAGAACAGCGTCCGCAGGATGCGACCCGCGTCGGCGCGTACACGCTGTGGCTGGAAGCGCTGGAGCCTCGGCCGCGCACCGGCGGCAAGGTGTCGTCGGGCGACTACCGCCTCGTGCTCAAGGTCGGTGGCGTTGGCGCGAAGTAGCGCCGTGATCCCGCGGCTCACCCCTGACGGGCGCTATCTCATCGTGCGCGGTCGTCTATGGCGCGCCGCCAATCCGCATCTGCCCGCAGCGACGCGCGATGCGCTCGTCCGGCAGTTGATGCACGCACGGCGCGCGGTGAAGACGGCACTCCGCTCCGGGGACACCGTCTCGCTACGTGAAGCGCGTGCCGCCGTCGATGCGGCGAAGGTGGCGCTCGGCGAACGCGGCCCGGTGTGGTGGACCGATGGGGCGAAGGACGTCAACCGTCACTTGGTGAAGAACACACCGTATGCGGGGTGGTACGCGGGTGTGGAGGATGCGGACTGATAGGCGTACGAGGTGTCAGTCGCGGCGGCGAGCGAACCATCGGCGTGCCGAAGGCAGGAACAGCAAGACCGTGACGGCGATACGCACCACATGCGTCGCAATGGCGACCTCCTCCATGTGGTGTCGACCGGGCCCCAGCAGCTGTGCCACACCAAAGAGGCTGAACACGGTCGCGAATGCGATCCAGATCCGCGCCCACTGCATCCGCGCCCACAGCCCGATGGCGATCAGCGCGACGAATGCGCCCTGGAGCGCGATGGCCATGAGCATCAGGTTGTACATCGAACCATGCTCACTGGAGGCGAGCAGCACGGCCTGTATCAGATAGACCGCCACGTAAGCCGCGACCGCAAACGTCACCACGCGCGGCACCTCGTCCGCGTCCAAGGCAGGAAGCACGCTATCGGAGGCCTGATAGGGATTGTCGGTGTCGGTCATGGCGTCGCGGATACGGTCAGGGCGCGACAGGCTCATCGAAACTCACCCCGCAATGCGCGCAGAAGTTCGTGCGCTGGTGTTTGCGGCCCAGGCGCAGGTTGAACCAGCTGGTGTAGCCGCCCACCGTGCCCGTGCAGCGCGGGCAGGCGATGCCTTGCGACAGGAGCACACAGGCGAGATAGCCGAGCAGGAGTGCCATGCCGGCGTGGCTGTAGTCGGCTTGCCGGGTGATGTCGTGGGTCGCGATCAACGAGAACGTCGCCACCAGGCACAGCGCCCCGATGACGAGGTAGCGCGCCTTCTTACGGCGCAGGTGATCGCGGATGGTCATGGCATTCCCCAGGGCCTGATGCGGCCGACTATGCCATGCAGGCGTGCCCTCGTCAGGCGCGGGCTGGCGGTCTCGGCCAGGCGAGTCACACCGCGCGCTTGTTGGGCGGAACGGGCACGCCTAGTATCGGGCCAGCTGGAAGACTCCGGCCTCTGACGGGAAGGGCGCAGACCCCATGCAGCGTTGGCATGCATCACGCGGCGACGAGAACTTCAGTGTCGAACTCGCCGAAACCCGCATCCGCTTCACCCGGGATACCGGTACGCGCGAATCCTTCGGCGGCAACGACATGCCCTACCCACGCTTCCTGCGCAGCACGAAGTGGCACGACCACGTGCGGGAGGTCTTCGGCGACCGCGTGCTGGATACCCTGCTCGCGGCCGCGCGGGCGCACGGCGCGAAACCGGGCTGAGTGCGCGCCAGGGCCGCATGACGCGGCGGACTACGCAGGCTTCAGCCCGGCCCCGCGTGCAGCGCCACGTTCAAGCGGTCCACCACCATCGCCCAATCGGCATCGTCCAGGCGCTCCTCCCGCAGCAGCTGCGCTTGCGCGGGCGACCAGAACGACGCTTCTTCCAGGCGCACGTTGTCGGGCAAGGGCGAATGGGTCGCGATGAACTGCTGGATGCTGGCGTTGTCGTTGGCCAGGCCCAACTGGGCGAACAGCGCGGAGAACGGATGGACGGTCGGTTCCATGGGGCGGCTCCTGATGGAGGCACCATCCTATTCGCCTGCGCGTTAAGGGACGTGCAGCCGCGCGCATCGGGCGCGCGGGCGAAGGCGTAATCGAACGGCACGCATCGCGGCCGACAACGTGAGATGACATGAAGCGCCGCGCGCGCCCTTACTTCATCTCCACGCGAGTTGGCGGCAACTCCGGCCAGCGTTGGCGTGAAGGCGGCGTCATTGTCCGGTCCGCCATGTGGCGGGCGTTGGCATGGGTACTCGTGCCATTTCGGCATGTCGTCATGGAGACTCAACATGAATCGCTACACCTTGGGGTTGTCGCTCGCATTGATCGCGCTGTCTGGAACCTCCTACGAGGTCGCGGCGGGCGAAGGACGCTATGTACCGAAGACCGAGCGAGGCCGCGCCGCGGGCGACATCGTGAAGAAGTGGGCCGGTTACGTCCACACGGTGTACGGTACGTCGCCGCAGCGATGGGCGGGCTCCATGCAGGGCACGTTCGCGGAGGCGAGCACCGCCAATCTCAAGGCCGCAGCGAGCAAGCAGACCTATGAGGCGATGATGGCAACGCTGCTCGGCCAGCGCCTGGACGACGAGCAGGTCATCGACAGCATGGCGAAATCCGATGGCTCGCTGGCCGCGATCAAGTCGCTGGGAAGCTCCGCCGAGGACTTGGTCTACACCATGGTGACGCCGTGCCGGATCCTGGATACGCGCAACGCCGTGGGTCGCATCACCGGTGGCCTGGTGCGTGATTTTGCGGTCCATACCGCGAACTTCTCGGGCCAGGGCGGCAACGCCTCCGATTGCGGCATCCCGTCGGACCCGTCGGCCGTCGCGATCAACGTCGTGGCCGTTACGCCGGATCAGGGCGGCTTCATGACGATCTATCCGTCGGGCACGGTGCGCCCGAATGCGGCCAGCCTCAACTACACCGCCGGTGGCATCATCGCCAACGCCATCATCGCCAAGACCACGGTGGGCCAACCCGCGGATCTGAGCATCTATTCGCAGTACAGCACGGATGTCGTCATCGACATCGTGGGCTACTTCATGGCCCCCGAAGCGACGCCGTTGTCGTGCACGAGCGTCGAAGGCACCTCCACGTCGATCAGTGCGGGCGCGGTCACCAACGTGTTCGCGCCGTCCTGCCCGTCGGGGTATACCCGCACGGAAGTGCAGTGCCGGCCGGCCTCTTTCGAACTGGTCCAGGTCGGCTCCTGGGACGGCCATTGCAACTACAAGAATCCTTCGGGCGTCGCCTTGTCCGCCAATGCGGCCTCGCGGTGCTGCCGGATCCCCGGCCGCTAAGGTGTAACACGCGCGATGCGCGACAGTGCCAGGCAGGCAACACGCCATGCCTGGCACTGCGGTGTGGTACGCCGCCAAGCCGCCTAGGGCTTCGCCACCGGACGCACCTCAAGCACGCGCGTCAACGCCTGCCACAGGCGATCGGTCTCATCGGCCTGCAGGCGGCCGTCACCGTCTTCATCCACATCGGTCAGTCCGTCCGGATAGCGCGCGTCGGCGTTCTCCAGGTAGAAGACGATCGCTTCGTGGCGGCCTTCCGCGTCGGCCACGCGGGCCAGGCGGACCACATGCCAGTAGCGCGGCGGCGGCAGGCCGCTCGCCAGCAGGGCGGCGCGGGTGCGCGCGGCTTCCAGCGCCGGCTCGCGTGCGGCCGCGGTGGCGTCGTCGTAGGCGTAACTGCCGAAGCGGTACACATGCGGACCGAGCGTGCGCGGCGGCTTGGGCGGGAACACGAACCGGAAGTCGGAACCGGGCTGCACCGTCTCGAACTGCAGCACCAGCATCCGTGTGACCACGCCGTCGGCGCTCTCCACGAACACCCGGCGCTCGGCATCGGTCTGGTCCCGGATCGGGAACGCGAGGGCCGGCAGCGGCCTCAGGACGCGGTCGATGTGGAAGGTCGCATCCGGCACCGCCGGCGAGACCACCGTATGCGCATCCCCGGCCCGCGCCGCGCCCGGCAGCGCCAGCAGGCAGGCCAACAAGAACCCCCCGTGTTTCATCGTCGCGCACCTCCAGGATCCGCGATGGACTCTGCGCGCATCACCGCGCGCCGGAGCGTGCTGGAAGTCATCACGCGCTCGCCCTGGGGCACGCGAAGGCTGGTCGTGAAAGTGGTAGCGTGGCCGCCGTAATACTGCAGGCCGTCATCCAGGGGGATGCGACGATGAAACCGTTCTGGCTGGGCCCGACGACGACGCTGTTCTTCCTGTTCGCCAGCATGGCGCTGTTGCGCTCGGACGCCGCACCGGCCGCGCAGACGGCCGGCCCGCGAATGCAGGCCGCCGCCCCCGCGGTCCGATGGAGTGCGTCGCGTGTTCCAGCATGGGTGGAAGCACCCGCGTCCATCCGCGGTGGCACGATCGCGACGGCGGTGCCGGCGCAGGCCGACCCGTTCGCGCCGGTCTTCATCGTGACCTCGCGCGAGACCTACCAGGGCATCCGCGGCATGGCGCGCAACGCGGTGGCGCGGCGTGACAGCGCCGGCATGCCGGTGCTGATTGCGGAAACCCGCGCCGATCGCCTCGGCGAGATCAGCCGCTACGTGCACGTCAACGAACACCGCTGCGGCGGCTACTTCGCGTTCCCCACGCGCGCGCAGGCCGAGGCCTTCGTCAGCGAGGGTCGGGCCAAGGAGGCGATGGCGAAGACGCTGCTCGCCGCCTACACGCTCGACAACCAGGACACGGTGAACCGCTGGCTGCCGCAGGTGGAGGAGCAACGGATCTACGACACCATCAATCACCTCTCCAGCTACCGCAACCGCTACTTCGCCAGCACGCATGGCCGCACCTCGGCCGAGTGGATCCGCACCCATTGGCAGTCGCTGGCCGCTGGCCGCGAGGACGTCACCACCGAGCTGTTCACCGGCTGCAGCAACTGCTCCACGCAACCGTCGGTCATCCTCACC
>Ga0247823_10004087_pt1 | contig 11714 bp, 12 predicted proteins | sample 13C_PalmiticAcid_2_FD_192426 | JGI IMG/M metagenome (GOLD analysis project Ga0247823, IMG submission 192426) | Soil microbial communities from agricultural site in Penn Yan, New York, United States - 13C_PalmiticAcid_Day30 | ecosystem: Environmental > Terrestrial > Soil > Agricultural land...
GCGCCTCAGTAGTTCTACTGAACTCATTCGCGTCAAAGAACGGCGCAATTCATGGTTGTTTGCGGATTGATCGCCGTGGCTTACCTCCAGAGAATTCTTGCCTGTCGTTCGATGCGTGAATCCAGCGGCCTACGCATCGCTTCCCCGGATTCCATTCCGGCCATGCCGTTGAGGACGAAGAACTCATGGAATCCCTGCTCGACATGCTGCGGACCTTCGGCACCGAGATCCTGGCCAGGCCGGAGGGCCCGTTCGCTTTCCGCTTCATCCTGCAACCATTGATGTCGCTGCTGATGGCCACGCGCGACGGCATCAAGGACGCACGCACGGGCAGGACGCCCTACTTGTGGCACATCGCCTCCACCGACCCGCAGTCCAGGCGTGCAGCCGTGCATGAGGGACTGCGCGCGACGGGCCGCATCCTGCTGCTCGGCGTACTCATCGATGGCGTCTACCAGTACAAGGTGATGGGGGGCCTGGTCCGCCCCCTCGAGGCGCTCGCCATCGCCTTCATCCTCGGCTTCCTGCCCTATCTGCTGTTCCGCGGCCCCATCGCCCGGTTGGCCCGCATCGTGCTCCGTCGCAAGCAGTCTGCAGGACAGTGACCGATTCCCACGGAGATCCCATGTACGCCACCACTGAACGCGACCCTGAGGCCATGCCACACACCGAGAATCCTTCCGTGCAGATGGGCGCGCGCCGCACTGGCATGGCGTACCAGCGCACGCGGCTGGCCGCAGAGCGGACGCTCATGTCGATCATCCGCACGTCGCTGTCGCTGATCGGCTTCGGCTTCACGATCTTCCAGGTGTTCAGCAGCGCGCAGAGCCTCAGCGAGGTCAGCATCGGCGCGAATGCGCCGCGCAACTTCGGCACCGCGCTGGTGGCGCTGGGGATTGGCATGCTCGTTGTCGGAATCGTCTACCACGTCCATTTCATGCGTGCGCTGCGCGCAGACCGCGAAGAGGGCGTCGCGTCGGGCCAGATCCGCGGGATCAGCCCCTACCCGGTCTCCATGACGCTGGTGGTGGCCTGTGCGCTGCTGCTGATCGGCATCCTGGCGATCTCCAGCATGGTCTTTGGCGTACATCCCTTCGGTTGACGCCGCCCCGTTCCCCCTGCTGTCGGAAGCATGCGCATGGAGATCGTTGAAGCGATCGTCACGGACGCCACGGCATTGGCCGTGCTTTTCATCGAGGCCGTGGTGCTGGCCGTCATCACCGGCGCAACCCTCCTGGCGGCCGGGAGGATGCTTGGGCTGGTGGCCGTTCCGGCATCAGCGCGCATGGAGCGCTCACGCCGCATCTGGTTGGACTACGCGCGCTGGCTGGTTGCAGGGCTGACGCTGCAGATCGGCGCGGACATCCTTGAGTCATCGATCGCTCCGACGTGGCACGCCATCGCGCAGCTGGGTGCCATCGCCTTGATCCGGACCTTCCTCAACTACTTTCTGGAACGCGACATACGCGAAGTTTCCGAGCTCGCCGATAGGCATAGCGCCGCGGGGTAGCGACGAAGCCTGCGCATTTCCCGGAGCCCACCATCGTGAACAACGCATCCGGCGCATCCCAGGGCCGCGGACGCGCGGCAGGCGCAGTCCGTGCGTATTCGCTCATGCGCGGCGGACTTGTCTATGCGCTCATCGGCCGTTCTTTCGGAGAGCGATCCCGGCGGCTTCATGTCTGGCTTGCGGTGGTTTTGGCCTCGATCGCCCTGCTCCCGATCGTCGCGGCCACCTTCGCCAACGACACCCTGTACGGCGACACCGTCGACGTCCCCCTGATCGGCGATTTCTCGACCCTGGCCCGGTTCCTGCTTGTCGTGCCCCTCCTGGTGCTGGCAGCCCCAGGGTGCGACCGCCTGATGCGCCGGACCCTCTCGCATGTGCCCCGCTGCGGTCTGGTCCCCCATGAAAAGCGGGCGGCGTTCGACCGTCTGCTCGAGCGCGTCTGGTCCCTGCGGGACCCCCGCTGGCCGGAAGCGCTGCTGCTGGTCCTCGCGTTCACACCCGTGCTCTTCATGCAAACCACGTTCGACGCCATGCCCGGCATCGAAAGCTGGAGAAGTGTCCGCGATGGGCCGGGGCGGTTTGCCGCGGGATGGCTGGACCTGGTCGGCCTCCCGCTGTTCCGCTTCGTCGTCCTGCTCTGGCTGTGGCGATTCGCGATGTGGACCTATCTGCTGTGGCGCCTGTCGTGGCTGCACCTGCGCTTCGATGCCGGCCATCCGGACGGTTCGGGCGGCATCCTCTTTCTCGGCGAATCCCAATTCCGTTTCGCCGTGCTCGCACTTGCGGGCGCGATCCTCGTCTCCGCCAGCTGCATGAACCATGTGGTCCATCTCGGGGAGACCATCGAGCAGCAGAAGCACATCCTGATCGGCTACGTACTCCTGGCCGTCGGGTGCCTGGTGTCGCCACTGCTGCTGCTCGCCAGGCGGTTGTTCCGGGTCAAGCAGAAGGCGCTTCTGGCCTACTCCGAACTTGGCCATCTGTCGGCGACGGACTTCGGCCAACGGTGGCTGCAATCGGCGCCTCCGAAGTCGTTGCTCGATTCTGGCGACTCGTCGGCGATAGCCGACTATGCCGCGGTCTACGCGACGGTTCGGGGAATGTCCATCTTTCCGATGACGCGCGCCACCCTGGTCTGGTTCGTGCTGGTCACCGCCTCGCCCTTCCTTCCGCTGTTCATCGTGGCCATGCCTCTGGAAGATCTGGTGAACAGGCTGATCTCCGTCATCGCGTAAGGCCCAGAATGCCGCGGCCACCAGAGAGGCGGCCGCGGCATTCTGGAGCGAACGGCGAGCACCCGCCCCGCCTGTCAGCCGGGCGGCACGACAACCACGTACTGCACCGTTGTGCCCACGTACTGGGGCTGGTACCACGTGCTTCCACATTGCTGGTAGGTGATCCCGTTGACATTCACGGGCACGCATTGGGGCGGCACTGTCTTCACGATGGAGCCCACGATCGCATTGGTGACCACCACCCCTGCGGTCACTGCCGAAGCCACGGCGAAGGGGTGATGATCCCAGTCATCCCAATCGTCCCAATCCTCGTCGTGGTCATGGCCGTGATCGCCGTGGTACGGCGGCGGTGGGGGTGGCGGGTGGCCATATCCGCCATGCTGATTGCCCTGTACGTTGACGTTGATGTTGTTGTTCTGGTTGATGTGGACCCCTCCCCCTTGGACTGGCGGAGCCGGCCTCTGGACGGGTGGCGGCGAAGGGACACGCGGCGCGGACCTGTCTGCGGCCCTGTTGACGCTGGTCTTCGCGCCTGCCCGTGCCTTGAGGGCTTGCGCGATTGCGTCCTGCGTCAACTGGGGAACCAGCAGGGAGACGGCAAGGCATGCACCGATGCAGTAGGTGTGACGTTGGCTCATGACGTTGGCCCTAGTTGGTGTTGTCGGAGTCGGCAGGAAGCTTCAACACGATCGAAGCCGCGTCTTTGGGTGCTTCGAACCGGAACGTGGACTCGGGCACGGGGGTATGCACATCCCAGTCCAGCTGGGCGCGGAACTCGGGAAGCGCCGGATCGTCGACATTGGTGATCACGATCTTCTGCGGCAGCCGGCTGTCGCCCGCGATCCAGACCTGCCAGTCCACGCCGGGTTGGCGGAACGCATACTGATCGGTCTTCGTGGCGCCCACGGTGGCCGGCCCGATGTAGACCGCCGATGTCAGGGCATCCACGGGCAGATCGGGCGTGCCCCAATAGAACAGATCCGCCAGGGGAAGCACGATGCCGTAGTCCCTTCCGGCGTTGGTCACCAGTTCGTCGAGCGAGCGGGCGCGCGTCGACGCGCTGGCGTAGTAGTTGAGCCTCGGCGAGTAGACGGTGAGGTCCTTGCCGTCGAAGTAGATCTGGCGATGCCGGCGGTCGCTCTCCAGTTCCACGTACAGGCCGTCAGGGCGGCGCGCACGATAGGTGATGCGCTGGTCGAGCTGGATCTTCTGGCCCGTCTCCAGCACCACGTCGATGCTGGAAACGCTTCGCACCGAGAAGCTGTCGAGCATTCTCAGCGCGCTCGCCATCGACTCGAGCGCTGCGACCGCTTCGGGATCCCGCCTTGTCACGGTGCTCGCATCGGCCGTGGATGCCGTGTCCTGCGCAGCCAAACCTGTGTGGGCCATGCACAGTGCGAGCAGCGGGACGAACGCCGTCCGTCGCCATGTTGATGAGGTCATCTCCGTCTCCTGTTTCGGGGTGGTACGGGTGGAATCAGAAAGGTGCGCCGATCTCAAGAAATGCCACGCCTTCTCCTCCTTCGCGCAAGCCGTAGCCGAACATCAGCGGTCCCAGCCAAGAGTCGAAGCCGACATAGACACTGCCGTTGAGGATCCCGTCATCGAACGCCATCCTCGAGCGAAGTTCCCAGGCATTCCCGTACTCCAGCGTCATGCCGACACTGGCGGAACGTCCCAGGATCCTGGCGAGCTGATAGCTGTAGCCTGCCGTCAACAGGGCGTAGTTCTGACCGGTCAGCTCGTTGAAATGGAAGCCCGCCAGGCGTCCGCGGCCACCGAGTCGGTAGCGCTCCTGAAGCGGCAGCACGCCATCAAGCGTGGTGTGATAGGCGCCACTCAGCTGAAGGGCGTGCGGCCCGAAGTCCTTGGCGGCCAGCACGTCCACTTCCATCTTTTCATAGGCGCTGTCGCTGCCCAGCCACTCTTCGGACGCAGTGTAGGCGAGCGCCGCGTAGTAGCCTGATCGCGGAAAGAACAGGCTGTCGAGCCTGTCCACCGTCGCACGCACTGCCCAGGCGCCGTCATCGGAATCGAAGGAGCGCAGCGCCGGTAGGCCAACCTCGACATCGGCGCGTCCGCGGGATCGCTGCAGGCCGACGGAGACCGCGGCGTGGTTGCCGAACTCACGACCGATCCGGACATCGGCGTCCCAGGTGCGGATGTTGTAGGTCGCGATCTTGTCGCCGGTATCGTTGTAGAGGTGGACGTTCGGATTCCTGTAACCCAGCTTGCCGTAAAGCTGATAGCGGTTGGCCAGATCGAGGGGACGGAAGTACTCCGCCTTGAGGCCTGGCTCGCTGCCGATGTCGACGCTGAAGCGCGCCTCGGCGCCATACTCCGAGATCGGCGACATCAGCACCGCGGCACGCAGGTTGCTTTCGTGGTTTCCGGAGAAGTCCGAACCGGCGCGCATCCCCACCTGGATGTAGTTGGGGCCATGTGTCTTGGGTCGGGCGCGGACCAGCACGCCGGTGCTGCCGTCTTCCTGCACGACCTCGTAGGTGATGCTGGCCAGCGTGCCCTGCGCATAGGCGCGGAGCAGCGCGTCCTCCATCCGGTCCGTATCGAGCGGCTTGCCTAGCTGATCGCTCACACCCCTCAGAAGCAAGGCGTCGGCATAACGTGTCTCGTTGTCCAGCCTGACGAAGTTGACGATGACATCCCGATCCGGCGACTTCCGCCTGTGCGCCGCGTACAGGACATAGGTCGCCTCCGGCACGGTGAGCCGGGCCAGGGCGCCCTCAGCCGCATCCGCCGCCTCGCGACCGATACGAAGGGCATCCTGCGCCTTGGTGAAGTCGCCCGTAGCCACTTCGGTGCCGAGGTCGGGAACGATCAGAACGTCCTGCTCACCCAGTGTCGACAACTGCGCCGCAGCGCTCCTCGTCGTCATCATGGTCGTGATCTGGGATACCACGTCCAGGACATTCGCGTCTGCGCCGTGCTTCGTGAGCGGCGTGCCGACATCGATGGCGATGACGATGTCAGCCCCCATCGATCGCAGTACGTCGACGGGAACCTGGTTGGCCAAGCCCCCGTCCAGCAACACGCGGTCATTCATCTCGACCGGCTGGAAGATGCCCGGCAACGACATGGACGCACGCATGGCCATGGCCAAGCTGCCATGGCCCAGGACCACGGCCTCGCCGGTATTGAGATCGGTCGCCGTGGCGCGGTAAGGGATGGGCAGCGCATCGAAGTCGTCGATGGCACTGACGCCCAACGTCTCCCGCTCGAACAGCGCCAGGATGCGCTGCCCCTGCAGGATGCCGGGCGAAAGCCGCAGCCTGCCGCTGCGGATGCCGACCCCAAGGGTCGCCAGCCGGTCGCGATCATCCTGCTTGCGACGAAACGAGCGCTCCGGCCTGGCCAGGGAATCATCGAAGAGCTGCATCCAGTCCATGGACGTCACCAGCGTCTCGAGTTCGTCGATGCTCTTGCCCGAGGCGTACAGGCCTCCGACCAGCGATCCGATGCTGGTACCGGCGATGCAATCCACCGGGATCCGCATCTGCTCGAGTTTTCTCAGCACGCTGACGTGCGAGATGCCTCGCGCGCCACCGCCGCCCAGCGCGAGTCCGATGGACGGCCGGTCGCTACCAGGCTCGGGCCTGCAGGCGCCTTCAGCAACGGACGGCTCCGCCGCCAGGACCTGCTGCGAGCAGGCGTACAGCGCCGCCAGAAACAGGCCGCGACGGAAGAAGGGCATTCCGGGAACAGAGCGCGAAGATTGTTTCATGGGATGTAGGGAGAGAATGGGTAGAGCGACGCGATGCGTCAGAAACCCAGGACCTTGAAGCCCAATTCCAGACTCCAGTCGCCTGGACGCTCATTGCCGAACATCACGCTCGGCTTCGCATACACCTGCGCCACCCCGCCGAACGCCGTGCCCACGACGCGGCCGGCCGTGATCGCGACGCTGCCGAACCTGGCGTCCTTCTCCCAATCGAGATTCAGCGCGGGATCGAGCGTGATGAAGGTGCGGGGGTCCGCGAGCCTGGGCACGTAGTAGAGGTCGATGGTGGTGGCGTTGACATCGGGCCGGTGGCTGTCGCCACCCACATCCAGGCTGTGGACGAGCGCCGGCGCGAAGATTCCCTTCGGCAGGAACCTGGCGTAGATGAAGGTTCCCTTGAATACATGCTTGCCGGCTCCAAGCTCGTCGCGCGAGGCAGTATCGAAGATCATTTCCGCCTGCGCCACCAGCCCCCGTTGTCGGGTCAATCCGAACACGTGCGTCCCCGTCACCGAGACGTCACCCAGCCCGAAGCTGTCGTCGCCGACGATGTCGTTGCTCACCACGGGAACCCTGAAGCGCAGGCTGTAATCCTGCTTCTCGCCAAACGGCAACGTCAGGTCCAGGCGTGGCGAATGGCGTTCCATGCCCCCGTCGAGGTCGTTGTACTCGTAGGCCACGACCGCCGACGTGGTCAGTCGAGTGGGGTCGGTTCCATTGTTCGGCGCCGACTCCTGCTCTTGCGCGGCAGCGCCCAGCGGGGCCAGCGCAACACCGCAGATCACCGGCAGCACACACCTGCGCGCAACCGCAACGCTGCGCGTCATGACGTTCTTCATATGTCTCCTTGGCGGGCCTATCGTCCTGCGGGCAACTGCTTGAACATCTCGACGATGCCTGCGTGCACACCCTCATTCAGCCGTTCCTGCGAACTCGGGATCGTGCCCTTCGCCGTACCGCGCCACACCGCCTGCCGCGTGCGCGTGTCGAACAGGTCCACGACCAGGGTGCCCACCTCGTACGTACGCACGGAGGTGCCGACGGTCCCGACCGCCCAGGGTCCACGCCATCCCCATCCGACATAGGCGGGCCCGTTGTAGAAGGTGTCGACGTCCTGGCGTTGCTGGGTCGCCACATGGGCTGCGATGGCAACGTCCGCATCTGCGGATTCAGACCAGCCACGGGCGACCAGCTGACTGTTCACGCCCTCGACGATCCTTTGCCGCAGGAGTGGCGAAACGTCCTGCGGCGGCTGGATCCAGCGGAACGTCCTGTAGCGGGCGAACTCGCCCCGGGGATCGGCATCCGTGCTCACCGTGGGCGTGCTGGCGCACGCGGCCACCAGCGACGCGAGCAGAAAGAGTGCAGGCTTCTTCATGTCATGCTCCAACCTTCGACATGCTTGTCTCTGCGCTCAAGGCGCCGGCTTGGCCACGGGGAAAGCCCAACTGCCATCCAGTATTTCCGGACGCGGGCGATACAGCCGCACCATGTAGTTCCAGCCCGTCGTCACCGGGAGGCAGTTCGTACTGTTGGCGGTGCAATCGCCGAACCTCACCGTGATCGTTCCGTCTGCGCCCTTCTTGCCCGTGATGCTGTTGATGGAATAGGCATTCAGTGCATTGGGCTGGAAGAAGCCCTCCTTCGTGTAAACGGTGATGGACCAGAACGCATCCACGGGAACCGCGCCAACCGTCAACTCATAGGGCGTCTTCCCATCGTTCTTCTCGGGAAATACGTTCAGGTAGACCGCGTCCTTGTCCGGGTTCAGCCCCCAGCCGGACGCGGCGGCGGCGGCGCGGCGGACCGGATTGACGGCCGCGATGTCGCGGCCGGCCGCGTAGCGCAGGTCGGGCAAGGTGTCGGACAACGCGATCAGTGCCTCGCGGACACGCTTCTGGCTGACCGGATCCCACGCAGGAATCTCGAAGGTGCCCGGACCGCCGGGTTGGCTCACGGTGATGCCATCCTGGACACCGTTCGCCCGCTTCATGTCCTCGGGATCGTTCGGATCGGCCAGGATGCGGATGCCCACCATGGCGTAGCGCGTTCCGACGCGTTCCCGGGTCAACGTGTAGGTGCCGGGGCCGTAGAAGACATCAGGATTGAAGTGGTCCTGGTTGATCACCAGTGCCGAGACGAAGCGGTCGCCCGCCTCCGGCAGCGTGAACGTCACCGGCCCTGCATCCAGGTCGAAGACGCCGGACGAATAGATCGTGTCGCGGTTCAGGCGGACGATCAGCTGCTTGTCCACCGGCGCGGCTTCACGGGTGTGCTTGAAGGTTCCGAACGCACCGTCCTTGGTCTGCGCGGCCATGTACACGTCGGATTCTGCGCGGATGAAGTTGTCCGGCGTGACCAGGATCTTTCCGTCCGACGTTTTCTTCCAGAAACGGGGATCGCCCAGGTCGGGAATGGCGGTGGCGGGCGGCGTTTCGGGGGTGGCGTCGGCTTGTCTATCCACGGGTGCTTTCTCCTCGGGAGATGCATCAGGCGTTGGGTTGCACGCGGCGAACAGCGCGGGCGAGAGGATGGCTACGACAGCGATGGCGATCTTGGAAAGGCTCATCAGGAACTCCCTGCAAGGATGGTGGGCGGACGCGCGCGGTGCCGCGCATACCGCACGCGGGCTTCGTCAGGCGACGCGGACCGCGCGGGGAGGCGTCCACGTCCCGTCCAGCGCGGCAGGCTTGGGCCAGTACTCGCGCATCACGAGGAAGAACGGCCCCGCAGGCGCAGGAAGCCAGTTCGGCTCCTTGTCCCGCCCCGGCGACGCATGCTGGATGTACAGGGTTATGCTGCCCTCCTGTCCACGCACCAGATCGCGCTCCATCGGTGAATTGATCAGATACCGATTGATCGGGTTCGCCGTCAGCAGACTGGCTGGCAGTTCGTACATCGTCAGCGACCAGAAGGCGTTCACCGGCGGCAGCCGCCCGGCCTCGAACGTGAGCTGGTAGCGATGCACCGACGCATCCAGGGGCCTGCCTTCGGCATCGACGAAGTAGACGGGATAGTTGGCCTCGTCCTTCGAGTTGCCGTAGATGCCGAGTACCGCCGATGCCATCCTCGCCAGGTAGTCGTTCTTGAGAAACTCGCGCGTTCCGAACCCATCGGCGCTGCTCCTCCGGCCGGTGTCGACCTGCTCTTTCTTAAACGTGGCGAAGGCATTCCATGCCTCTGACATGCCGGCTACGACAACAGTACGCTGCTCTTCCGTCAGGCGGTCGGCATCAAACGCGAGACCGGCACCGATGCCGTACTTCGCGAAGCGCTCCATGAGGCCCACTTCGCTCGCGTGGGTGGGAGCGAACTGGAGCAGGAAATTCAGGATCGCAAAGAACCGGGGGGAGTCCTTCTGGGCCTGAGGGTTGAGCGGAGGAATGAAGTCCACCGGCGGCAGAGCGGGCGGCGCAGCCACATCCATGAATCGGGACAGGGTCTGCACAACGTACTTCAACTGGATCCTCTTGACCTCGTCGAGATCCGCTTCATCGAACAACTGCGTCCGATACAGGACGAAGGCGAACTGGGTCTCGCTGCGGATGATCCCATCGATGCCCGCAGGCGCCTCGCCTGTCCAGTCGGGCCCGGCGAGCAGGTAGTTGCCCGCGGCGCTTCCCGTCGCCCGGCTGCCCACGTACGCAAAGTTGTGCGTGTACATGTCGACGAACTGCAGCGAGTAATAACGCGATTCGGGCACGTCCGGCACGGAGATGACGATCGGCTCCGCCCGCAGGTCCGCGCCCAGGAAGGTGTAAGGCGTGTCAGAGTTTGGCGTCTGTATGGCCTTGTCGTCGGGCGTGTAGACGCGCGCCACGCTGTGCGGGACGTTCCAGGCCCCCTTGTACTCCGGGTTCTCCTCATCGATGAAGTACGAGTGCTGGATGCGGTAGCTGTCGACCATCGGGAAGCCATAGATGTAGGCCTCCTTGTAGACGTCCGCGGCGGTGACGTTCGATTTCATGGCGCTTTCCTTGACTGTTGTTTGCGACGCGCACTTGGCGCCGGTCGTTTCGATTCGACGTCAGAATGCGAACGCATAGCCGATGACGGGGCCTGTCATCGCCAGGTCGGTACGCGTACCGGCACTCTCGAGTTCGACTTCCAGATGGCGATAGCCCAGCAGGACCCTGCCGTTCCCGATGCTGTAGTGCGCCATCAGGCTCGCATTCCACGCACCCTCGGTCTGTCCCGCGGAAACATCCGCGCGCGCGGTGATGCGCCATCGATCCGACGGCGCCCAGGTGTAGCGGGCGCCCAGCATCGCGTCGAGGTAATCGTCCCCCACATCCAGAACGCGCCCGGCGAGTTGCGGGTTCTCCGGATCGATCTCGACTTTCAGGTCCGCATCGATCCAGCGGACACCACCGAAAAGATCGAGTCCGCGATCACGCTGCCCCCCCGGGATCCACACCCAGGCCGCCTCGAATAGCCTGGTATCCAGGTCCGTCTCGGTCCTCGCGAAGTCGCCGGTCCGACTCTCCGAGATACCGAGGTAGGTGAAGTCGGCGAACGCACCGATCTTGTCGCCTCTCCCTTCGGCGTGCACCTGCAGCGATCCATCGAGCTTGTCGAGGATGTCCGAGAACGCCATCTCGGAGGATCCCTCGATGGGCGGCCGCGCGGCTTCCAGGTCCGAACGGATAGTGGTGGCCCACGCATACGGCTCCACCATCCAGTCCCAGTCGTTGGCGCCCGCAGGCGCCGAGGCCACCGCGACCCCCATTGCGACAAGCAGCCGCACGTCCATCATGCGCATGACCATCTTTCCGTTGCTCCATCCCGAGAGCCATCCGAAGTCCATCCGTCGCGTGGCGCCAGATGTAAGACGCATCCTCCCGGATCAGCGTCGATTCCAGTATGCAGACCCGACCAGCGCCGGGATATTCGGAGAAGCAACAGACATGACTACGCAGAAATACTTAGAACTCGAGGCAGTGCACGCGTAACGCCCCAGCCGCACACGGCGGGACATCAGAAGGTGCCCATTGAGGGTGCTCGCATGCACCGGCTCTTCGTTCCTTCGCAAGACCTGCCCGGCGCCTCCCGGATGAGCGAATCTACTGATTCACGCGTGCGTAGCATTCCGGAGATACAAGGCAGGCCACAGGTGGTTTCATTGCGATCTTCTTTCATTCGAGCGTCTGATCGCCCAAACGACGCCCGAACGTCTCGCGAGGTGCCACTTGGACCGGAGATCACCTGCGCCGATGGTCTGGATTCCTGG
>Ga0247823_10004088_pt1 | contig 11713 bp, 9 predicted proteins | sample 13C_PalmiticAcid_2_FD_192426 | JGI IMG/M metagenome (GOLD analysis project Ga0247823, IMG submission 192426) | Soil microbial communities from agricultural site in Penn Yan, New York, United States - 13C_PalmiticAcid_Day30 | ecosystem: Environmental > Terrestrial > Soil > Agricultural land...
GCCGCCTCGAGCTCGCGGTAGGCGGCGGCGAGCTCGTTCACGTCGCCCCCCTCCCCGAGGCGCTTCACTTCGCGCTCCCATTTGAGGTAGCGCTTTTCGGCTTCCTTAGCCCGCTCTTGCGCCTCGCGCAGCTGCTTGCGTTTTTCTTTGCGTTCGGCGACCGAAGCTTCGGGCTCGGCGTTGGGCGCGGTGACTGCGGGAGGGCGCGCGACGTTAGTGGTCATCTCCTGTGCGGTGCCCAGCGAGCCATAAGAGCCGCGGGTCACAGACCACAAGTATTCCTCGTAATTGCCCGGGTAGAGGTTCACCCGACCATCCTTGATCTCGAGAATCTTAGAGGCCACACGCGAGATGAAGTCCCGATCGTGCGAAACCACCACCAGCGTGCCGTCGAATTGCTCGAGCGCTTGCGATAGCGACTCCACGGTATCGAAGTCGAGATGGTTCGTGGGCTCGTCAAGCACGAGAAAAGGCGTTTTCTTAAGAAGCACCTGCGCCAGCGCGACGCGAGATTTCTCGCCGCCCGAGAGCACCGAGATCGTTTTCTGCAAGTCGAGCTCGTCTTTAAAGAGCAGCGAGCCGCTCAGCGCGCGCACCTCTTGCGGCAACACGTCGCGATGGGCACCGCGGGCGATTTCACTCTCCACCGTGGACGTCATATTGAGCGCATCGCCCAAGTGCTGCGAAAAGTACGCCGCACCCACTCCCACACCCCACTCCAGCGCCCCAGCCTGGGGCTCAAGCTTTTGCGAAAGGGCCTTGAGCAGCGTCGACTTGCCCGCACCGTTGGGACCCACCACACCGATGCGATCGCCGCGCTCGATCTCGAGGTCGAGCCCGCGCAAGACGCGCTTGTCCGGGTAGCCGAGGTCCACGCCAGAGAGGCGCACAATGGAGCGTCCCGTGAGACGCACGGGCGGAATCTGGATGCGCGCCCGCACCGGCAGCGCCTTGATTTCCACAGTGGGCATCTTCGCAAGAAGCTTCAATCGCGACTGCGCCTGACGAGCTTTGGTAGCCTTGGCCCGAAAGCGGTCGACAAAGTACATGATGTGCTGACGCTTGGCCTCTTGCTTGACGGCCTCTTTTTCGAGCTGCTCGCGCAGGAGCTGCTTTTGCTCAAAGTAATCGTCTAGGTTCCCGGGGAACTTGATAAGGTCTGGAGATTCCACTTCGAGGATGTGGTCGGAGATTTGGTTCAAAAAACGGCGATCGTGCGAGATCACCATGTAGGCGCCCTCGAAGTCGACAAGCAGCGACTCCAAAAAGAGGAGCGATTCGAGATCGAGATAGTTCGTGGGTTCGTCGAGGAGCATGAGGTTTGGCTCTTCGGCAATCATACACAGCAGCTGCGAGCGCATGCGGTAACCACCACTGAGTTCGGCGAGGGGCTTGGTGAAAAGCGCCTCACCCATACCAAATCCATAGGCGAGCTCGCGAAGTTTCCACAGCGGCTTGGCGCTGCGTTCTTCGAGCAGGGATTCCAGACTGCGATCGATTTTCCAGTCGTCCTCTTGGGCGAGGTAACCGAGACGGAGTGAGCGGGACTTGGCGTAGATACCCCCGTCGGGCTTTTCTTGCCCGACGAGGATCTTAAATAGGGTCGATTTGCCGGCGCCATTGGCACCAATGACGCCGACGTGTTCGGATTCGTTGACCGCGAACGAAGCCTCCGCGAAGAGGGTCTTCAGTCCGTAGGTTTTGGAGACGTCTTGAAACTGCAACAGGTTCGACACGTCTCCTTCATAGAATTACTGTTGCTCTTCAGCAAGGACCTCTTTCACGCGTTCGCTGAGGCAAGGGTTGAGGGGCTCATATCCAGGCAACACGAAGGACGAAGCGGGTACCACCGACCAGCCGCGCGCTTGCAGCTCGCGGTACTTTTTCTTGGGGGCGGGCACGGGGCCCGAGTAGTCAAACCACTCGTCGTTGCTCACGAAGCCGCAAAGGGTTTCTTTTTTGGTCTCGGGAGTTACCTTGCGCCACAACAGTTGCAGGGCGATGTGGTAACGGGGACCTTGGAAATACTCCGCGTGCAGGGCCTTGATCTCACCACGGGTCAAACGCACGGTCGTCTTAGGACATACGAGCGTTGTGGCGTGGTGGTTGGGGCTGTTGAGGTAGAGCACGTCGTCGATCGAAAGACGCACACCGTCGTCCGAAAGCATCGCAAACTCGTACTCACCTTCGTCGTGCATGTCGCCGAGCGTGAGGCCCGACTCCATATTAAAGTGAAAGCGCTCCACCAGGGGGTTGCCACTTTCGTCGTCTACCAGGCCACCGCTCATCGTTGGGAAACCTTCAGTGAACTTGCGGGTAGGCACATCTAGGTTCTGTAAATAGAGCGGCGTCGAAAGAAGCACGGCGTCGGGCTTCCAATAACGGTCTAGGTTCTGTTCCCATTCCGAGTTCTTGGCATTGGCCGGAGGCACGCGAATCTCACCAAACCAACCGCGCATAACAGTATCGTCGCCCGGGATTTCAGGGTTCGTATAGAGAGGGTCGCAAACCGCTTCGGAATACTCGCTCACGATTTCGGCGCGCGTCATGCGGTAGGCCGGGTCGCTCGAGGTCGAATCCGGGGTGAGCGAAACCTCACCGTTGGGGGTCTGCACATTACAACCGGTCATGGCCATGGTCGCCACAACGGCGCCGATGGTCCATTGAGCACTGAAAGCTCTGATAAACATTTTCATAAAACTCAAATCTTATAATTGTGACTTAGCCCTTGCTTGGTGAACCTGCTTACATGTGCAATGAGGGCCGTGGAACCATCTTCCTACGCCCTAAGCCATGAAATCAAATGAAGCTTTAGGCCTTTACCAAATCTTGACTCCTCACCGGCGTTCCGGGGACTTAGAATAAAAGACGGGCAAAAGTTCGTCGCCCTTTTTCCAAAAACACAAAAAGAACCTAGTTCCTTAACCCGCTACCTCCCGTTCCTCAGAGCACAACCGGGAGACGGTGTTCTGAGGAACGGGCATCTATGCTGGACGAGACGATCTACATCGCATCAACCACGAGTTGAATCATTTGCTTGGTGGCACCGGGATCTTGGTCCAGCGCCTTGGCGATTTGCTTCACTCCCGAATTCGAGGGAAGTTTTTTCTTAGCCAAACGACCGGCGTCGTATCCGGAAAGCCCGAGGGATTTCACGGGTGCGTGGTTTTTGTAATAAGCCGATTGTTCCAGCGCGTAGATCAGTTTGTCGGCTCCTTCGTAGGACATTCCAAAGGTGTTGCCCACGGCAATCGCCGAGAGACGCTCCTTCACACCGCCACTTGGAGTCGATGCGTAGATCGCACCATTGGCCATAGCGTAGTTGTTCGCCCAGTGAGCACCGCGGCAGACGCGCTGCATGCGGCAACCCCGGCGCCAGCGGCCGTAATAATCGCGGTAGCTGTTGCAAACTTGGCGGCGGTAGCAGCGATCGCGGCGGCCATCGTGGCGATCCGCAATGGCATAGCCACCGATCGCGCCAATGGCGGCGCCCGTACCAAAAGCCACCTGTTCATCGGTGCAAGCCGACGTCAGTCCCACTGACATGAGCGTCACCAAACTCATTGCCCAATAACGTTTCGAATGTTTTCCCTTGGTCATTTTGAATCCTCCTCCTGGATCTTCTTTAGAAGTACTCCCGGAGGTGAGTGACCGCAATCAGGCGAGTGTTAAGTTAATTTGATTCGAATTTAACACGCGCATTGAGACGGGCATATGGACCCAACGCGAATCGACAAGATCAGACGAGCGCGATCTCTTCGCGCAAGATGCGCAAGAATCGACGCAAGGGTTCAGCAGCTCCCCAGAGCAACTGATCGCCTACGGTAAAAGCGCTGAGATACTCGTCACCCATTTGGAGTTTTCGCAAACGACCGATGGCGATGTCGAGAGAACCACTCACCGCGAGCGGCGAAAGCTGGCGTACCGTATCGGCTTTGTGATTGGGAATCACCTTGACCCATTCGTTGGCGCTCGCCAGACGCTCTTCGATTTCTGCAAGATGCACGTTGCGACGAAGCTTGATGGTGAGCGCCTGCGAATGACAGCGCATGGCGCCCACGCGCACGCAATTGCCATCGATAGGCATCAGCGCGCCTTCGCGCCCGAGAATTTTGTTCGCTTCAACCATCGCCTTCCACTCTTCGCGACTCTGACCATTCTCGAGTTCCGAGTCGATCCACGGAATCAAATTCGCTGCGAGGGGCGCCCCCATGGGCATTTCGACAAGGCCACGCTGGTGGCGCACGAGTTTCTTTTCGACCTCGAGAATCGAGATCGAGTTTTTTTCGCTCTGCAAATGGCGCGTCAAGCCAGAGAGCTCGCCCATTTGATCGAGCAGCGACTGCATTGCGGCAGCACCAGCGCCCGAGGCCGCTTGATAGGTCTGCGAAGAGACCCACTCCACAAGATCGGCTTTCACGAGTCCATGCAAAGCGAGCAGCAGCAGCGACACGGTGCAGTTGCCACCGGCGTAATTCTTAATGCCGCTCTTGATGCCTTCGCGCAGGGCGTCGCCATTGAGAGGGTCGAGCAGGATCATCGTGTCATCTTGCATTCTCAGGTGGGATGCGGCGTCAACCCAATACCCCTTCCAGCCCGCAGAGCGCAGTGCGGGCAAGGTGGCGGCCGTATAATCGCCCCCCTGACACGAAACGATGACTTCATAAGTCTTTAGCGCATCGATGGATTTGGCGTCGCGCACCGTAGGGTCGGCGATGCGGTCGTCCCCGGTCGGGGATCCCGCCTGCGAGGTGGAGAGCAGGGAGAATTCAAAATCAATAAAATCACCCTCAGTGAAGAAACGATCCATCAAAACGCCACCGACCATGCCGCGGTAACCAACGATGCCAACTCGCAGTTTTTTCATATGCGCCTAATCACACACCACCCTGGTTTTGATGACAATAGTAGAGTAGGTCTAATGCTTAGAAAGCGATGACAAAAAACACAGCGAAAATCGTTTGTAAATTTGGCGGTACCTCAATGGGGTCGCCCGAACGCATCCACAAGTGCGCGGCCCTCAGCGTGCGCTCGAACGCCGCCATCGTGGTGGTTTCGGCCACCTCGGGCACCACCAATAAGCTCGTCGAGATTTGCGACTCCGCCAAACTCGGCCCCGAAACGATCAACCAGCTGGTGGAAAACGTCGTCACCAAACACAAAACTTTTGCCCAAGAGATGGGCATCACCACCAATTCTCCGTGGGGCCGCGAGCTTGAGGTCGTCTACGACGAACTCTACGCCCTGGCCATTGGCATCGGCCTGCTCGGCGAGATCTCGCCCAGCGCGCGCGACCGTATCCTGAGTGCGGGAGAGCGCCTGTCCTCGCCCCTCATTTGCGCGGCGCTCGAAAAGATCGACTCACGGCGCGTGGTGCTCGTCGATGCTCGAAAGCTCATCCGTACCGACGACAACTTCGGTTCGGCAACGCCCGATTATCCCAGCACTCGCAGCTCCAGTGGCGCGATTCTTAGCGAACTCAGCGGAGGCAATCTGCAGAACTGCCGCTTCGTCACCCAGGGCTTCATCGGCTCGACAAGCGACGAACGCACCACGACGCTCGGGCGCGGCGGTTCGGACTTTTCTGCTTCGATCCTTGCCAACGCCATCGATGCTGACTCGCTCGAGATCTGGACCGATGTCACCGGCGTTGCCAGCACCGACCCTCGCATCTGCTCGGCCGCAAAGTTCATGGACGAGCTCTCTTATGCCGAAGCGGCTGAGATGGCCGGCTTCGGTGCCAAAGTCTTGCACCCTATCACCCTCGACCCCGTGGCCGAGCTCCAGATCCCCGTCAAGGTGCTCTCGAGTCTCGACCCCGATCATCCCGGAACCCGCATCTGCCAGGACCCTAAAAATATGCCCATCGTACGCGCCATCAACTGCAAACGGAATCAGTCGCTGCTCACTCTCAAGACAGCCTCCATGCTGCATTCGCACGACTTTTTGAAAAACATCTTCGCCACTTTCAGCGCGCACCGCGTGGGCATCGACTCCATCGCCACTTCGCAAATTTCGGTGACAATGACCCTCGACGACGTCACGCTGCTAAACGAAGCCCTGCTGCGTGAGCTGCGTGAATACGCCGACGTCAGCGTCGAATCTGGATTCACACTTGTCTCGGTAACAGGAAACGGCATGGCCCATCACCCCAACCTAGCGGCGCAAATGTTCGGCGCCATCGAGGGCATCAATGTGCGCATGATCTCGGCCGGCGCCTCAGATCACAACATCTGCTTCATGGTAGAAGACAAACGTGCCGCCGAAGTGGTCGCGCGACTGCATAAAAAATTCTTGGAGTCGTGATGCGTAACGTGATCGGTGTCCTAGGTACAGGCAAAACGGGTGGCGAGGTGCTCAATCGCCTCCGCGCCAGCGGCAAACTCGACATCGTCACTTTCGACTCCCAAAACCCTCCAAACGCCGAAACGTGGCAGAGGCTCGACGCCGCCATTTGCTTTTTACCCGGGCCGGCTTTTCTCTCGTATTTCGACCTGCTCATTGCCCACCCTGTGCCGATGGTGATTGGCTCCACAGGCTACGAACTCAGCAAAGAGCAGAGCAAGCGCATCGAAGCCCTGCCCTGCCCTTGGGTGATGAGTTCGAATTTTTCCCTCGGTATGGCCCTCGCAAAATCAGTGATCACACTGATGAGCTCGTGGGCCGCACAGTCGGGCCTTCCCCTTGAGAGCTCCATCAGCGAGACACACCACGTGCACAAAAAGGATGCCCCTAGCGGCACCGCCCTGCTTTGGAAACGTTGGGCCACCGAGGCCGCTGGCACCAACGCTCCCAAAATCGATATCGAAAGCCACCGCGTGGAAGACCACTGTGGTCTGCATGAGTATCGACTTGCGTTGCCGCAGGAGACGATGACCTTCAAACACGATGCCGCCTCACGCGGCGTTTTTGCCGAGGGTGCCGTATGGGCGCTCGAGAAGATTCTTGCAGGCGCCGCAAGACCCGGCCGCAATGACTTTTTTGATTTGATACAGCGCTCGCTGAAGGAAGGAACCCCATGAGCCATCCCCTAGCCACCAACCACCGCACCTTTCCGCTCTGGACTGCTTTGGTGACACCTTTTCTTGCGAACGGGCTCATCGACTGGGTCTCGCTCGAAACGCTTCTAGACGAACAGATCAACGCAAAAAACGGCGTGCTGCTGCTCGGCTCTACAGGCGAAGCGCTGAACATGAGCCTCAACGAGAAAAAATCTCTGCTCGAATTTGCGCTGCCCAAACTGAAGAGCACCCCCGTGATGGTGGGCCTTGCGGGCTTCGAAGAAGCTGCCAACCTCGAGTGGCTCGCCTATCTTGAGAAGCTTCCCATCGATGGATACCTGGCGATCACCCCGATCTACGCCAAGCCCGGCCGTCACGGTCAGACAGCATGGTTCGAGAAAATCCTGAACGCGTCTTCGCGCCCCGTGATGCTCTACAACGTGCCCTCGCGCAGCGGCGTCAAACTCCATCCCGAAACCGTTGCCGACCTCGGCGCGCACAAAAATTTTTGGTCGATCAAAGAAGCGAGCGGTTCGCTCGATGACATGAAACTCTATCTCAGCAAATGCCAATCGCAGGTCATCTTTTGCGGTGACGACGGACTCTGCCCCGACTTCTGCGACGCCGGAGCCATCGGACTTGTCTCGGTCGCCTCGAACGCTTGGCCTACGGCCACGCACCGCTATGTGCGTCGCTGCCTCGAGAGCAGCCTCAGTGGCGAAGAGCGCGCAAGCTGGGCCGAATCGGCCGACGCCCTTTTCGTGGCGTCGAACCCGGTGCCCGTGAAAGCGCTACTGCACCACGAAGGCCGCATCGCCACAAACACCATGCGCAGCCCACTGCAGAACAAAGACCTCGCCACATATCAGCCCATCGCCCAGGCTTCGGAATTTGTGAACGCCTGGCACAAGGAGAACCCCGCATGAGCCAAACTTATTCTGAAATTCTCGACGCCCTCGAAGCCGGCACTCTGCGAGCGGCCACGCCCGTTGACGGCAAGTGGCACGTAAACCTTGAGGTCAAAGCCGCCATTCTCGAAGCCTTCAAGGCCGGCAAGAACGCGCCTTGCCCCGCACCTCACGCGGGCTACATCGACAAGAGCACGCTCATGCCACAGGTATTTCCTGTAGAACGCAACATTCGCGTGGTACCCGCCGGATCGGCCGTGCGCCGTGGCGCCTACCTCGCGCCCGGCGTGATCATGATGCCGCCTTCGTATGTCAACGTCGGCGCCTACGTCGATGAGGGCACCATGGTCGACTCGCACGCGCTGGTGGGCTCGTGCGCCCAAATCGGCAAACGCGTGCATCTCTCAGCCGCAGTGCAAATCGGTGGCGTGCTGGAGCCCATCGGCCAAGCTCCCGTGATCATCGAAGACGACGCCTTCATCGGCGCCGGCTCGGTGATCGTCGAAGGCATCCTGGTGCGCAAATTCGCGGTGCTTGCCCCGGGCGTGAAGCTCTCCAAGGGCGTGACCGTTTACGACCTCACCCGCGAGCGCCAAGTAGACCTCGTGAGCGAGGGCATCCCCGAGGGCGCCGTGGTAGTGCCGGGCTCACGCCCCGTGTCTTCTAGCTGGGGCAAGAGCCAGGGGCTGAGCGCCTACTGCGCACTTATCGTGAAATATCGCGATGATAAGACCTCGGCCTCGACGGTGCTCGAAGCTGCCATCCGCTAAAAGGCTTTTTGCCCCATTATCTTCGGGAACTTAAGCCATTGACACGGGGCGTCTTTTCCCGCTAGAGAGACCCCCTAATGTTTCGCGCGACTCGGCATGTCCTCGTGGGGATAATTCTCGGCCTCTTGGCCATGCCCGCGCGCGCCTCCACCCCCGACTTCGAAGCCAGATGCCACCTGCTCATCGACCGTTTGCACGGCATCAGCGTTCAAGAAACTTTCCTGGCCGCCCACCAAAATTATCGACGTGTGTACAACGACACGCGCATGCGCTTGGGCGCCGAAGAGCAGCTGCTCGACCAAGCCCCAAAGATGCTCACAGGTTCGGTGGTCTCCTTCGGTTCGGGTGTCGACGTCTTTCGGCCCTTCATCGACTTTCCTCTAGCGCGAGAAGTGCACCTCATTGAGGGATTCGACAATCTCGATTCGCGCGCCATACGGGCCGCGGTGCTCGAAATCCACCGCCGCTTGCTGCATCTCACTCCCAACGTACAGGTGCAATGGTTCGACCGCGGTTTCTCCGAAGAAGAGGTGCTGCTTGGCAACGGGCGCCCGGTCGTCTTCAAGATCATGTGGCGTCAAGATGAGGCCCTTGAAACTCGATTTCTCTACGTGCACGCCGCCAATCCGCACAGCGATCGCCAGATGAACGCGGTGCTCGACTCGCTCCCGCGCGACATCGACGGCATGATCGTCAGCGGCGGGCCGGCCCCGCGACGCCTCAGACAGCTCGTCAAGGATTACCTGCGCCCCGGTGGCAAGCTCGTGCTCGAAACCAACAGCTCGAACGCCTACCAAATGGAAATCCTGCAATCGCTCATTGATTTTCCGTGGGCCACTCCCCACATGATTTCTGAAACGATGGGCCTGCGCGATTACGATCGCGGTTACGAATCCACCTTCGTGCACACCTTCGATCGGCACAGCCATCGTCGCCCGCTCGTTATGAACTTCGATGGCGAATTTACCGGCAACTCTTTTGCCGATCTGACCTTCACCAAGTGGATACGCACTTCAAGTTTGCGCAAGATCAAACCGCTCATCGACAAGTCGAGCACGCGCGACGTGCTGCTCCTCGGGCAAAGCCGCGACATCGTGGAAATCGCTCGCGAACATCCCTTTGCACGGGAGATTCATTTCGCCACGGGCTTCGAAGCCGATTCTCACTCATCGCTCGCCGCGAGTTTGCATAGTCTCGTGCAGAATCTCGACATCGCCTTTCCGCTGCGCCATGTGGAACTGGTCGATGGCGGTTTTGCCGGTGCGATCTTCGGGAATTTGGATTTTCTCTTTGACGCCCACCCCACGAGCCGCGGCCATGCGCCCCAAGAAAATTTCCGCACCTGGGAGGCTTCCGCCCGTGGGGATTACGACCGCATGCCGCTCCGCTTGCGCTTGGGCAACCAGCTGATCACCGTGCACTATTCGACCCGTCGCTACGAACCCGGGGTCAACACGCTCGAGTGGACCAAAGACCACCAATTCGGAGCGATTTACATCATGGGGCAAGGCGAGATGCTCCGTTTGCCCGAAATTCTGGACGCCAGCCTCTTGCCCGATGGTTTTGCCTATCTAGAAAGCTTTGCCGGCACGCCCCTGAAAGATGCCGTGTTTGAGACCTTTGAGCGCGGCTACGAGATCACCCCCCTGGGCTGGCAGGACAACAACCCCAAAGGCCGCGTTTATTGGCTGCGAAAGCGCCCCCCACGGACCGTGACAGAGAACCCCACGCAAGGCACGGATCCTTAAGCCCCACTCACATCTCCACACGTTCTTAACTTGACCCTACGTGCCAAAGGTCTATACCCTCGAAACTATGAAACCAACGAAGGGCGCATTCGTCATTGGTCTTGTGTTCACCACCACCTCTTTCGCCATGGACTTTGACCGGCACCAGGGCTTCGAGGACGCTGCTCCGCCACAAGCACCATACCGGCCCTTAACCCGCGAAGATCTCGAAGCGCTCGGCTGCGAAGAAGACCCTCGCGTGACCGAACGTCTCTACAAGCTCTCTAAAAAAGACGAGAACGCCCCTGTGCCCGACAACCTCAACGAACGTCTGGATTACTTTTTGAACGCCGGTGGTATGCCCATCGCTCCGGGCGGACGCCCGCTCGGGCAGCAACGCGACGAAGACCTTCGTCCACCCACACCGCGTGAGCGCGAGATGCAATTTCAAGATCGTCTGCGCGAGCAAATCGCCGAGCTGCAAAAGAAACTCGCCGAACTCGAAGAGCAAGCGAAGCAGCAGCAGCAACAACCCCTACGACAATCTCTCTATTTAAATAAACTCAGCCCCCTCTTGCTCGAACACTTGAACAGGAGCAAAAGCGAAATGGAACTGCGTAGCGGTTTCAAAATGATGGAGAAGATCGAGCGCAATGAGTTCGACTCCTACATCGACAAACTACGTCGCCGCAACAAACTGCGCGGCTCGAAGCTCGAGCTCCAACTTTATAACAGCGAACTTGAATTCCAAAAAGTTCCCGAATTCGAATCGCTCAAAAGACTCCGCGAAGAAATGAAGCGTCATTCGGAGCGTCTCGAAGAGCAGCGCTTTGACTCCTCGCTCTTTGAGAAGTCGAGCCTCGAGAACCCCGCGGGCCTGATGACAGTGGGAGTGATGGGTGTGCGCGATTACGGATCGGACGATCCGGAATTCAACGAATTGATGCAGCAATTGGAACAGCGACAGCTCAAACTTAAGCAGCTTTCGCCCGGCCTCCTGGAAAGCTTGCGCGCCAGAAAGTCCTTCTCCTCGGATGACATGGCCGGCGACGATATGGCTGAAGGAAAAGAAAAAGAATCCGTGCTTCCTGCCGATCCGGAGCGCAAAGCGCTCGACGAGCAGATGGAACAGATCCGCCGGGACATTCAGATGCTCGAAGATTGTCTGCGTCCCGACGTTTTAGCTTAAATAATATTGAAATGAATTGCGCGCGAGCGGTCTAGTAACGACCGCCGCGTCCGCCGCCGTCACGGCCACCGCCGCCACGACCACCGCGATCGCCACCACGGCCACCGCCGCCGAAACC
>Ga0247823_10004089_pt1 | contig 11709 bp, 10 predicted proteins | sample 13C_PalmiticAcid_2_FD_192426 | JGI IMG/M metagenome (GOLD analysis project Ga0247823, IMG submission 192426) | Soil microbial communities from agricultural site in Penn Yan, New York, United States - 13C_PalmiticAcid_Day30 | ecosystem: Environmental > Terrestrial > Soil > Agricultural land...
TGCTCGGTGCGCGCACCTTCATCGCGCCGACGGTGGTGCCCGCGATCGCGGCGGCCTCCGCGACACTCTTACCGTCGAGCTTCGTCAGCACCACCGCCTCGCGCTGCGCTTCCGGCAGCTTGGCGAGCGCATCGAGCGCGTGCTTCACGGCGTCGGGATCCGCGCGGCTCTCGCCCGCCTCCACGGCGACGTCGGGCAGCGTCTCGGGATCGCTCGCATCGACGACGGCCCGCTTCTGCTTGCGGGCTTCGTCGATGAAGGTGCGGTGCGCGATGGCGTAGATCCACGGGACGGGGTCGGCGCCGCGGATGTACGCGCTCCTCGCGCGGTGCACCTTGAGGAAGGTCTGCTGCAGGAGATCCTCGGCGAGCGGGCGCGACCTCGCCATCTTCACCAGATATCCGAGGAGGCGCGGCGCGAGCTGGGCGTAGAGCTCGCGAAATGCGCTCGCATCTCCGTCGACGTAGCTCGCCATGAGGTCCCGCGGCTCGGCCATGCGACCGCGTAGGGGTATACGCCAGTCCGCGGCAGCGGGTTACGGGGAACGATCTCTCATATCTCGCGCTCTTGCCCCCGGCCGCCATGTCGTCGATAACTCGCGCATGGCCGCAGGTCGCACCAAGCGCAAGCTCAAGAACCGCCCCAAGTACAAGATCAAGCGTCGTCTGAAGGATCGGAAGATGAAGGCGAAGAAGGCCGGCTGGCACAAGCGCGGCCTCGCTCGCAGCCGTGCCCGCCGCAAGACGCGCGGCAAGAAGAAGTAGTCAGGAGACCGCCAACGCGCGGGCGACCAGCTCCAGCCGGTCCTGGCCCCAGAACAGCTCGTTCCCGTCGACGACGAACGTCGGGACTCCGAACACGCCGGCCTGCTTGGCCGCGTCGGTGGTCGCGATCAGCCGCTGCCTGAGCTCCGGCTCGCTCGTGAGGTCGACCCACGCTTCGGGCGCACCTGCGCGCGCGAGCAGCTCGCGCAACGTCGCCGGATCCTCGAGGTCGCGCTGCTCGGCCCACATGCCGCGCGCGAGCGACAGCGCGACCCGGATGCCGTCGTCGAACCCGCGGTCGGCCGCGAGCAGACAGAGCCGCTGCGCGGCGACGGTGCGCTGAGGGAACTTGCGCGGGTGATCGAACGGCTCACCCCACCATTGGGCCCATCGCGCCATCTCGCGCCCGACGTAGCGACGCTTGTTCTCGGGCATCGCGAACCACGGCACATCGACCTGTCCGATCTCGCGGAACAACGCACCGAGCAGGATCGGTATGAGGCGCGGTGTGACGCCGGTCTGGCGCGCGAGCGCGGGCAGCTGCGTCAGGCCGAGATAGGCAAACGGGCTCGCGACGTCGAAGTAGACGTCGAGCGTCGCCCCCGGGCGTGCGCGCGGCAGGTCGCGCAGCGGCCGAGCCCCACCCGGAGGCCCCCCCGCATCGGGATCCCAGCCGGCGAGCACCGCCTCGACCCAGGCCAGCCGGTCCTGGCCCCACAACAGGACATGTCCCGCCGCGCGGCGCACGACCCACGCGGGGGCCCCGAACACCCCGAGCCCGATCGCCTCGTCGGTGCGGCGGCGCAGCTCGTCCTTGATCGCAGCGTCCTCGGCGCGGGCGAACGCCGCGCGGATGTCGTCATCGCTCACACCGCCTCGCGCGAGCGCGGCGGCGATCACCTCATCCCGCGTGATGTCGTCGGCGCGCTCCCAGTACGCGGCGTACAGCGCGGCGATCGCCTCGGGCCACCGGGAGTGGGGGAGGGCAAGCAGCACGCGCAATGCACGGACGGTGCGCATCGGGTGCGCTGCGGGGAGCTGGAATGGGACGCCGAGCACCTCCGCCCAGCGGTGCATGTCCCTCAGATTGTGCGCCGCCTTCGCGGGGCCGAGGGTCGACATCGGGCCGTCGCCCGCGCCGATGCCGCGGAACACGCCGCCGAGCAGCATCGGGCGCCAGTCGATCGTGACCGGCAGGCGCACGGCGGCCCGGGACGCGAGATAGGCATAGGGGCACGAGAAGTCGAACCACAACTCGAGCACGTCGCGACCTTGGCACGGCTGGGTGCGGCTGTGTGGGAGCGATCGCTCACCAAAAACGACTTTCCCCGTTCTCTCGCGACGGCTATGATTCTCCCGTCGGACATGGCCAAACTGGTCGACGGCTTTAAAGACGGCAAACCGGATCTTGGACGCCGCACGTTCCTGGTGCCGGAGAATCACGCCGAGGTTCTCGCGCTCCTCTATCACGAGCAGACGGGCATCGTCGGTGGCCTCCCGGTGGGCCCCGTGACCACGGACCCGTTCGGCGCTCACGGCATTCGCATGTATCCGGATCAAGATCCGGTGGTGCTCGAAGAGACGCGTCGCTACTTCGAGAAGCTCGCCGAGCGGTTCTCGAACGATCTCCCGAAGGCGTGACGTCGCTCGTTCGTGCTAGGGTCCCGCCATCTTCGGATTGGTGAAGCGTTGTTGTTCGGTCGGGGTGGTGATGGCCGTGGTCGCTTGCGGTAGCACGCAGCGCTGCGCTGAGACCCCCACTGGCACCGGGCCGTGTGGCAAGGACACGGACTGCCGCGCGCCGCGCGTCTGCGAGCGTGGAGCGTGCGTGGACCCGCGGCCGGCGACGAGCGGCGGGGCGTCCACCGTCGCGTCGCCGGTCGGCTCGTCGGTGCCCGTGCACGGTGCTCCGCCGTTCGCGATGTTCGGCGGCGATGCGCAGCACACGGGGCGGCGCGGCGGGCCGGCACCGACGAAGGCACCGAAGCAGGTGTGGTCGGCCGCGCTCGGGGGCGTCGTCGCGGGCTCGCCGACGATCGGTCCCGATGGCACGATCTACGTCACCTCGCACGACGGCGGGCTGTACGCGTTCGACGCCGCCGGCCAGCGACGGTGGAAGCTCGCGATGGGCGATCGATCGTGGAGCACGCCCGCGGTCGCCGAGGACGGCACGATCTACGTCGGCTCCGACGACGATCACCTCTACGCGGTCACGCGCGAGGGCGCGGTGAAGTGGAAGCTACGGCTCGGTGACTGCGACCCGAAGGGCTTCGGCCCCGAGTCGTCGCGCTGTGACGTCGACGGCGGCCCGACGATCGGCCCCGACGGCACGATCTACGTCGGCGGCGACGGCATCCACGCGGTGTGGCCGGACGGGACGCTGCGCTGGAAGCTCGCGACCGCGGAGCACGTGAGCTCGACGCCGGCCCTCGGCGCCGACGGCACCGTGTATGCGGGCAGCCAGGACGATGCGCTGTACGCCGTCGCCCCCGATGGCACCAAGCGCTGGGAGGTCCGCACCGGCGGTGACGTCGACGGCGCCCCGGCGATCGGTGCCGACGGCACGATCTACGTCGGCAGCGACGACCACGCGCTGTACGCGATCGATCCTTCGGGCAGCGTGAAGTGGAAGGTCGTGACCGGCGACGACATCCGCGGCGGGCCGGCGATCGGTGCCGACGGCACGATCTACATCGGCAGCTACGACGGGCGGCTGTACGCGATCGCGCCCGATGGCAAGGTCCGCTGGAGGGTCGCCGCGGCCGACAAGATCCACGCGACCCCGGGCATCGCGTCCAACGGCCTCATCCTCGTCGGCGCCCAGGACGAACACCTCTATGCGATCGCTCCCGACGGCACGTTGCGCTGGCTCGTGCCCGTCGGCGGCGATCTCGACACGACACCCGCGATCGGACGCGACGGCACCATCTACGTGGCCGGCGACGATGCGCATCTACAAGCATTTCGATAAGCAAGGAATCCAATGACTACGTTCGATCGACAGGCCGTTATGGAGAGCCTGTCCCGCCTGGTCACGCCAGGCATCAAGTTGACCGCGCTCGCCGACGAGCTCGGCGCGCGCAAGCACGAGTACGCGGCGCTGCGAGCGCTCGTGCTCCAGCTCGTCGAGGAGGGCGTCGCCCAGATCCTCCCGGGCGGAGCGTTCGCGCTCGCGCCGTCGGGGCGCGCGAATGATCGCAAGGCACCCAAGCCGAAGCAGGAAGCGAGCGACGAGTACAACCCGCCCGACGAGCCGGGTTACGTGCCGGGCGCGCCGCCTGCGAAGACCAAGCCGCTGAAGCTCAAGGCGGCCAAGCCCGCGAAGCCGGCGAAGCCGGCGAAGCTGCCGTGGAGCTCCTCGCGTCCGGCACCCGCGCGTGCACCTGCGCCAAAGCGCGCACCGGCGGGCGAGTACGATCCGGAGACCGGCGAGGTCCGCGAGCCCGGCACGGTCGCGCATCTCGGCAAGGACGATCGCGTGATCGGCCGCATCACGGTGCACCCGGCCGGCTATGGCTTCGTCGCCACGGAGGCCGGCGAGACCGTGTTCGTGCCGGCGAAGTATCGCAACCTGTCGCTCGACGGCGATCGCGTCGCGGTCGACACGTGGCCCGGTGTGCGCGGCACCGAGGGGCGCGTGACCGAAGTGCTCGCCCGCGGGCGTGCGCGGCTCACCGGCATCCTCCGCAAGATCGGGCGCGCGGTGTACCTCGAGCCCGACGATCCGCGGATCGCCGCCGACTACGGGCGCGTGCATCTGGACGACGCGCCGATGGGCAAGGACGGCGACGCGATCGTCATCGAGATCACGCGGTACCCCGATGCTGCGCGCAAGGAGATCGCCGGCAAGCTGCTCAAGGTCCTCGGCGACCCCGACGATCCGCGCACCGAGATCGAGAAGATCCTCGCGTGCGCCGTGATCCCGATGGAGTTCCCCGACGAGGCGATCGCGCAGGCGGAAGGCACGGCGCAGGAGCTGCGCCCGACCGACCTCGCGAACCGCATCGATCTGCGCGACCGCCGGTTCTGCACGATCGATCCCGAGACCGCGCGCGACTTCGACGATGCGCTGTGCATCGAGGACGGTCCACACGGCGGCCCGCGCGTGTGGGTCGCGGTCGCGGACGTCTCGCACTACGTGCGGTGGAGTGACGCGCTCGACAAGGAAGCGACGATCCGCGGCGTCTCCGTGTATCTGCCGGATCGCGTGATCCCGATGCTGCCGCACCAGCTGTCGGCCGGCATCTGCTCGCTCAACCCGATGGTCGATCGCTGCGCGATGGTCGTGCGGCTCGACTACACCGACGAAGGCGAGCTGCACGACGTCGGCTACGCGGCGGCGGTGATCAAGAGCAAGGCGCGCCTCGACTACCCGGGCGTCGCGGCGGCGCTCGGCGGTGACTTCCGCGGGCGGCGCGAGGCCTATCGCGCGTGGCTCCCCGAGCTCGAGCGGTTGAACAAGCTCGCCCGGATCCTGCGCACGAAGCGCCGCGCGCGCGGTGCGCTCGAGCTCGAGATCGCGGAGCCCAAGGTGGTGCTCGACGCCGACGATCCGCGCCTCGTGCGAGACGTCATCAAGTCCAAGGGCGACCCGGCGGTCAAGGGCGCGTACGAGCTCGTCGAGGAGTACATGATCGCGGCCAACGAGGCCGTCGGCAGCTTCTTCCGCAAGCGCGGCGTCCCCACGGTGTGGCGCGTGCACGCGCCGCCCAAGGAGGACCGCGTCGCCCAGCTCGCCGAGCTGCTCGGCGCGTACGGCATCGGCGTCGACGTCGAGGAAGCGGTCACGCCCCTCGGCATGAAGCGCGTGCTCGATCAGATCAACGAGAAGCCCGGCGCGCAGGCGCTGTCGTTCCTCGTGCTGCGCACGCTCACGCAGGCCATCTGGGACACCGTGCCGGTCGGTCACTTCGGCCTCGCGTCCGGCGATTATCTACACTTCACGTCGCCGATCCGGCGCTACCCGGATCTCCTCGTCCACCGGCTGCTCAAGTACCACCTCCACAAGGACGGTCAACCGTCCGGCGATGGCTACACCAAGCCGCCGCCGCCCGTGGAGACGCTCACCGAGCTCGCGCACGCCTCGAGCGGCAACGAGCGCCGGGCGATGGAGGCCGAGCGCGAGGCGGTCGCGATGTACCGCGCGTACCTCATGCGGGATCAGATTCGCGAAGATTTCGAGGGCACGGTGTCCGCGGTCACCAGCTTCGGTGCCTTCGTCGAGATCGAGGAGCCGTTCGTCGAGGGGTTGATCAAGACCGAGTCGCTCGGTGACGAGCCGTTCGCGTTCGACGAGATCCACATGCGCCTGTCCGGTCGCCGGACCGGTCGCTCGATCTCGCTCGGCGACAAGGTGAAGGTCCGGATCATCAACGTCTCGGTGATCCGCCGGCGCATCGACTTCGAGCTGGTCGCGACCGCCGCGTCGAACAAGCTGCGGCCCGCGCTCGAGCCGTCACCCCGCGCCGGGATCGCGAAGCGCAAGCAGGCCGGCCGCGAGGTCGAGCGCGCGCAGCGCGGGCGCGTCGAACGCGGCGCGGCCCCGCGTGCCGCAGCGTCCGGCGGCAAGCTCCGCCTCGGTGTCTCGCATCGCGGCATGCGCGATCGCGACGGCGATGAAGCGCCGCGCGGGCGCGGCAAGGCCGGAGCGGGTCGCGGGAAGCCCCGCGGCAAGCGCCGGTAGCTACGCCTTCGAGCGCTTGCCACGCTTTCGGGGCGTGCGCGGGAACGCGCGCACGTTACGCGCGATAGCGGGCGCATCGACGAGCAGCGCGAGGATCCTCGGGTCGGCCTGCAACCGCGATCGGCCCGAGCTCGGGAGCCTCGTCCACCACGTCCGGCGCCGTGATCTCCAGATCTCTCGCACGCGGCACTTGGCGGACACAAGGCTGGGGAATATCGGCCGGGCAACGCGAGGTCTGATGCGCGAGTCAAGGTAGGAGACCATGCGTACGTCCAAGTTCCTCGCAGTTGCATTCACCACGGCGCTGGCCGGCATCGCCGTCGCGAAGCCCGTGACCAAGCCCGCCCCCGCGCCCGCTCTCGATCCCGACGCCGATTCGATGTCGATCACGATGATCTCTAGCAAGGGCCGGCTCGGCGTCGGCGTGATCCAGATCAGCCCCGAGCTGCGCTCGCACCTCGGCGCGCCCGCGGACCGCGGCGTCCTCGTCGACATGGTCAAGGCCGATAGCCCCGCTGCGAAGGCGGGCGTTCGCGTCGGTGATGTGATGGTCGAGGTCGACGGCGAGGCCGCGACGTCGGCGATGGACATGCTGTCGGCGATGTCCGACCGCAAGCAGGGCGAAGCGGTCGCGATCGGCGTGGTCCGCGACGGCAAGCGCGCCGACCTCACGGCGACGCTGACCGAGGATGCGGGCCCGGCCATGCAGCGTCAGAGCCGCAGCTTCAACTTCGGGCAGATGGATCCGCGGTTCCAGCAGTGGTTCGACGCCAGCGGCATGGGCTCGATGGACGCGTTCGCGCCGTTCGGCCCAGGGCGCGACCGCGCGCTTCAGCAGCGCGTCGACGAGCTCGAGCAGCGCCTGCGGAAGCTCGAGCAGAAGAAGTATCACTGAGATCGCGCCGGGCCCCCACCGTTACCCGACCGCGGCGGCTCGGCGCCTGACGGCGCGTACGTGACCCTCGTGTTCGTGGGGCGTGCGTCTTCATGGATCGCGGCTCGCCGCGTGGACCTTGTGTTACGGGCTGCTCGCGCCGCCCGCGTTTGCCAGCCCGTTCAGCGGCAAGCTGGCGCAGGACGGCCTCGGCATCGAGGTCGCCGCCATCGTGCAGGGCGGCGGCTCCGAGTTCGCCGCCAACAACGTAGGACTCTCGCCGAGCGCGCAGGGTATCGTCCTGCGCGACCGCAACGGCATGTCCTCGCGCATGGTGATCGGCCTCGTGATCGCGATCGCCGGTGCGATGGCGGCGTCCGGACCGAAGAGCGTCGAGCGCAAGAGCTACGTCTCGGGCGACTACATCGTCACGGAGACGAAGACGACCTACTACAGCGAAGAAGAGAAGCGCCAGATGCGCGAGAACACCAGCAAGACCATCGACGGTGTGTTCTCGACGAAGTACTCCGACATGGAGCTCCAGCTGTACTCGCGCGACCGGTTCGGGTTCGGCGACACGAGCGGCTACAAGATCAACTTCCTCATCGGCGCCGGTGACAGCATCGCGTTCGAGAGCGGCTTCGGGTTCGGTAGCGCGACCTCGCTCGTCGACCACGCCGGGACGCCGACGACGGTGGCCTACGACTATCTCGGCATGCCGTTCCGGGTGTCGGCGGTGGCGGGCCCCGTGCGGATCGCGGCGTCGTACGAATGGAACTGGCTGAAGTACGGCGTCGAGGACGAGGAGCGCGTGCTGCACATGGACGACGCGGGCATGCCCACCGTACGCACCGCGAGCCACCCGTGGCACCTCGACGCGTCGACGGTCGTGCTCCGCCGCCTCGCGCTGCACGCGGGGCTCACGGCGCAGCAGATCAAGAAGCCCGGCGATCTGGGGTACTTCCTGCAGGCGGGGGTGCTGTTTTGAGGGCCGCCGGCTCCTTGCTCGCGCTCCTCGTGCTCGCAGCCACGCCGCGCGCGTGGGCCGACGAGGCGCCACCCAGCGAGGCGCCACCCAGCGACACGCCGGCGAACTCCGCGCCGCCGAGCGCTCCGCCGTCGAGCGATCCGCCGTGGCGGATGTGCGGCGCTCACTCTGCCTCAGCGTGCGGCGAGCGCCTCGAGCAGCTTGCGGCGCGTGATCGGCTTGGCGACCAGCGCGCGCACGCCGAGCTCCTTGGCGCGGCGGCGATGCTCGGGGTTCGCGCGCGACGTGATGATCACGATCGGCGTCGTGCGAAAGCGATCGTCCTTGCGCAGCCGCGCGATCAGGTCGAAGCCGTCGACCTGCGGCATCTCGAGATCGGTGACCACGAGGTCGTAGCGCAGCTGCTTGGTCATCTGCAGCGCGCGCGCGCCGTCCTCGGCGACGTCGACGATCCAGCCCTCGCGTCCGAGCATGCTGGTCATCGCTTCGCGGATCGCGCGCGAGTCGTCGACCACCAGCGCTCGGCCGGCGAGCACGAGCGGTGCAGACGCCGCGTCGGTGATCGCGTGCGCCGGTGCGTCCGGGTGGGCGCGGTGCACGAGCTGCGCGGGGTCGAGGATCAGCTGCACCTTGCCGGAGCCGCTGATCGTGGCGCCCGCATACAGCGTGAGCGAGGCGAGCAGGGGGCCGAGCGGCTTGATGATGATCTCGCGCGGCCCGATGATCTTGTCGACGGTGCAGACCAGCGTCTGCCCGGCGAACGACACGACGATGCCCGGGCGCCGGTCCGTCGCGCTGGTGTGGCCGAGCAGCTTCTCGAGCCGGAGCACGGGCACGACCTCGTGCCGGAAGGTCACCGTGGTCTCGGTCGGCTCGACGAGCATGGTGTCGACCACGTGGACATTGGGGACCGCGTAGACCTGACCTCCGACCTTGAACAGCATCGCCTGCGCGAGCGCCGTCGACAGCGGTAGCCGCAGGCTGAACGTGGTGCCGCGCTGCGGGATGCTCGAGATCTGGACCTCGCCACCGAGCTTCGCCACGGTCTGCCGCACGAGGCCGATGCCGATGCCGCGGCCCGCGAGCTCGTCGGCGTCGCCGCGCACGGAGACGCCGGTGCCGAGCAAGGCATCGAGCACCTCGGCGTCATTGGCGTGCTGCGCGCGCGTCGCGCTCCATTGCCCGGTCGCGACCAGGCGCTCGCGCAGCGCGACGGTGTCGATGCCGCGGCCGTCGTCGCTGACGTCGAGCACGAGGAGGTTGCCGTCCTGCCGCGCACGCAGCGTGATCGTCGCGGCGGCGGGCTTGCCGCGCGCGATGCGCTCACCCGGCGGCTCGACGCCGTGCGCGATCGCGTTGCGCAAGAGCTGCGTGATCGGATCGGCGAGCTGCTCGGCGACCGCCTTGTCGAACTCGGTGTCCTCGCCGATCGTGCGCAGGTCGACGTGCACGCCGGTCGCGCGGCGCAGGGCGCGCAGCGTGCGCGCGGCGTGCATCATCAGATCGCGCGCGGGCCCCATGCGGATGCGCGTGAGCCCCTGTTGCAGCTCGCCGATGGTGCGGCGCAGCGCCTCGATCTCGTCGAGCAGCGCCGCGGTGGTCTGGCTGAGCAGCGCGGCCTGGCCCGCGAGCTCGCTCTCCGTCTCGCCGAGCATGCCGCGGTTCGGCGGCCCCTCGGCGTCGAGCGTGTCGCGCAACGACTGCCGGGTACGCGCGAGGTCGCGGGCCAGCGTACGCAGCAGCTGCACGCGCCGCTCGATGCGCGTGCGATCGAACAACAGCTCACCCGCCGACGACATGAGCTCGTCGATCCGCTCGGGCTCGACACGCAAGAACGCCTTGGGCTCGGGCGCGGGCACGTGATCCGGCACCTGCTCGAGCACGGGCTCGGGCGGCGGCTCGACCTCCGCCGGCGGGACCGACTCGCGCCGGCGGTCGGGCCGGACGATCAGATCGATCTGATCGCGCAGCTTCTCGGCCGCCGCTTCGCCCGCCGGCTCGGTCGCGACGTCGAGGTACGCGCGCATGCCGTCGGCGACCTCGACTAACAGGTCTGCCGTCGCCTCCGTCCACGGCGAGGGCTCGCGGCCGATCGCGGCGAGCGCGCTCTCGAGCCGGTGCGCGAGGTCGACCATGCCCGCGAGCCCGACGGTGCCCGCCGCACCCTTCAGCGTGTGGGTCACGCGCATCATTTCGGTCAGCGCGTCCGGCGTCGGCTTCGCGGTGCCACCCGCGAGCACGCGCGCCGTCACTTGCTCGAGCGCGTCCTGCGCCTCGGTGCGGAACAGCTGCCGCAGCATCACCAGCTCGTCGGCGTCGAAGTCGAGCTCGTCGCTCATGGCTGCTCCGCCGTCGCGGCGGTGAGCACTTCCTGCGCGCGCCGCACCAGCGCCGTCGGATCGAGCAGCGTCAGCTCGCGGCCACCCGCGTCGACGATCGCGCCCTCGTGCTCCGGCAGCGACCCGACGTTCTCCACCTGGTCGACGCGCAGCGCGCACACCACACCGTCGAGCTCGATCACGAGCGCGCCGTCACCCTGGCGCACGGGCGGGCCGGGCGGCTGATCGAGCAGCGCCGCGACGTCGAGCACCGGCAAGATCGTGCCGTGGAGGTTGCAGACGCCGCCGAGGGCGGCCGGCGCCGTCGGGACGCCGGTGACGAACCCGAGGCTCACGACCTCGCGCACCCAGCGCAGCTCGAGCGCGTATCGCGTCGTGCCGAGCACGAACACGATGACATTGCGCAGCTCGTCCACTGCACGAAGTTACCCCAATGCCCGTGCGATAACGGCGCATGGCCTGGATCAAGATTCCCGCCGAGCACCATCCGCTGTTCCACGCTGCCCTTCCGAAAGATCCGCGGGTCTCGACGCTGCTGATGTTCGGTGGCCTCGCGGCCAAGGTGAATGGGCAGATGTTCGCCGGGTTGTTCGCACGCTCCGCGCTCGTGAAGCTCTCCGCCGACGATCAGGCCCGCGCCCTCGCGCTCGATGGCGCAGGGCCCTTCGATCCGATGGGCAACGGCCGCATCATGCGGGACACCGTGATGCTTCCAGACTCGATCATGGAGGAGCCCGAGGAGCTCCGCGATTGGCTACGCCGCGGCTTCGACTACGTGCTCACGCTGCCGCCCAAGGCGAAGAAGTCAGCCGGGAGAAGCGCGGCGGAGAAGAGAGCAGTGGAGAAGACAGCCGCGAAGAAGGTTACGGCGAAGAAACCCGGCCCGAAGAAGGCCGCTGCGAGGACGAAAGCGCACCGCCGCTAAGCGCGTCGCGCGCGGCCTCGAAGGCCGCAGCCGCCTACGACTCAGCTCGCGGCCTTGGTCTCGAGGACCAATTCCGGGCGCGCCCTATGCTCGACGACCTCGCGGGTCACGACGCACTCCTTGACGCCGGTGAGCG
>Ga0247823_10004090_pt1 | contig 11708 bp, 11 predicted proteins | sample 13C_PalmiticAcid_2_FD_192426 | JGI IMG/M metagenome (GOLD analysis project Ga0247823, IMG submission 192426) | Soil microbial communities from agricultural site in Penn Yan, New York, United States - 13C_PalmiticAcid_Day30 | ecosystem: Environmental > Terrestrial > Soil > Agricultural land...
CCGTTCGGACCTCCCGCCCCCCAGCAGCCGCGAGCCGATCCTTTTACGTGTCGGGTGACATCTTGCCGCTGAAACCAACAATCAGAAGGCAAGGTGCTTTCGAAGTGCGCCCCTGCCAAAGGCGGAACCATGGAGATTGTCGTCAACTGGCGCAGAGAAAGCGCCAGTCAAAGTCGAGTCCGCCAGTCCCTGTCTCGCCTGATCTCAGAATGTCGCAATTGTCAAGTTGTGCTCCGGATCGGGCAGGGTATGTGAGGGGAGGAACGACGCAACACAATGGTCTGCGCGGAGGGGTCCTGGGGTGAGAGATCTCGAATGCCCTCCGTTTCGTGACTCCGGTGTCAGGAACGACGATGCGAAGTGACGTTGGGTGATCACAATCGTCCTTGATCACAAGCCTCCCCACAGGTTCCGTTCGGGTCTTTACCGCAGATCTGGCATTGCATCCCGTTCCTAATCTGGCAGCATGCATTTGATGCATGGGGCAGCGGCGAATGCACAGTGGTGTCATGCTGCAAAGCCTGTGATGCCAGCTGCGGGTTTTGGCACTACGGCTGGCAGCCTTGAATTTGCAGGAACGCGGCGTGTTCTGCTGCTGGGGTGCTGCTGTACGGTTACGGAACCCGCGCTCAGTGCATTTCAGAGAGAGCCGTGGCTCCGTGCTTGGCGGAAAGAGAAAACGGGATGCGATCGTTGTTGAGCGGTTGTGGGTCGTGTTGCCACACAGATGGCAGCTGGTAGCAGATGGCACGCCAGGCAGCAATCCCAGCAGCCTCATTAAAACCAAGCACGTGCTTTCGTTCCTCGACGCGTCGGACCTCTGGGAGCAGACGTGATCGCAACCACCACAACCTCAGTTCAACAGAGCATACCCGAGGCACTCACAGTTGTGCAACAGCCAACGCGTCTCTGGCCAGCTACTCTTTTGCCAGAGACGAAATGGTGCCCACGAAACCCGCTTCCGCATCGCCCTCTGGGACGAAGCGGCCAGCTTCCGACGCCGACCGCGCTGTCTCTCCCCCGCCTCTGAAACGAAAGGCCCAGACAGCCATTTCAAGTATGCAGTTGGAACCCTCTGCAATGCCGCCTTTGGTCTTCCGAATATTGCGCTGACACGTCCAAAAGAGAGTGCAGTAGCCAATTTCTTTACTCCAGCTTCGCAGAAGGCAAAAGATCGCACGACATGGACGGAGAGGAGCCCCCACGAAGCGTCGCCGGCCACGCTCCTCGTCGCGAAATATGTTCCGGATAACGACAGCTCTGAAGAATCCGGGTCTACCGCAAAGCGGGGGAAGATTGCCGCCTTCGACTTGGTAGGTGCACGACGTTAACTCCCCATCCGGATTTCGGCCTGGCATCCCCAGAAGCTCATTCGGCCACAGGACTCGACCCTCATCGCAACTGCCTCAGGCAAGCGACACCCCGACGACCCTGCCGACTGGAAGTGGTGGCACCAGACGGTCCCTGGGCGCCTTCAGCAACTGTACCACGAGGAAGGGTATGTCGGACAAGTCCGTTAAGGCCCTTGCTTGGGTGATTGCTCATGCGCATCAGGTACCAGGTCGTTATCTTTACGAACCAAGGCGGGTTGACGCTCCACCCTGATCCCAAGGCGAAAGGACCCAAGAGCGCAAAGAATCGAGTGCCCGCCTTCAAACAGAAATGCAGCGCCGTGCTGAGCCAGCTGGGCATTCCCATAACCCTGTACGCCGCGACGGGGAAGGACATCTACCGGAAGCCACGGCCCGGGATGTGGACCGAGATGAAGGATGACTTTGCGCTGGCCGAGTCTGATATTGATCGCGAGAATAGTGTGTTTGTTGGCGACGCTGGCGGCCGCACCCTGAAAGGCTCCGCTCCGAAGGACTTCAGCTGTTCCGACCGCAACCTCGCCCACAACATTGGCATCAAATATCAGACCCCAGAAGAGTTTTTCCTTGGTGAGGAGCCACGCAACTTTGCCCGGGACTTTGATCTCGGCAACTTCCCCTTTGCCGAACCAGAAAACGGAGATGGTACTTGTCCTGAGAAGACGAACGACCAGGACATCATTCTCTTCTCTGGGCCGCCCGGAGCGGGCAAGAGCACATTCTACTGGAAATACCTGAAGTCGTTGGGATACGAGAGAGTCAACCAGGATGTCCTGAAGAGGTCAGTCCCCGCTCGGGGCGAGTCTTGCAACACTGGGCAGATCTAACCGGTTTCAGCAAGGACAAGTGTTTTAAGGCGGCGACCGAGTTTCTCCAGGAAGGAGACTCTGTTGTCATCGGTAGGCGGTCCACGGGATTTTTCCCTTTGTTGTTGCGTCCGTTCGCTAACCTTTGCTCCGAGACAATACGAATCCGGATGTCGAGACCCGTTCCCAATGGGTGGCGCTTGCGCGCAAACACCAGGTGCCGATTCGATGCCTTTGGTTCAGGACGCCGTTGCAGCTGTGTGAGCACAACGACGCCGTGAGGTCTTTGAACAAACCGGTACATCCCATATCTGCCTTGGTGAAGTCGTGGCATTGAAAACGTTCACTGACCCCTTCTGCGCAGCTCAACCCCGAAGCCCGCCAGGCTCTCCCTAGGATTGCCTTCAACGGTTTTGTGTCGCGGTTCAAGGAACCCAAGGTGCAAGAAGGATTCCAAGATGTTGTTCCCGTGGACTTCAAATTTCGGGGAACGAAGGACGAGTACGATATCTGGGCGAGATACTGGCTCTGAAGTGAATGCCCGTTATCTTCCCAGGGGCATGTTATCTTCCCAGGGGCATGTTATCATCCCAGGGGGATGGCACCGGGAATGCTTCGGACCAGCCGTCTTGACCGAACTTGGAAGGTGTACCAAGCTGCTGCGTTCTGCCTCGGTCCTGGTGCATACCACATGGAAAACTCCGGGGCCGCATCATACCCACCAGTTCACTTGCTTCCAGGAGGCTGAAGCAGTTTCTGTTGAACGATGGGAGCTGGCAGCAACCTGTCACCCGGCGACCGGGCCCGGGTCCAGACCGTTTGGCACGAAGATCTGGAACAGGGACTGTGTTCCCTGTGATCATCCGCGTTGCTTCCTGCAAACGCGGGGGTTTGGTGACATGGGCAGGGCCACGGGGACATTGCGGAGCTGGGCCTATAGTCAGCGCATTGTCTGCGGTGAGAATCTGCCTTTTGGGAACATGGGCCTGTGCAGGTTATCTGAACCAGCTGACCGGTCCCATCATGGCTGCCCACATATCATCTCCACCCCTCACCGATCGGAGGGGCAAGCAAGGGTCATCTCATCGGCACCGACCTTCCCGTCTGGCACAGTCCCCGCGTTTATTTCCCTGTTTTGTTGGCGAGATCAGGGTCTTCGGGCCACATGTGCGCTGAGGCTGGGCGCGGGGAACCTGATGAGAGCTTTTGGGAATTTTCCGGGATTTCTTGTCCGTGTGGATGCAACCAGACTTTTCGGGGATTTGTTTCAGTGAATGGATCCCCATGGTCAATTGCGGGGTGCATGGATGCTGTCCTGTGTCCCCCAAGCTTCTGGATTCTGCAGGCGGGATGTTCCGTGACGCAAACAATTCTCTCGACATTTTTTCCCCATGACCTTCTGTTGCTTCTGCAGCCCCAGTCCTGGCAATGCAAACGAGAATGAGACAAGTTCATTTATGTCCCGCCGCTATTTGTGTTGCATGCGCACACTGCGGACGAGTTGTCTCCCAAGTCGACGTCATATCTCGCGGTATCCGTATCTCAACAGCTCATGGGACAACTGCTCCGAGTCGTCGCCACGCATATGCATGCGCATGCTTCTAGGTAGATAAGATAAGAAGCAAAAGAAGAAGGTGGCATCGCCCACGATGCCGAGCGTGCTTGGCTGACAGGCTGACCTAACACACTTCGCGCATGCAGATTCTAAACAACCACTCTGGAGCCGTGGAATCAGTGCCACTCGAGCGGCGATCTCCATGGTCTTGACGGCGAGTGGACGGCTGCCACAGATCTCTCGGTGGCCAACACGGCAAACCCCCGCCAGCCGCAGGGCTCTTCCCTCGCCCTCCAACCCCGGCACCCGCCGTGATTGGCCAATGGCTTCCCCGAGGACCCCTTCACCTGCCCTTCCCGGTGCAAAGGGGCCGAACGCAACCCTTGGATGGGCCGCGAGTCCCGGCATCTCGAGGCCCGTCACGGGGTGCCATTGGGCCCGGGCAGCGCCGCGCACAGCATGAAAAGCTGCACCTCCAGACCCACCAAGGGTACGCAGTAACACCGACAGAAGCCCTCCGTATCGTGCCCTCATCGTGTGGCTGTGGCTGCTGGCTCGCCCGATATTTCCTTTTCTCACGACCTTTTCCCCCCGGAGCCCCACCAGTTTGAGCAATGAGACCTTTGCGTGTGAGGGGACTTATCTGCCGGAAGCCTCCTTCCTGTCTCGCCTTAACGTGCCAGGCGCGTATCTTTGGTCGTTGAGGACTTCTGCCCTGTCAGCCCGGTTTATTAAAGTGGTGCACCCACCCATTACGAGCACCACGTTGTTCCCGCCAGCTGGTAGGTGCTGGACTTGGGGTTTGGGTCTGAGCCCGTCGTCTGAACCTCAGCCACCTGATAACGCCACCCACCACGAGGTTTCTCTGAGCTTCTCTGCACACCTCCCGTCTCGAGCTGCAGGTCTCATCACAACACTCCAACCAGCAGAGGAGAGCCATGGCTTCGCCAAAGGGGCAGCACGCTCCCGCCCCCGGGCACGACAGCATCGAGTTCACTCAGCCCCCTTCCCAGCAGCTCCGGCTAGAGAAGCAATCCAGCTCGAGCAGCAGTGGTCCCGACGCACGCGTGGACGAAAAGAATGCCGCGTTGCCGGTTGAGCAATATGCCGTCGACTCGGAAAAGCAGAGCGAAAGGGTTGGCTCCCTGCAGACGAGGTCCGACCCCAAGAGGGGGCTTCTTCACTCCCTCTGGCACCGGCACTGGAAGAAGGCGGCCCAGCTGGTCACCTTCATGGTATTCACCGCGTCCGTGATCCCTCCTCCCGGCGCTCGCTCGGTGTCCCTTGCTTGTGGAAAGCCCGACTGATGATGGATGGCCTTGGCCGCTTGCAGATGGTGGATTTACGGCCTTGTTTTTTACCGCCACACTGACGGGAAGGGTTGGTTGATTCCGACCCTCGTCTACATCGGCATTCTCTTGCGGCTGTTCTTTCTCTACGTCCCGTCCTCGCTGGCCCTGCGCCCGGTGCGCTTTCTTTGGGTCAGCACGGTCGTTCGGGGCTACGACATGGTTCCGTCCAACTTGCACAAGCCAATCGCGGCCGTGGTCGCCTTCGCCGTCTTTCTGATCGGGAGCTTCGTGCCCGAAGAGACGGGAGACAACACTCGCAAGAACCGTGCCATCTCCGTTTTTGGCCTAATCGTCATGCTGGCCCTCCTCACCCTCACCTCGCGCAACTGGCGCCTCATTCCCTGGCACACCGTCATTGGAGGCATGCTGACGCAGTTCATTGTGGCCGTCTTTGTCTTGCGCACCAAGGCCGGTTACGACATCTTCAAGTTCATCTCGGACATGGCCCGCCAGTTGCTCGGCTTCGCGGGCCAGGGGTTGGCCTTCTTGACCGACACCGACCTGGCCGCCAGGCCCTGGTTCCTGACGGGCGTCATTCCCGCCATCATCTTCTTCATTGCCCTGGTGCAGATGCTCTACTACGTCGGGTTCCTGCAGTGGTTTATCCGCAAGTTTGCCGTCTTCTTCTTCTGGAGCCTCCGCGTCTCGGGCGTCGAGGCCGTCGTCGCCGCGGCAACCCCCTTCATCGGCCAGGGCGAATCCGCCATGCTCATCCGCCCCTTCATGGACCACTTGACCATGGCCGAGATTCACCAGATCATGACGTGCGGCTTCGCCACCATTGCCGGTTCCGTCTTGGTCGCCTACATCGGCATGGGTCTGAACGCCCAAGCTCTCGTGTCGAGCTGCATCATGTCGATTCCGGCGACCCTGGCCGTGTCCAAGATGCGGTACCCCGAAACCGAGACACCCTTGACCGCCGGCAAGGTCGAGGTGCCGGACAACGGCGACGACGAACAAACAGTCAACGCGCTTCATGCCTTCACCAACGGCTCATGGTTTGGTCTCAAGATCGGCGCCACCATCGTCGCCTGCTTGTTGACCGTCATCGCCTTTGTCGGCTTGATCAACGGCTTGCTGGGCTGGTGGGGTGGCTACTGGGGCCTCAACGACCCCAATCACAAGCTGTCTCTGGAACTCATCCTGGGATACATCCTGTACCCCGTTGCCTGGTTGCTCGGCGTGCCGACCGCTGATCTCCGCCCGGTCGGCGAGCTTATTGGCAAGAAGGTCATCATCAACGAATATGCCGCCTTCTCTGCCCTTGTCACGGACAAGCGCTACCTGGCCATGGCGCCGCGCTCCAAGCTGATTGCTACCTATGCCTGCTGCGTAAGTCGTCCCCCGCTGACAACCAACGGGTGGCTCAAGAAGGGCAGTTGCTGACGGCATGTATAACAGGGCTTTGGCAACATTGGCTCCCTCGGTATCCAGATTGGTGTGCTCTCGCAGATCTCTCCCAAGCGTTCCGGAGACGTCGTGAAGGTGTCCCTTTCGGCCTTGTTTTGCGGCGTTTTGTCCACTTTGACATCGGCCAGTATTGCTGGTATGCTGTTCCAGGATGGGATGCTCTAACGGCAAGTGTGTGTCTCGGTTGATGCCGTTGCGTCAAACCATTTCTGTGCTTGGCGTATAGACCTTGGCGGTGTTTTGGGTGTTGGTGTAAAAAATGGATGGATAGCGAAGTCATTTTCTCGTTTTACCTCGACACGCGTCCTTCTCCCTGAGTTGGTGAACATCGCAGTATTGGAATTTGCGATGGTGAAGGCCAAGGTCACGGGAAATCTCAGGCGCACTGGGCCTACAGAGGATCCAGTACTGTCTTGAGAAGGTGTCGCAGCGGAGATACGGTGTCCAGCCTTTCGCACAGGTTTAGTTTGAGGTCGCATGAGTTGCAAACAAATGATACCCAATATTACAGCTTAATGAAAGGGGCAATAGATGGCTGAGTGTACCACATGAATCTGAACATGGTCTCCTGATTCATCACTTTCTTTGCCCTCCTACGTCTTGGTACCTCGACACCTCCTCGGTGTAGATTGTCCAGTTCCGCTGATCGGAGTTGAGAAGTCGGCATGCGGTATCCCGTGAGCCAAAACAGCGCGGTGAGCAACTGCGAATGTGGCAAAGGCTTACGGGGGACGCAAGTAGGAAGGCGATGTCGCAAGCGAAGGCGGAACCGCAGGACGAAAAGGGGTAGGCCAGCGCGGGGAACGTAGGTAATTTCGGACAAAATTTACAAATAACCAATTTTTTGCTTGAGCCCTGGTGTTTCTGTGTGAAATATGTACAGAAGAGCACAGAAACCGGTACTAACAAGCATGCCGAGGAATTAAAGCACCGCAACCACCTCGCCTCTCCCCGGCTCTGTGTCAAGCTCAGCATCCGCAAAAGTCTAGACCACCGGCCACCCGCTCGAGAAGTTGATTTTGTTCCAACCGAACTTCTTCTGTCCGTCCGCAAAGCCAATACGGGTATCGACGTAATGGTAATAGAGAACCTGGCGTGAAAGGGTCAGGCTAACGGTCTCCAATCGCGACAACACCAGTGGTGGAACCGCAAAAGGGACAAAACTTACTGGTCCGTAGGTAGGGTCTTGGTAAACACCCTGGCCGCCGGGGCCATACACCCAGCTGTGCGACTCAAGGACCTTGGTCCCGCCTCCAGAGCGGCAAGCCTTGCCAGCCTTGTCGACAAACGGGCCGACGGCCGACGTAGACCGACACACCAAGATCCTGTATTCCTTTCCGGAAGCGGGCTTGCTCTTGTCATAGCCGCAGCACTGGCCTTTGGAGAAAAACAAGTAGTAGTACCCGCCGTACTTGAAAACGTAGGGGCCCTCGATGGCGGTGTCACTGGGGTCAAAGGCAACCTGGTAGACGTCGCCGTTCTTCTTCGTCGGTGTCACGCGCACCCGCTGGAGGCCGTTCCAGAAGCTACCGAAGGTGAGGAAGTAGTTGCCATTGTCGTTGACCAGGTTGCCGTCGATCGCGTTGTATGCCATGCCGTTGCTGGACACGACGCCTGTGGAGCCAAGGTCGGTCCACGCGCCGACGTCCATGCTGGACGAGCGCGCTACGCCGATGGCCGAGTTCTGGACGCCGAAGGTGCTCACTGAGTAGTAGACGTAGTAGTAATTACCCACTTGTGCGACGTCCGGGGCCTGGTATAGATGGTTGTCAAGTCAGTTATTCAGCTTCATTGCATTCTGAGAGAGAGCTGCAGGATGTACCCAGAGGTCTTGATTCCCGGAAAGGTTGATGGAAGATCCACTTGGCAACATGGCCCCGCGGTAGGTCCAGGGCCCAGTGAGGCTGGGAGCTGTGTGGATGGCCACCTTGCCGCCGGTCGAGAAGCGGAAGTAGGTGCCATCGGCCCGCCGAATGATGGACGGGTCATGGGCATTGGTGCAGGTACCACTGCATGCCTCTGGTAGGGCATATGCTGAGACCAGAGCTGGGAGCAGAGCGACAGCCCCAAGCAGGCCCGAAATTGAGACCATGATGAGAAAAGCACCCAGGAAGTGTCAAGGCACAATGGTTGGAACGTGCAGGCCGGAGTCTTCGTTTTCAAAGGGGGAAAGAACAGAGTTGGTCAGGTCATATACACGGGCCTGGGGAAGTCTACTCGAGAGGTGCATCTCGCAAGAGTCCATGCCGAAAAGGGGGTTTGCTTGCGTGCCAAGCTTGGAACCTTTGCATGACAAGGCATGGTCGCAGTTGCAGACAAGGGTGCTGGGCCTATCCTACTGATTCTTCCATCAACGGAGGCTGTGGCTTTGGGTTTTCCCACCTAGCTGACGAGTCAAGCCGCGTGAGGGGGAACCATGAAGTCCTTGGGCATCGGAGCAAGCAGCTAGCTCATCTTTGGATGCAACCCCAAATCGCCGAAACAGGGACCAGATTCCGGGGAACCCACAACGCGCCTGGTATGCCACTGCGATGCGCACCAATGAGACAATTCTCCGATGGTTTGTGTGTTGGCGGGCAGACTGGGCTTGGGTTCGTGGTGGACGCGTGTGTTGGGGTCTCAGCGTTTCACCATGGCAAAAGGGAGCGTTCGGGGCGGTTCGTTCCGCAAATTGCCTCGGCCGAGAACTTGCTATGATGTGAATGAGTTTTTCCGGCTTTCATTCAACCACTGCGACGGGTTGAAACTACCTTATTGTGTTGGATTGAAAGCAATTGAAGAACCATAAAATGTAAGGTTGGCGCTGTGTCGAGGCTTTGGGGGCTGGCGTAATCTGACGTCCTTGGTGTTGCTCCAAACCTCCATCTCTACCTCCCAGCATGAGGATTGCCTCGATCTTTAAGGTCTTTACAGGCCTCATAGCCGCAGCTTCGGCGGCATCGTTCTCCAACCCTCTCAAACCCACAAATGGCTCAGACCCTCACATCGCCTACTCGGGCGGATACTATTATCTGATGACCACGACGTGGACCAATCTCCAAATCACGAGGGCAAAGACTTTGGAAGGCCTCAAAACGGGACAGACAAAGGTTGTGTGGACCGACAAAGACTCCTCGCGGTGCTGCAACCTCTGGGCACCTGAACTCCACTGGGTTGACAACAGGTGGGTGTGCCACTGGCCCTCGCTTTCCTCAACACTCGGCGCTGAATCCTCTCCAGGTGGTACATTTACTACACTGCGGGTAACAGCAAGAACCTGGATGGCCAGCGCCCCCATGTCTTGAAGGGTAAGGAGGAGTTTATATTCCCCTCGTCATTTCTGTGTGAATCCGAACTGACAACTCGCCAGGTGGTGCCACCCCCTGGGACAGCTTTTCGTATGCCGGAGTGCTTACGCAGGACTGGGGCATTGACGGCACCATCCTCCGCTTCCCTAACCAGATGTACTTTGTCTGGTCTTGCTTCTCCCGGAGCCTGCAGTCCCTGTGCATTGCGCCCATGAACTCACCGACCTCTCTCGGCACCCGTGCGGTGCTCTCTGAGCCGACTCTGGCCTGGGAGCGTGTTGACACTCCCGTCAACGAAGGGCCCGCTGCCATGTATCATGGCGGCAAGACTTTCCTGGCATACAGCGCCAGTTTCTGCTGGACTTCTAGCTACCAACTTGGCCTTCTCACGTACAAGAGTGGTGATCCGATGCTGATGAGCAGCTGGATAAAAACGGGACCGTTGTTCAGCTCCGCGAATGGGAATTACGGGCCTGGACACAACGGGTGAGTTGTCCTGGAGTTGGTTACGGATGAACACGCCCCTGGCGGTAAGGATACCTAGGCTAATCGTTCTTGACAGTTTCTTTCAAAGTCCCGACGGATCTGAGATTTGGAATGTCTATCACGCCACTCGGATCCAGACCGGTGCTTGCGATGGAAACAGGTACACAGCCGTCAAGAAGGTCAACTGGAACTCCGATGGCTCGCCTAATTTTGGACGTCCGGAGACACTGGGCACCGTCTTTGCTGGCCCTTCTGGAGAGTAAAATGCCCTTTCGGTGCTCTCAACTGCAGCTCGACATCGTGGTGGAGGAAGTCGGGAACCGCCCACAACAATAGGGCTCACGTTATTACGGCATCAAGGCACCAACAGGGAAAGAGGGTGCTGATTGCCAGTGTCGGAATATCCTTGGCTCACAATGCCGACACTGCGAGTTGAATTTGTGACTTTTGAGTCGTAGATAGGTACCTACCTAAGCTAAGTACTGCCAGAGCTCAACACTGCTGAAATGGGAGAAAACGAGTCCTCTTGGCGATGATATGCATCCCAAAGGCCAGCTGAAGGTTGATTCCATGCGGAATTTCATGAGCCATGGGTCCAGATCAATCGAGATTGCGGTGCTCAGGTTGCGATTGCGGGCTGCTGAACACTATTCCCGACCAAGAGCCCTGTGGGCCACATTATTGGGGTCCAGCAACGCGCTCTTGAATGCTCGCTCCCAGCTCAACACACGACTCACCCATGTCAATGGGGTTCTTGGTCGGTTTGGCCCACCACGGCAAGCATCCAGAAGGCCAAACAATCAACCGAATCCTCGGCCAAGAAATCGAGTTGAAGTCAAAAGAAAAGATGCGCCCGTTTTTCGGTCGTTGTCGCCCCTCTCCTTTTCTAACCACCGACCCCTCGTTCTGATTCATTTCTTCACTTGGCCGTCGCGGCCTCTTTTGCTGTCATGGCGCACACTCTCTCGACCGCGCGACTCTTGTCGCTTTTGCCGCTCTTTCTCGCCTCCGCCTCGGCGCGGCCTGGGAGGTGCAAGCCCAGTCTCTCCTTGACGCAGTCGTCCGTGAACACTCTGGTTCCCACCCTCTCGACTTCTTCAGACGTGATCTCCGTCTCGACCTCCCTAGAGGTCACCTCTTCGACTTCGTTGGACGTCATCCCTTCTTCGACATCCTTGGAAGTCGTCCCTTCGTCGACTTTCACAGATGTCTCTTCATCAGCTCTCCCGGAGCCCGAGCCTTCCACGACATCGCTGCCGGTTTCCAGCTCAGTTGCCATAGTTCCCTCCGTCGAAGCCTCCACCACGACCGAAGCGCCCATCTCTTCTGACACTCCGAACTCCTCATCTACACCCTCATCGACGGCATCCCCTACCTCGACGACACCCGAAGGCCCGCCCATGACAACCATCACCAGCTGCCCCCCCACCCCCACCCTGGCC
>Ga0247823_10004091_pt1 | contig 11708 bp, 12 predicted proteins | sample 13C_PalmiticAcid_2_FD_192426 | JGI IMG/M metagenome (GOLD analysis project Ga0247823, IMG submission 192426) | Soil microbial communities from agricultural site in Penn Yan, New York, United States - 13C_PalmiticAcid_Day30 | ecosystem: Environmental > Terrestrial > Soil > Agricultural land...
AGCACCTCAGCTTCGCCAAGACCGACCGCCGCATCCAGCTGGGCGAGACCATCACCCAGGGCCTCGGCGCCGGCGCCCACCCCGAAGTCGGCATGAACGCCGCCGAGGAGAGCGCTGACGAGATTCACGCGCACCTGGACGGCGCGCACATGGTCTTCATCACCTGCGGCATGGGCGGCGGCACCGGCACCGGCGCGGCTCCGGTTATCGCCAAGTGCGCGCGCGACCGCGGCATCCTGACTGTCGGCGTCGTGACCAAGCCCTTCACCTTCGAAGGCCGTCACCGCATGCGCCTGGCCGACTCTGGCGTCGCCGAGCTGCAGCGCTATGTCGACACTCTGATCGTCATTCCGAACCAGAACCTGTTCCGCGTCGCCAACGAGCGCACGACCTTCGCCGACGCCTTCGGTATGGCCGACCAGGTCCTGCACTCGGGCGTCCGCTCGATCACCGACCTGATGATCCTGCCGGGTCTGATCAACCTCGATTTCGCCGACGTCCGCGCCGTGATGTCGGAAATGGGCAAGGCCATGATGGGCACGGGCGAGGCCACGGGCGACGACCGCGCCCTGCTGGCCGCCCAGAACGCCATCGCCAACCCCCTGCTGGACGAGACCAGCCTCAAGGGCGCCAAGGCCGTGCTGGTGAACATCACCGGCGGTCTGGACATGACCCTGCTGGAAGTGGACGAGGCCGCCAACGCCATCGCCGCCGAAGTGGACGGCGACGCCAACATCATCTTCGGCGCCGCCTTCGACCCCGCTCTGGACGGCAAGATCCGCGTCTCGGTCGTCGCCACCGGCATGGACGAGGCCGTCATCCAGAAGATCGAGCCGCAAGGTTCGGCCTTCTCGGACCGCCGCCCGGCCACGGCCGCCGCTGCGCCGCGTCAGCCCGAAGTCCGCATCGACCCGGTTCGTGAACCGGCCCGCGCGCCCGAGCCCGCTCCGGTTTATGAGGCCCCGGCCGCCCGCGCCGCGCCTGAGCCGCGCCCCGAGCCCGTGATCCACGACGCGCCCCGCACCCTGGAGCCGATCGTCGATCCCTGGGTCGAGGAATATGAATCCGGCGCCGTCCGCGCTCAACCGGCCGCCGCTTCGGCCGAGCAGGGCGACCTCTACTTCGACCGCGCGCCGCAACAGCCGCAAGCGCGCCCGGCCCCGCGTCGCGAGGAGCCCGTCGCCGAAGAAGAATACTACGACGACCGCGATCACCGTCGCAGCGGCTGGAGCCTGTTCGGCAAGAAGCGCCAGCAGCCGCAACAGCAGCAGCCCTCCTACACGTCGCAACCATCGTCGAACCGCACGACGCAGCAACTGCGCCAGTCCCAGTCAGCCCAGCCGACCCAGGACTACCAGGCCGGACACGCTGAAGACGACGACCTGGAAATCCCTTCCTTTCTCCGCCGCCTCGCGAACTGATCGGAAGAAATCCTGACTGAAACGCCCCGGAGCGAGGCTCCGGGGCGTTTTTCGTTGGGCAGTCAGTCGTGGCCCTTGGCGAGAACCTTCTCGATCACTTCGGAGACGTTGAAGCTCTTGCCGCCCTGAACGGGCGGATAGGCGGCCAAGGTCTGCAGATGCTCCTTGAGGATTTCCCCCATGGGCCCGACCAGCCAGGATGCCTTTTGCAGCAGGTGGCCGTATGCGTCTGACGAATCGTAGCTCTCGAGCGGGTCCATCCGCAGGTTGAAGATGTAGGGTTTGCTTCGGGCCTCGTTGGTTCCGTAGTAATCTTCGGTCGTGGCGAAGTGGAATTTCCACGGTCCGATCCGCATCGCCGAGAGCATGGATTCATTGTAGTGGATCACATGGTTTCGGGCGGACTCTTCGACCTTTCCGGTCCAATAGTCGATGTTGTTCACTCCATCGATGATTTGGTTCTTCTCTGCCAGAATTTTCTCGTTCACATCCGTCACGCCCGCGGCGGCTGACAGGGTGGTGAACATGTCCTGGTGGCACTGAATGCCGGTCTTGATCTGGTTCGGGGCGATCTTGCCTGGCCATTTCAACATGGAGATGACGCGAACTCCGCCTTCCCAGGTGGTCATCTTCTCGCCGCGGAAGGGGGTGGTGCCGCCGTGCGGCCAGGATGAATGTTCCGGGCCGTTGTCGGTCGAGTACCAGACGATGGTGTCTTCCTCGAGCCCGTTCGACTTCAGCCAGTCCAGCACGATGCCGATGTCGTGGTCGTGTTGCATCATGCCTGAACCATGCAGGTCGGCGTCCGACGAATATTTCTCCGCCGCGTAGCGCCATTTCTCGTTCAGCCGGGTGTAAAGGTGCATCCGACTGGTGTTCAGCCAGACGAAGAAGGGCTCGTCGGCCGCCCTGGCCGCCTTCATGAACTCCAGAGCCGGCGGGATGAACTCCTTCTCATCGACCTCGTGCATCCGCTCGACATGCAGGGGGCCGGTATCGACGATCTTCTGTTTGCCGACCTTGCCGAAGCGCGGATCCTCGGTGGGGTCGTCGGTGTCGGTCGCCCAGGAATGGATCACGCCGCGGGCGCCGAACTTCTTCTCATACGCTTCCACCGACCCCGAATAGGCCTTGGCGAAGTTCTGATAGTCCCTCTGCTCATCCTCTTCCGAGACGTTCAGGTGGTAGAGGTTGCCGAAGAACTCGTCGAAGCCGTGATTGGTCGGCAGGTGTTCATTCCGGTCGCCCAGGTGGCTCTTGCCGAAATGGCCGGTGCGATAGCCGGCGGACTTCATCACTTCGGCCAAGCTTGGCGAGGCCGTTTGCAAACCCAGGGCGTCGCCCGGCTGTCCTACCGTGGTCATGCCGGAACGGATGGGATACTGGCCGGTGATGAAGGCCGCCCGACCCGCCGTGCAGGACGGCTGGGCGTAGTGGTCGGTGAATTTGATCCCGGCATTGCCGATGCTGTCGATATTGGGCGTGGTGTAGCCCATGGTGCCGAGGCCATAGGCGCTGACGTTTTGCCAGCCTATGTCGTCACCCCAGATAACTAGAATGTTCGGTTGTCTTGCCATGGTGCCGTCCCTCGTGGCTGGTCCCGGCAAGGTTGCATGTCGGATAGTCGGGAAGGATCAGGTGAAACGTGGAGACTCGCAGGAGTTTCAGGGAGGTTTCCCGGAGCAGACCGAAACAATCCGAAACCCATCTTTCATTTCGGGCTTGAGCCGTCGTGGTTAAACGACAGGCGAGGCGAACTCCGCGCGACCGTGCGGAGTCGCGCAATAGAGAGTTTCAGCTTGTCGGTCCGCAACGACCATCACGAACAGACCATCGTCGCCCCGGCCATCACCGCCGGCGTCGGTGTTCACACCGGCCAGCGCGTCAAGCTGGTCGTGCGTCCGGCTGCGCCCGGCGCGGGCATCGTCTTCGTGCGCACCGACATCACGGACCGCGACAACCGTATCGCCGTCTCGGGCGAGGCCGTCGTCGACGCCCGCCTGAACACCATGGTCGAGAACGCGGCGGGCGTGCGCCTGTCGACCATCGAGCACCTGATGGCCGCCCTGTGCGCCCTGGGCGTTTCCAACGCCGTGATCGAGGTCGACGGTCCCGAGCTGCCGATTCTGGATGGTTCGGCCCTGCAGTTCGTGCAACTGCTGGACCGCGCCGGCTTCCGTCGTCAGGAAGCCCCGATCCGCTACATCGAGATCCTGAAACCGATCCGGGTGGAGGAGGGCGACAAGTCAGCCGTCCTTCTGCCCTGCGACCGCTATGAGATGCGGTTCGAGATTGATTTCCCCACGCCGGTCATCGGCAATCAGGTGGTGGACTTCGTCGTCGACGAGGCGACCTTCCGCTCGGACATCATGGCCGCCCGCACCTTCGGCTTCGCCCACGAGGTCGAGGCCCTGCGTCAGGCCGGTCTGGCCCGCGGCGGTTCGCTGGAGAACGCCGTGGTCATCGACGGCGACGAGATCCTGAACCCCGGCGGTCTGCGCATGGAACGTGAGTTCGTGCGCCACAAGGCCCTGGACGCCATCGGCGACCTCTACGTCCTCGGCGCGCCCCTGCTAGGCCGCTACGAAGGCGTCAAGGCGGGCCACGCTCTGAACAACAAACTGGTCCGCGCCCTGCTGGCCCAGCCCGACGCCTGGCGCGTCACGACCCGCGTCCCCGACATGGCGATGGCGGGCTAGTTCAGCCCAGGCTGATCGTGGAGATCAGCCGGCCGAAATCAGGTTCTCCCGCCAGGAACGCCCGCCGGTTCGAGTAGAACCGCGCCGCAACCGCGCGCGTGTCGTCGCCGGTCCAGTCGGCGTCGCCGACGCCGACCTGCTCCAGCCGCCACAGGACGAAGCCGGGCAGGTCGAACAGGCGTTTGTCCTCAATCGCGCCGGGGGCGAAGAAGCGCTCGCTGCCGGGATCATGATGTGCGAAGCGCTCTTGATAGTCGGCGCCGACCTCATAGCTGGCCTGGGCGATGCAGGGGCCGACCACGGCGACCATACGCGCAGGGTTTGCGCCCAGGGCTTCCATGGCCGCCACCGTCGAATGGATGATCCCGCCCAGCGCCCCCTTCCAGCCCGCATGGGCCGCGCCCACCACGCCCGCCTCGGCGTCGGCGAACAGGACGGGCGCGCAATCGGCGGTCAGAACGGAGGCGATGGGCCCACGCACGGCGCTGACCACGGCGTCGCCCTCGGGCCGCTCGCCCGCCCAGCCGGTCTCGGCCACGCGGGCGACTGCGGAATGGATCTGATAGCAGCCACATAGATCATCGGACCCGCCGCCCATCCATTCGGCCACGCGACGACGGTTCTCGGCCACCCGCGCCGGATCATCCTTGGACCCGACGCCAGTGTTCAGCCCGGCGTAGAGGCCTTCCGATACGCCGCCCTCGCGGGTGAAGAAGCCGTGGCGCACCCCGGATTTGTCGAGAAGGGGGTGGGTGATGGGGTTCAGGCTCATGCGGCCTCCAGGGAGCTACGGGCGGCGGCGACGGCGGCTTCGACGGCCTTGCGGGCCTGGGGGCTGTTCTTCCAGCAGGTCGACCCGACACTGGCGGCGGCCCCGGCGCAGACGACGGTTGGATCGGCCAAGGCCAGTCGCTCGAAGGCGCCCAGACCCTGTTCCTCCAGCCGTTCGACCACCTTGGGGCCGACGCCTTTCACGGCCAGAAGTATTTCCCGTTCCCGGTCGGAAAAACGCATCGTCACACTCCCTGCGGAAACAGGCCGCAGTCCTCAGAAGCCCGGCAGGGCCAGCGCGCGGGGCGAGAAGATCGCCGCCGCCTTGAACAGTTCGCCCATCTGGTCCGACGCGGTCAGGCGGTCCAGCTGGCGCTGGATGACCAGGGCGGCGTCGGGCCGGGCCTGCATCAACCGCTGGGCGCGGGCTTCGATCCCCAGGGCCTTGAGGAAGGCGCCCTGGCTGACGCAGCCGGTCACGTCGGCGCCGCTGCGCACGGCGGCCTCCAGCACCAGCGGATAGTCAGCCCACTGGGTCAGGTCGGCCTCGCCCGGCGTCGTCAGGGGATCGACCTTCTGATGGCGCCGCAAGCCCTGCAGGGTGTCGCCCGACCCCGGCTGGCTGCGGCCGTAGTCGATCAGCAGGGCCGCGCCTGATGCGGTCTTCACGAGCGTCGCCAGATCGCGGGCGAAGGCGGCCTGCTGTTCCGAAATCTCGATCACCTGGCCCGGCTCGACATCATATTCGGGCCGATCGAAGCCGCCGGATATGGCCACGAGGCCGAAGGTCAGCTCGTTGTCGTCCGTCACGCCGACGCGACGCTCGGCCCAGCCGCCTTCGGTCTTCATGAACTGGCGCGCGGGCATGCAGTCCAGCACCTCGTTGCCGATCAGGATGACGGGGGCGTCGGTCTCGATCTGATGCAGGGCGCTGAGCCAGCGGGGGTGGACGTCGGCGTCAGCTAGTCGCCGCGCCTGCTCGGCCCGCAGCGGGGCGCTGGGTTCGATCAGGATCAGGTCCACGGCCTCAAGGAAGCCGGGGACCAGCCGCGCGGCGCGCATGGCGTCGGACATCAGCGTCCCGTCGCCCGGCCCGACCTCGACCAGCCGCACCCGCCCGGGCGCGCCCAGACGGCTCCAGACCTCGACGGCCCACAGGCCGATCAACTCGCCGAACATCTGGCTGACCAGGGGGGCGGTGATGAAGTCGCCGCCTTCTCCCAGCGCCGGGCGGGTCGCGTAATAGCCGCCCTTGGGGTCGTGCAGGCAGCGCGTGACATAGTCCGCCACCGTCATCGGCCCGGTCAGCACGATCTCGCGGACCAGCCGGTCCTTGAGGGTCTCCGCCATAACTTCTTACGCCTCCGCGACGACCGGCTTCTTCAGCGCGCGCCAGATCAGCCAGGCGCCGACCAGCATCATCGGGATCGACAGGATCATGCCCATGGTCAGGCCCAGCGGCAGGTTGTCCAGACCCACGTCCGGCTGACGCACGTTTTCCAGCGCGGCGCGGCAGACGCCATAGCCCAGAAGGAAGAGGCCGGTGACGAAGCCTGGACGCTTCAGCATCTTCCACTTCCAGATGGCCAGAGACAGGATGGCGAACAGCAGCAGGCCCTCAAGGCCGGCCTCATAGAGCTGGCTGGGGTGGCGCGGCTCGTTGCCGGCGGGGCAGAAGCCGTACATCTGTTCGATGCGGGCGTTGCAGAAGCGGATGGCCCAGGGAGCCGTCGTCTCGCGGCCCCACAGCTCGCCGTTGATGAAGTTGGCGATACGGCCGAAGAAGAGGCCCAGCGGCGCGACCGGGGCGATCAGGTCGCCCAGGCTCAGCGGATTGACCTTCTGGCGGTTGGCGTAAAGCGCGATGGCGATGACCACGCCCAGGAAGCCGCCGTGGAAGCTCATGCCCCCGGTCCACAGCTGCAGCAGCTCCAGCCGCTCGCCCCAGCTGTCGCCGGTGAACAACTGGGCGAACATCGCCGGCTTGTAGAAGAGGGCGTAGCCGAAGCGGCCGCCAAGGATGACGCCCAGGGTGATCCACAGCACCAGATCGTCCAGCTGCGGTCCCGTCACTGGCGGCTTGCCCGGCGCCCACAGGCGCTCGGTCTTGGCCAGACGCGAGGCGTACCACCAGCCCAGCACGATCCCGGCGACATAGGCCAGGGCGTACCAGCGGATGGGCAGGGGGCCGAGATGGATCAGGACAGGATCGAATTCGGGGAAGGGCACAGGGCCTCCGTCAGCGCCGTTTGGGACCCGAAATCATCTAGCAAGCGAGACTGCATTCGTCGCGCGCTTTTCCCGCGAAGCAGTTTATAGCCGGTTTGGACGGAAAGGTTTCGTTCACCCAATTTACGACGCCATTAACCATATACTGGTGCGGCCGAGACGCGAGATTTGATCATGCAGACGCGCAATCCCCTTCTGGACGAGTTCGCCAAGCTGACCACGGGCGCCATGGGTCTGGCCCAGGCCGCGGGCGACGAGGCCAAGGCCGCCTGGCGCGCCCAGACCGATCGTTTCGTCGCCGAGATGGACCTGGTCCGTCGCGACGAGTTCGACGTGCTGAAGGACGAGATCGCCGCCCTGCGCGCTGAGCTCGCCGAGCTTAAGGCTCAGAAAACGCCTGCGAAAAAGGCGTCGGCCGGAACGTCCACAGCTGCGAAGCCTGACGCCGACACCGCCGGTTGAGCCGAATCTGCGAACACGTTTACCGTTCGTTTGCAGGTCGTGAGTCGCGACCCCTCGAGTTAAGATTGTGAACCCCTGATGGATGCAGCCCGGCCCGAAGAGGTCGACGTTCCCTACGACCCTCTGGATGTCGTGGAGCATGTCCTCAACGCGGAGAACCTGCCGTTCGACCGCACGGACGACGGCGACCTGGCCTTCGCTCTCGCGGGCGACTGGAAGGACTATGAGCTCTGGTTCGCCTGGCGGCCCGAGGGTGACTGTCTTCAGCTGTGCTGCGCGCTCGACCTTCGGGTCATGAAGACGCGCCGCGCCGCCGCCTATGAACTGGTCGCCATGATCAACCAGCGCACCTGGCTGGGCCATTTCGAAGTCTGGCCGGATGAAGGCGAGATCGTCTTCCGTCATTCGCTGGCCCTGCCGCACAGCGAGCGCCCGACCCTGGCCCAGGCCGCGTCCATGATCGACGCCGCCATCGAGGCCGCCGACCGTTACTACCCCGCCTTCGACTTCATGGTGCGGGGCTCCAAGAAGGCGCAGGAAGCCATCGACGCTTGCCTGTTCGAAACCGTGGGCACCGCCTGATGAGTCGCCCTGTCGTCCTGCAAGGCGTGGGGCGGCTTGGCTCGGCCATCCTCGAAGGCTGGCTCAAGACCTGTGCGGTCGATCCCGCCGACCTCATCATCCTGACCCCGTCCGAAAAGCCCGCCGCCGAGGAGGCGCGGGCCCTGGGCGCGCGGATCAATCCTCCGCTTGAGGCTCTGGCCGAGGCCCGCGCCTTTGTCATCGGCGTCAAGCCGGCCAGGTGGTTCGAGGCCTCGCGCCCCATTCTGCCTCACCTCGCGCCTGACGCCGTGGTTGTCTCGGTCATGGCCGGGGTGCGGGGCGAGACGATTTCGGCGGGCTTCGACGGCCGTTCCGTCGTCCGCATCATGCCGACGACCGGGGTGGCCCAGGCCCAGGGCGTGGCGACCATCTGGGCCGGCGACGACGCGGCTCGCGCCGTGGGCGAGACCCTGTTCGCCCCCATCGCCGAGACCGTCCATCTGGACGAGGAAGCCGCCATGCACGCCGCGACCGCCGTGTCCGGTTGCGGCCCCGCCTATTATTTCGCCTTTACCCGCGCCCTGGCCCAGGCCGGTGTCGAGGAGGGCCTGGCGCCGGAAGCCGCCGTGCGGCTGGCCCGCGCTACGCTTCGTTCAGCCGCAGCGGGCGTGGAGGGGACCGAGGCTCTGGACGCCCTGATCGACCGCGTGGCCTCGCCCGGCGGCGTGACCCAGGCCGGCCTTGTGGCCCTGAACGCAAACGGCACCCTCGACCGGGCGGTCGAGAGCGCCGTTCAGGCGGCTGTGGCCAAGTCGACGGAACTTAGCGGGTGACGTAGCGCCCGTCGGCCAGGTTGCGCGCCAGCCGGTTGAAGGCCGTGCCTGCGTCCTGCCAGGTGCTGAAGCCGCGCACGTCGGCCAGGTTGTTCGAATAGTGGTCGTACTTGACCGGGTGCACCTCGCCCGAGGCGGTCGTGATCGTGCCCTCGACGGCGGCGCCGCCGATCGAGATGCTACGCAGCGGATCCAGACCCGGCTTGGCGGCGGTCTGCTGCATGGTCGGCCGGTTCGGCTTCAGGTCGGTGATCGTCAGTTCGATCCGGGCGCCGTCCAGAGCGTGACGCTCGGTCAGGACGCGCGTGACCTTGGCGGTCAGGTCGTCGACCTGCTGCTGGACGTCGCGCTGGCCGAGTTCTTCGGCGGTCTTGGCGAAGTCGGGGCTGACCGTGACGACGACGGCGGAGGGTTGGGCCGCAGCGGCGCCGGCGAGGGCCAGAGCGGCGGTGAGCGGTGCGAGAAACGTGAAATTACGCATCATACGGACTCCTGATCCAGGCCCCCCTGGAACGGCCTCAAGATGGCGATGATTTTACCGTCACGCCAGAGGGGCGCGGCGATTTATCCGGGCAGACGGATCGAAGCCTTCAGGCCCCCCAGATCGCTGCGGCTCAGGGTGATGTCGCCGCCGTGGCCGCGCGCCACGTCCCGCGCGATGGCCAGGCCCAGGCCGACGCCCTTGCTGTTCTGATTGCGCGAGGCGTCCAGCCGGGAAAAGGGCCGGAAGGCCTCCTCGTGCATGTCGTCCGGGATGCCCGGCCCGTCGTCCTCGACGGCGATCTCCAGTCCGCCCGAGGGCAGGGGGCGGGCCGACAGGCGCACGTGCTCGCCGTGGACGGCGGCGTTGCCGGCCAGATTATTCAGCGCCCGGCGGAAGGCGAGGGGGCGCAGCATGGCGTCCAGTTCGTCCGGCGCCTCGACCGTGACCTCGGCCCCGGCGCGGCGGGCGTCCTCGGCCGCGCGACGCAGCATTTCAGGCACGGAGATCGACTGCATGGCCTCGCCGGCCTCGCCTCTGGCGAAGGCCAGGTATTCGTCGATCATGTGCTCCATCTCGTCCAGGTCGCCCTTCATCGCCTCGGCGCGCTTGAAGGGCGGGGCCAGGGCCAGCTCCAGCCGCAGGCGGGTCAGGGGCGTGCGCAGGTCGTGGCTGACCGAGGCCAGCAGGGCCGTGCGCTGGTCGATATGACGCTGGATGCGGCCACGCATGTCCAGGAAGGCGCTGGCGGCGGCCCGCACCTCGCGCGCGCCGTGGGGCTTGAAGCGCGGCACGCTCTCGCCCCGGCCGAAGGCCTCGGCGGCGTCGGCCAGCCGCTCGATGGCCCGCACCTGATTGCGGATGAACAGCACCGCCACGCCCAGCAGCAGGACGGTCGCGATGGTCAGCCACAGGACGAAGATGTGGGCCTGGGTCGCCACGGCCCGTTCACGCGGCGCGATGACGCGCAGCACGCCGCCCGGCTCCTGCACCCGGATGTCGACATAGGCGGGGTAGCGGGTGGTATCGTACCAGAAGGGCTGGTCCAGTCGCGAGGACAGGGCCTTCTCCAGGACGCGGTCGACCACGCCGATCGCCCCGCGCCGTTGTTCATCGGGCAGGACCGCCCCGTCCTGGAAGGCGATGGAAAGCTGCATCGACCGCTCGGCCCGGTCGGCGATGACGGCCAGGTTCTGCGCCGTCGGCTGGTCGCGATAGCTTTCGGCCGCCCAGGCCACATCCCCGGCCAGGCCCTCGGACAGGCGCGCGGTCACGGCCTGCCAGTGGGCGTCAAAGAAGGCCCAGGTCACGGCCCCCTGCATGATCAGCACCGGCAGGACGATGATCAGCAACGACCGCCCCCACAACGAGGTCGGCAGGCGGCGCTTGATCACCCGCGCCCAGACGTTGAAGGGCAGCAGCCTCATCGACGGCTCAGTCCGGCGCCAGCATGTAGCCGACGCCGCGCACGGTCTGCAGATAGCGCGGGTTCTTGGGGTCGGCCTCCAGCTTGCGGCGCAGGCGCGTCACTTGCACGTCCACGGCCCGGCCGGTGATGTCGGCGGTGTCGGGCGACAGGTTCATGCGCTCGACCGGCGAGTGGGCGTGGATGGCCAGGGTCTTCAGCAGTTGCGCCTCGGCCTCGGTCAGACGCTGCAACTCGCCGTCGCGGGTCAGCTCCAGCCGCTCCATGTCGAACACCGCCGGTCCCATGCGGATCTCGCGCGGGGTCATGGGCTTGCCGCCGGTGCGGCGCAGGATGGCCTCGACCCGCAGCGCCAGTTCGCGCGGATCAAAGGGCTTGGACATATAGTCGTCGGCGCCGCGCGACAGGCCCTCGATCCGGTCGTTGGGATCGCCCTTGGCGGTCAGCAGCAGGACCGGGGTCTTGGACAGGGAGGCCTGGCTGCGGATCCAGCTGGTCAGGTCGAAACCGCTCTCGCCCGGCATCATGACGTCCAGCACGATCAGGTCGAACTCGATCAGTTCGACCAGACGCCGCGCCGCGCCCGCGTGGGCGGCGCCGGTGACGCGATAACCCTCGCGCGTCAGGAACTCCTTGAGCAGTTCGCGGATTCTGTCGTCGTCGTCGACGACCAGCAGGTGACGGCCGGCGCCGGGAGCAGCGATGGGGCCGGAGCGGCCGTTTGAGCGCGTATCAGTCATGTCTTAGGCGATCCTGCCGAACGCAAAGGCGTTGACGGCGGCGGGAGAGAAGAGTGTAACCGGACCACATCCCGAGGAGACGTTATTCAATGGCCTTCGTTCC
>Ga0247823_10004095_pt1 | contig 11706 bp, 17 predicted proteins | sample 13C_PalmiticAcid_2_FD_192426 | JGI IMG/M metagenome (GOLD analysis project Ga0247823, IMG submission 192426) | Soil microbial communities from agricultural site in Penn Yan, New York, United States - 13C_PalmiticAcid_Day30 | ecosystem: Environmental > Terrestrial > Soil > Agricultural land...
GAGCTGCGTTCGATGATTGCACGTCCACACATGACGCCTCTTCTCGCTCCATGACATTGAGAAGTAGTAAAATGGCGAACGACCGCGGTCCTGCAAACTTTGTTATATGTGTTCGATTCGACGATGACGAAACGGCGGCAAGGAATACGATTCGAAGTGCAATGTCGCGTTTTCCACAGGACACTCACGCTGCAACAAGGTAGCGTAGCGTGCTGTATCAATATAATCAGTGATCTTTAGTGCTCTCTCTACAAGCCGCTGAAGCGTTCGTCACGTCGACAGCCAGGATCAAATTTAGTGCGTGGCTCGTAAACTCTCTTATGTACAAGGTAAGTGTCCCAATGTCTAGCTCATTTCTAATAGACTTTCTTAGATGCAATCAATGGGTCGCCGATGTCGTCTGCATTACAGCACTATATCCGAACGGTCAGTTAGCATCTTTCATGCCCAGCTATAAATTTGAATCTGTCGCAAACGAACAAATCGCGTAAATTCTTACCAAGTGTGCCCCCTCATAGCAATAATCTGTTTAATATCTTTACTCATGGCATTCAACAGTGGCAACGTGGCAAGGACGACGCTTCGGAAATCGACATCATGTTATCTTCATGCACGTTGGATGATAGGTAATTGGATGCGTTCCTTCCACTATAAACAATGAGTTTTAAGGGTGTGTCATCGCGTCGCTGAAGAGCTCGTGGGCCTCAAGCTCACTGGCTTTGTCGTCGGTGTCGGCTTATGCGTAGTTAGCGAATTCTCCTATGCAAAAGGTACGTACCAAAATGTGCCTTACATAACTGATAATCTAATCTAGATTCTATCAATGCGTCTTCGGCATAGTCTGCATAGCAGGCCTTGTACTCCGCAAAACCGATCGGTTGCACGGATGTCCACTCTGTTACATTACGTCCGTTGGAACCGAACAGCTCGCGTAAATGACCTGAAATAAGTTCGGCTTTTTGGTTTTGGTGCTCTGCGTACATTACGTTTTTAGATTTCCTCTGCTATGTCCGCATTGTGTGCGTGACGCTGCCGTGCGCCGATTCGTGCCTCATGCAAGGTGAGTACGCGCTCTGTAGGGCAAGAAGTTTTTTGTATGGTTAAATACAATTTCTTGGAGCATCGTAAGCACAGCTTTCTTCTCGTGTTTACAGACTCAATTTAGGTATGCCTGCATTGGGGTGCCTCCACGTGGCGCAGGTGGAAACGTTTCGGTGCACGGTCGGTGTCATGATAAAACAATGATTGTCTCTAACTCTAAACGCCCCGTGCGCCGGACCGGCTAAACCCCAGTAACACATAGGTTTTTGTGCTAACTTTCAAGTGTCGTGTGTTTACCGTTTAGTCTTTCCGATAGGCGGTTAACGTGGCGGTACCTAGCACTGCCCGTGCCGCACAGATCTAGCTACTTTACTGCTTTTAGGTATCAAATTTGGGTCTTCGTCACTACTTGCGAATTAAGCCTCCGCAAAACTATTATCATCCAGCTCTTTTTCTTTCTGCATCTGCCAGCTTTCTGCATCACAATGCCTCCCAAGCGATCGCAGAAGCAACTAGCAGCTTCCAGGAAGGGCATAGGTACGCTCAAGCTACGGAACCACATTTTGCATAAATGTTTTAGCATCTGCGTCTAAAGAAGCTTCGGATGCAGCACCTGCTGATCTCATTAATAGCGACGGTAAGTATGCAATGGAATTACTCGTTGACATTAATGTAGATATCTCGCCATTGCATTCAGACAAACGACAGCGTTCTGCGTCGGCGCAGGATATATGTCAAGTCGTGCTTGTAAAGGCCGACATCACCACGTTGCCCGTGGACGCCATCGTTAACGCGGCGAACAACCAGCTCCGTCGCGGTGGCGGCGTTTGCGGCAGCGTTTTCAAAGCTGCAGGGCCAAGCCTAGACGCCGCATGTGCGGCGGCCGGCGGATGCGCTACCGGCGGTGCGGTTCTCACGGGACCGTTCAACATCCATAACGTCAAGGCAATAATCCACGCTGTCGGTCCACGAGTCAGCGGCCCTCTCACCGATGCACATCGTCAACAACTAGCAAGCGCATACACTCACAGTCTCGACGTGGCCATGGAGCACGGTCTATCGAGCATTGTATGATTTTTAAGCGCTAATGACGTATCTAGCCATTGCAGGCGTTTCCATGCATCTCCACGGCCATCTACGGCTTTCCAAGCGAGGAAGCAGCGCAAGTTTCTCTGAGTGCCATCAAGCAATGGCTAGAGCGCGACAACAACTATACCAAGGTAGTTAGTACATAAGGCCGTCAAGATTTTAAATTTATTGTAGTTCGCGCGAGTTCTTCTGTGCACGTATCGGGACAAAGACCGCGCCATCTACCAACAAGTTCTGCCAGGCGTCTTCCCGGCTTACGTCGACGAAACCGAACCCTCGACACGCGAACGAGGTCGGCCACGCATAACCAGCGTGAATCTATCGATGAATGTTGCACGAGGTATGCATGCCGCGTCTTTGTGCATTGACGTTTTTTATGTAGACAAACGCGATTCATTGACGGAAAGCGACGTGCCCACTGAAGAGACAACCATGCCGCCGCTTGCCGACGTTCAATCTTCCGGCACGCGAAAGCGAGGACGACCACCGAACACTCCGACTAAGGGCCCGGCCCAGAAGCAGACAAAATCCATGACCGCTGATTGTGACGCAGTTGTAACGAAGGATGTTTCCATCGCGCAGGGAGACGTCGCTCGACCAAACACAGGTTGTTGTCTGAAATTTTATACGCTGCTATTTTTGACTTATAGTTCGAGGTACTTATGCAACCTTCATAGAATACAACGCCGCCGAGGACGTGCTCAACAAGGACGAATGGCTCTCGGAGAGAGCGCCACTGCTGCACGAGGAGGAGGTGGCAAAGCTTTGCAGCGACCCTCAGAACGAGACACTCACGCCAGCACATGTCGACACGATTCTGCAGCATGTAGTGCTTTTCCACAAAGGGCCTCTTCTGCTCCTGTCCGCAGTGAACAGCGTTGAATTCGACAACAACCTGAGCTTACGCTCTATTCATCCGGGACTGCCACCAGCTACGTGGAAAGAGCAAGTCATTGCAACCGTTCCGCCGCTGACGGACGACCGGTTGTTCGGCAACAGTGCGTGTTTCGATACGGTCATCGTACCGATATACGTCCCGGGTCACTTTGTAAGCGGCGGTCTGCATTTCGCTTACGTAAGCTATGTTGTAGGTCCTTGGTATATACGACGTACCTTCGGACCGCATACATTACTACGACAGCCTGCCCAGCCCCAGCGACTATACCAGTGCGACGTCGAAGGTGTTTCTGCAGACGATGGTCAAGCAACTTCGGCAGATGCGCAATCTTCCTCAAGCAAAGACCAAGTTCGTACGCCATGCCGACTCCACGTACGCAAAGCAGTCTGACGGCACGAGCTGCGGTTTCTTCGTTTGCTACTACGTCGAGGCGTTTCTCACACTGCAAAGGTCTAGCGTGTTCTTCATGGCAAATCCTGACTTCATGCACGACTACCGCCAGCGGGTGTTAACCGTTCTTCTGTCAGTGTCAAGTTGGCAGTTTCCTGAGTACATCCCGCTCGGTGGGTTCACCGACACATACAGTAGGACGACAACGCAGCGCCCACAGCGCCAGGCTGCCTTCGCCTCTACTACTCGTTCGACGCAAGCAACTAATTACGCCTTGACGGCCGCTGTGCAGATTCAATCATGTATGACGCATCGATCCACGGTCCCTCCTTATATTTTCTTTAGCATCCACTGCAGCGCACATTCCGCAGTTGCAACCACCTACGCCGTCTTCACGCCGTTTGTGCATCAGCAAAGAGGCCGTTGAGTCGCTGCTCACCAGCATGCAGTTCCAGCCGTCCGACACCGCACAGTTTCCCGCAAGTCTCTCGCCTCGTGCGTTGTTCATGTACCTGCGCGCAATTTCCTCCATGTACCAGCTGCCCATCGCGGTTGCGTCGCCGCTGCTATCACTGCAGAAAGTTCACGGCAAGAACACGGTCCGCGACGTGGGAATGAAACTGCATAAGCCTCGAGTTGAGGCCCAGTACATCCTCGTCCCGTACCCGCTGCTCGAGGACGCAATCACCTTAACGGACGTTGCCAACGACAGCGGCATACAATGGGTAACTACCTTTTTGAAGAACAACAGTTTATGTGCCACCATAGGTTCTGGCCATTCACGCGCTGGAGAGGAATTCCACCGTCGTCTACGATCCGGCAAAGAGTGTTAGTCCTGAGCTCCTCGCTGCTACGAAGAAGAACCTAAAGAACTTGGTGATCACGCTTCGCCGTCAGCTACTAAGGACGGTGACGCCGGCGTTTTTTTCCGTCGTCGATGCACGCTCATGTTCGACATTCTCCTCACGCGACGACAGCGCCTTTGGTCTACTCGCCCTGGCCGAGTGCTTTACCGCTGGCAGCGTCAAGCGGCTGCTCTTTCCAAATTTCGACATGGTACCGTGGCGCGCCTTAAGTATGTTGTTAAAATGCTGATTCTAGGACAAGTACAAAAAGCGAGTCGCTTTCATTTTCCGGCAGCTGCACAACAGGGACGAAATCAGCGTTAAGCCCCTACCAGGGTGCATCCATGTCCTTGCTTCTCAGCAGCCATCAGTTATGACCACAGACGGCGGTAGGCATTTTGCTACATGCTGCAAAATTTTAAAAGTTCATCTTTAGTTCAAGCAGCGGATGAGGCGCCACGCCGCTCTACCCGTGTCATCCGTCATTCCGCGAAGGACCGTGCGGCAATCTTCACCCGCGCAAATCTTACCCTCCTACGTCCGATGAACGACGTCAACTGCAACGCACACACGGCTCTTGGACTAGGCTGCGCGGCACAGTCAGTGAACCACAGAGTGCAGGTCTACACCTCGGGCGAGTTCAATCACCGCTGTCCGCACTGCGACGCACTCCTTTTGGCCAGCGAAACGCCGCGCGACGGCAATCAGTACACAAAGTGTTGCTGCGGCGGCAAAGTTGACACGGACTACATGCGCGACAAGTTCGCTTGCCTCCAGAACATGCCGCAGCCACTGATGCAGTATGCCGAGCATATTCCAACGGACCGCGAGGCCAAGAACTTCCACCAGAACTCGAAGCTCTACAACAGCAACATGGCTTTCGGTTCCGTCACGTCGAATCGGCTCGACCCGCGCGACATTCCCGGCAGAGGCGCGCCGACGTGCAGAATCAACGGCGAGATGACCCACCGGCTCTGCGACATGTACCCCGACCCGGAGCACCACGAATACGAACAATGGGCGCAGCACTTCATCCTCGACCCAGCAGACTCGCTGCCCAAGCGACTTAAACACCTTCGACGCTTGCAGAACAATCCCGACTATCCGTCAAGCGGCGGCATAAAGCGCGAGATAGTGGACAGGCTCGATCGGATGCTTCGCGCCGAACATCCTTTTGCGGAGGTCTATAAGAAAGCGCACGAGGTCTACGAAGAAGCAAAGGAGCACGCTGAAAGGGACGGTAAACAGGTAATTAACGGCTTTATGACTCAGTAATCGTAATGCTGTTTAGCTTCCACGCTTCCGCCTTATCCTGCTCGGTAACCGTGACGAACGTATCGACGATGAGGCTATGATGGACGACCAAGGCTCCCGCATACACGTGCACAGAGTGCCCGAACCGCGCGAACAAAACATCGCTGCCATCTGGGTTGGTGACGAAGGCGAGCCTCCGACCTATGCAGGCGCATGGCTCTCCGGCAAGAAGAAAGGAGATTTCAAGAAGCTCGAGCCTCTCGATCCGAATCTGGACCCGTCGTTGTACCCGCTACTGTTTCCCCGCGGGCAGCAAGGATACAAGCTTGGAATACCGTTGAAGGATGCCGTGTTTACAGAACAGGTTTGAAACTATGCCATTCTTGTTTGGTTTTACGCATAAGTCACTTCAGGATAACGCCGAAGACGAGGACGACTGCGTAGTTCAAAGGGACATGCAGGGAGAGATTGGCGGCAACACAATGAACTTCGTCTCGGGCCGGCAGCACGATCGCTACCTCTACGCTCATCGCGGCACCGACATCAGCGCACCACATTGGCTGCACTCCAAGGGCAGGCTGGCTGAGTTCTATACCATTGACGTTGCCAACCGTCGCGAGCGTCACGAGTTCGACATGGCGCAAGAGTTCCAACAAGATCGGCGCCTAATCAACGCAAAGGAGTTCGTGCAGGCAATGGAGAACATGGTCCAGCGCGTGCATCCAGGCGCAAAGCTGGGCAAGATGATGCACTGCAAACCGACGGTGAAGGGATCTCGGCCCTACATGCAGCGTGCCTTCGCTAACGCCATGACGATCTTCGATCGCAAAGGAAAACCAGCTCTGTAAGAGAGTCTTGCACACAAGTCATTGCAAACTACATTTGTTTAGTTTCGTAACGTTCACCGGAAATCCGCAGTGGCCCGAGATTCAAGCACTGCTCAACTCTCCTAGTGACACATGGCTGAACCATCCGCAGGACGTGGTGCGCATCTTCGCCGACAAGGCCTACGAGTTCCTAACCGACATCCTCAAGCGCGACGTTCTCGGCAAGGTCGTCGCTTACGCAATTTCTACGGAGTTGCAAATGCGCGGCATGCCCCACCTGCACTGCCTACTTACCTTGGACGAAGCAACTCCCGGACTCGGCGAAGCAACTTATGTTGACGAGTACATCTCGGCGGAACTACCTGACCTGCCAGAAGACTGGAGGTTTGCAACCCCGGAAACCTAAACCACTCATGTGTTTCTTTTCCTTGCAGATCTACCTCAGAAGGACGTCGTCAGAAGCGGCTATACGACTCCGTTGTAAAGTACAACGTGCACGATTGCAACGAATGGTGTTTAGTTGGCAACCCGCCTCGGTGCAACAAGCGCTTCCCCAAGCCCTACTCCTTAGAGACCGTTGTCTCTTGTAAGGACGATGACTGTCGTTTGCGTGCACGACGACGTTTTTAGCCGGACACTACCCTCAGTACGAGAGACGCGCTCCGAAGGAGGTGTACGATGCTCCACCATCCGATGACGAGACAGACGACGGCTATTACTCTCCCGGCGAGGTCCCTCCAGCTAGTGCTGCGCCTAGGCGACGTCCGCCGGTCCCACCCGGACTCGTCGACCCGTCAGATCCGGACAACTACGGAAACGTGTGCTTCAAACAGCGCGGGAAGGCCGTAGTTATGCTTGACAACAGCCACGTTGTTCCGTACAGTCCTTTCCTCACGGAGAAGTACCAAACGCACATCAACGTGGAGTTCTGCCAAGGTACCGCATGCGTCAGCTACGCGCTCAAGTACATCATGAAAGGTAGTCTTTGTCGACCATAGCGTACAGTTAAGTTGGTTGTCTAGGACACACGCTTGCCTTTGTAACGACGGAACAAGTCGACGCTGACGGCAACGAGATTGTCGACTACAACGAGTTCGCACAAATTCAACGCTGCGTGTACCGTTCGTCCGCCGAGTGCGCTCTTCGCACCCAAGGTTTCCCCGTCGTCAAGCTTTCGCACGTCGTCGTTGAGCTGCCTGTCCACGGTCCCGGCGAGGAGTCCCTCGCGTTCGTCGAAGGTCAGGAGTACGCGGCGCTGGACGACCTTCAGTCCGGAAAGAAACGCTCGAAGCTAATGGCGTTCTTCGACATGTGCAGCGATCACCTAGAGGAAACCGGCGAACGCATGGACCTTCTGTACAGCGACGTCGGCATGACGCATTGGTTCAACTACAAGAAGAACGCCCGCTGCTGGGTGGAGCGAGAGCGACAGCACAAGCTTCTCTGCCGCGTCCTAAGCGTTTCACCGAAGAACGCCGAAGTGTACGCTATCCGGCTACTGCTTCATTACGTCAGAGGTCCGACGAGCTTCGACGATCTTCGTACGGTGACGACGCAAGCCGGCCAGGAGCTCGTCTTCGACACCTTCACAGAGGCGGCACGTCACTACGGTCTGCTTGAAGATCCCAATGTGTGGGTGAAGGCGATAAACGATGCCGCAGATGAATTTCAAAGCGCTTGGAAGTACGAAACAATGTTTGCAGCATTAGCTTACGACACAATTCAGACTTCGACGCTACTTCGCCGCTCTTCTTGTAAATGCCGCACCGCCGCAGCCCCGTGACATCTTCGAGGAAGTGCTGGACAGGCTCTGGCCACCAGCTGGACGTAGCTACCAGACACGAGAGTGGCGCCGGAGGAAGACGCTCAATCACTTGGAGTATTGCTTCCGCCAGTTCAACACTACTTGCCGGTAATAAGCTCGTTTTTTTCAACTATACCAGTGAACGGATTTAGCGAAATGCTCGGCCAAGACGTTAAATACAACGAAGCGGAGGCACTGCAGGACGACGACCTTGGCGGATTGCCCACTCATGTGGGTGCGGACGCGGGCGCAGGCGGTCGACGTGGCTGGAAGCAGTATTGGCAGCATAACTACAAGAAGATGAACGAAGACCAGGAAAACGCGTTCAGTGTCATCAAGTCTGCCGTCGAAAGGTCCCGCACAAACAAGGACGAGGTGCGAGACAAGCTGTTCTTCCTCGAAGGCGCCGGCGGCACAGGTGGACGGTACATGTTATTGGTGTCACGAGGGTCTGTATTTAGGCAAGTCCTTTGTCGAAAACACGCTCATTGGTTGGTGCCACGACGAAGGCTACCGCGTCGCTGCCACAGCATCCACCGGAATCGCCGCGACGGTACTCATCGGCGGCAGGACTCTGCACAGTACATTCTGGATCCCAATCGACGTCACGGACAATACGGAGTCACGTGTCAAGGCGCACAAAGAATACGCCGAGCCAATCAAGCAGGTGGAGCTCGTGTTCATCGACGAGATCAGCATGTTGCACCGAGACGTGCTCAAGTACCTGGACACCATGTTCAAAGACGTGTGTAACAGCGACGAGCTCTTCGCGGACAAAGTTGTTGTAATCGGTGAGGGTGCACACCACGGAGTCCCATCCTGAATGTCTTGCTTTCTAGGCGGCGACTGGAAGCAGCTATGCCCGGTAGTGAAGGACGTGTCTCGCGAGCTGGCACAAGCGGCCACCGTCAACGCTAGCGTCAAAAGCTCTCCATTGTTCCGGCAGTTCTATACTCTCCGCTTAACGCAAAACATGCGGGTCAAAAAAGGTATACTGCAAAACACCGGAGTAAGATTAATGTATGGCAATTGGTTTAGGACAGCAAGAGTGGGCGGACTACATTGCCAAAGTCGGCAACGGACAGACGCTGATCGTCGGAACAAGCGAGATGGAAGTTGATGCGGACCTGCTGGTGCCCGACGAAGATGCTCTCGTTGAGTTCACGTTTCCACAGAAGCTTCTCGACGCTCCATTCGCCAACACCGCTACGATGCTTGAAGCTGCGATCCTGGCTCCAAAGCTCGACACAGTGCGTCGACTCAACGACCGCATTCGTCTGCTGCTACCTGGCAGCGACATCGTGTGCGCGTCAACGGACACTCCTCTCTCCGAAGACCCTCTGAAGATGCTTGACGTCCATTATGCGGCACGAAACGTGGAGCACCTGAATCGTCGCACTGAAGAAGGTTATTTGTGTGATATGCGCTAACATGTTATAACACGACTTTGCAGGCATGCCTCCACATCTGCTCACCTTTCGTCCCGGTATGGTGCTTGTCCTAATGCGCAACATCGACCAGTACATGGGCCTCTGCAACGGAACAAGGCTGCAGCTCGTCGGAAAAATGGGCGAAAACCTCAAGTGCACCGTTCTCAGCGGGCCGATGGCAAAATCGGGCGGTTTTACGCTGATTCCTCGCGTTCGCTTCGAGTACGGTCGCAAATCGGACGACACCAACATCGATCGCTTCGTGCGCGTCCAGTTCCCGGTGATACCCGCGTTCGCCATGACGATCAATAAGGCGCAAGGGCAAACGCTGCAGCGCGTCGGTCTTCACCTTGGCACTCAAGTCTTCTCGCACGGGCAGATCTACACGGGCTTCTCGCGTGTCACTAGCCGCGAAGGCATCAGAATCTTCAACGACCGACCAAAGCGCCCGAACTTCATCATCAACCGCGTCTACGAGCAACTTCTGGATAACCAGTCGGCCGGAACTCCCTCGCCGACAGTTCCCGAAAGCCAGCGAATCGAGCGCGACCAGTGGCCCGTCGTTCCCGGTATCGACGCCACTCAGCCGTCTTCTTGGGCGACGGCCGTTGTTGCCGAACAGGAGTTAGTCGTTCCTGCACAGAACGAAGAAGACGCGGTCTTTGCTGATGGTCGAGCTCCGGACATTTACGCGTACCAGGATGCTGCTGTCGATTTCGACTGGGATGGAATAGAGTTCAACTTTGACGAGCCGGCCGTGGCACAACCACCAAATCGCAACGCGTTCAACCACTTCTTCCCGGACGTCGACCAAGTTGACGTACCTGCATGGGATCAAGATCCACCGGGTTAGCTGTTAGCATGTGGTTCTTCGCAACACAGCCTTATTTCAGTGCCTTTCAAGATAACGCTAATCAAGGAGGACATAACAAAGCTTCACGTGGACGCCATCGTTAACGCAGCCAACGCTCAACTTCACGAGGGCGGCGGCGTCTGCGGCGCGATTTTCAAGGCTGCCGGTTCCGCCGAGCTACAACGTGAATGCGACCTCTACGGGGGATGCCCAACCGGAAATGCCGTCATTACCGGCGCCTACGGCATAACCAACGTGCGCAGCATCATTCACGCGGTCGGGCCCATCGTGCTAGCGCGCCACGTGACAGAGGACAACCAGCGCGATCTTAGCATGTGCTACGCGCGATCGCTTGAGTTGGCCAAAGAGCACGGACTTAGAAGCATTGTACGTTGACTAGGTTCCATGCGCGACATTACTTCGTTCCTAGGCCTTTCCGTGCATATCAACCGCCATCTACGGGCACCCGATCGACGCAGCCACCCAGGTTGCACTTGGAGCAGTCTCCTATTGGCTCTCACGCAAGGAAAACGCCGACTCGGTCCGCCTCACTCCGTTGCCAGCTATCTTTACCATCGAATTATTTAGATTGACAAGATCGTTTTTTGCGTGTTCACGGACGACGCTCAGCGCATTTACCGCGAGACCCTGCCTGACTTCTTCGACATCTATTTTGACCACGACTTGTTCGATTTCGTAAAGGCTTCGCAAGGTAACGCACACGGCTACGACGACACGGGCAACGCGACTTCGTCCAGAATGGCCGTGGTGGTGGACAGCGTTTCCTACAGCCGGATTTCCCTACATAGCCAATGTTTGCTCCCAATTTTTTTTTCAAATGACACCAGCAAGTCTTTTAGCAGTCGATCGTCCACAGTCCGAGATCCCTCCTCAAGTAAGCACACCGGTAGAGCAGCTGGAACGACGCACGCAACCGCTCAAATGGCCACAACACCTACTGGATGCGGACATCAATACACTTCGCCGTGCCCTCCTACGGGAACCTGACACTGCCGACCCCTTCGACGTTGACGAGGAAGAACGTCAGGAAGGTAGTCCCTCTTCCCATAGTACAAAATGCTATAGTCGTAGCTCTTTAGCTCAACGGTTTCTGCAAGCACAAGAAGCACTGCAAGCATGCAAACGTCGGCGAGAAGCTGCAGAGGCGGAGGCGCGACGTCTGCCTACAAACACGGACATGTTTCACACGCCCATGGAGGTTGAAGATTCCAACGCTCGCATCCTTGCTGTGGAGCTCCGCGCCAAGAAAACAGA
>Ga0247823_10004096_pt1 | contig 11706 bp, 14 predicted proteins | sample 13C_PalmiticAcid_2_FD_192426 | JGI IMG/M metagenome (GOLD analysis project Ga0247823, IMG submission 192426) | Soil microbial communities from agricultural site in Penn Yan, New York, United States - 13C_PalmiticAcid_Day30 | ecosystem: Environmental > Terrestrial > Soil > Agricultural land...
CACCTACATCGTGGCCTACGTCTATCTCGACCTGCTGCATCCGCTGGGGCCGCTGCACGGCGGCCTGCGCGCGCTGCTCGGCATCGACGATCCGCGCGATCTCCGGCTGCCGGATGCGCGCTCGCTGGTCGGCTGCATCGTGCTGCTCGGTGTCGTGCTGTATCCCTACGTCTACCTCACCACGCGGGCCATGTTCATGACCCAGGCCGGCGGCCTGCTGGAAGCGGCGCGGTCGCTGGGCACGCCGTCCGCGGCGCTGTTCCATCGCGTGGCATTGCCGCTGGCACGGCCTGCGATCGCGGTAGGCATGGTGCTGGCGCTGCTCGAAGCGCTCAACGATATCGGCGCATCGGAGTTCCTCGGCGTGCAGACGCTGACGGTGTCGATCTACACCACCTGGATATCGCGCAGCGATCTTGCCGGCGCCGCGCAGATCGCGCTCGGCATGCTGGCGATCGTGCTGGCGCTGATCGCACTGGAGCGTTACGGACGACGCAGGCAGCGCTACGCCGCCCAGCGTCGGCCGCAGCCGATGCGGCCACGGCGCCTGCGCGGAATGGAGGCGCTGGCCGCACTGGTCGCCACATCGCTGCCGGTGCTGGTGGGCTTCGTGCTGCCGTTCGGGCATCTGGCCGTCAGCGCCTGGGAGCGCTGGCGACGCGAGGGCGTGTCGGCGCAGCTGATCGACAGTCTGTGGAACACGCTGACGGTGGCGCTGCTCGCCACCGCGGTAGCGCTGCTCGCCGCGCTGGTCGTGGTGTGGGCGCTGCGTCTCGCGCGCGCACGGCGCAAGCCTGCACTGGAGAGCGCCAGCGTGCGCCTGGCCAGCCTCGGCTATGCGGTGCCCGGCACCGTGCTCGCGCTGGGCCTGCTGGTGCCGCTGGCCGCGTTCGATGCCGGCCTGTCGCGCGCGCTGTCGTTGTCCGGCATCGCTCCGCAGCTCTGGCTGATGGGGTCGATGGCGGCGCTGGTCATCGCCTACACGCTGCGTTTCCTGACCATCGCCATCGGCAACCTCGAAGCCGGACTCGAACGCATTCCCACCTCGATGGACGACGCGGCGCGCAGCCTGGGCAGCACCCCGTCGGCGACCCTGCGCCAGGTGCACCTGCCGTTGCTGCGTCCCGCGCTGGCGGCAGCCGCGCTGCTGGTCTTCATCGACGTCATGAAGGAACTGCCGGCCACGCTGCTGCTGCGGCCGCTGGGCTTCGATACGCTGGCGACGTGGCTGTACGCCGACGCGGCGCGCGGTGCGTACGAGGAAGGCGCGATCGCCGCCTTGCTGATCGTGCTCGCGGGCCTGCTGCCGGTGATCCTGCTGGCGCGCGCCGGCCATCGCATGGGGAGGCATCACGTCGCATGACGCAGGACGACTGGCTCGCAGTGGAAGACCTGGTGGTCGGTTACCCCGGCCCGACCGGATGGCGTGCGGTGGTGCACGGGCTGTCGCTGCGCCTGCAGCGCGGCGAGATCGGCGCGCTGCTGGGCGCCTCGGGCTGCGGCAAGACCACCACGCTGCGCGCGGTCGCCGGCTTCGAGCCGGTGCGGGCGGGCCGGATCGTACTCGACGCCATCGTGCTCGCTGCGCAGGACCACGCGCTGCCGCCCGAACAGCGGCGGATCGGCATGATGTTCCAGGACTACGCGCTGTTCCCGCACCTGGATGTCGCGGGCAATGTCGGCTTCGGCCTGCGCACGCTGGGTGCGGCCGAACGCGACGCGCGGGTGCGCGAGATGCTGGACCTGGTCGGCCTGCCGGAGGCGGCGCGCAGCCATCCGCACGAACTGTCCGGCGGGCAGCAGCAGCGCGTCGCGCTCGCGCGCGCCCTGGCGCCGCGGCCCTCGCTGTTGCTGCTGGATGAACCGTTCTCCAGTCTCGATGCGCAGACGCGCGGACGTCTGGCGGCGGAGTTGCGGGGCCTGCTGAAGGCGGCCGGCACGACGTCGCTGTTCGTCACCCACGACCAGGCCGAAGCCTTCGCCCTGGCCGACCGGGTCGGCGTGATGGCGCAGGGACGGTTGCTGCAATGGGACCGGCCCGAACAACTCTATCGGCAGCCCGCGCATCGGGACGTCGCCGGCTTCATCGGGCGCGGCCTGCTGGTGCCGGCGTCCGTGCTGGACGCCGGCGACGGTGAGGTGTTGTTGCGGCCGGGCGATCTGCGTCCGGATCCGGACGGCTCGCTGCGTGGCGTGCTGACCGCGGTGATGTTCCGCGGTCCGCATTTCGAAGGTCGCGTGCAACTGCCGGACGGAAACAACATCGACGTGGATCTCGGCACCGCGGAACCGCCGGCGCTCGGCAGCACGCTGGCACTGGCGTGGCGGGACGCATCGCCGATCCGCTTCCCGGCCTAGGCCGCGCACCACGGTCCCGCGCTAGCGTTGCGCCGCCAGCGCGACCGCGTCCGCACCGGCGGGGAAGTGCAGCTGTCCATGGGTGTCGTGGACCGCTCGCCACACGCCTTCGGCGACATCGGTTTCCATCGTCACTGCGGTGCTGCGGCCGAGTCCGGCGAACACGCTGTGCGCGAACGGCTGGTAGGGCTCGGGAATGAGGCCCTGCATGCGTTGCTGGCCATTGGCCGTGAACCGCGTGGACGGGCCGTAGCCGGGTTCCACCAGCGCCACGCGTACATCGAAGGCCTCGAGTTCATGACGCAGCGACGCGGTGAAACCTTCCACCGCCGTCTTGCTCGCAGTGTAGGCGGCGACCAGCGGGAACGGCGCCAGCGTGGCGCTGGAAGTGACGTTGACGATCGTGCCGGCGCGGCGCTCGCGGAACTGCGGGATCACCGCCTGGCACATCGCCATCGTGCCGAAGGTATTGGTCTCGAACACCTCGCGCACGGTCGACATCGGCGTGGCCTCGAACGCGCCGAACAGGCCGATGCCGGCGTTGTTGACCAGCACGTCGATGGGGCCCGCGGCGGCCACTGCCTGCGCGATGCTGTCGGGGCGGGTGACGTCCAGCGCCAGCAGGCGCAGACGGGGCGAGGCGGGCAGCAGGTCTTCGCGGGGCTGGCGCTGGGTGGCGATGACGTTCCAGCCCTGCGCGAGGAAATGGCGGGCGGTTTCCAGGCCGTAGCCCGACGAGCAGCCGGTGATCAGCAAGGTCTTCATATCGTTTCGTTCTCCGGGGATGGGTTGACGCGGGAGGCACGATAGGGGAGCCTCGCCGGATGATCGATAACAGATCGTCGTTATTTATTTAGCGAGCGTCCGGAATGGGGGATCCACTCTCCGATGTCGTCCACCTGCTGCGTCCGCGCTCGGTGTTCGCCAACGTCATCAGCGGCAAGGGCGCCTGGGCCGTGCGCTATGCCGAGTACGGGCTACCGGGGTTCTGCATCGTGCTGGAGGGCAGCGCGCTGCTGACGGTGGACGGACACGCGGCGATCGCCCTCGGCGCGGGCGACTTCGTGCTGCTGCCGACCACGCCGCCGTTCACGCTCTCCGGCTTCGCGCCGGCACCGCCGGTCTTCATCGACCCCGACCTCGTGCCGGGCGGACGCGGCGAACTGCGCCACGGCGAGCAGGAAGGCCCCGCGGACATGCGTTCGCTCGGTGGCGCGTTCCTGTTCGATACCGAGCAGGCAGGCCTGCTCGCCTCGCTGTTGCCGGCGATCGTCCACGTGCGCGGCTCGCAACGGCTGATGCAGCTCGTGCAGATGGTGGGCGAAGAGTACGAAGCGCAGCAGCCGGGCAGCGACTACCTGCTGTCGCGCCTGGTCGAAATGCTGCTGGTCGAAGCGATGCGCTGGACCGCGGTCGCGGATGCGCCGCCGGGCCTGTTGCGCGGCCTGGGCGACGCGCGGCTGGCGAAGGCGCTCGCGCGCATCCATGCCGACATCGCGCACCCGTGGACGGTGGCGGAACTGGCGGGCGCCGCTGCGCTGTCGCGTTCCACCTTCTTCGATCGCTTCACCCGCGCGGTCGGCGTGGCGCCGATGGAGTACGTGCTGGCGTGGCGCATGGCGGTCGCCAAGGAACTGCTCGCGCAGGGCGGACGGACGGTGGCCGAGGTGGCCGAGCGTGTCGGTTACGGCTCGACCAGCGCCTTCAGCGTGGCCTTCAGCCGGAGCGTGGGCGCTCCGCCCCGCCGGTATGTCCGCGGGACGTGATGCGCGGGCAGGTCAGGTGGCGCGCTGCGCGCGCCGCAGGTAACGGATGGCGGCGTTTTCCCATTGCCGCGGACCGCTGGCGCCACGTGCCGCGCGTTGCAGTCGACCCGCTTCCCAGCCGGTGAAGACACGCGGGTCCACGTAGTTCTTCTCGCAGATGCGCGGCGTGTTGCCGAGCAGGTCGGCGGCGCCGCGCAGCACCGCCTGTTTCACCCGTGCACGCTGCGCGTCGTCGCCCTCGTCGGGTAGCTGCGTGCCGGCGAGCGTGCGGAAGGCGAGCAGGGTGGCGCCCAGCGTGCGGAAGTCCTTCGCCGTGTACGGTCCCCGCAGGTGCGTCTGCAGGTAGTCGTTGACGTCGCCGGAGGCGATGCGCTGCACCTTGCCGTTCTCGCGGTACTGGAACAGCGCCTGTCCGGGCAGCTGCCGGCACTGGCGCACCAGCTTCACCAGCCGCGCATCGGAGACGCTGGACTCGAGCGGCTTGCCGCCCTTGCCGCGGAACACGAACTGCACGGCACTGCCGGCGATGAAGCGCGCATGGATGTTGCGCAGCGTGGTGAGGCCGTACGAACCGTTCTCCTTCTGGTAGCTCTCGTTGCCGACCCGCAGCAGGGTGTGGCCGAGCAGGGCGACGACCAGTGCGACGACCTTGTCGCGGGGGAAGCCGGGCAGGGCGAGGTCGGCGCGGACCTGGCGCCGCAGGCGCGGCAGGGCTTCGGCGAAGGCGATCAGGCGGTCGTACTTGCGGGCGCCGCGTTCGGCCTGCCATGCGGCGTGGTAGCGGTACTGTTTGCGACCGCGCGCGTCGCGGCCGGTGGCCTGCAGGTGGCCGCGCGCGTCGGCGCAGATCCACACATCCGTATACGCGGGCGGAATGGCGAGCTGGCGGATGCGGGCGATCGTCGCGGCGTCGCGGACGGGGCGCCCGCGCGCATCCCGATAGGCGAAGCCGCGCCCACTGCGGCGCCGGCGCAGGCCGGGCATCGCATCGCTGGTGTAGTGCAGCGCGGCCACGGCGGCTCAGAAGTCGTCGACGTACTCGATCACCAGCCCGTAGCGCGCGGCGACATCGTCCACGGTGGCGGTCACGGTCTCGGCATAGGGCGAGGCGACTTCGACTTCCACGTCGTGCACGTCGCTGGCGCCGATGTCGTCGGGCAGCCCGGCCGAGCTGGAATCGTCGTCGTCCATGTGCGGCATCAGGTCCGCCAGTTCCTCGACGCGCTCCACGCCGTCGACGCCTTCCAGCGCCGCCATCAGGGCGTCGAAGCCGGTCTGTGGGCCGGTGGCCCGGAATCTGATCGTGGTCATGGAGTCCTCTGTGTGGTCGGATGTCCTGTTGATCCGAACTTAGGTCGGCAGGGGTCATGCCTTCGTGAAGCTGGCGGTGTCGGGCGATGAAGCGTTCAGCGTGAGGAGAGGGTGGCGCATACCGCTTGTGCGTTGGGTTGTTGGGCGCGTGCTGTCGCCCTAAGATCGCGTCGTATCAGGGGGCAGCCCGCTACGCGGTGCGCCGGGGCCGGGTGTACCAGCGGATCCAGGATCCGGCGATAGGTGGATGTGTAGCCATGGAAGAGGCAAGTGCGATGGACAAGCATGGCGAGGAGGTCCGGATCGGCGACCTCGTCAGGATCGTCGCGTTGCAGATGGAACTGTTCGATTGCCTGGAGCCGAACGAGATCGAGGACATCCGCTCGATGATCGGCGAGACGTTTCCCGTCGAGGAGATCTCTGCTTCCGGTCTTGCGGCGGTGACCAAAGGGTTCGACCGTGGTCGGGGGCTGCAGGAGACGCATACGCTGTCCCTTCGACCGTCGCAGTTCGTGCGCGTTGGTCGTCTGCCTGCAGGAGAGTCGGCGTCGCATGGACACTGAGGCCGCCTACACGAAGGCCATGGAGATCGAGTCCCAGGGCAGGTACGGTGAAGCGGCGGCGGCCTACAAGGCGCTTGTCCTGCACGCCGAGGATCCGCGTTTCTTCATTGCGTACGGTGTTTGCCTGCAGCATCTCGGCCACTGGCGGGAATCCGCCCGGCAGCTGCAGCGCGGCGTCGATCTTAAACCGCACTACGGCGAGGGTGATGCGCGGCTTTTTCTGGCTGAATCACTCCTCCGGAGCGGCGCCAGGAAAAAGGCCGTCGAACAATGGCGACGGGTTGCCGCCATGGCGCCGGAATACCCGAGCTATGACGCGGTCCCGGACGAGGCGAAGCGGAAACTCAGGGAGCACGCCGCATGACCTGCCCGTCGAGCGAACAATCCGAAGGTTGGGGGGAGTGATGTCGAGAAGATGGCTTGCGGCCTGCCTGGGTCTGTTTGCGGCGGGCGCCCACGCGAACGAGTACCAGGAGGGCCAGGTCTGGCAGTACAAGACCCGGACGGGCGAAGAATCGTCGCGCCTGTACGTCGTCAAGGTGGAGACCTTGTCCAATGGGGAGCGTGCGTTCCATATCCATCTGGACAAACTGAGCATTCAGACGGGGTACCTGCCGGGGAACGTCCAGACGGCGCTTCCGCACGTGCCTGTTTCGGCGGCGACCCTGGACCAGAGTGTCGTACGGCTGCAGGGTCTTACCGACAACCCGCCGGACATCAGCGAAGGCTATGCCGTCTGGCGTGAAGCCTACGATGCGGGGGAGGGCGGGATCTTCACGATCCCGGTCGCGGAGATCGTCGAGTACATCGAGAGCATCGCGCGCCAGCATCCCGGTACGCCTCCCTAGATCCTTCCGGCCGGAACCGCTTCGCGGCGGGATCGGATTCGGACGTCATGCGCACCGTTCCTGCACGTCGCGTGTGGCGGCCGTGGAATAACGCCCCATCAGTGCCGAATCCGCTTTGCGGATCGGTTAGACCCGAGCCCAGGACCTCATGAAAAAGATCATTGCCACCCTGTTGTCGATGTTCGGCGCCGGTCACGCGGCGGCGCAGCCCGCGCCTGCACCCCCGGAGCCGGTCGTGAGCGGCCTGCGCTCGATGGTGCTGGGCCTGTCTGCCGACGAGATCGGCATCACCCGAGAGAACTTCCCCCATCCTGTTTGGGGTGTGGTGATGGAGACCGGCATGGAGGGCGGCTTCTACACCCTGGTCGTGCTGGCGGACGGCACGACCAGCCTCTACTTCAGCGGGGGTGGAGGAACCGTCGGTGCGGGCGAAAAGCCGGCGGTACGGGAAGCAAGCCAGCAGTTCATCGGGTGGGGCAACCGCTTCGTGGCGTCCGCCGAACCCGGGCGTTCGACCGCACCGCCTGCCCACGGCGTCACCCAGTTCTTCTTCCTGACCTTCGACGGCCTCCGCGCCTACAGCGCGCCCGAGGTGGAGCTGGGCGAGGAGCGCGACGACCTTTCGCCCCTGTTCCATGCCGGCCATGCGGTAATCACCGCCATCCGGCAAGCTTCCCCCTAGGGTCTGGATATCCATACGAGTCTGCGCATGGCAAAAATGGAAATGAACTGTCCTTCGTGCGCTGCCCCGTTACGCCCGCGGGAGCAGCGGCGCATGAACGGTTTCTGGGGCCTTCGCCCGGTTCCCTGCACGAGCTGCGGCAAGCTGCTGCAATACCACGAGGACCTCCGGCGGCGCTTGCGGATCGGTGGCCATGTTTTCAGGCTCGGGCTGCTATTCGTGGGGCTGTGGCTGGTCATGAAGTTCACCGGCCTCGTGTCGCCTGCCGCCCTCGAGGTCATCGGAGTGGTGAGTTTCGCCGTCGTACTCGCCGGCATCCTGGTGACTGCTTCCCGCGCAAGTTCGATCCGCGTCGAGCTGGTCGATGAGCCGTGACAGGTGCGCTGGGCCGACTCCACCGGTGCGCGTGACTGGACTCCGGGCGGTAGGCCGGCTGCGGCAGCCCTCTTCACCTGTTGAACCTGCTTTCCGTCCATCGAACAACCCAGGTCCACGCCGATGCAGCCAACCTCCCGCATGACCGACATCGCCGTGGCCCTGGGTCTCGGCGCCGCTGTCCTTGCCGCGACCTTCTTGCGCGGGGATCCGCTGTACGTCGGCCGCTGGTACTACGCCGTCACCTGGGTGGGACTGGTGGGCATCGTCCAACTCGCGCGCGTGCCGCCGCTGTTCTCGACCGGCGCGTCGGCGGCATTGGCCACGAGCTTCCTGCTGTACTGGGCATGGCAGGCCTCGCTGGCGCAGCCGGACGGACTGCTGGGCCTGGGGCACCTGGTCTCGTTGCCGGGCCTGGTGCTGGCGGCCCTCATCGCGGCCATCGCCATCAGGCGCCGCCGGCTGTCCGCTGCCGCGACCTTCGGCATCGCCCTCCTGTCCTGTTGCGCCGGCTTTGCGTTGGCGCAGACCATCGCCTGCCGTTCGGTGATGTACTGCGGCACGCTGTCGGGAATGGGCGGATAGTCCGCATCGCTACGCCCGCGAACCTCACGACACCAGGAATCGTTTCATCCATGAAAGCGCCGGTTGCCTGCCTGTTGTCGCTGATGCTGGCCGCCTCCGCTCACGCGCAGGACGCCACCGAAAGCCGGACATGGGCGTGGCGCGGTGGCATTGACGCCGGCGCCTGGCTGAAGACGGAGCGGCGCGGAAACCGGGTGCGCTTCGAGCTGGAGCTGAATCGTGGCGCGCCTTCCCATAACAGCGGACAGGCGTCGGGCGAGTTCACGATCCGCCACCATCTCGGCATCTACCAGAGCGACGAGTACCCCGACTGCGTCCTGGCTTTCGCCTTCGTCGGCGACACCGTCGAAATCAGACAGTCAGGGGCCAGCGCGGACTGCGGCTTTGGCTTCAGCGTGATGGCAGACCACCTGCTGACACTCGAGCCTCAGCAAGCAGAACCGTAGGAGGGGTGGAGCCGGAGGCGGCTTCCGACGGCGAAGCCGGCCTGACCATCAGGGAAGCAGTGAACGGCGACGTGCCCTCCGCGGGCAGGCAGGACGGATGCGTCGGCATCGCTTCCCCGTCGACTGATGCACAATGCAACGCCTTGAACCGAGCTGACGCCCCCATGGATATCGAAACCCTGCTGACCGCCGCCCTGCGCGAAGCCGGTTATGGACAGGACGCCATCGGCTCGGCGATGCCGCGGATCCTGCGCATCCTGGAGGCCGAGGACGTGCGGATCGAGATGGGCCGCGCGCTGTCGCGCAAGGAGCGCGAATACGTGCGCCTGCAACTGGAGCTGGGCCTCAGCGTGCGCGAAGTGGTCGCCGGGCTGAAGAAGTAGGCGACCGCCATGCGTCCGCCGGACATCGACGGACTGGCGGCGAGCACCCTGCAACTGCCGCCGGGCGCCTGGCCGACCGTGCTGGACTGCCTGTGCGAACGGTTTCCTTCGGTCACCCGCGCGCGCTGGCTCGAACGGATGGCGCGCGGGCGTGTCGTGGACGGCGCGGGCGCGCAGATGACGGCAGCGACGCCGCATCGCGTCGGCCTGGAGGTCCACTACTACCGCGAAGTGGACGACGAGCCCGCGATTCCGTTCGACGAGGCCGTCGTGTACGCCGACGCCCACCTGCTGGTGGCCGACAAGCCGCATTTCCTGCCGGTCGCGCCCGCCGGCGCCCACGTGCATGAAACCCTGCTGGGACGGCTGGTCCGCCGGACCGGCAACACGGCGCTGGTGCCGCTGCACCGGATCGATCGCGAGACCGCCGGACTGGTGCTGTTCTCGGCGCATCCGGACAGTCGCGCGCGCTACCAGGCGCTGTTCCGCGAACGACGGATCGACAAGCACTACGAGGCGATCGCGCCGGCATTGCCGCACGTCGCGTTCCCGCATGTGCGTGCCAGCCGGATCGTCGCCGGCACGCCGTTCTTCCGCATGCAGGAGAGCGACGGCATGGCGAACAGCGAAACCCGGATCGACGCGATCGCGCGCGGCGACGGCCACTGGCGCTATGCGCTGGCGCCGGTCACCGGGCGCAAGCACCAGCTGCGCGTGCACATGGCGGCACTGGGCGCGCCGATCGCCGGCGACCCGCTGTATCCGTCGGTGCGCCATCGCCCCGCCGGCGACTACACGGCACCATTGCAGCTGCTGGCCAGACGGCTCGCCTTCATCGATCCGCTCACGGGCGCCGGGCGCTGTTTCACCAGCGGGTTCGCGCTCGACGGCTGAGCGCCGGCTCTCGCGTCTGCGTGCGCGTGCCGGCGCGCTCGGTCATACTCGATCACGGACGGTCGACTGTCGGGTACGACCGCTCCGCCATGCGCTGCCGGGGAGTGCCCGACATCATGCCCGGGAACCACACGTGCCCCGTACCACGCATCGTCTGTTGCTGACCTCCTTCCTGCTGCTGGCCTACGGCCTGTCCGGTGCTGCCGCACATGCGCAGACCGTCGGCGACGATGCCGTGGCCGCCGCCTCCCGTCCGAAGACCTGCCTGGTGCTGGGCGGCGGCGGCGCGCGCGGCGGCGCGCATGTCGGCGTGCTGAAGGTGCTGGAGCGCGAACGCATCCCGGTCGACTGCATCGTCGGCACCTCGATGGGCGCCATCGTCGGCGGCCTGTACGCGGCGGGTTACCGTGCCGACGAGATCGGCACCATCCTCGACAACGTCGACTGGAACGCCGAACTTCGCGACAAGCCGCCGCGCAGCGACCGTGGCATGCGCCGCAAGGAAGACGACCTGCGCTTGCTGGGCGGGGTCGAGCTGGGCATCCACGAGGGCCGCATCGCGTTCCCGCGCGGGGTCATCCAGGGCCAGCGGCTGGAGCTGCTGTTGCGCAAGCTGCTGCTGCCGGTGGCGACCGTGCAGGACTTCGACGACCTGCCGATCCCGTTCCGTGCCGTCGCCACCGACATCGTGAAGGGCGAGAAGGTGGTGTTCGGCGAGGGCGACCTGGCCGCGGCGATCCGCGCCAGCATGTCGGTGCCTGGCGTGTTCGCGCCGGTGAAGATCGATGGCCGGCTGCTGGTGGATGGCGGCGTGCTGGACAACGTGCCGGTGGACGAAGCGCGCAGGCTGGGCGCGCAGCGGCTGATCGTCTCGCACGTGGGCAGTCCGCTGCGGACGGAGGAAGGGCTGACCTCGCCGTTGGCGATCACCGAGCAGATGAGCAGCATCCTGATGCAGCGCGAAGTGGAGGCGCAGCTGGCCACGCTGGGCCCGCAGGACCTCCTGCTGTCCCCCGACCTGGGCGACATCGCCAGCGAGCAGTTCAACCGGACGCCGGAAGCCGTGGCGCCCGGCCAGCGCGCCGCCGACGCGGCGTTGCCGCAACTGCAGCGCTATGCCGTCGATGCGACGACCTATGCGGACTTCACCGCGCGCCATCGCATGCCGCGATTCGATACCCCGGTGGTGACGTTCGTCGACGTCGAGGGTCGGGAGACCGGCACGGAAACCTATGTCGAGCAACGCCTGGCGCCGCTGGTCGGCAAGCCGCTGGACGTGCCTGCGGTGGAGCAGACGCTGGCCACGCTTTACGGCGAGGGACGCTACGAGAAGATCGGCTGGACGCCGGTGCGGCGCGACGACGCGGCATGGGGCCTGCGGGTCAACCCCGTGGACAAGGCATGGGGGCCCGACTTCCTGCACCTCTCGCTGCGCGTGTCCGACGATTTCGATGGGGCCAGTGCATACCAGTTCATCGCGGAGCTGACCCGGACC
>Ga0247823_10004097_pt1 | contig 11705 bp, 11 predicted proteins | sample 13C_PalmiticAcid_2_FD_192426 | JGI IMG/M metagenome (GOLD analysis project Ga0247823, IMG submission 192426) | Soil microbial communities from agricultural site in Penn Yan, New York, United States - 13C_PalmiticAcid_Day30 | ecosystem: Environmental > Terrestrial > Soil > Agricultural land...
GCGGATTTGCCGCGCGCGGCCATGTGCACGAGCGCAGAAGCAATGGTCATGGCATTGCGCAGACGATGCCGCATCTCGGCACTCACCGCCTCAGCCCGCTCGCGCTCCTCGACTTCGGCGGTCATATCTCTGGCGATCACCAGCAAATGCTCGACCGCCTGATTCGACCGAACCGGCGTCACCGTCACATCCCACCAACTGGGTCTGCTTCCGATCACGCGTGAGGCGGTGAACCGCGCGACTTTCCCCGAGCGCGCCTTGTCGGCCGCTCGTTCGACCACTGGACGCGCCTCGGCCGGCCAGCGCTCGACCCACTTCAAACCGAGAAGCTCGGACGGGGTGCGAAGCTCCATGGCAATCGCCCCGCGCTCGTTCACATATCGGATCGTGCCGTCGCGATCGAGGAGCTTGATACAGTCATGAGTCTGATCGAGCACCGTACCGAGCAGCGCACTGACATCTTCGATTGTCTCAAGCATGTCCGTCGGAGCCATCGCCGCCTGCGTCCGGCGCAGTGTGCATCGAAATGGCTTGGTTGCAAGGAAATCCGAAGCGCGTCCAATCAATTAGGTGGCATTCGCTCTTAACTCCGTAAAAGCGGGTTCATGGTCCGCGTCGCGCTTGCCGCACGCGTTTCCGATCGGGTCTTCCAGCGGACGCGACACCGCACGACGGGTTTATCCTGCGGGCAGGCGGCAAGCTGGCTTTCGGCACCGTTCGTTCTCGAATAACATCGCGCCATGCGAGCATTCGTTCTAACGCGCTACGGCGGTCCGGAAGCTACCGAAGCCCGTGAAGTCCCTACGCCCCAGCCCAATCGGCGCGAAGTCTTGGTGCGGGTTCATGCCGCCGGGCTAAATCCAGTCGACTTCAAGACGCGCGAGGGCAAGCTGCGTGTCATCCAGCGCTATTCCCTGCCGGTGGTGATCGGCAACGAACTCGCCGGGGTCGTCGAGGCGTGCGGCGCGGATGTCGACCGGTTCGCTCCGGGAGATAGGGTGTTTGCGCGAATGCCGAAGGACCGGATGGGCGCCTTCGCGGAGTTCGCCGTGGTGCCCGAAGACATGTTGGCAGCAATGCCCGCCACGCTCGACTTTGATGCGGCTGCTGCGATCCCGCTCGCCGGACTTACCGCGCTGCAGGCGCTGCGTGACGAGCTGCAACTGCAACCTGGCAGCCGTGTGTTCATTCCCGGCGGGGCGGGGGGCGTCGGCACCTTCGCTATCCAGCTCGCTAAATGGCTTGGCGGGCACGTAACGACAACCGCGTCACCGCGTGGGCGCGAGCTCGTCGAGCGGCTCGGCGCCGATGTGGTGATCGATTACACAACAGAGGATATTTCCAACCACGCTAGCGACATGGACGGCGTATTCGATCTAGTCGGCGGCGACACGCTCAACCGCTCGTTCGGCGTCGTCAAACGAGGCGGCAAGGTGGTTACGGTCGTAGCGACGCCTGAGCCAGAAACGGCCAAGGATCTTGGCCGGGGTCCTGCGCTAGCTGCATTATTCTGGCTCGCAAGCTTTCGGTTACGCCGGAAGGCCAGGAAGCATGGTGCGAAGTATCGCTTCCTGTTCATGCACCCCAGCGGCGCCGAACTGAACGAGCTTGCAACGCTCGTTGATAATGGAGTGCTGCGGCCGATCATCGACCGCGTATTTCCCTTCGCGCAGATCGACCAGGCATTTGCCTATCTCGAGACAGGGCGCGCCAAGGGAAAGGTCGTCGTGCGAATGGTCGACTAGCGCGGCTTCGCGTCAACCCCGTCGTCCCATTAGATTGGCCCCCAAAAGCTGCCTTTCGAGCGAGTTTCGCGCTGCATGCAGGCCGTCTGAACGCGGCTAAAAAATTCTGCCCCCTACTCTTGACCTCGAAACGACAAAAACCATCTGGGCATCGCCGGATGCGGAATCCCGGTCCGGCGGGATTGAGGGCACCGGCTCTCGCCGGTGCTCCTCATGCTCAAATTGCTCAATGGAGGATTTGGATATGAGGACCAATTTCGATTTTACACCCTATCGCCGCTCGACGGTCGGCTTCGACAGGCTCTTCGATTTGCTTGAGACCGGCGCACGCGCTGAAACGGACGGCTACCCGCCGTTCGATATCCAGCAGGAAAGCGAGGACCGCTACCGTATCACGTTGGCCGTCGCGGGCTTTCGCCCCGAAGAGATCGAGATCGTCGCGCAGAACAATCAGCTGACCGTGACCGGGCGCAAGCCCGAGGGGGCCGATTCCGGCCGCTATCTGCATCGCGGGATCGTTACAGGCGCGTTCGAACGGCGTTTCCAGCTGGCCGACTTCGTAGTTGCCGAGGAGGCCAGCTTCGATAACGGGTTGCTGTGCATAGCGCTTAAACGTGAGATGCCCGAGGCGATGAAGCCGCGACGGATTGCGATTAATCACCCTGACGCGACGCCGTCGAACGATCGTCTCGAAGGACCAAGCGAAGAGCGCGACGCGGCCTGAGCGAGGGCCTGCCCGGCGATCGTGCACGGGCGGGCTCTTCTTTTGTCACGTCTAGTTGGGAATGAGGAATGTCTGGTCATCATCTCGGGCGGCTCGGCGGCGGGCGCGCGCAGCCGCAACACCCTCAGCTCGAACCTGAGGTCAAACGCGCAATATTCGCGTCCTGGACTTCGGAGGCACGCCCGGCGAGGTCGCGCCTGACGCTGCGCAAGCCGTCAAAGTCCGCTTGCCGGGGCACGGCTGAGGAAGTGCTCGACGCATCCCGGAACGTCTCGTCCTGACAAGCAATGCTCGTGATAGCACGGTCAGATTTCTGTAGGAGAGAGTCATGTTTCCGGGATCGACCATCCCGCAACCTATCGTGGATTGTATCGCGCACGGTCGTGAACCGAGCATCCGAGAATTATGCGCGGTGGCCGCGCATATTCGCGCTGACCTGAGAGGGCGCAAAGACAAACCGCACCTAACAAGTGTTTCCGAACCTGCCGCGCGGCTGCTCGGTTTCCGTGCAGCGCACGCGGCGCTGACCGGCTGTAGCTACCCTACGCCGTAGCGGACACGCGATGGATGGACTGGGGCTGTCAGTCCCGGCCATTCAGTCGACAAGCCCAACTGCCGGTAAGCAGACATCACACCAGCTACAGACGGTCACGAAACGCTAATCAAGCCGCTCTATTCCAACTGTGACCGGACCGGGACGATCAAAGATGGCGACGTCGCCAGCCACGCGGCCGAGAACGGCGATACCGGGTGAGAGTACGCGGCCGCGGCGATAGTAGATGACGAAGTCATCGTGCCCCCAGCGTTCCGGCGGAGAACTCTGACTGCCGCTGGTTCTCCGGCAGAGGCTAGGCGATCGTGGTGGTTGAGGATGTCGGCAGCGCCGTTCGGACCGCCGGCCTTGCTGAAAAGCCGCCTGCCTGCTGTCGGTCGCTGGCAAGTGAACTGCCAACGTCAGCAATTGAGCCGTGAGTAGCCGTTCGAACCGCAACGCACGCATCCGGCGGATTTGCGCCCGCATACCAGTCATACAGTGCATGCGAGACAGCACGCCAAAGCCGCCATTCAGTCGGGTAACGCCAATGGCTGGTATGTGCCCTTCGGACGCTTCTGACTGCGCATGACGTCTTACTTAATCCTAGGGCGAGCGGTCTCATGAATGCTACATTCGGCCGTCCCGGACCGAGTCGAATTTGCGACCGACCGTTTCAATCGCATTTGACCCTCTCGCGAGACCTCGGCGCCGGCCCTGTCGGCCGGATTCTCTTGTCGTTCGCAGGCGGTGCACGTCTCCGGACGAGGAGGCGACCATGACTCAGCCAGAAACCACCGTACCACCACAGCCAGAGCTTGCGCCGGCGAGCCAATCAATGACCGCCGGGCAAGAATCATCGCCCGAAAAAGCCGATGGTCAAGAAACCTTCGTGCTGCCTGAAGCTGACGAAGCGACCGTCCGGCCCTTCGAATTTCATGCCTCTGACGATGATCTCGCCGACCTCAAGCGCCGCATTTTGGCGACACGCTGGCCTGATCGGGAGACGGTTCCGGACGACACGCAGGGCGTGCAACTCGCCACGATGGAGAAGCTCGCCGCCTATTGGGCCACTGACTATGACTGGCGAAAATGCGAGGCCCGGCTCAACGCCCTGCCCAATTTCGTCACTGAAATCGACGGGCTCGACATCCATTTCATCCATGTGCGGTCGAAGCACCCCGACGCGCTGCCCGTCATCATCACCCATGGCTGGCCGGGCTCTATCGTCGAGCAGCTCAAGATCATCGGTCCGCTCACCGATCCCACCGCCCATGGCGGGACCGAGGCGGACGCGTTCCACGTGGTGATCCCGTCGATGCCGGGCTACGGCTTCTCCGCTCGGCCGACCGAGGCGGGCTGGAACCCGCCGCGGATCGCCAATGCCTGGCTCACCCTGATGCAGCGGCTCGGATACACTCACTTTGTCGCGCAGGGCGGCGACTGGGGTGCGCTGATGACCGAGATTCTGGGCGCTGTCGCACCACCGGAACTCCTCGCGATCCACACCAACATGGCGTCTACAGCTCCACCGGAGGTCTTCGAAGCGCTGCGCGCGGGCGAGGGTCCGCCGGCCGGTCTCACGGACGATGAGCGCTGGGCCTATGAGCGGCTGGAGCTCTTCTTCACCCATGGTCTCGCCTATGCGAACCAGATGGGGCAGCGCCCGCAGACGCTATACGGCATCGCGGATTCACCGGTCGGGCTCGCTGCATGGTTCCTCGATCACGACATCTCCAGCTACCGGATGATCGCGCGCGCGTTCGACGGCGTTGCGGAGGGGATGACGCGCGACGATGTGCTCGACAACATCACCGTCACCTGGCTGACCAACACCGCCATTTCCGGCGCGCGGCTCTATTGGGAAGCGCTGCCGCGCACCTCGCCCGGCTTCGGTATCGAGCGCAACCACGTTCGGTTCTTCGAGCCAATCGGGGTCACCACGCCGATCGCGGTGAGCGCCTTCCCCGACGAACTCAACCAAGCGCCGCGGAGCTGGGCGGAACGGGCCTATCCCAAGCTCATCCACTATAACCGGCTTCCAAAGGGCGGGCACTTCGCGGCCTTCGAGCAGCCGGACGATCTGGTGGAGGAGATGCGCGCAGGATTCAGATCGGTCCGCTGAACGCGCCAAGCCGCGCGGGCGTCGCCACCGGGCGCCGCCCGCGCTCCTGCAACCCCAAGGGGAGACCCGACATGCACATCAAATATCTCATCACGATCGCGCTGATCGGCAGCACCATGGCCTCGTCGGCGCAAACGCCGCCTCCGCGTCCGCCGGGCTCTACCCGCACCGACCTCCAGCGCCACGACCTGGCCATTCCCGGCTGGGAGACGATCCAGGCGCGCATCGATTTTGCGCCGGGTGCGAGCTTCCCGGCACACCGCCATCCCGGCGAGGAGATCATCTACGTGCTCGAAGGCAAGCTCGAATACCAGCTCGAAGGCCGACCGCCCGTCGCGCTCGCGGCCGGCGATGTGCTGTTCGTCCCTGCGGGCGCGTTCCACTCGGCGCGAAACGTCGGCACGAGACGGGGCAGCGAACTTGCCACCTATGTGGTGGAAAAGGGTAAGCCGCTGGTCGAGTTCGCTCCTTGAGCGTCCGAGGCCTTTGGGGCCTCGGTGACGCGAGACTTGTTCGCTTTCCCGCAGCCGACTATTGGTCTTTGCAACATTGATCACCAGAGATCGCTAGCCGGCGATTGCCAAAGGCGCCGCAGCGGATAGAAGTATCGCGTTGTTCATTTTTTTACTTGGAACCAGCGCGGCTCGTCGGTCCCGCAGCGTTACCTAGACGGCGCGCCCTCATAGCGGTCATTCGATTGGCGTGAACCATTTCCCGAATGCAGCCGTTCGACATAAACGGAGGCAATAGCTGTCAAGGTTGACGAAGCACCGTGGTCAGGCCCTCAATCGATCAGCGGTGGCTGATCGCCGCGGCCGAATGATCTTCTGCGGATGCACGAACCCCCGCAGCCTTGCGTTCGGAATATCGATCGACCAGCTGCGCGGCGTGCGGGCGCATCAGCGCCGTGATCCGCACCAGTTCCTCCATCACATCGACGATCCGGTCGTAATAGCTGGACGGCCTCATGCGACCATGCTCATCGAACTCCTTATAGGCCATCGCCACGGACGACTGGTTCGGGATCGTGAACATCCGCATCCACCGGCCAAGCAGACGCAGCGTGTTGACCGCGTTGAAGGATTGCGAGCCGCCGGAGACTTGCATCACGGCAAGCGTGCGCCCCTGCGTCGGGCGCATGCCCTTCATTTCCAGCGGCAAATGATCGATCTGGGCCTTCATGATGCCGGTGATAGCGCCGTGGCGCTCGGGGCTGCACCAGAGCTGCCCCTCCGACCACATCGACAGCGCACGCAGCTCATGGACTGCGGGATGGTCATCACCGGGATGCTGGTCGGGCAGCGGTAAGTCGGAAGGATCGAAGATCCGCGTGTCGGCGCCGAAGAACCGCAGCAGGCGTGCGGCCTCTTCGATAGCGAGGCGGGAGAAGGACCGCTCGCGCAACGAACCGTAGAGCAGCAGGATGCGCGGCGGTGGCTGATCGTCCCCGAGACCAAACGCGGGTCGCCGGTACGCGAAGGCGGGATCGAGGTTCGGCAGGTGATCGGGATCGGACAGTACGCGGATACGGTTCATGCGGGCGCCTCTCTTTCGTACCAGCCCCGCGTGCGCTTCACGATCGACACCACGGACAGCATCACCGGCACCTCGACCAGGACACCGACGACCGTGGCGAGCGCGGCGCCAGAGTTGAGGCCGAACAGGGAGATTGCCGCAGCGACGGCAAGTTCGAAGAAGTTCGAGGCACCGATCAGCGCGGACGGCGCCGCGACACGCCATTCGACACGCAGTCGCCTCGACAGCCAATAGGCGATCCCCGCATTCAGATAGACCTGGATGAGGATCGGCACGGCGATCAGCGCGATGACAAGCGGCTGCGCGACGATCCGCTCGCCCTGAAACCCGAAGAGCAGGACCAGCGTCGCCAGCAGCGCCGCGAGTGAGAGCGGGCCAAGCCGGAACAGGAGTCGATCCAGCGCGGGCTGGCCATCCGATGCAAACATCGAGCGCCGGATGGCCGCCGCCACAATCACAGGCACGACGATGTAGAGTCCGACCGACAGGAGCAATGTCTCCCACGGCACGGTCACCGATGCTACGCCGAGCAGCAGTGCAACCAGCGGCGCGAACAGGAAGACCATGAGCAGATCGTTCAACGCCACCTGACTCAGGGTATAGGTTGGCTCGCCGTCGCACAGGTTCGACCAGACGAACACCATCGCTGTACAGGGCGCTGCGGCGAGCAGGATCAGACCGGCGATGTAGGACGGGATTTCATCGACCGGCAGCAGCGGCGCGAAGAGCCAGCCGAGGAAGAACGTTCCGAGCGCAGCCATCGAGAACGGTTTCACTGCCCAGTTCACGAACAAGGTGATACCCACGCCGCGCCAGTGCTGGCGGACGGAGCCGAGCGCGCCGAAGTCGATTTTCAGCAGCATCGGCACGATCATCAGCCAGATGAGCGTAGCGACCACGAGGTTCACCCGGGCGATCTCAGCCGATGCGATCGCGACGAAAGCACCGGGGATGACCTGGCCCAATGCAATCCCAACGATGATGCACAGCGCGACCCACAGCGAGAGATAGCGCTCGAACGCCCCCATCAGCCTACCCGCCCACCGGAGGCGTCGATCACCTGCTCGCCATCCTCCTTCGTGAAGGCGCCTCGTTGTGGCTGGGGCAGAATATCGAGCACCACCTCGGACGGCCGGCATAGCCGCACGCCGAGTGGTGAGACGACCAGTGGCCGATTGATCAAAACCGGGTGCTCGAGCATTACGTCGATGAGCGCTTCAGCGCTCAGACCAGCATCGCCAAGACCGAGCTCCGCATACGGGGTTCCCTTCTCGCGCAGCAGCTCGCGCGGAGACAGGCCGGCCCGTTTGATCAGCTGCATCAGCATCACGCGCGATGGCGGGGTCTTCAAATACTCGATGACGTGCGGCTCAATGCCGGCGTTGCGGATCATCGCCAGCGTGTTGCGTGAGGTGCCACATGCGGGATTATGATAGATGACGATGTCGGTCACGGCAGGCGGCCTCAGCAGCAGGTGAGTTCGGCCAGCAGCGGCTCGCACAGTTCGGCGCGGCCCTGGCAGCAATCCTTGGCCATGAAGACCATAAGCTCGCGAAGCGCATCGATGTTCGCACGCTGGATCTGGTTCCGGCCATGCTTCTCGGCTGTAACCAGACGGGCCTTGGCAAGGACCGCGAGATGCGTGGAAAAGGTGCTCTGTGTCAGCCCGCTCGCCTCGACCAGCGCACCGGTAGGCAGACCGTCAGGCTCGTGGCGGATCAGTCGCCGAAAGGCATCGAGCCGCGTTGGATGCGCAAGCGCGGCCAGCGCCGCCAAAGCCGAGTCAGTATCCATCCATCGGGAAATACCGATCCTTTTCGGCGAGTCAATTCCCATCGGATATTTCCGATACGAATCATCACCTCCTGAAAGATGATCCCATCGCTGATTACCATTGTGACGCCGATACCCCGGGGTACCAGGGGACTGCTTAGCGCCCTCATAGCGGCCATCAAGACCGTTATCTGACCAGCCCGAAAGCCGACATTTGTTCAGACGGCGTCTCATTCGCAAGATTGGATAGAACGCGGACGCACCTGCCGGTCATGCCAACGTAATTTTGCGCGGCGACCTGTTACTATCCGTTACGCGAGGTTCACAAAATAGGTGATCAAACCCGCTACCGCGCGCCATGGCCTTCGATCTGGAAACCTTTCGCGTCGCCGCCGCCGCGGCGATCCTGTCCCTGACCGCCTGCACAGCTTGCACATACTCGCTCGACCGAAAGAGCGGGGCCGGCGCTTATGCTGCCGCATGGTCGGCCGTGCATGCAGACGCGGCCAACAGCGACTATTACCCGCGGCGCGGCGCAGCCGACCTGGCATTGGCCTGGTCGCGGACCTTTGACGGGATGATCAACCTGGGGCCGACAAGCGACGGTGCCGGACGCCTTTTCGTCACGACCAGTGGTGCAGGCTGCCGGCTGCACGCGCTCGATCGGACAACCGGCAAGTCGATCTGGTGCAGCGACGTGGTCGACAGGCTGGCAGTCGCCTCCTCGCCCTTGGTCGATAGCACCGGCAATCTCTACCTTGGTGACGGTACGAAGATGCGCGCCTTCGACCGCAACGGCGGCGTGAGATGGCAAAAGGCAATCATCGGCGTGCCGCTTTCGGCCCAGTTCACGCCGTCGGGGAACTTGTTCTTCGTGACGCATGTGGGCGTGATCTATGTGCTCGACCGCTTCACGGGGAAAGCGATCATCGCACCGCATTCGATGGTGGACACGCCCTCGTTCGACCCTGCGGATGGCATGGTCGCATGCATGCGAGGGCTGCCCCGATGCCCCAGCGCGAACACCCCTGCCATGGATGTCCGATCGGGCCGTTTCTACTTCACCTTCTGGGCGCCCGGAGCCGCGCGTTCCGGGGTTCGCGCCATGCGGATCACACGCGGTGCGCATCCCAGGCTAATCGAAGCATGGACGAACGAAGGGCTGCCCGGGGGCAGTGCTTCGAGCCCGGATCTCTCAGCGGACGGCACGCGTCTCTACCTCACCGACAATGAGGGAAGCTTGCACGCGCTCGATGCTGCGACTGGTATATCCTTGTGGTCGATACCGATCGGATATCAGGCCGGGGGAAGCGCTTCATTGTCCCCCGAGGGCCTGATCCTGCCAGCCGGCGGGCAAGGATCTGCGCTCTTGGCCATTCGCGATCGCGGGGATCGCGGCGAAATCATCTGGCGCAAACCCGGCCTCCAGAATTTCGGCGTCGCCACGCAGGCGGCGGGCTTCCTTGCCTATCCTACGGTCAAGACCGGCAGCGGCACCGCCGATCTCATTGTTGTCGATACTCGAACCGGCGCCGAACTCGACCGCGAACCGATCCCCGGAAAGCCCTATTTCACGGTCGGAACAACGATCGACCAGGACGGGACGGTGTATGTTCCGACAATCCGCGGCGCGCTTCACGCATTCAGGCCGGTGGGGTTCCGCTAGCTCGGAGGCCATTCAATTCAACCACCGGGCAATCGAACCAGCACGCGGAGGCCGCCCGTCGTGCGGTTCTCGATCTCGATCTCACCCCCATGGCTTGTCGCCAAGGCCTTCACAATCGACAGGCCAAGGCCGACGCCGCCGCTATGCCGGCCGCGGGACGGCTCGATACGTTCAAACGGCGCGGTCAGCCGTGAGATGAGTTCGGAAGGCACGCCCGGCCCGTTATCGGTCACCGTGATCACCACGTCCTCACCTTCGTGACGGAGAGCGATGCGCGCTCGAGTGCCGTAGCGAATGGCGTTGTCGGTTAGATTGGCGAGAATCCGCCGAAAGGCGAGCGGTGCGCAACGGCAAAGGAGTGGTTCACCCCCCGCGGCAAACCCGACATCGTCGCCGGCCTCGCGGCGCATACGGACATAGTCGGCGGCCGCCGCCCTGGCATCGATGATGTGGGCGCCAGCGCCCTGCTTTGCTTCGGCGCGCGCGAACATCAGGATGTCGTCGAGCAGCTGCCCCATCTCCTCGACGTCGCGGACCGCGCGCTCGCGCTGGCCGGGATCGGATATGTGATCGGCGCGAAGCCGCAACCGCGTCAGATAGGTACGCAGGTCGTGCGCGATCGCGGCAAGCATCTGCGTGCGCTCGCCGACGAGACCGCCGATCCGCTGCTTCATCGAGTTGAACGCCGCTGCGAGCGCCTGCACTTCGAGCGCGCCGCCGAGCTGGGCGTCAGGTGCGGCGACGTCGTCCCTGAAGGCTTCGGTCGCGCTGACCAGCTGGCGCACCGGCCGCACGACTTGCCAGAGCAGAGTGGCCAAAAGCGCCATGATGATCGCCGCAGCGACGAGCGCGACGGCAAAATAGCGCGAGGCAAGCACTTGGAGAACCAACGGGGCTCGCTCAACCGCCAGCACATGGCCATCCTCGAGTCCGACGAGCAACCGCACCGGTCCACGGCCCGTCTCGTCGAGCACGATCGAGGCGAGTAACCCGCCATCGCGCACCTGCAACCGAAGCGGCCGGTCACCCAATGCCACGGCATAACGACGAAACCGCGCCTCCAGGCGCGGCGCTGACCGCAGGTCACCGTCAGTCGTGTCATCGGGAAAGCCGTCCAGCAGCTCGGCGGTGATCGAGCCATTGCTTGCGGCGGCAACGACAAGCGGCCGCTCTGCGGGAGAAGCGTGCTCGACCGCCTCGGCGATCTCGCGCACGTCCTGCGGATCGATGAGGCGAAGGACCATGGGGCGCCCGTCGGGCCACATCACGGCAGCGAGAATGGCGATCTGCAATGCGATGAGGCCGAGGAAGAACAGGGCTGCGACCCGGAACAACAAACTGTTGGCGAAGCGCCGCATGGAATCAGCCGCTCACCCGGACGAGCGGCGCGAAGAGATAGCCGCCGCCGCGAACCGTCCTGATGATGGTCGGGGCTTTCGGATCGTCCTCGAGCTTGCGGCGCAACCGGCTCAGCTGCACGTCGATCGTCCGGTCATAAGGCGCCGCGTCCCGGCCACGCGTCCAATCCAGCAGTTGATCGCGCGTCAGCACGCGCTGAGGATGATCGAGTAGCGCGACGAGCAGATCGAACTCGCCCCCGGTCA
>Ga0247823_10004098_pt1 | contig 11703 bp, 11 predicted proteins | sample 13C_PalmiticAcid_2_FD_192426 | JGI IMG/M metagenome (GOLD analysis project Ga0247823, IMG submission 192426) | Soil microbial communities from agricultural site in Penn Yan, New York, United States - 13C_PalmiticAcid_Day30 | ecosystem: Environmental > Terrestrial > Soil > Agricultural land...
ATTATTAATTTTATAGCCAAAAGTTTAATACAGTATAAACCCCAATCCGAAACATGAAATGCCGTTTTTTGTTCTTATTCAGTCGGCTATATCATTTTCCAGAAAATTAAATAATCATTAATTCGTGCCTTTGATACGCACGCGACCATCTTTTTCCATACCGGGCTGAACCTGCCCCTTAATACTCCCAACCCCACCTTGGAACGATGGCGGTACCAAGGCTTCCCACTCGACCTTGCCGCCCTTGACTTCGTAACGCACAAGCGTGCCATCGACCGTGCCCAGCGTATCCAGCAAGTCCTGAATGCGTACCATGTGTTTGATAGCATCTGATTGCAAGGCATTTGCTGCACTCATCATCAATTTCATAGAAGCATCTTCTGTTTGGCGTCTGACTGTATCCAGATCGCGCTTGACGAAATTGATGCTGATATAGCTGAAGGCCAGAACTGAAACGATGATGACATTCAGCAATAGGCCAAAATAGAGAAGTGAACGTGCCGCACCACGTGACAGCATTTCTGATCGCAGCGCACGGTTACGCCATGGCACCATTTGCGCCACTTCAGGATTCACGGTCACGAAGTTTGCATCCATACTCTGAATACGTGGCAGCAATGTACGCGCAGCGCCCAAGAAAACCTGCATACGACCTGTTTCAGGGTCCCAGCGCAGCGCGGCAGCTGTACCTTCCTGTTCATAAATATAAACGGTCTGACGATCCCAATACTCGCTGTTACCCGGCAATGCCGCCGCCAATGGGCACCAGCTGTCAGGGTTTGATGCGAGCGCACTAGACGGGCATGCCAGATACCAAAGACGGCCCTGATCGATTGAATAGCAGTAGTGTACTTTTTCTGTGCTGCATGCTTGAGATGCGGCGTTCCATACCGCTTCATCTTCCGTACCCGGAATATGCGGCAATGAGCCCCCGACCATGTCGTTCGGCAAATAAGGTTTCAGCGCTACTTTGAAATCACGTGTTTCACCGGCGATAAATTCAGCAACGCCTGGTTTGGGTCCACCGCGAACAGGTGCCTGTTTACCTTCGGCAGCAGGAGTCATTTCCGGTGCCATCTCGGGCGCCGAAGCTTTCTTTTTAGCAAAGGGGTTGTCCTTAAATGAGAGGGCCAACCTACATAGCTCCTTCCATCAGACCACCCATCATGCTGTCCATGCTCATGTTCATCACCGTCAACGCATAGATGGCACTACCGAATGCGATAGTGAGAAAGACGCCCGTGAGGCCGAAGGCCACCCAGACAATGAGAGAGTGTTTTGTCTTAGCATAAGCTTGACGCATTTCTGCTATAGACTCCAATACTGTAGCAACTTGTCCGAGGTCAGACAAGCTCGCGAGTTCAAGGCGTTCATTTCGGGTCAAAGGCGGATTGTCGAGGGCAGAGCCGAGCAAAACACCCCGCTCCAGTTCCTTACTGGCATTTTGCCAATAAGCAGACACTTCCGGCACCGTTGTCGCGCCCGCTGATTGTTTGAGCGTATCGTTAATCGGTACCAGACCGCGCAACATACGGGCTGCGGCCATCATGGAGTCAGAAAAACCGAGATCGCGGAGATACCCACCGACCAGAGGTATTTTCCGTACTATTCTTGCTGTCGGCCAGTCATCCTTGCCTTTATTGAGCCAGAAGGACACAACGGTCCAGCCCAAAAAGGCACCGGTGGCAAATGACATATAAATCAAAACATCCCATGTCAGCTCAAGACGACCGACAACTGTCTGGAATTTTTCCAGTTCGGCAGGATCGCTCGGGGGGTTATCGCGGAACCACTTCAGGATCATCCCCTTACCCCAGAACAGCGACTGTACGATGGTGATCACGTCAAACGCCAGCCATGACATAGTGCCGGCAATAGCACGGGTGTTTTTCTTTTTCTGGGTAATCGAGTGAATAGCGTGTGGAATACCATCCTGCAGCTTGTTGGCACGCTCACTGGCGGCCAGAATAGCGAGGGTCGAGTGATCAAAAATACGCAGCGCTTTCAGCGCATCGATAACACCCATGCCGCGTGATAAAGATTCACGTGCGGGGGCCAGAATGTTCTGGCGCATCGGGCTGGTTTCAGCCTGAATAATCTTCCAGAGTGCAACACCCGGTGAAGTAGAGGTAGAACGGAATTGAATACCGCGTAGCAACTGCACCTGCCACCAGCTGGAACGGGCAAAGATACGTTCAATCTGGGAGCGTTCGTGTGGACGGATGGCCAGTACGTAGCCGCCATTTTTGGCAATCTGGGCACGCACGTCATCAATAGTCGGCAGATAATAGGATTCCACGGCCCGTTTTGGACCGGAATGAGTGTCATAGGCGACTTCTGCCACCCATTGCTGCATAAGGAATCCCCTTTAGCTTATTCTTCCAAGTATGTGAGGGCGGACTTCGGATCTACGAGGCCGCTTAAGACCAAATCAATCAGACCTTCGCGGCGGGTATGTAGAACCACCCCTCTTTGTCCTATTATACCATTAACATTGCTCATGAGAGCTTCATAAATATCGTTACGGGCGCCCGGCGGCAGATTAATCATAATCGCGTCGAGCAACAGGGTACGGCCCTGAATACCTGTGCGGTTGCACAAATCACAGCCTGCAGAATTGTGGGTACGGATATCGGTTTCCTGATTAATGCCCAGATGATGAATTTCACTGTCATCCAGATGACGCCCGGCCTTGGTCTTGTGGGCACACCCCTGACAGAGAGTACGCACGAGACGCTGGTTAAGAATCGCCTTCACCTGTTGCGAGAGCGTATATGTCGAGGAGCGTTCACGTTCATGCGGCATCAGCGAGCGCAGACGTTCAAATGTTTGCAACGCCGTATCAGCGTGAATGGTCGAGATCACGGTGTGGCCGGATTCAGCGGCACGCAGTGATGTTTCAACGGTATCACCATCGCGCATCTCGCCGATGATGATGTAATCAGGATCATGACGCATCGCGGCACGGATCAGGTCGGCGAATGAACCGCCCGGCATACCGGGACGCACCTGCCACTGCGTGGCGTAACGCAGTTCATATTCAATCGGATCTTCAATCGTCAGAACGTGCTTACGGCGACGGTCAATCTGCTGCACGCAAGCATAAAGTGTTGTTGTCTTACCGGAACCCGTAGGACCGGAAAGAAGGATCATACCGCCACCGCCCTTGATCTCCGGTGAGAGCAGTTTGGTCAGATAGTCGGCCACATCAGGGTGGCGACGGAAAAGTTCATCGAAGCCTTTCAAAGACGCGCGGTCAAGAAGACGCAGTGTCAGCTTCTCACCCTCTTGCGCGTGCGGGCCGGCAGCAACACGGACGTCGATCTGACGGCCTTGCCATGTGAAACCAAAACGACCGTCTTTGGGTGTTGTCTTATCACCGAAGTTCAGGCCCGCATCACGTTTCAGAAGTGTTGTCAGACGTGCCATGGCATCGGCTGAGAGCAAGTGCATCGGCACCAAGTCACCATCAATACGGTACTTGATCCAGTTTGGCGTGTCGGGGCTGTTATCTTGCAGCAGGTGAATATCGGAAGCGCGCATCTGCAGCGCTTCGGCCATCATGTCACGCTGGAACTGGTTCAGCAGCAGACCATTATCAATATCAGAAAGCCATTGCGCCAATGTCTTTTCAGAACGATCAGCAGACAGATCGTGCACACGGCGCAAGGTCTGGATCAGTTCGGCCCGGTCCCACATTTCGACTTCGATGCGCTGGACAGCAAAGCCGGAACGGTTGGCGGCAGACAGAAGTGTTTTGATCTGACGGTCATTGACCTCATGCAGCGGCGCAATACGCATCACGCCATCTTGCAAACCGATCAGGTGAATAGAAAGAGGCAACCATGATTGAACAGGAAGGACGGAGCGCAACATATCGCCCGTCGCGCGGTCGCGCACACCGTCTTCGGTTTCATGTTCGGATGCGCCGGTAACACCGGCCATGTCGAGCAATTGTTCGGTTGAGCGGCTGACGCCCTGTTCCAAAAGAACAGTACGTTCACGCTGCACCATGTCGAGGTAACGTTCACGGCCCTCGGCATTGCGGCGACGGCGATCCCCCCACTGGCGGCGCTCAAAGCCGCCCGGTGGCGTTCCCGGACTCTGACGACGATCCTCACCCTTCCTTTCGGGGGATGGGGTCGTATCCGTGCCGGTGCCCTCCGGAGGGCCTGGTGGTAGTTCTTGATCGCTCATGTGAGAAACAGACTTGAACGCCCGCTCTTAAGAAAATCTAGTTGGTACCGGTTGTGGTCGATGTCGCAGTGCTGGACGAAGAAGCAGCGCCGGTTGAAGAACCACCCCCCGATTGTCCCGTAACACGGTTAACAGATGATAAAGAACGGTCGAAAAGAAGCAGGACTTTATCATCGCCGCTATTGAATTCAACACCACTCGTGCGAATATTGACATTCCATAAGAAGCCGCCAATCACAACTTGCTCGCCGTCATAGACGATACGGCTGCCACCGGGGCCTGAAATGATACCGCGTTTCGGCGAATGCGATGTTACGACAAATCCATCCAGAACACTTGCAGGATCAACGCTATCGTCACGCACGATAACGGTTTCACGCATAGAACCCGGGAGTGTTTCCCCCGGCTCCAATGATGCTGTATCTGTCGCGCTGGCGATACGAACAGCTTTTGTATCCTGAGAGATAATCGTGTTTGAACTGCCACGAACGGGGAGAATTAACACACCGCGTGTACCATCATGGGAAATCTGCACGTCATCGACGATCGCGCCCTCGCGCACCGGCGACCATGTCAACGTCAGCGGACACGCCTCGACAGGCTCAAGAACTGTCTTGGCAGCACAACCTTTTTTGCTGATGCTGACGCCATTATCGCCGCTGGCCATGGTGACATCACCAATCGTCAACGGCGCATCACCAATATTTACCAGTGATACGGTGATCGCAGAGGTCGTCGCAATACCTGTACCGAAGTCAACTCTTTCCTGAGACGCGACCAGCAAGCCCTTGCCCGGCACAGCGCGTGGGAAAGCTTTTGCCTGCTGCGTTTCCGTCGGGTTGAATTCGCCGTCCAGCATAACGCTGGCAACGGATGTCGGGCCATTATGCTCGACCAGCAGAACGCCGCTCGCCTGACCCTCCAATACCGGGGACCATGTCACCGTTACAATACATGCCTGACCCGGGTTAAGGCGGGAGCAATCCGTACGCAGCGAGTAACCTGACTGTGCAGCCGCTTCGATATAGATCGCATTAATGTCGATGGCTTCGGATGTGATGTTACGCAGCACGACACCACGCACGACGGACTGGGCGGATTCCAGATCGCCAAAGTCTAGTTCGTTCGGGATTGCCTCGATATCGCTGATAAATTCTTTTTCGCCTGTGTCAGCCGCCGTTACAGTACCCGACAAGGTTGCTGTAACGAGACGCGCACGACCGCTATGACGCATCAGAAGCTCTGTACGCCAGCTACCAGCCTGCAGACCCTTCACAGAAATAGACACCGCGCAGACAGCGCCTGCTGCCATTTCTTCTTGCTGACAGTTATTCAGCGCCACATTAGCAGACACCGTCGAGGAAGGGTAAAGCTGGATCGCACCCGTTTGCAGCGGACGTCCGCTATCATTACGGAACAGAATTACGACCTGAGACGTTGCACCAACAGAAATCTGACCGCCATCAATGGTTGCCTGAACAGGTACCAGATCGCCGCCGCCGGATGTACCGCCAGTACCGCCACGCGAGGGAGGATCACCAAAAGCGGTTTGCGCTGTTGCGGGAACTGACACTGCGGCAGAGCCCAGCACCAGCAATCCCAAAGCCATCAATGTACGTACAGAATTCTTGATCATCTTTTATCAGCCCCCCGACGGATCCATCATATCAGGAGAAACAGATCCCAACGGTACAGGTTCGCCCACAGGTAAGGGCACAGGAACAGAAGCTGGCGCCGGTGTCGGCACAGCCGGAATATTTTTACCCTCATACGCCCTATCCATCGGCATCAGGGCTTCATAACCCGCCTCAGCATCCGTTGTCACCACAGCCTTCGGCTTATCACCGTAGGCCTTGATAGCATTGTAATGAACGTCTTCTTTTGGGCTGGTATAAACGATAACGCGCGGACGCAGCAGGAACACAAGCTCAAGGTTACGTGTCGTGACTGTGCGGCTGGTCGGGATGAAAGGCTTCATGAAGCCGATACCCTGCTTGTCATACGCGTCAGATTCACGCACCAGACCCGCAATCAGAACAGAGTCGCCGGGACGAACACGAATTTGCGTGGTCAATTCACGTTCGGTTGACTTCGGGAGCTGCACAGTTGTGCTGCCGCCATCACCGGATTGGAAGTCGAAATCTTCGATTTCGGACACGTCGGTCAGCACAATCTCAACATCAGCATAAACAGTCGCATTATCCCATGCGCTAGCGATGGTGAGTGTAAAGCCTGTATCGATAGAAGCCGTGTTCACGGATGTACGGCTGAGACCATCATCGATGGTCTCAGAAACTTCAGCCACATAGTTTTGCGTATCCGCAGCACGAAGCTTCGCCTCAGAGCCTGAGAGCACAGTGATCTGCGGCTGGGAAATCGTCTTTACCGCACCAAACGTCGAGAGGAAATCCAGAATCTTGGTGGGCGTGAACGGACCACCGCTCGCACCCTGCGTTGTTGGCAGACCAATACTGATCGGATTCGTGAAGTCAGCACCAACAGAACCGGAAAGATCAATATTACCGGCAAACTTGCCGAAGCTATCCAGCATGTTCCACTTGATACCGGCAGAGTTACCGGAATCGAGAGACACTTCCCAGATGTATGTTTCGAAGACGATCAACGCCGTGCTGGAACGCATGCGCTGGAAATAACGCTCAGCCACTTCAGCGCTACGCTGTGAAGCACGGTACACGAGTGTGCGGGTTGATGGGTCAGCCGTCACGCTGGCACCCTCACCCAATACAGCCTGCAGACCCGTTGCGATATTTTGCATGAAGGATGTGTCTTGGCTGATCGGTGGAATTTTTACGGTGAATGTCTGCTTGTCCTTTACAACCAGCAGTCCATTTTCGTAGCTGCAATAAAGATCAGCAAGGCCGCAAACATTGCGCACCACCTGATGAACAGGACCGCTGAGGTTGGCAACTGTAATACGACGATTAAGGCCTTCATCGGTTTCGAAAGCCAGCGGCACCTGGTAATCCGCCAGGATCAACTGCAAAGCGCCCGCGAGAGTTTCAGAACGCAATTCAAACGGGCCAACGATGTCATGCGGCAGAGGATCATCAACACTTACCTCAGGCACCAGAACATCCTTACCCAGCGGCAGATACATCACGCTGTCAGGACGCTCGTTCACGGCCTCTTTACGTTGCTCGGCCTGATTAGGCGTAGGAATGTTAACGTTCCGTCCGCCCGGGACGCTGGCATCGGCACATCCCAGCAGCAATGCTGACATGGCCACAGCCGACATCACATTGCGCACAGTATTTCTTTTAAACATCATCATAGCGAATGCCCTCGACCGCCTGTCTTGGGTATTGAGGACAATGTCCGCTCTACCGTGCGCAGCAAGCGCTCTTTCTCAACAGGCTTCATTAAAACGGCGGCAACGCCGTACTTGCCCGCCTGCTCCAGCAGGTCGGCGGTATCATCACCCGTCACCAGAATGACAGGCATCTTGTTGTCGTTATCGCGCAGAATTTTCATGAATTCAAAACCACCTATGGGGTCCATGCGCACATCGACGATAGAAAGATCAATATCTGTATGCTCATCAAGGCGGTTCAACGCGCCGTCGCCATCAGTTGCTTCCAACATTTCATAGCCCGCCCCTTTGAGGTGGCTGACAATCTGCATACGCACAAAATCATTGTCTTCGACGACTAACACTTTACGTCTTTCAGGCATGAAAAAACTTGAATCCAAATTCTAAGAACAATCAGGAACACGACCGATCCTGTGGATAAACCATCGAATCAGACCGCACTCCTGTAAACTAGAGCAAATTGTTAATTCTGTCGCAATCATCCACAGGAAGCTTTTTCTGTCTATCCACGAGAAATTACCCCGATACCGCTCGCTTTGCGCGTGGGGCGCAGTTGACGGCGCCCCTGCCGCATGCGAGTTTTCCCTATATTTACTGACTATCGTGGAACCTTGATGACATGGAATGGATTGCTGCTGCCTGCCTGATCGCCGCCATAGGCCTGCTGATTGGCCTTTCCGTAATTGATCTCAAGGTCCGTCTGCTGCCGGATAAACTGGTACTGCCTTTTGCATTACTTGGCATTCTTTTTCATATCACAACAAAGTGGCAATACCTTGACGTCACCGGTATGTTGCTCGGCGGGCTTGCGGGCCTTGGTATTCTCTATCTCATTCGTATGGTCGCCAATCACATCTACAAACAAGACGCCCTGGGTCTGGGTGATGTGAAGCTGATGGGTGCTGCCGGACTGTGGCTGGGATTTGATATGGTAATGATGGCCCTATCGGTGGGCGCCTTTGCCGGATTACTGCACGGGATTGCGGTGGGCCTGCTGAGCGCTTACAAAACAAAGACGAAGCCGAACTTTCATTGCCTGCAAATTCCGGCTGGCCCGGGCTTTGCCATCGGTATCGTGCTGGTGGCCGTTTACATGTTCCAAGATTTCAGACCGTGGGAATAAATTTATGAGTGGTCCGCTTTCAGGTATTCGCGTCCTTGACCTCTCCCGCGTACTCGCGGGCCCCTCCTGTACGCAAATGCTGGGCGATATGGGCGCGGACATCATCAAGATCGAACGCCCGGGTGAAGGCGACGATACGCGCAAATGGGGGCCGCCCTATTTGAAAGATGCGGATGGTAACGACACCACAGAGAGCGCTTATTACCTGTCCTGCAATCGCAATAAACGTTCTGTTGCTATTGATATAACAAAACCCGAAGGACAAGCGCTGATCCATCAGCTGATCGAGCAATGCGATATCCTGATTGAGAACTTCAAAGTCGACGGCCTGAAGAAATATGGCCTTGATTATGCCAGCGTCAAAGAACGCCACCCCCACATCATCTATGCCTCTATTACAGGATTTGGCCAGACAGGTCCGCTGGCCCATGAACCCGGCTATGACATCATGGCACAAGCCACTGGCGGATTAATGGCCGTGACAGGCGATGTTGATGGCGCACCGATGAAAGTGGGCGTCGCCCTTAGTGACATTATGACAGGCCTGCATGCATCTATTGGCATTTTGGCCGCACTGCATAAACGCAAGGAAACAGGCAAAGGCGAACATGTTGATGTGGCGTTGCTGGATTGCACGCTCGCCAGCCTGACAAACCTCGCGCAGTTTTACCTGACATCAGGCAAGGTTGCCAACCGTTGGGGTAACGCACATTCCACGATTGTCCCTTATCAGGCTTTCGAAGCCACTGATGGCTGGGTAATCGTTGCAGTGGGTAACGATACGCAATTCGCGCGCTTTGCCAAATTACTGGGGCATGGCGAATGGGCGGATGATGCTCGTTTTGCCCTCAACAAAAACCGCGTCACACACCGTGATACATTGGTGCCGTTGATTGAGCCACTGATGAAAGCACAACCGGTTGCATACTGGGTAACGGCTTTGCAGGACATTGATGTGCCCGTTGGCCCCGTGAACCGTATGGATCAGGTATTTGCAATGGAACAGGTACAGGCACGCGCGATGGAAATCGAGATGAACCATCCGGCATCAACTGCCCCCATTCATTTGGTCGGCAGCCCACTGAAATTTACCGAGAACCCGGTCAGTTATCGGCTGCCGCCGCCAGCATGCGGCGCACACACAAAACAAGTGCTGGAAGAATTATTGAGACTGGATCAGGACGCGCTTGCCAAACTCGTGAAAAGCGGAGTACTCGGCGCATGAAAAAATGCCTGATATTCCTGTTTCTGCCGGTACCACTGGCGATTTTGTCGGCTTTAGCCGTCATGCAAATTTTTGGCCCGACATATACCACCGCTCCTAATCAGGATGCGATGCTGTTCAGATTGCTCTGGACCGTCGTTTTTCCATTGCCCCTGCTTGTCATGCCCCGTTTGGTATATAAAGCGGCACCTGACCGTAAATGGCTGATGACTCTGATCTCTTTTGTTGTCGTTATGAGCAGTAGCTTCTTGAATTTTCTGATACTCACCAATATGAAGTAACCCTATGAAACACCTGACCGGCATTAAAGAGCTTTCCGACAGCGATATCCGCGCCCTGCTGGATCAGGCGCATGATTACGCCGATGCATTGGATCAGGGCGATTTTAGATCCGACCGCCTGAAGGGCCGCGTCATCGTCAACATGTTCCTCGAGAATTCAACCCGCACACGCACATCATTTGAGATGGCAGCGCTACGCCTGAATGCTTCGCTGATCAACTGGGACCCGGAAACCAGTTCGGTGAAAAAGGGTGAAAGCTTCGGTGATACCGTTCGCACACTCGGTGCCATGCGCCCTGATGCCATCGTAATCCGTTCCGCTGAATACGAAGCACCACATGCCATTGCACAAATGGTAGAATGTGCGGTTATTAATGCGGGCGATAGCTGGCGTGAGCATCCATCACAAGCATTACTGGATACATTGACGCTGGAGCGTCATTTCAAGACCAAGGGTTTATCCGGCCTGACGATTGCCATCTGCGGTGATGTATCACACAGCCGCGTGGCAGGCTCGGACATGCAAATATTCTCGCGCCTGGGTGCGAAAGTGCGCGTGATTGCGCCACCGTTCCTGATGCCGAACAAATTCCCGGCCACAGGCATTGAAACATTTACTTCGCTTGAGGAAGGCCTGCCCGGTTGCGACGTCGTCATGATGCTGCGCAATCAGAAAGAACGCATGAACGAGGATTTGATACCGAGTGATGCGGCTTTCCACCGTCAATACGGCCTGACCCATGAGCGTCTAGCGTTGGCAAACAAGAATGCCGTTGTCATGCACCCGGCACCCATGAATCGCGGCGTTGAGATTTCTGAGGAAGTCGCCGATGATCCGGCGCGCAGCCTGATTTTCACACAAATGAGAAACGGCGTGCCGGCGCGCATGGCCATTCTCGATTTACTGATTAAGTAAGAGCACCCCATGGACATCATTCTTTTCGCCGTACTCGCATATCTTCTGGGCTCAATCCCCTTCGGTCTCGTTCTCACACGCATGGCAGGTTATGGCGATATTCGCAAAATCGGTTCCGGTAACATTGGCGCGACCAACGTTCTGCGTACAGGCAACAAGCCCTTGGCACTGGCAACATTGCTGCTGGATGGTGGTAAGGGTGCACTTGCTGTAGGCCTGACATTCGCCGCCTATAAGATGTTTCCGGGTTTTGTGACACAGCACGCACTTTATGCAGCAGGCCTGTTCAGCATTCTAGGCCACTGCTTTCCGGTATGGCTCAGGTTTCAGGGTGGCAAAGGCGTTGCTACCACACTGGGCATGTTTCTGGCGCTCGCACCCCTCACCGGGATTGCAGCGATTGTCACATGGCTTTTGATGGCCGTGATCTTCCGCATTTCATCCCTCGCGGCGTTGATGGCTATGCTTTCAACGCCGCTTTCTGCGTATGTTATTTATCACGATCCTATCCTGTCCGTGATGTCATTATTCGTCGCGGCGCTGGTGTGGTATCGCCACAAGGCGAATATTCAACGCTTGCTGAAAGGGGAAGAGCCCAAGATCGGCAAGAAGAAGGAATAAGTGCCCGCC
>Ga0247823_10004099_pt1 | contig 11702 bp, 8 predicted proteins | sample 13C_PalmiticAcid_2_FD_192426 | JGI IMG/M metagenome (GOLD analysis project Ga0247823, IMG submission 192426) | Soil microbial communities from agricultural site in Penn Yan, New York, United States - 13C_PalmiticAcid_Day30 | ecosystem: Environmental > Terrestrial > Soil > Agricultural land...
CCCGCGGGGGTGCCGATGGTGCAGCTCGAAAACACCGACCCGCGCATGCCCTGGCTGACGACCTTTATCGAGACGGCGATGCTGCGCGCGATCTGGTACCCGACGACGGTCGCGACCCTGAGCTGGAAGTGCAAGCAGGTGATCCGCGCGGGGCTGGAGAAAACCTCCGATGACGTCGAGGGGCAACTGCCGTTCAAGCTTCACGATTTCGGCGCGCGCGGCGTGTCTTCTGCCGAGAGCGCGGGGCTGGGCGGGCTGGCGCATCTGGTCAATTTTCAGGGCACCGACACGATGGAGGCGCTGGTCGCGGCGCGGCGTTATTACGGCGCCGACATGGCGGGCTTTTCCATTCCCGCCGCCGAGCACAGCACGATGACGAGTTGGGGCCGCGATCGCGAGGAGGACGCCTATCGTAACATGCTCGACCGGTTCGACGGCGAGGGGCGGATCGTCGCGGTCGTCTCCGACAGTTATGACCTCGACGCTGCGGTCGCCAATATCTGGGGCGGCAGCTTGCGCGAGAAGGTGCTGGCGCGGCAGGGCACGCTGGTCGTGCGCCCCGACAGCGGCGATCCGATCGAAACGCCGCTGCGCACGGTGAAGATGTTGTGGGATAAGTTCGGCGGCAGCGTGAACAGCAAGGGCTATCGCGTGCTTGACCCCCACATTCGCGTGATCCAGGGCGACGGGATGACGGTCGACAGCATCGGGAAACTGGTGGCGTGGATGATCGAGGAGGGCTTTGCGATCGACAATATCGCCTTTGGCATGGGCGGCGGGATGCTGCAGCACGTCAACCGTGACACGCTGCGTTTCGCGATGAAGGCGAATGCGCTGCTGGGCAGCGACGGCGTCTGGCACGACGTGTTCAAGATGCCGAGCACCGACCCGGGCAAGGCGAGCAAGGCCGGACGGCAGGCGGTCGTGATGAAGGACGGCCGGATGGCGGCGGCAAGGCTCGACAGCGTCGCAGCCGGTGCGGACCTGCTGGTACCGGTGTGGCGTGACGGCGAACTGCTGGTGCGGCACGATTTCGACGCGGTGAGGGCGCGGTCCGAAGGCCGATAACGCCCGCACGGCCATTGATTGGATGTCGGCTTTCAGCTTCCTGATGTTGGAAGCCGACAGTCCGGAACCGGCCAAATATTGCAGTACCGCTGAGCATGCGTAGTTCTGATCGGACGGCTTGCAGAAAGGACGGCGCGAGAGGGACCAGTCTGCTCGCGCCGTCCTCGTGGCACCGCGCGCAATTGTGGGGTACGCGCGGCACCGTCGGTAAATCTTATCGATTACGATCTCGCCGCATCTTCGTGACACGGAGTCCCGGAAGGCCGGCGCGCTCTAGCGTGCTCCGCCAGCCATCAAGTTCTTCCTCGCTGAGCCGGTATCTCTGGCAGGCGTCCTCAATGCCGAGAAGTCCGCCGTCAATCGCCGCTAGAACCTCGGCCTTGCGCCGGGCGACCCAATAGGTCGTCGATGACGAAGGCAGGTCGGCCATCGCGATCGGCCCGAGTGGGCCAGCGACCGATTTTGGCCTCGTTCTCAATTCGAGCACTGCGAACGCTCCAGTCGCGCGGCTAAAGCCGCTGGATGTGCCCCCCGCGCAAAACATGCGCTCACGAGGTTAATGAGATCTTGCCAAAGGCCGCTGGATGCGGCCAACGGTAGGTCGCAGGCGGATCAGCGGCCGACATCTCCGATCAACGAAAAGGGTGCCCAAGCGCTCGGGTGGGACCAGCTTTTGAGATAAGGATCGTCGCGCGCGTCGTTGCGGATTTCTCGCTCGACGCGCTGCAGCGCTTCGGCGCGCGACAGTTTTGGATCGGCGCGCAAGATCTCGAACAGGCGCACGGTGAGCACCGCCGCAACATCGTCACGGACCGGCCAGTGCGAGGCGAGCAGGCTCTCCGATCCTGCAAAGAAGAAGGCGCGTGCGAGGCCGGACAGGCCGGGCGCGCCGGCGCGCCCGTCGCCGGCTGCCGTGTTGCAGGCCGACAGGATGACCCACCCCGCACCGATGCGGAGCGACGCGACTTCGCTCGCGGTGAGCAAACCATCGTCGGCTGGGCTGGCGGCCGTGGGCGGAGTGAAGACGAGTCCCGGTTCGCCGATGTCGCCGACCTCGCCTGCGACGAGACCATGCGTTGCCAGAAACAGGACCGAGGTGGACGCGAGGTCGGCGGCCTTCAGGTTGGACTCGGTCGCCGCGCCGGCCAGAAACAGCCTTGTCTTGCCAGGGCCGATGAGCGCCTCCATCGCTTTCAGCTCCCTTGCGGTCCCGGGAAGCCGTGCCAGCCGCCGTAGCGCCGCGGGATCGGCAAGTTGGGTCTCGCCGCTCGACGCGCGCCACATGCTGCTGGCGAGCGGCGTGCCGCCGCCACGTGCCGCGCGGATCCGTCCTTCGACGCCGCGTGTCGCGGCGTTGCCTTCGAGCAAGGGATCGCCGAAGCCGATCATGCCATTCCCGGTACCGGGACCATCGCGGCTCGCCACCGCCCGCAGAAGCTGAAGCGACTGGAGCGAGGGAAGCTGGACGATCGCCGCCTTGTCCGCGAACCAGTGTGTTGCGCGCAATGCGGCAGGGTCACCGTCAACGCCCAAGGGCTTTTCGGTAACAAGAATGCCCAAAGGCAGCGAGGAGATCGAGCCCGTCGCGGACGTGAACAGATGCCGCTTACCGGCAAGCGCCTTTCTCAGGGGAGCTATCAGCTCCTCATAGAGGCGGAAGGCCGTCCCGCGATCAAACGGGAAGTCGCCTTCGCCCTCAGCAGACCATCGCTCATCTTCTTCAGGCGTAACGTCGATATTCGCGCCGACGTCCCAGAGCAGGCGGCGGACATGACCTGCCAGTTCCGCTTCGGTCATGGTGGAGCGGTGCCAGTCGATGCGTTCGCGCGTCACGACCAGACTATGCGTGCCGCGCGGCGAGGGCACGATCATCAAAAAGGCCTCGTCGGCAGCGAGCATGGCCGTGGCGGAAGCCTCGTCAACAAGGGCGGGCTTCACCAGCTCGAAATAGCCCGGCGTCGCAGCGGTCAGCCGGGCGTCGATCGCCTCGAGCGCGGCATCGGCCGTGCCGATGTCCTCCCAGAGCGCCCGATCGGCATCACTGCCGGTTTTCATACCCTCGCTCCTCGCGAAGAGCGCGCCGAGTTCGGCAGCCTTGGCGTCGCGCTCTGCGGCAAGGCCGGCGGCGCCCGACGCGGCAGCTGCGCGCGCCGCTGCCGATCGCGCCAGGGCGCGCGAAGTCCGGCCCGCCATAATGTCTTGCAAGACAAGGAGCGCATCACCTTTGGCCAATGGGCTCGCCTGATCAGCTTCCCAAAGCACGTCGGCGTAGAGACGTGACCATTCGGCGAACGTCTCTTCGCCGGTGTGAAAGGAGGGATCCCGCTCGGCGAGTTCGACCATCTGCTCGTCGAGCACACCAACCCCGAAGCCGCGCCGATAGGCTAGGGAAGAGGCGGCAGCGATACGCGCCGACGCCAGCGCCGCGGCCGCATCGCCGCCTTCGAGCGTGAGCTTCGCATGCGCGGCAGCGGCCATGCCGAGCGCCTTGCCCTCGACGGTGCGCCCGCGCGGCACCGTGCGTTCGGCCGCGTCGCGCAGGTCGGCGCCGCCTTGCCAGGCTCCTAGGACGTCGGCCAATATTCTCGTGGCCTCCAGCCTTCGGCCGTCTTCCGCGAGAGAGTGGGCGAGGGCGCGTACGGCATAAAGCGTATCGCTCGCCCGGTCGCCCTGGAGCTTGCGACGAATATCGAGAGCCCGCGTGCGAAGTGCTGCATCCTCGGCCCAACGCTTCTCCGAATAATATTCGAAAGCGAGAAGCTGGAGGGCATCGGCATGGGCAACGCTTTCTTCGCCATGATATCCGGCAATCAGCGTGGCGCGCTCGGTGAGCAGGGCGATGCGCGCGGCTTGGTCGCTATACGGAAGCGCACTCTGCCGCCTCCTGATGTCCGCCATGCGGTTGTCGAAATCGGCCTTACGCGCTTCCTCCTGGACTTGGGGCGATTGCGCCTGGGCAGGCGCTGCATGGGCCACGCCGATCACGCAGGCAATTGCCGCAATCTGTCCGAAAAATCTGCGCATCACCATCCGCCCCCGCTGGTCTGCACTCAGCTAGCCGCTGATCGCCCGGGCGGCAATGCGCCGCCCGTCGATTTGGCGTTTCCATCCAATCGCAACCTGGATCCGGGCCCTATCAGCGCCGCGCGACCCAAGGAGAGCTCGACCTCGCAAGAGGGCGAATTCTTTATCTGGCGCCCGCTCGGTCCAACCCGGGCGGGCGTTTTTTTTCGGTTCCGCTGGAGAGAAACGAACGTCCGCTCTGGTATATTAATTCCCAACTGCCGTCGGACAGCTCGCGGCCATATTTGGGAGCAACAAGTCACATAGGTTTCGGGATTAGCGGACCATGACGCGCGTTTGCCCAGCTACCACGGATACCGGCCCGGCAGGCGCTCGGTCGCTGGCGATACATATGCCTGCGCCCGCTTGTACGACCGCTGGCTGGCCGTCGATCAAAACGCGGGCGGCAACTCCTATCCATTGAACCGAGACGCAAGGGTTCGGACGGTCGCCTGCCACGGAGGGGCAGCCGGCGATAAGTCCCGCATCGAACAGGGTCACAACCGGCACTCCACTGGCGAGCACGCGGGCGTGGCTTGTGGCGACGACTCTCCCGCCGTGAGGACACAGTGCGAGGTCGCTCGACGTGAAAAGCGGACTTCCCATCAGGTCACTGCCAGCGCGCCGTTGTTGATCGATACCGTGGGTCCGGCCATCGTGATCGAGGCACCCTGTCCGTTCGAGATATGGATTCCGGTGTCGTCAAGGATGAAGGCGGCGCCGGTTGCGGTCCGCAGAATAAGGCCGCCGCCCGGTCCCGGTGCATCGCTGATGATCAGGCCATGGCCGCCCGGCGTCTGCAGGGCCATGCCGAAGGAGGACGGCGACACTGAGGGTGCAAAATTGACCCCTTCCGCCCAGAAACCGCCAACCCATATCGGGAGATCCTCATCGCCTCGCTCGAATTCCACCCAGACTGCCGAACCGATCGGCGGGATCGCGATCATGCCGCCTCCGGGCGCGGCCACAGGCGTGCACGGCATCGCCCAAGGCGTCGGCACCGTTCCGTTAACGTCAGGGACCATCAGTTGTAGCCGGCCCATCATCGCAGGATCGACGTTGTTGATCACGGTCCCGCGATATTTTCCGAAACGGCGGCGTCGGCTCATTCCTGTCGCTCCTCCACACCTTGTCCGCCCGGTTAGTTCAATCAGGCAACCACTGTCCAGCGGCGGTCGAGGAATGACGCGGCCGAATGTCTGCCATATCGTTTGGCTCCGGCTAAGCGGGCCAGCCGCTGGGGATGATCATTGCGTATGAGCATAGGTTTGCGAAGACACTCACTAGCGCAGATGAGCGCGTCTGAAATCGAAACAACCGGTCATTCCGAACCCTGAGAGCTGCGGAGCCGCGCGCACCTTCCGCTAGCTGAGCGAGTCCAGTGCATCTTTTCGCGCCGCAACCCTTTTGCGCTCCCGGGGCGCGAGCTAGGGAGCATTCTATGGCACCTCCAAAAAACCGATCCGCGCTGCGCGCGTTCATGGCCAGCGAAGCGGCTGGCGGCATCATCCTCATGTTCGCCGCGGCGCTCGCCATGGTAACGGCAAATTCGCCGCTTGCTGTGCAATATCACGATTGGCTGCACACGCCGGTCAGTCCGGCGATCACCGACAAGCTGGGGCCAATGACGCTTCACTTGTGGATCAATGACGGGTTGATGGCGATTTTCTTCCTGTTCGTGGGACTCGAAATCAAACGCGAACTTGTCGACGGGCGCCTCTCCACCTGGAATCAGCGCCGGCTGCCCATATTGGCTGCGGCGGCAGGAATGGCGGTTCCCGCCGCCATTTACCTGCTCATCGCCGACGGCGATCCCGCGCTGGCAAACGGCTGGGCCATACCATCTGCGACCGACATCGCCTTCGCCATGGGGGTGCTGGCGCTGCTCGGCCGCCGCGCGCCGACGTCGCTTAAACTCTTTCTCGTGACCGTCGCCATCGTGGACGACATGGGCGCGGTCGCGATCATTGCCGCCTTTTACACCTCAAGCCTTGCTCTCGGCCCGCTCGCGGCTGCTGTGGCAATCGTCGCAGCGCTATTCGTCCTCAACCGCCTCGGCGTTCGGGCGATCTCCCTCTATCTTCTCGGCTTTGCAATGCTCTGGTACGTGGTCCTGCTCTCGGGGATCCACGCGACGATCGCGGGTGTCGTGGCCGCCTTCGCGGTCCCGCGGATTGCGACGCCGGGCACCCCCGACGCCGCAGACTCCCCGCTGCATCGGCTCGAGCATCTCCTCGACGCGCCTGTCGCCTTCTTCATCGTTCCCCTCTTCGGTTTTGCCAATGCGGGCGTGCATCTGGCGGGCATCACATGGGATGAAATCCTTGCACCCCTGCCGGTGGGGATCGCGGCCGGATTGTTCCTCGGAAAACAAATCGGGATCTTTGGCGCAGTCTGGCTTGCCGTGAAGACGGGCTTCGCCACCCGCCCACGGGGCGCCACATGGTTGCAGATCTATGCCGTTTCGGTGCTGTGCGGTATCGGGTTCACGATGAGCCTTTTTATCGGTGGTCTCGCCTTCGCCGATCCACAGCTGGTCGAGGAGGCCAAGCTCGGCACATTAGCGGGGTCGCTGCTGGCCGCATTTGCCGGGTTTCTTTTGCTTCGCCGCGCAACGCCATGTCCCGAACAGCTTCGCGAAGAGGCGGAGCAAAATGACGAGATTGAGCACAATGGCGATGTTGCGCGTTGCTAACACGCATTCAGACCCGCGTTCCTCGATAGCCTCACTCGAGGGCTGTTCGGCTGCCGCCGAACGGCGCATGCTCTTGGCCATCTCCAACAGGAGCAAGCCGTGGCTCTCCCATTGCGGCCAAGCGGATGACGACCTTAAATCGCAAACGTGACATGGCCATTGTCATCGATAGGCCAATCCGGATTCCACGCTATCTCCCAAGCGTGATCGTCCGGATCGGCCACATATCCTCGAAATCCACCATGGGGCGGGGCATCGGCCGGTCTGATAATGCGGCCACCCGCCTTAACGAGCTGGTCGATCGCGCTTTCTACCTCCGCCTGACTGGGAACATTGTGCGCCAGCGAAAAGGTGCCAGGGGAAGCAAGGCCGGTGCGGTTCATATCTTTTTCAAGCGCCGACTTCTCGAACGTGCCAAATACGAAGCCGTTCATCTGATAGAAGATGATTTCTTCATTCTCGAAGACAGGCTTCCAGCCAAAGCCCTTAACATAGAATCGACGGGACCGCGGCAGATCGCTGATGCCAAGTGTAATGACCGAAATCTGGTGTTGCATATCCAAAGCCTTTCCCTCGCTGGCACAGCATCGCGACAGCGTTCAGGTCTTGGGACACGACGCCGCAGCGAAGGTCAGGGCCCGCTTGCGCGGGGACCGGGCTAACCGCACCGATCTCCCCTTTCTCGACGAATAGCTTTTAGCGACGCCGAACTGGGGCGGCAAGGTCGACGATCGGTTGTGTTTCGTCATAGCGTGACGGTGACAGCTAATGTCTGCTACTCATGATCCCACCTCCCAAAAATCGACCGATGTCGGCCAATTCTTACGAAAAGTTGGCCGTCGATAGAAGCTTGAGAAATGGAGCGCCCCGCTCGCTGATATGAGCTTAACCTCCTCAGCTTCGATATCGCACGGCGGCAACGAAAGCCGCCAGAGCAGGCGATTGCTGGCGACGGCTCGGGTAATAGAGATGATAGCCGGGGAACGGTGGGCACCAATCTTCCAATACTGGCGCGAGTTCTCCTGCGCCTATGTGGGTTTGCAGATAATCGCGAGGCAGATAGCATAAGCCAAGACCGTCGACCGCAGCCTGCCGGACGATGGCAATGTCGTTTACGACAAGCTGTCCCTCGACGCGAACGTTCACAGCGCGACCGTCCTTCTCCAGATCCCAGACCGAAATCCCCCCTTTGGCCTGGTGCCGCAGATTGATGCAGTTGTGATTGGCAAGGTCGTCGGGCGTTTGTGGCAATCCATGGGTCGCCAAATATCCCGGTGACCCCGTGACCGCCATTTGCATGTCAGGACCGATGCGCACCGCGATCATGTCCTGGGCAAGCGTTTCACCGAGCCGAACGCCGGCGTCGAAGCGCTCGGCAACGATGTCCACAAAACCATTATCGACCGTCAAATCGACTATCAGGTCCGGATAGAGTGGCAGCAACTTTGCCAGGGCGGGCAGCAGTATGCTCTCGGCCGGCTGGTCACCGGTCGTGATGCGCAATGTCCCTGCCGGTTTATCGCGCAGCTCCGTGAGTGCTGCGAGTTCGTCAGCGACCTCGTCGAAGCGGGGACCGACGCGCTCCAGCAGTCTCTCGCCCGGCTCTGTGGTCGAGACGCTTCGGCTGGTCCGCGTCAGCAGGCGCACGCCGAGCCGCTCTTCCAGCTTGCGGATGGTATGGCTGAGGGCAGACGGCGAGACCCCCAGCTTGGCGGCCGCACGCGTGAAGCTGCGCTCGCGCGCCACTGCTAGAAAGGCCACAAGGTCTGCCATGGTTTCGCGTTGCATCGTTGAATCCTGCTCACAGCCGCATGCCGATCATAGCGGGTAATCCGCATGATGTAGATGGCCTAAATGGGCGGCATGGAAACGACCCACTCCCAAATCCCCGCACGAGAACCCGCGATAGAGCCTTCGACAGCTGGCGGTTGGGCGGCGGTGATCGCGCTGACCCTCTGCGTGTCGACGCTCATCGCGTCGGAGTTCATGCCCGTCAGCCTGCTAACACCGATAGCATCCGGCCTGGCGGTGAGCGAAGGCCAGGCAGGGCAGGCGATCGCGGTTTCGGGTATCTTTGCCGTGATCACCAGCCTCTTCGTCGCTTCGGCCACGCGGGGCGTCGATCGACGCGCTCTTCTCCTTGCCCTCACCGCCTTGATGATCGTCTCGGGCGCCATCGTCGCGTTCGCGCCCAATTATGAGATTTTCATGGTTGGCCGTGCGCTGCTCGGTGTGGTGATCGGCGGGTTCTGGTCGATGTCGACCGCCACCGTCATGCGGCTGGTATCGGAGGATGCGGTGCCGCGCGCGCTTGCTCTGCTTAACGGCGGCAACGCGCTGGCGACGACAATCGCTGCGCCACTGGGCAGTTATCTGGGACAATATATTGGCTGGCGCGGCGCATTTTTCTGCGTCGTCCCGCTCGCCGCGGTGACGCTCGCGTGGCAGTTCATGACTCTCCCGGGCATGCCTAGCCGGGAGCGGGCGAGCGGCGTCGCGGCTTTTAAGGTGCTTCGTCGCCCGCAAGTGCCGCTCGGCATGCTCGCGGTCGCGCTCTTTTCCATGGGCCAGTTCGCGCTGTTCACCTACCTGCGGCCGTTTCTGGAGACTGTCACCGCGGTCGATGTGACCACCTTGTCGCTCATGCTGCTTGGGCTCGGTGTTGCAGGCCTCGCCGGAACTTATGCCATCGGGATCGCGCTCAAGCACTCGCTGTACGGACTGCTGATTTCGATGCCGCTCGCGATGGCCGCGATCGCCGGCGGGCTCGTCGCCGCTGGCGCATCCGCCCTTGGCGTCGCCATCCTGCTTATGATGTGGGGCCTGGTCGGCACGGCTGCCCCCGTCGCATGGTGGACCTGGGTGAGCAAAGCGTTGCCGGACGAAGCGGAGGCCGGCGGCGGGCTCATGGTCGCGGTTGTCCAACTGGCGATCACCCTTGGCGCCGCATTCGGCGGAATGTTGTTCGACGCCTGGGGCTACCAGGCCACCTTCCTCGCAAGCGCAGCGCTGCTCATGTCATCCTCGCTCGTCGCGGTCCTCGCCGCGCGGTCTTCGCAGGCTGCAATCGATCGGGCTGCTCAAGCCGACGCCGCCACTGCGGCTTCCTGAAACCGGAGAAAACGCATGAAACTTTCCCAGATCAATCGCCCGGTGCTGGCGCGCCGAAACCTGATGCGAGGCGGCCTGCTGGCGATCTCTGCGCTTTCGTTCGCCATCGTCCAGCCAGCGCTGGCGCAAACTGAACCAAGCCAACCCAATGGAGCATCTATGCAACTCACCCAGACTTGGGACAAAGTTTTCCCCAAGAGCGACAAGGTCGATCACCAGAAGGTCACCTTCATCAACCGTTACGGCATCACCCTCGTCGGCGATCTCTATCTGCCGAAGAACCGCGGCGATCGTCGTCTTCCGGCGATCGCCTTCGGCGGCCCGTTCGGCGCGGTCAAGGAACAGTCCTCTGGCCTCTATGCCCAAACAATGGCTGAGCGCGGCTTTGTGACGCTGGCCTTCGATCCCTCATACACCGGCGAAAGCGGCGGTGCGCCGCGCAACGTGGCCTCGCCCGACATCAACACCGAGGACTTCAGTGCGGTGATCGACTATCTCGGCACGCACGCTTCGGTCGATCGCGAGCGGCTCGGTATCCTCGGCATCTGCGGCTGGGGCGGGATGGCGCTCAACGCCGTCGCGGTCGACAAGCGGGTCAAGGCCGTGGCCGTGAGCACGATGTACGACATGACCCGCGTCATGTCGAAAGGTTACAACGACAGCATGACGCTCGAACAGCGTACAGAAATGCTTGAGCAGCTCGGCCGCCAACGCTGGGAGGATGCCGAAAAGGGGGCGCCGGGCTACGGCCCGCCGATGAATGAGCTGAAGGGCGGCGAGGCGCAGTTTCTTGTCGATTATCACGACTATTACAAGACTCCTCGCGGCTTCCACAAAAGGTCGGTCAACTCGAACGGGTCATGGACCATCACCACCCCGCTGTCGTTCATGAACATGCCGATCCTGAGCTACATCAAGGAGATCTCGCCGCAGCCGATCCTGTTCGTCCACGGCGAGAATGCCCATTCGCGCTATTTCAGCGAGACGGCATATGCTGCGGCGGCCGAGCCCAAGGAACTGGTAATTATACCCGGCGCGAACCACACCGATCTTTACGATAAGGTCGATGTGATCCCCTTCGACAAGTTCACGACCTTTTTCGAGCAGCACCTGGCTGGAGGCAAAGGATGAAACTCCTGACGGTGATTGCCTGTACCCTTCCATTGCTGGCGTGCACGCCGGAACCCCAACAAGGCTCGCCCGCACCAAGCGAGGCGACCGATGTGCGTAGCGCTGCCGCCGACGGTGCGGCGATGGAAGTCAGTCGGGGCGTGGCACGACCGCCCGCCCGTGGGCCCGACGCATGGTTCACGGGCGCCGTCACCATCACCCCGCTGTTCAATCCAAAGGGGCAGTCGCAGGTTGGCGCGGCCTTGGTGCGTTTCGAGCCGGGTGCCCGCACCGCGTGGCACAAGCACCCGCTGGGGCAGCGCCTCGTGGTTCTCGAAGGGAGCGGGTGGACCCAGGTCGAAGGCGGTCCGATCGAGGCCATCCAGGCCGGCGATGTCATATGGTGTCCGCCCGGCGTGCGCCATTGGCATGGTGCGACGCCGACCCGTTCGATGGCCCACATCGCCGTACAGGAAGCCGAGAACGGCTCACCCGTCGAGTGGATGGAGCATGTTCCTGACGATCACTACGTGAATGGGTCCGAATAATGCGCCGGGCGGTGATCGCGATCGGTGCCTTGACACTAAGCGCGTGCAGCCCTCCTGCTGCGTCTAACAGTCCGAGTGTCGAACCTAAACGCGACGGCCACGGGGCA